>Ga0335075_10011616_pt1 | contig 13313 bp, 13 predicted proteins | sample Lox_Sample_24_FD_206723 | JGI IMG/M metagenome (GOLD analysis project Ga0335075, IMG submission 206723) | Soil microbial communities from Loxahatchee National Wildlife Refuge, Florida, United States - Lox_Sample_2.4 | ecosystem: Environmental > Terrestrial > Soil > Wetlands | place: USA...
CGGCCAGCGAGAAGGTGATCACGATCTGGCTGGTGATTGTGAACGATCCCGGGATCAGCCCGAAGAAATTCGACAGGAGCACGTACATGAAGATCGTGAAGATGAAGGGAAAGAATTTCAGGCCTCCTTCGCCCGACGTGGAATGAATCATGCTGCCGACGAATTCGTAGGAAAGTTCCGCGATCGATTGCATGCGGGTCGGCACGAGACTGCGACTCCGCGCGGCGAGATAGAGAAAGAGCGACGCCGCCCCCACCACGATAAACATCCACAGCGACTGGTTGGTGAACGACACGTCGTAATGGCCGATATGAAGCGGCACGAGCGGCTTCACCGCGAACTGCGCCATCGGATTGAGCGCCATCGGTGCGTTACTCCTCGTCGTCCTTCACTGGCGGGGCCGGATGTTTCGCCGCCTCCGCATTCAATTCCTTGGCCGCGCGGATCACGTTGAAGATGCCGGCGGCGGCACCCAGAACGAACATGATCACGAGGAAGATCGGAGCCGTGTGCAGCCAGCGATCCAGCAGCCACCCCAATCCCGCACAGAAGCCGATCGCTACGACCAGTTCCGTCGCGAAACGGAAAGCAATTCCCGCGGCGCTCGGCGGCCCGGCATCGCTTTTCCGCGGTTCCCCGCCACGTGCCTCTTCGATCTTCCGGCCCAGCGCGCGCAGGTCTTCAGGTTCGGGAGCAGGCATGCAGAACGGCTCCCCAGATCGGCCGTGACAGACGCGCGAAAATGAGCCTTCGGCTCGCGAAAGCGGCCGGACCATAGTGGTCCGCGCAACAATCTGTCAAGGAATTGTACGCGTCATTAAGCGGCTGGATTCAAGGATATTTTGCCTGGGACCGCCCGTCATTTCGGGCGCGGCCAACCGGGCGGGAGGGTCTTCCGGATCAAAAACTGAACGCGGCGCCATTGCCATTCGTCGTAAAGGCCGTTGGCAGGCGAAAGCGTAAATGGCTCGTGCCAACCGGTTTCCCACAACTCGACCACCGGCTCGGTGGGAAATTTCGCAGATCATTTGACAATGGTATGGCGCGAGCCGGTTGAGCAGTTCATCGCGGTCGAACTGACCTTCGTCAGCCATGCTCTAAGCGGCAAGCGCCCCAACTTCGACCACGAACTGTTCGGTTTCGACATCGTCATGTTCAACACGGTCACTGATGTCCCGCGGCGCCGCAGGCCGTAGTGCGTCCGCTACCGGCGTACCGTGGTGGACTGTGACATCTCGGAAACCACGATGTTCCAGGAGAGCCTTGATCGCCGGGGCGATCGCCTCAACAGTCTTGCCTCGGTCGGACCCCGAAAGGATCAGCCCGGGAAGATCGTCGCTGCTCACATTCAGCCCGCCGTCCAAGCGGCTGGCCAGCGTCACGTTCAGGACGATGTATGTGTGCGGCGCCATGCGAACACGGAATCGTGCGGAAGGTGAGGCGCGTCAAGGCGGTGACGAGAGACACCCGCGGTCCTCGACTACTCCGCCGCCAACGCGCGTTCGGCTTCGGTGAGGCTGACGGAGACGAGCTGGCTCACGCCGCGCTCGGCCATGGTGACGCCGAACAAACGGTGCATGCGCGACATGGTCAGCGCATGATGGGTGATGACGATGAACCGGGTTTCGGTGAGCCGCGTCATCTCGTCGAGCAGATTGCAGAAGCGCTCGACATTGGCGTCATCAAGCGGCGCATCCACTTCGTCGAGCACGCAGATTGGCGCCGGATTGACCAGGAACACGGCGAGAATGAGCGAGAGCGCCGTCAGCGCCTGCTCGCCGCCCGAAAGCAGCGACAGCGATTGCAGGCGCTTTCCGGGCGGCCTCGCGTAGATCTCAAGCCCCGCTTCGAGCGGATCTTCCGATTCGGTAAGAGTGAGCTTGGCTTCGCCGCCCTCGAACAGTTTCGAGAACAGCAGCTGGAAGTTGGCATTCACCTTCTCGAAGGATTCGAGCAAACGCTCGCGGCCTTCCCGGTTCAGGCTCTGGATGCCGCGCCGCAGCCGCTGGATCGCACCGTCGAGATCGGCGCGGTCGCGCGTCAATGCATCCAGTCGCTGGGCGTGCTCGGCTGCTTCTTCTTCCGCCCGCAGATTGACGCCGCCGAGCTGCTCACGCTCGGCCTTGAGTTTCTCGACGCGCTTTTCGGCCTGTTCGAGCGGCGGCAGTTCGTCCCTGTTTTCGACACCTGCAAACGCGGCGAGCGCGTCAGGATCCATGTCGAGCTGGTCGCGAATGCGCGCCCGCAGTTCCACGAGGCGTTCCTCGGCGGATTGCGCCAACGCCTCGGCCCGCGCCCGGTCCTCGCGCGCGGCAGAGAGTGCCGCATCGGCGGATTTGGATGCCTTGTCGGCGGCGGCGAGAAGCGACTCGGCGGTGGCGCGCGCATCGGCGGCTTCGGCGCGCGCGGCTTCCGCTTCACCGATGGCATCGAGCAATTTTTCGCGTTTCTCGGCCAGCGTGGTCGGCACGGCCTCGAAATTTGTTAGCTCGCCACGCAGCTCCGTGATGCGCCGCATAAGCTCGGCGATCTGGCGCAGCGCCGCTTCGTGACGGTTCGCCCAGCGCTTGTGATCTTCTGCGAGCGCGGAAAGCCGCCTGGTTCGCAATTCGCTGTCGCGCCCCAGGGCATCAAGCGCGGCGCGGGCTTCAAGATGGGCCGCGCGTGCCTCCGCCGCGGTCTGGCGTGTTGCTGCAACAGCTTGCGACAGCACCTGGCCGTCGCCGAGTTGAGCGAGCGCGTCCTCGGCATGGCGCGCGGATGCGCGTGCGGTGTCGCGTGCTTCCGACAGGCGGCGGATTTCGGATTCGAATGTGGCAAGCTTCGAACTGCGTTCCGCTGCAATGCGCGCGGCGTTCGCTGCCGCTTCCTGCGCCGCTGAAAGGATTTGTTCCGCGAGACGGGCAGTTTCTTCTGCCTTGCGGGCCGCATCGCGTGCCAGATCTGCTTCCTTCCGCGCGGCGGAGTAGTGCCCGAACGCTTCGGCGCGAATAGTTTTTGCCTGCGCGATTTCTTCCATCACCGCGGCCAGCCGGTTGCGCTGCGCCAGGCGTTGGGCGGCAGGCGAAGGCGCGTCGGCGGACATGGCATAGCCGTCCCATCGCCAGAGGTCGCCGCGCTGCGAGACGAGACGTTGGCCGGCCAGAAGCGAAGGCTGCAGCGCAGCGCCTGCTTCCTCTGCCACGACACCCGTCATCGACAGGCGGCGCGCAAGCGCTGAAGGCGCGGCGACAAAATCCGTCAGCGGCTGCGCGCTCGCGGGAAGCGGCGCAGACGCTTCCAGCGGGCCGAGATCGCGCCAGTGGTTCGGCGCAGCCTCGTCGAGCGGCGCTTCGAGATCGTCGCCCAGGGCAGCCGCGAAAGCGGACTCATAGCCCCGCTCAACACTCACCGAATCGATGAGGCGCGGCCAGAGGTCGCCACCTGCTGGAGTAAGGAGATCGGTCAGCGCCTTCGCTTCGGCGGCAAGACGTTGCGTTTCGCGCTCGGCGGCTTCCAGCGGCACACGCATCTCCGCTTCCGCGGATTCCGCGAGTCGAAGTTGTCGGCGTGCGCCTTCCAGGGTCACGCGGGCCGCGGCCATGCGCTCGCGGGCGACAGCCGCTTCGGCTTCGCAAGCCTGCACATCGGGCGCTTCCGCAGCACCGGCCATGGCTTCGTCGCGGCGCAGCTCCGCTTCGGCGAGTTGTGCCGTGCTGGTCTCGAAAAGCGCCTCGGCGATTTCGCGCGCGCGGCCATGGCTCTGCGTCTTCGCACTCCATTCGGCGAGCGCCGCATTGGCCTGTTCAAGTCCGCGCTCGGATGGCCCCAAAGCTTCCTCGCAAACAGAAGCTCGCGACCGCGCCGCGGCGAGCAACCCGGCCGCGGCGGCATTTTCCGCTTCCAGCGCGTCTGTTTCGCGTGCCAGCGCCGCGAGCGCTTGGCCGGCATCGGCATCGAGCGAATGTTCGTGGGCGAGATCCTGTTCGGCCTGCGCGATGCGCTGGCGCTGGCGCTGCGCGGCGTCGCGGGCACGCGCCTCTTCCTGATCCAGTGCTTCGCGTTCGAGCGCAAGGCGATGAAGCGCTGCCCCGCGTTCGGCCTCGGCAAGGCGCAGCGGCTCGAGATTGTTCACGGCTTCGAGACGCGCGGTCGCGGCTTCTGCCGCCCGCGCGGTGCACGCTGCGACGCGCGCACCTGCCGCTTCGAGCGCTTCGCGCGCGCCATTCAAATGCGAATCGGCGGCGATCCAGCGCAGACAATGCGCCAGTGCCTCTGCCTTCCGCACGAGACCGGAGAGATTGCGATAGCGCGCTGCTGCCCGCGCCTGGCGTTTCAGGCTCTGCAGCTGGCCGTCGACTTCGCGGATGAGATCGTCGATCCGCGCCATGTTGGTTTCGGCGCCGCGCAGCCGCAGCTCCGCCTCATGGCGCCGCTGATGCAGCCCGCTGATGCCCGCCGCCTCCTCGAGGATCGCGCGCCGCGCCAGCGGCTTCTGGCTGATGAGCACACCGATCTGCCCCTGGCGCACGAAAGCGGTCGAGGTGGCGCCGGAGGAAGCATCGGCAAAGAATATCTGCACGTCGCGCTGCCGCAGGTCGCGCCCGTTGATGCGATAGACCGAGCCCGCCTCGCGCTCGATGCGCCGGGACACTTCGATCGTATCATATTCATTGTAAGCCCCGGGCGCGCTGCGATCACCGTTGTCGATATGCAGAATAACTTCGGCAATATTGCGCGCGGGCCGCGCAGTGCTGCCGGCGAAAATGACATCGTCCATTTCGGTGCCGCGGACCGAAGTGGGGCGGGCTTCGCCCATTACCCAGCGCAGGGCATCAAAGAGATTGGACTTGCCGCAGCCATTCGGGCCCACGATGGCCGTCAAGCCCGGCTCGATCAGAAGCTCGGTGGGTTCGACGAAGGATTTGAATCCGGAAAGCCTGAGCCGCGTGAATTTCAATTGATCTGCGCCGTCCTGCCGCCGGTATGCCGCATCAATGTTTCTTCAGGAGGCCGTTGAGATAGGTTTGCATATCGTCCCAACCGCCCTGGAACTGGCGGATTTCGCCATTCACGATGAAGGTTGGCACGCTGTTGATCCCGTATTTCTGCACTGCGTCCTGGCCGACCTGCGTGAGCTGCTGGGATACAGCCTGATTCGCTATGCAGCTGTCCACCTTGTCCGCGCTCATGCCCGCGATGCGCCCCATATCGACGAGCCCTGCATGCACGTCAGGAACGCGGAACTCGGGATCCCATTTGGCTTGGTTGCGCCACAAAAGGTCGAGGAACTGGAAGTAAGTGTCCGGCGGGAGGCAACGCGCCATCGCGCCCGCGGCGATATCGGCAGGGCCAAGCGGAAAGATGCGGAGAATGTAATAAACCTTTCCGGTGTCGATGAAATTCTCCTTGAGCAGCGGGAACACATCCATATCGAAATGCGCGCAGTGAGGGCAGGTTGGAGCAGCATATTCGACGATCTGGATGGGTGCTTTGGGCGAGCCCATGGTGCGATCGAAATCCGTCACGGTGATCTTCTGTGTCTGACCGGCATCCGGGATCGCGCTTTCGGTTGGCGCACCGAAAAAGACGTACCAGGCGGCGACGCCGAGCACGGCCAGAGCCACCACGATCAGCCCGACAAGCAGATATTTCCGCGACATGACAGCCTCTTTCCCGACAGCGCCTCGCACCCGTTTTTGGCAGAGCCGCGCGCCGTGTTCAATCGGCCTTCTGTTCAGGTTTGACGTCGCGCCCGGGCAAGGGCGAGGAGAGCCCGTTTCAGGCTGTTCTCTCCTGCAAAGCGCAGGGCGGGGTCAGCGGCTCCAGAATCCTGTGGATTCTTTTGCGGCAGTTTCTTGGATTGGAGCGCTATTTCGCCGGGCACGAAGCGGAGGCTCTGGACCGCCGCACGGCCGAGATAGGTGTTGATCCGCGCGCACAGCGTGCGGCTCTCATGCTGCAGGAACAGCGCTGCCGCGGGATCGGCTTTCAATGTAAGGACGGCGCCGGACGCACCCTGGGTTATCCGCAACGGCCGCGCGATTCGCGCCACCTCGGGCCCGGCAATCTCGCGCCAGCGCAGCACCAATGTCGGGTCGTCGAAGCCTGCGCGCAGGAACGCGGCACGGGCGAGTATGGCGATATCAATGCTGACTGATGCCGCGTGCGAGCGCCGCGCCGGCGGTTCGGTTTCCGCGGATTGCGGCGGTTGTTTCCGTGCGCGCGCCATGATGATGTCCGATTCGCCCACCATGCCCGAACACAAGCGAACAAGGCAAAACGATGCACGCGCCGCAGCGAGACTGCTGGCCTGGTACGACACGAATCGGCGGGTGCTGCCATGGCGCGCCCTGGCGGGTGAAACGCCCGACCCCTATCGTGTCTGGCTCAGCGAGATCATGCTGCAGCAGACGACGGTCGCCGCCGTCGAAAGTTATTATCACAAGTTTCTCGCCCGCTGGCCACACGTGGAAGCACTCGCCGCGGCTTCGCTCGACGAAGTGCGTGCCGCCTGGGCGGGCCTCGGCTATTACACCCGCGCCCGCAATCTGCATCGCGCGGCGCAGATCGTGGCCGGCACCCATGGCGGCAGGTTTCCGTCCGGCGCTGAAGAGTTGCGGAAACTGCCGGGAATCGGGCCGTACACAGCCGGGGCGATCGCCGCGATCGCATTCGATGCGCCGGAAGCGGCCGTCGATGCCAATGCGGAGCGGGTGATCGCCCGCTATTTCGCGATTGAACAGCCGCTGCCTGGAGCCAAGCCCGAGTTGCGGGCCAGCGCGCAAACGCTGGTGCCGCAAAAGCGGGCAGGCGATTTTGCCCAGGCGCTGATGGATCTCGGGGCGCTTGTCTGCACGCCCAAGCGGCCATCCTGCCCGAAATGTCCGTGGACGGAGGATTGCCGCGGCCGCGCGGCAGGCATCGCGGAGTTGCTGCCGCGCAAGGGCGCCGACCGCGAACGCCCACTCAAGCGCGGCGCGGCCTTCGTGGCGCGCAATGGCCATGGCGCGATCCTCCTCGAAAGACGTCCCGAGAACGGGTTGCTGGGCGGCATGCTGCAGCCGCCGCTCGGACCATGGGCCGCGAAATTTCCGACGCGTGACGAAGCGCTTGCCCAGGCGCCGTTTCGGGCCGACTGGCAGCGCCGGGCAGGGACCGTGCGGCACGGCTTCACGCATTTCGAGTTGGAGATTCAGGTCTGGCGCGCCGAGGTCGCGGCGCGCTGCAAGACCGGGGGTCGATGGATTGCGCCGGACGAACTCGCGCACGCCGCACTTCCCACCGTCATGCGCAAGATCATCGCGCACGCGTTCCACGATTTGCACGCGGAGCCCCTGAAGCCACGGATGAGATAATCACCTGCCTCTGCGCCTCCGCGGCTCTGCGTGCAAATACTTATACCAGTTCGGCACGGAGCTGTTCACGAAGATCGTTGATCGGCTTGCGGATGCCGTTTCTGCTGTAGTACCAGAACATCCAGCCGTTACAGGCGTCGAGTCCTTGTACATGCGCGGCAATTTTATGAATTGAGCCCGTCGCGTCTTCGCAGACGAGCGAACCATCAGCGCGGACTTTTGCATAATGCCTGCCGGTGTGACCCTCCAACACTGTGCCGGGCGGCAGCAATCCGCGTTCGACCACCCAGCCAAAGGGGATGCGTGCTTCGGCGCGTTTCGATCGCGTGATTTCGATTGCCTCATCCGGCGCAGGCGCCACCGTCGCGATGCGCGCACGGGCAAGACCGGCATAGTTGGGATCGCGCTCGATGCCGATGAAACGGCGGCCCAGCCGGCGCGCGACCGCGCCCGTCGTGCCGGAGCCGAAGAAAGGATCGAGCACCACTTCGCCCGGGCGCGTCGAACTCAGGATGACGCGGTGCAGAAGTGACTCGGGTTTCTGCGTTGAATGCGCCTTCGAACCGGATTCATTCTTCAGGCGCTCGCCGCCGGAACAGATCGGCATCGTCCAATCCGAACGCATCTGCAACTCGTCGTTCAACGCCTTCATCGCCTCGTAATTGAAGGTGTAGCTCTTCTGGTCGCGTGCTTTCGTGCACCAGATCAGCGTCTCATGCGCATTGGTGAATCGGCGGCCGCGGAAGTTCGGCATGGGATTGGTCTTGCGCCACACCACGTCGTTCAAAATCCAGAAGCCGAGATCCTGGAGAATGGTGCCGACGCGGAAAATGTTGTGATAGGAGCCGATCACCCAGAGTGCACCGGTGGGCTTCAGAACGCGGCGTGCCGCCGCGAGCCATGCGCGCGTGAAGTGGTCATATTCTTCGAAACTCGCGAACTGGTCCCAATGATCGTCGACCGCGTCCACGCGCGAATTGTCCGGACGGTGCAATTCGCCTTCGAGCTGAAGATTGTAGGGCGGATCGGCGAACACCAAATCACAACAGGCTTCCGGCAGCCTGTGCATAAGTTCGACGCAATCGCCTTCCAGCACGCGATCGAGCGCGTCTTCGAGTCCCAGTAATTGCGGCATACCCGCTCCCCGCTTTCACGAAGGGAGCAGACTGATTCGCTCGAGTCCACAGGTCAAGAGTCTTTGGAATCAAAGCGTTACGATTGAGTCTTCGCGCGCTCCACCATACAAGATGTTGTGCACAGGGGCGAAACTGCGCCGGTGATGGGGGCAGGGTCCGAGCCGGACAAGCGCTTCCAAATGCTCTCCGGTGCTGTAGCCCTTGTTGGTGAACCAGCCATAGCCCGGAAAATCGACGTGCAGCGTCTGCATCATGCGATCGCGCGTGACTTTTGCGATGATCGACGCGGCTGCGATCGAAACCGAGCGGGCGTCGCCGTCGACAATGGTATCGCACGCGCAGGGCAGGGCCGGCGCATCATTGCCGTCCACCAGCGCAAAGCCGGGTTGAACCACGAGTGCGCGCACGGCGCGCGCCATGGCCAGATGCGTTGCCTGGCGAATGTTGACGAGATCGATTTCATCGACGCTTGCTTCGCCCACGCCGACGGCGAGCGCGCACTCGAAAATGCGCAAATACGCTTCTTCGCGCGCATCGGCCTGCATCTGTTTGGAATCGTTGAGGCCTTTGGGAATGCGTTTGCGGTCGAAGATTACCGCCGCCGCAACCACCGGTCCCGCCAACGGGCCGCGCCCCGCCTCGTCGATTCCGGCTATCGGCCCGGCTCGCGTCTTGAGCACGCGCGCTTCGAAAATGTAGTGCGGCATGCCGCAAGCCTAGGCAAACACCGTGTGACGCGGAAGCTGCTGCGAGCCGCGACGGCAGCGTTATGCACATCTTGTTGCCGAGTGCCGCAATCGTAAGAATTGTCATTCCCGCGCAAGCGCAGGGCTGTCCGGGGAAAATATCCCGGACTTCACAAGCCGCTTGACCGCGACTGCGGAGTTGCCGGTTTGGGGCTCGTCTCGACTCAGGATTTCGAATCTCCCAGCACCAGGTTCACGCGGAGGCGCGGAGACGCGGAAGATCGCCTGGGATGAACCGGAAGCAGCTTTTCGACGGACTTGATCTCTACGACAACGCAGGCTTCGACAAGCAGATCGGCACGCAAACAGTCGCGGACTTGAAGCCCGTCATAATCGAATGAGACGGATTGCTGGCGTGCGGCGCGAAGACCGCGCCGCTCAAGCTCGCGCACGAGTACGACCTCGTAAATGGATTCCAGCAATCCCGGCCCAAGACCCGTGTGTAACCTGTAGGCAGCGTCGACAATCTCGCCAGTTATGTCGTCCAGAGCTTTTTCCAAACTCGCCTCCGCGTCCTTCCGCCTACGCCAAGGCTTCGGCGGACGAATGGCGTCTCCTGACCCGCCGAAGCTTCAGCGAAGGCGGGCCGCGCCTCCGCGTGCCCATTCTGTTCGGGAGCATCACGCCATGCTTGCCGACTGTGTCGCAACGATGCCACGTGAGAGACGTCGCGACATATGCCTCCACGTGCTTTCCCCGGACAGCTGTGCGCGCAAGCGGGAACCCCGTCGCGCGCGTCGGCGCGCAGAGTGATTCTTTTCGCCCGCGGACGCGGGCTCACCGGGTCCCGGGTGCCTCGCTTCCGCCCGGCTCCGGGATGACAGCGATTTCTAAGCGGGCTCACAAAAGCCGCAACTGATCGCCGGGGCGGGGCGGGCGGCGGAATTTGTCGGTCGAAAGCGGCGTCCGTTCCTGGTTGAGGCCGAGCCGTTTGACCGCCATGTGAAAGCGCCGCGCGATCATTTCCGCATAAGGTCCCGTGCCCTTCATGCGTGTGTGCCACTGGCTGTCGTAGTCCTTGCCGCCGCGCATCTGCCGGATCAGCGACATCACATGTTTCGCGCGGCCGGGTTCTTTCTCCTCCAGCCATTCGCGGAACAGATCCTTGATCTCGAGCGGCAGCCTGAGCAGCACATAGCCCGCGCTGCCGGCGCCGGCCCCCGCCGCTTCGGCGAGAACGGTTTCCAGCTCTTCGTCGTTCAGCGCCGGTATCACGGGCGCGAACATCACGCCCACGGGAACGCCCGAACGCTGGAGGCCGGCTATGGCCTCGATGCGCCGTCCGGGCGTGGCCGCGCGCGGCTCCATTGCCCGCGCCAGTCTGCGGTCGAGTGTCGTGATGGAAATCGCCGCCCGCGCCAGACCCTGCTGCGCCATGGGAGCGAGAATATCGATGTCGCGCAAAATCAGCGGCGACTTGGTCACGATACCGACCGGATGGCAGAAATCGCGCAGCACTTCGAGAATGGAGCGGGTGATCTTCAGCTGGCGCTCGATCGGCTGATAGGGATCGGTATTGGTGCCCATCGCGATGACCTTGGGCACGTAACCCGGCGCCGCCAGCTCGCGCGCGAGCAGTTCCGCAGCGTTGGGCTTGGCGAACAACCGCGATTCGAAATCCGCTCCGGGGGAGAGGCCAAGATAGGCATGTGTCGGCCGCGCGAAGCAATAAATGCAGCCATGCTCGCAGCCCTTGTAGGGATTGATCGACTGCTCGAAGGAAATATCCGGCGATTTGTTCCGGGTGATGATGGTACGCGAGGAATCGCGCAGCACTTCCGTCTTCAGGGCCGGCGGCGCCTCGTCTTCGCGGGTCCAGCCGTCATCGATGAGCACGCGCGTCTCGCGCTCATAGCGGCCCGATGCGTTCGATTGCGCTCCGCGCCCGCGCAATGCCCGCGAATCGGCAGTGATTTCGACCACGGCTTCCATTGCCGTAACATAGCATGCTGTCAGAACATATCAAGAACAAAGCAGCTGCAAACCACTCAGGCAAAGTAGCGATGCTTCCGTCCGGTTGGGCAGTGTCCCGATTGATCGGACTGACGGTCGCGGGTCCAGTCCTTGGTGGGATCATCAAGCTGGGCATAGCGCGCGCCGGTCTGGAAGGAGAGAAACGGATCGTTGGCCTCATCTGCCAGCCTGTAGGATTTGCGTTGCTTGGCGGGACAACCGGGGAGTTCCTCCTGCTGCGCCGCCTCGCGCACACCGGGCATCGCGCCGGCATCCGGAGCAATGTCGTGCAGAGGATATTCAGGGCTTGCACAACTGAGCAGTGCGAGTGCGCTTGCCAAGACCATCAGCGCTTTCATCGCCCAATCCTCCGCTGGAATGCATCCCCGCATGGACCGTGCGTCCATATCGGGCCTATCCGGGTCAGGCCCATGCAAATCCGGGACCAGGCGTCAGCCGAGGACGAGGCTATGACGTTGACGCTTGATGCGCGATGCGCGATGTTTGAGGCACGATGCGCACCACGCTGACGATCGACGATGATGTACTCGCCGCGGCCAAGGGCATGGCCGACCGGCAACGCAGGAGCGTGGGCGAAGTGATTTCGGAACTGGCGCGGACCGCACTGACCGCCGGCGCGACCGGCGGACGAACCCGCAACGGTGTCCCGCTGCTGCCCAGGCGAGCGCGCGCCACACCAGTGACGCCAGAACTGGTAAGGCAACTGCTCGACGAATCGCCGTGACGGCGTTCCTGCTCGACGTGAATGTGTTCATCGCGCTGATCGACCCGGCGCATGTGCATCACGATGCGGCGCATGCTTGGTTCGCGCATGAAGGCCACAAGGCGTGGGCTACCTGTCCCCTGACGCAGAATGGGGTGCTGCGTATCGTCAGCCACCCGCGCTATCCCAATTCGCCGGGCGCGCCGGCGTCGGTCGCACAATTGATAAGGAAATTCTGCGACCTGACGGGCCATGCGTTCTGGCCCGACGATATTACGCTGCTTGATGTCAGGCGGACGAGCACGGAACGTCTTTTGAATTCGGCACAGGTCACGGACAGCTATCTTCTCGCGCTGGCTCTGACACATGGCGGGAAGCTGGCCACATTCGACCGCCGCCTGGTCGTCGATGCCGTGCTCGACGGGGCGCGGGCTCTGCATGTCATCCATTGAACGGAGCAGGCGAGCCGCAGTTAAGCGTATGGTCACTTCCGGCTTGCCGCGGCGCGGCTTCAGGACGAAAATGCGGACAGCGAAAATGATGGGGTATCCATGTCCAGATTTGTCGAATTCGCCGCGGCGGCTGCGGTTGTTCTTGTCGGCGGGAACGCGGCGTCGGCGGCGAGCTATCTCTATGTCGAAGACAACAACAGCCTGATTTCCGCATTCGAGATCGCAAAGAACGGTTCGCTCAAGGAGATCTCCGGCTCGCCCTTCAACTCGAACACCAATTCGCCGAGTGACTTCGCAATCGCAGTAGACGGCAACGGACCCTACCTCTACACGACGGGCGGCGATTCCGATAATGTAGCGATCTTTTCGATCGGTACGGACGGCTCTCTGACATCGGTTTCGGACACGACGGCCGCCGGACAAAGCGCCGGCGCGACGGTGCTCGCGAAATCCGACAAGCGCCTCTACCTGGTCAACACGGTCGACGGCGGCGCGATCGCGGCGTTCGATGTCGAGAAAAGCGGCGCGAAACTGAAGCCCATAGCTGGCTCACCCTTTCCTGTGAGTTGCCCGGGTTTCTGCACGTCGAATCCCAGCGAGGTTCTGATCAGTGGTTCGTACCTCTATTCGATCGATTCATATGGCTGGTATGTGTCCAGCTTCTCGGTCGCCAAGAACGGTGCTCTGACGGAACTCGACAGCTACGCGACGGATTACGGGCCCCTGGACGGGATCATCACGCCCAAGGGAAATTATATCTACGTGACGGACGCGGCCCATGGAGACATCAGTGGCTACAGCGCTGCAGCTGGCGTGCTGACACAACTCAGCGGCTCGCCGTTTCCGGCGGGCAATCAGCCGAACGGGATCGTGATGACGCCGAATGACAAATTCGTCTATGTCGCCAATTACGGGGACGGCACGATCTCGGGATATTCGATCGGCAGCGGCGGCGTGTTGGAAGC
>Ga0335075_10011617_pt1 | contig 13313 bp, 11 predicted proteins | sample Lox_Sample_24_FD_206723 | JGI IMG/M metagenome (GOLD analysis project Ga0335075, IMG submission 206723) | Soil microbial communities from Loxahatchee National Wildlife Refuge, Florida, United States - Lox_Sample_2.4 | ecosystem: Environmental > Terrestrial > Soil > Wetlands | place: USA...
GGCCGCAAATCTGCGCGAACGCGGAGGCTGATGGCATGGAGCCCCGCCGCGGGCCCTGTCAGGCTGCTCTGACATAACGCGGCTGCAGCCGGAACCGGGACGGTCCGGCGTGCGGCTCGGACCCCGGCTGTCATCTAAGTCAGCGACACGACGTTACCGGGATTGCGCAGGCCGAGATCGGTCCGGCTGCGAGGCTTTTTTGCCCGCAAGTCACTGATCGAACAGGAAAACTCCCTCGGCCGGGAGTGCCGGCGCCCCCCTTTGGGGGGAGGGCGTCACGGTTGAGTTCGCGGGCTTCGGCCCGATCATAGGAACCGGGGCGGGAGGCCGAGCGTCAATGGGTATAGGAGAGCAAGGTCATGCAGCAGACAAGTAAGGTCGAGCGGCCGCAGCCGCACGTAGTGGACTACAGCGCCGCGCGCGCCAGGGCGATCGCATGGTTGGGCGACCGTTATCTGCTCGCCCGGCCCATCAACCGCAAGACGTCTCCCCCACCCAACGTGCCCCTATCAACCCCCGGCACGTCGGGGTCCCTGCCGGCGGGACAACCCTCCCGCCGGCCTTTTAACCACCTGCGGGTTGTAGGAGGCTCGTATGAATCGTCAGATGATTCTGCTGCGAGTGGAGCAGGGAGTGTGGGAAGGCTGGCAGTGGATGGCGCTGGATGATTTCCTGCAGCGCGTACGCCTCGATGCCTGGAAGGAGGACGAGGAGTCCATGGTGGGCATGATTCTGCCGGTTGGCCGGCAGGGCTTGCTGAATTGATGATGGGTTCACCGGCGGCCCGGGGAGCATCCCCGGGCCGCTTACTTGCTTGCGTTCGGGCGACGAAATGCTGAGGGCCGTGACATGAACATCGGGTTCATCGGGCTGGGCAACATGGGCGCCGCCATTGCGGGGCGGCTGCTGGAAGCCGGGCATTCGCTGCGCGTCTGGAACCGCTCGCCGGAGCCGTCGCGGCGGCTCGCCCAGCGCGGTGCGCAGATCACCGCCAGCGCCGAGGAGGCATTCCGCGGCGACGTCGTATTCTCGATGCTGAGCGATGACCAGGTCACGCGCGCGGTGTTGCTCGACAGCGGCGTCCTCGCGCGTGCCACACCCGCCGCGGTGCGCCTGCACGTCAACATGGCCACCATCTCGGCCGCGCTGGCCGATGAGCTCGCCGAGCGCCACGGCGAGCGCGGAGTGGGTTATGTCGCCGCGCCGGTCCTGGGCCGGCCTGACGTCGCGGCGGCTGGTAAGTTGACCGTGCTCGTTGCCGGGCCCCGTCAGGCTGTCGAGGCTGCGCAGCCGCTGCTCGAGGGCACCATCGGCCAGAAAGTCTGGCGCTTCGGAGAGCGGGCCTCGCAGGCGAATGTCGTCAAGCTCGCGGTCAATTTCCTGCTGGCGGCCGCCATAGAGTCGATGGGCGAGGCGGCCGCGCTCACCACCGCCTACGGGGTCGGGGCGCGGGAGCTGTTCGAGCTGATCGGCCAGAGTCTTTTCCCCGGGCCGGTCTATCAGGGCTACGGGCGCCTCATCGCCGAGGGGCGCCTGGAGCCGGCGGGGTTCAAGGCGCGGCTGGGTCTGAAAGACGTACGTCTGGCATTGGCCGCCGCCGAAGCCGTCACGACGCCCATGCCTGTCGGCAGCCTGGTCCGCGACAGCATGCTCGAGGCACTGGCGCGCGGGGAGGGCGAGAAGGAGTTCGTCGTGGTGCTCGGCCGGTCCGCGATGCGGCGCGGCGGCAGGTAACCCGCCGATATAATGGGCCGATGCGCGATGAGCATCCGCCCGCATGAGCTGCCGCCCGACGATTGCTCCGGCCCAACGTCATTCTCACACCTCACATCGCCTTCCTCCGATGCCTCGCTGCGCGATGTGCGCCGCAAGGCGAGCGAGGAGGTGGTGCGGGTGCTGCGCGGGGGAACGGCCCCTGCAGGCCCGCAACGGGCTCCGCTAACGCCGGCGCAGCCCGGTCGCGGCGGCGGACCATCCGGCCGGCGGGTCGAGATGGAACGCATATTGCGCGCGGCATTCGCGTAAGAATCCGCGCGCGGTGTAGCCCGCGCGGCGCAGGACCGCACGATGAGAGATCCAGACCGCACAAGCGGCGCCGCAGAAGAAGCTGCGATGCGCCAACCGGAGCAACGGCCGCAGCACGGCGGCTCGGCGGGCCCGCAGCTCGAGGATGAGCTCCGACTCATAGCCAATATGCGCGAGCTCGTCGGCGATGAGCGTGCGGCAGAGGAGCTTGAGCCTCCGGCAGCCAGTGACGGACTCGAGCGCGTGATAGTAGACGTTACCGATCAGCTCGGCCGTGATGAGCACGTGGAGATAGAGCTCGAACCCGGCGAGACGGCGTACGCGGCGGAATATGGCGTCGCTCCAGTGCCCGCATCTCGCTCTGATGCCATGCTCGTCCATGAACTCGCGCAGCAGGCGGGCGTGGCGCTGCTCCTCGCGAATGAAGAGCTCGGTGATGCGCGGCAGCAGCTCGTCACCGTGAGCGGCCGCGAAGCGGTACGCGGCGCGCAGCAGTCCGGTACCGCCGGACTGCTCGCCCAGTTGGAACGTCGCGATGGACCGGGCGATGAGCCGGCGCTCCTCCGGCCGCAACGCGTTCGGCGAGCTGCCGCGCGCGCCCCGGGGCTGCTCCGCGTGGTACTCGAAATGGTTGAGCCAGACCCTGAGATTCGTGAACATTGCCGCACCCCGCCGCCGAAGCCTGATGCCGAGTCTCGGCGGCGATCCGGCCGGCGCCATGGCAGAATCCTGGCGAATTCGGGCAGCGTACAATCATGATTCACGGGATTTTTCGGAGGAGTGCATGAAAAAGCACCTCGGCGCCGTTACCGCGGCAGTGTGCGCGCTCGGATTCGTCGGCACCGCGACCGCGCCGACCGCCGCGGCCGCAGGCCAGGAGAGCGTGGCCGCGGGCCGGCCCGCCCTCTGGCGGTCCTACGATGTGATCGTCAACCTGCGGAACCTGCCGCGCACCTATACGTGCAATCAGCTCTGGTACGAATTCCACGGCATCCTGCTGCGCCTGGGCGCGTGGCCCTACAGCATCAACATCCTGCCGTACCATTGCAGTCCGACGCCGAGCGGTTACCTGAGATCACCGGACGTCGAAGTGCGATTCCAGTTGCCGATCTTCCTCTCGGGCGCGGTGAAATCGGCACCCGCGGAGGCGATCGAGCGGACCATCCGGCTCTCGCCCGGGGAGCCCAAGACTCTCAGGCCCGCGGACTGTCTGCTGCTGCGGCAGATCGAGCAGGGGCTGCTCACGTCCATCGAGGGAAGCCGCGTCGTCGACAGCCACTTCGACTGTGCGGCTCCATCGCAGGGCGCCGTGAACTTCAATGTCACGTTGCGCCTGCCCGCGGCCGTGAAAATGCCGCCGGCGCCGACGACTACTTCGGCGACGGCCCCTCGCTGACCCTCACCAGATCGGCCGGACGCATCCATTTGCGGAACGCCGCCTGGATCTGTGCCGGGCCGAGAGCGATGTAGCGCCGGGCGGCGATCGTCGGCTCATCGAGCGGCAGCCCGAGGTCGATGCGGCCGATGATCCCGCCCGCGATCTCATCCACGCTCGACTCCCCCAGCGGGATCTGGCGTACCAGCAGCTCCTTGACGCGCAGCAGCTCCTCGTCGCCCACCGGCGTGCTCTGCATGTCGGCAATCTCACGCCGGACGATCGCGGCGGCCTTGGTGACGTTCGGCGGGTCGCACGCGTATTCCACGAGGTAGGCGCTGCGGGTCCGGCCGGCCTCGAGCGTCGAGTCCACCGAATAGACGAGGCCGCTCTCTTTGCGCAGCGCGATGCTGAGGCGCGTCGAGTAGAAGCTGCCGCCCAGCACCGCGTTACCGAGCTCCAGCGGGTAATAGTCGGGATCGCTCCGTGTAAGAGGCAATGTCTGCGCAAGGACCACGATGTCCTGCACTCGGCTGGAGTCGGGCACCGCCACGACGTCGGGCCGATTCGGCGGCACTTGCGGCAGGTCCGTCGGCGGCTTCGGTCCGGCGGCTTTCCAGGAGCCGAAGTATTTCCCGATGACCGACTGTACCTGCTGCGGCGTCACCTTTCCGATCACGACGATCGTGGTGAGGTCGGGCCGGAAGGTCCGGTGGTAATACGACTGCACTTCGCCGGGCGTGAGGGCGTGAAGGCTGGCCGGCGTGGCGAAGCGCAGGCTGGGATCGGTTGCCGGGAAAAGCGCCTGCCGCAACGAATGTCCGGTGAGGAAGCCGGGACTCTGGTTGCGCGCCGCGACGCTTTGGGCGAGCTGATCGCGCAGTACCGCCAGGGGGCCGGCCGGCAGGTAGGGATCGAGCTCGTTCTGCGCCAGCAGCTGGACGCCGCGATCCAGATCCTCGGGCAGCACCTGAAGGTTGAAATCCGAGCCCGCCTGCTCGCTGGCGCCGATGGCATCCAGGGCCTGCTGGAACGGCAGGCGGTGGAGCGTGTTGCTGCCGAACATGAACATGCGGTCGAGCAGGTCGCTCACGCCCTCCTGGCCATGCGGCTCCTCGAGGCCCGGCTGGCTGCGGATGTGACCGTAGACGCTGACGGTATTGCTGACGTCCTCCGTCTGGACGATGAGGGTCAGGCCGTTCGGCAGCCGGGTCACCACCGGATGCAGAGTCGAGGGCGGCACGGCCAGGCGACGCAGAGCGACGGCCGCCCACGTCGGCAGCGCCGTCGGCTTGGCGGCGCCGAGGGAGATCGACTCCTGGCCCCCGAAGCCGCCGCTCGAGGGCACCGGCTTGCCCGATCCGCGCGGCAACATCACGGCCGTGACGGCATGATCGAGATCGAGATATTTCCGCGCCACGCGATCGACGTCCTGCACGGTGACCCGCTCGATCTGCGCCAGCTCTTCGTCCGGGGAGCTGACCTGGTAGAGCGTCAGGGCATCCGACCAGTCGGAAGCGAAGCCCGCGATGGAATTCTTGTTGAACTCCGCCGCGCGCCGCTCCTGCAGCTTCGCCGCGGTGACGAGATTGGCGGGAACACCATGCTTCACGACATCGGCAAGGATGGCGCGAATGTCACTTTCCAGCGCCTTGGGATCCTGCCCGGCGGCGAACGACACCGTCGCGTAGGCGATGCCGGCCTTGGGCAGAGGATCGAGCTCGAAGTCCGCATCGAGCGCTTTGCCCTGGGGGACCAGGCCGAAGAGCGCGAAGCGGCGGCTGTCGAGGACGTCCGAGAGTATGTCGAGCGCCGCGAAGTCGCGGCTGTCGAGGCCGGGTGTGCGCACTGCGATCATCGCCGTGCCGTTCGGCTGATCGGTGCTCATGGTGAAAGTGGCGGCATGCGCCGGCCCGAGCCGCATCGGCGGCCGCTCGGGCAGCTTCTTCGAGGGGATGTTGCCGAAGAGCCGCTTCACCTCGAGGAGAGCGGATTGCGGATCGACGTCGCCGGCGATTACCAGCACCGCGTTGTTCGGTGCGTACCAGGCGTCATGGAACTGTTGCAGCATCGCTGCCGTGGTGGCGTTGAACGACGGGCGCGTGCCGAGCGCATCATGGGCGTACGGGGTGTCCGCGAACATCTCCGCGCGCATTTTTTCGTAAAGAACGTAGTCCGGATCGGAGCGGTCCTGCGCCACTTCCTGCTCGATCGCGCCGCGCTCCTGCTTCCATTGGCTCGCCGAGTCGAGCACGCCGCTCATGCGGATCGCCTCGATGTGCAGAGCGACGTCGAGGTCCTCCGCCGGAACGGTGAAGAGGTATTGGGTCACGCTCTCCCGCGTGTCGGCATTGAAGTTGCCGCCCATGACGCTGCCGATGTCGGCCAGCTGATCGGCGGTGAGGCCCGGGCTGCCGCGGAACATCATGTGCTCCTGCGCGTGCGCCATGCCCGGGAACCCCTTGGGAGTCTCATCGCCGCCCACCAGGTAGTTCACCGAGGTCGCGACCACCGGCGCCAGCGGGTCCCGTACCACGACCACCCGCAGCCCATTCCCCAGCGTCTCTCTGGAGACCTGCGCCCCGAGCGGATTCGCCGCGGCCTCCAATCGTGGCGCGGCAAGAGCAAAAGAGCAGAGGGCGGACAGGCTGATCAGAAACGTGCGCATGTTTTTCTCGTGGCACCGTGCGAAAGCAAATCAGTGAGCGGCCCAGGGCCGTCCCTGGGCCGCGAGATGAATCCGTGTCAGAGGGTTGGCCCGCGCAAAGCGGCAGGATGCCGCTCTTTGCGCCAATGGAAAAGGGAGCCGTCCCTGCATGACGCAGGACCGGCTCCCCGGCTCTCAATGCCGGACCGCGGCCGGGACCAACCCGTGACGGCCGCCGCCGGCATCACGGATGTGACCCGCGCCGCGGCCATTGGTTCGCCTCAGGCGCCTTTCAGCTGCTGAGCGGCGAACTCGTAGTTGGCGAGCTTGGCGAGGAAATTGTCGGTGAAGTCGGGCCGGCGGTTGCGGAAGTCGATGTAGTACGCGTGCTCCCACACGTCCAGGACGAGGAGCGCCTTGCCTTCTCCCGTGGCCAGCGGGAGGCCGGCGTTCGCGGTCTTCGAGACCTTCAGCTTGCCGTCCTTGCCGAGCACCAGCCACGCCCAGCCGGAGCCGAACTGCCCGGTGGCGGCGGTCTTGAAGGTTTCCTTGAACTTCTCGACGCTGCCGAAATCGGCGGCGAGCTTCTTCTCGAGATCGCCCGGGATGCTGCCGCCCGACGGCGAGAGGCAGTTCCAGAAGAAGCTATGGTTCCAATGCTGGCCGGCATTGTTGAAGACGGGAGTCAGATCCTCGCGGCCGTGAGCGAGCTTGATCACTTCCTCGAGCGTCTTGCCCTTGAGCGCGTCGTTCTTTTCCACCAGGCCGTTGAGCGCGGTGACGTATGCCTGATGGTGCTTGCCATGATGGAACTCCAGGGTCTCCTGGCACATGCCGCGGGCGGCGAGTGCGCCGGGCGCAAACGGAAGCGAGGGTAGGGTAAAGGTCACGGGTGCTCTCTCCGGCAGTAATTGGGTAACGGGATGGCGCAAAGCGTGATCCCAAAGGCTAGGAAATCGCTCCGAATTTGTCTACCTTCGTCATATCTTGTTCAGCCCCCGCTCAGCGACGGGCGGCGAGAATGCATAATTGCCCGCTCCGGAACGAGACCGGGCCAAGTCGGAAGATGCACCTACAGGCACGAGAGTTCGCGCGCGTACCTCTGTCGCTGCTGACGCGGCTGCGCCTGATCCTGTTCGGGCACGAGGACCTGGCCGGGATCATATTCTGGGCCGCGCTGGTCGGATTCTTCGGCGCCCTGGCGAGCGTGACGTTCCGGGAGTCCATCCGGCTCTTCACCAAGCTCTTCACCGGCTACGTGCCGATCGGGCAGGGCGAGGGGCTGGTCGATGCCGCCTCGAGCCTGGTCTGGTGGCATCGGGCGCTGGTGCCGGTGGTCGGCGGCGTCCTTGCCGGCGCGGTGCTGCATTTCGTCGGCCGCACCTTCGTTTCCTCGAAAGCCGTCGATTACATGGAAGCGGTCATCGTCGGTGACGGCAAGATCGGCTTTCGCGCCTCCATATTGCGCAGCTTCGGGTCGCTGCTCACCATCTCTTCGGGAGGCTCGATCGGCCGCGAAGGCTCGATGGTGCAGCTCTCCGCGATGCTGGGATCGCGGCTCGGCCTCTTCTCGCGCGCGCCGATCCCGCGCCTGCGGCTCATGGTCGCCTGCGGCGCGGCGGCCGGTATCGCTGCCGCCTACAACGCGCCCATCTCGGGCGCGTTGTTCGTTTCGGAGATCGTGCTCGGCTCGACCGCCATGGAGAGTTTCGGTCCGCTGGTGGTCTCGTCCGTCGTTTCCAACGCCACCATCCACCGCTTCCTCGGGTATGGACCGGTCTTCGACGTCCCGCACGTGGTGTGGTCGTCCTCGAACGTGGAGCTGATCTTCTATCTGATGCTGGGCATCGTGCTCGGACACCTGGCGCCGCCGTTCCTCGCGCTTCTCGACTTCGCCAAGTCGCAGTTCGTGCGCCTGAAGCTGCCGCTCTACTGGCAATTGGGGCTCGGCGGTGTGGTCGTCGGCGGCATTTCGATCTTCGTGCCGCAGGTCTGGGGCAACGGCTACAGCGTCGTCAGCCACATCCTGCAGGGCCAGCTGTTCGGACTCTGGCTGCTGGCGATACTGGCCGCAAAAGTGGTCGCGACCTCGGCGACCGTGGGCTCGGGGGGCGTCGGCGGCGTGCTCACGCCTTCGCTCTTCATCGGCGCGGCGGTAGGCGGCTTGATCGGGGGCGTGCTGCACGGCCTGATGCCGCACACGGCCTCGGTGCCGGCGGCATACGCCCTGATCGGGATGGGCGGATTCCTCGCTGCGACGACTCAGGCGCCGCTCACCTCCATCCTGATGATCTTCGAGATGACACTCGACTACAACGTCGTACTGCCGCTGATGCTCGCATGCGTGACGGCGCACTACACCGCGAAGGTCTACCGGAAGGGGCAGTCGGTCTACCACGCCAGCCTCAGCCGCGCGATCGTCGCCGAGCACGGCGATGACTGGCGCCTGCGCACCGTCGAGGCGCTGGTGAAGCCGGCCGCGGCGGTGGTCACCGCGACGACCAGCCTGGCGGATATTTTCGACCAGCTCCCCAAGCGCCCGCTGCAGCGGGTCTATGTGACGAGCGGTGATGACCTGGTCGCCTGGTTCGATCCGCGCAAGGTACTGGACCGGTTGCAGAAGGGGGAGATCGACTGGGGCCTGCCGGCCGAGGCGATCTCGCTGCCGGTGAACTTCGCGCTCTCTCCCGACATGTCTCTCTGCGAGGCGCTCGATGGCTTCCTGCGGGAGCAGGCGACGGCGCTGCCGGTCACTCCGGGCCAATGGCGCCACACGCTGCTGGGCGAGGTGTCGCGCAGCGACGTGCTGCTCGCCATCCAGGACCGCCTGACATATCCCAAATAAGTTGGGTAAAAGTCGGCTTCGCCGCTTTTGCCGGGCCTGGCCGCATGCATCTCGACCTCGCGGGCGCAGGAGCGGCCTTGCACCCGCTTCCGCGAGCTTGCCCGCCACGATTCGCCATTAAAGATCAGCGGGCAGCCTGGTTTGCGTCATAGCCGGCCCGCTCCCATGGCTTGTACTGGTCCTCGACGGCGCGAAACGCGCCAGCCAACAGCAAGAGGGCCCGCATATGAGCATCCTGAGCAACAAAGTCCGTGTCGCGACCCTGGGTATTACAGTGGCCGCGATCTCCCTGGCCGCCCTGCCGGCCTCCGCGTCCCAGGCACCGGCCGCCGGCGCGCCGCAGGCGGCATCCAAGCAGGAGAACATCGGCATTCTGACGGGGGCCGCGGTCGGGGCGGCGGCCGGCGGTCCCGTCGGGGCGGTGGTGGGCATGGTGGCCGGCGCCCTGCTCGGCAATCACTACCACAATCAGAGTGTGGCCAATCACGATCTGACCGCGCGGAACCGTGTACTGATGACGCAGAACCAGGCGCTCGCCACCAGTCTCAGCCAGAGTCAGCAGGACCGTGAGGCCCTGACGGGCAAGCTGGACATTGCCGGCCAGTCGCTGACCGCCGTTCAGGCGCAGCAGGCCCAGCTCGACCGAACGGTCCAGCTTTCCGATGACATCGAGACCGACGTCGCCTTCAAGACGGCGGGTGATTCCATCAATGGAATGCAGATGCCCGCGCTGCGCAAGATCGGAGCGCTCGCCGCATCCCTGCCTCCGGGGGCGAAGGTACGGATCGACGGCTATGCCGACCCGCGGGGGCCTGCGACGTTCAACGACGACCTGTCACTGCGACGAGCGGAGGCCGTGGCCCTGACACTGGAGAAAGCGGGTTGCCCGCAGGACAAGCTGGTGATCGCGGCGCATGGCTCCGCCGAATCCACCAGCCCGAAGGGCGATCTGGATGCGTACGCGTTTGACAGGCGCGTCACGGTGCGGCTGGAGGGAGTGGCCGTGGCGCAGTCGGCCGCGGCGGGACCCGCGGTGGCGGATGCGCGGTGACCGGCACAGGGACGTGCGCGTCATACGACACGACATAACGGGCGGGCCGGGTGAAGGGAGTCTCAGATCGGACGACGGACGCTTCACTCGGCCCGCGCCGGCTGGCACCCTCCGCGGCGAGGGAAACCCGGTCGCTCGGAGAAAGTGTCATGTTGCCCACAGTAACGATTGCCTCGACGCGCCTCATCTCGACGTTCGACGTGGAGCTGCTCGTAGCCAGCGTCGTCATCGTCGCCGCCATCGCCTGGATGGCGCTGACGCACGCGCGCCACAACCGTCATCGTTGATTGCGCACCGCCTCCGCGAGCGTCCCGAACATCTGATCGATGTGGGAGCGCTCGACGATCAGAGGCGGTGAGAGCGCGATGATGTCGGCGGTCTGACGCACGAGCAGCCCGCGCTCGAAGCATTCGAGATAGACACCGTAGGCCCGCGCGCCCGGCCGGCCCGCCACCGGCTCCAGCTCCAGGCCCAGGATCAGTCCATAGTTGCGCACGTCGATGACGTGCGGCAATCCGCGCAGGGAGTGCGCGGCATCCTCCCAGTACTGCGCCAGCGATTTCGCCCGGGTCAACAGGCCCTCGCGCTCGTAGATCCCGAGCGTGGCGAGCGCGGCTGCGCAGGAAGTCGGGTGGGCCGAATACGTGTAGCCGTGGAAGAGCTCGATCGCCCCTTCGGGGCCCTGCATGAAGGCGTCGTGGATGGAGCGCTTCGCGAGCACGGCGCCCATCGGCACGGTCCCGTTGGTCAGTCCCTTCGCGGTGGTGATCATGTCGGGAGTCACGCCGAATTCCTGCGCGGCAAAGGGCGCGCCAACACGTCCGAAGGCGGTGATCACCTCATCGAAGATGAGGAGGATGCCGTGCCGGTCGCAGATCTGGCGCAGACGCTCGAGATATCCCCGCGGCGGGACCAGAACTCCCGTCGAGCCCGCGATCGGCTCCACGATCACCGCGGCGATCGTCGACGGATCGTGCAGCGCCAGCAGGCGCTCCAACTCGTCCGCCAGCTCCGCGCCATGGGCGGGCTGACCGCGCGAGAAGGCGTTGCGTTCGAGGTCGTGCGTGTGAGGCAGGTGATCCACCCCGGGCAGGAGCGAGGCCGACCAGGTCTTGCGGTTGCCGCCGATGCCGCCGACGGAGATGCCGCCGAACCCTACACCGTGATAGGCGCGCTCACGTCCGATGAGCTTGCTGCGCGCGGCATCGCCGCGCACCCGGTGATAGGCGAGCGCGATCTTGAGCGCGGTGTCCACCGATTCCGAGCCCGAGTTGGTGAAGAACACCCGGTCGAGCCCGGGCGGCGCGATCCGCGCGATGGCGTTGGCGAGCTCGAACGCGGACGGGTGGGCCATCTGGAAGGTCGGCGCGAAATCCAGGGTGGCGAGCTGGCGCGCGACCGCTTCCGTGATCTCGCCGCGGCCGTGCCCGGCATTGACGCACCAGAGTCCGGCGACGCCGTCGAGAATCTGCCGGCCCTCCGGCGTGAAATAGTGCATGCCGCTCGCGCGGGCGAGCAGGCGCGGCTTCGCCTTGAACTGGCGGTTCGCGGTGAAGGGCATCCAGAATGCATCGAGTGCTTCGCGGGACAGGGGATCTGAGGCTGCCATGAGGTGCTCGCAGGTGCGAAAGGGTAGCTAGGCCGGCTGGGAGACCCCTATCATAAGGAAATGCCGCACGTGGAGACAAACCGCCGGGCTCTCTTTGGCGCCCGGGGCCCTGGATCGTGACAGCCAGTCAATTCCTGGCGAGCGTGCCGCGCGGGCTCGCCGATCTCCTGGCGAGGGAGCTGACGGCCTTCGGCGCCGCCGACGTCCGCGAGCGGACGACGGGTGTGGCGTTCTCCGGGGGGATCGAGACCGCTTACCGCGCCTGTCTCCAGTCGCGGCTCGCCAATCGGATATTCCTGGAGATCGCGCGCTTCGAGGCCGCAAGCGCCGACGCCTTCTATTCCGCCGCCCGGGAATGCGACTGGAGCCGGCACCTGGGCCCCGGCGCCACGCTCGCCTGCGATTTCAGCGGCAAGCATCCGACGATCACTCACAGCCATTTCGGCGCCTTGAAGCTCAAGGATGCAATCGTCGACGCGCTGCGCGATGCAACCGGCACCCGGCCCGACATCGTGTTGGATCGGCCGTCCGTCCGTGTGCACGCGCACGCCCACGGCACATCGGTCACGCTCTCGATCGATCTCGCGGGTGAGAGTCTGCACCGCCGCGGCTATCGCGGGGCTGCCGGCGAGGCGCCGCTGAAGGAAAACGTTGCCGCCGGTGTGCTGATGCGCGCGGGATGGCCGGAGCTGGCGGCCGCCGGCGCCGAGCTCCTCGATCCCATGTGCGGCTCCGGCACGATCGTCATCGAGGCGGCGCTGATGGCCGCACAGTGTGCGCCGGCGCTGCAGCGGGAGTATTTCGGGTTTCTCGGCTGGCGCGGCCATGACGAGGCGCTGTGGCGCCGGGTGCGGGAGGAGGCGAAGGCCCGCTGCCGCGCCGGCGAGCAGCCGACGGGCGTCATTCGCGGTCACGACCGCGACCCGTTGGCGATCAGGGATGCGCGCGCGAACGCCCAGCGTGCAGGCATCGGGCCGTGGGTGCGGTTCGAGGTGCGGCCGCTTGCGAATGCCGCGCCGTCGGGCGCGGGCGGGCCCGATGAGGGGGATTCCGAGCCGCGGCCGAATCCCCGTGGTCTCCTCTGCACCAACCCTCCGTACGGGGTGCGCATGGAGGATCTCGAGACCGCGCGCGCCATTCATCGCGAGCTCGGCGAGGTGCTGCGCGAGAGATTCCAGGGCTGGCAGGCGGCGGTGCTGACCGGCGCGCCGCAGCTCGGCATGGAGTTGGGCATTCGCGCGGCGCGCACTCATGCGCTCTGGAACGGCGCCATCGAGTGCCGGCTGCTCAGGATGAGCGTCGAGGCGGCAAGCCTGCGGCGGCCAGGCTCGCTGGCGCGGCCGGATGCGCCGCCGCTCGCGGACACTCCCGGGGCGCGCATGTTCGCCAATCGCCTGGGGAAGAACCTGAAGCGGCTGCGGAGTTGGGCCGACAGGGACGGCGTGTCGTGTTACCGCGTCTATGACGCCGACATGCCGGAATACGCGTTCGCGATCGACATCTATCACACCGTGCAGCCGGAAGAGACGTGGCTCTACGTGCAGGAGTATGCGGCGCCCGCTGAGATCGAGGCCGAAGCGGTCCGCCGCCGGCGGGGTGAGGTGCTGGCGGCATTGCCCGGTGCGACCGGAGTTCCGCCGGAGCGGATCAAGGTGCGCACCCGCCGGCGGACGCCGCGCGGTGAGCAGTATGACAAGCTCGACGACCGGTCCGACTCCCACGTGGTGCTCGAGGGCGGCCTGCAGTTCATCGTCAACTTCG
>Ga0335075_10011618_pt1 | contig 13312 bp, 10 predicted proteins | sample Lox_Sample_24_FD_206723 | JGI IMG/M metagenome (GOLD analysis project Ga0335075, IMG submission 206723) | Soil microbial communities from Loxahatchee National Wildlife Refuge, Florida, United States - Lox_Sample_2.4 | ecosystem: Environmental > Terrestrial > Soil > Wetlands | place: USA...
CGGCGGCGCGACCCGGTGCGGCTCGTGCTGGCCCAGGGTGGCGCAGCGTGAAAACAACGTGGAACTTTACCGCTTCGTGGAAGTCTGTCATACGTATACGACGGGCAGACTTCCACGTTGCGGCAGAGTTCCACGTTAAATGGAGAACCGGGGCATCCCGTGAGTCACAAGGGCACCTTGCGGAACGCGAGAAACTTCCTTGCCTGTACGTCACCAGCCGGGAGCGCACAGCTGGTCAGCAGCTTCCCATGAAGTGCATCAGAGCCTTTTTTACGTGGCGGATCTGCCCTTCGTGCAACGCTGGCATCTTCTGCCGGGGGTAACGCTGGCATCTTCTGCCGGGGGTAAAGCTGGCGGCAACGTCCGATCGAGAGCGCGAGGTGATTTCCAGCCGTTGGGCTCGCCCGGCGTCGCTCGCGTGCGCTCTTTCCGAGTGTGGTGGAGCGGACGGGGCGTGGTGGAGCGGACGGGGCGTGGTGGAGCGGACGGCACTGCCATGCTGGGCGGCGAGGGACTGACCGGGACTGGCCCCCCCGCCATGGTCAGTTCCCCCGCCGCAAGCTTGAGATTCGCACGTACTGATGACGAAGTCTTCAGAGGCGATCCCTTAATTCGCCGAGCAGGGTTCCCGCCTGCCCATCGCGGTCAGCCGGGCAGCTCAGGCATTCCTCAAGTAGCCCGACGAGCTCGATGACGCCGTGGAAAGGCTGGCCGGCGGAAAGGTGATCGGCGCGGATGGCACCCTGGATGTGTCCATCCGTGGTGAGCTGCACGTCGAGGATGATGCGCAACCCGCACCTTCCTGGTTGAGGCGAGCGACGACAAACCCAGCGTAGGGCGCACGCGATTTCACCGCCTCAGTGTCCGCCCCGTGGTTCCCGCGATAAGACCCTGATGTCTGTTCACTCAGACCCTTACTTAACCGGCCTGATCCAGCAGGACCTTGAGCTCGGCGCGGGATGAGACGTCCAGCTTGGCGAAGGCGTGCAGGAGATGGGTCTCGACCGTCTTCACGCTCAGGTACAGGCGGGCGGCGATCTCCTTGTTGGTCAGGCCCTGGCAGACCAGCAGCGCGATGTCATGCTCGCGGCGGGTCAGCCCGGCGAAAGGGTCGGGCCTGTCGTTCAATGCGATGCCCAGCGAAGCGGCGAGCCGGTCGGCCAGCCTCCGGTACGCGTCCGCTCCGATCACGACGAATCCCTTGCGCGCGGCCCGCAACGCGCGTTCGGCCGCCGCGTGTCGGCCGGCCAGGCTGTGACCGCGGGCGGCGACCAGGCCGATGCGGGCCTCCTCAAGCGGCAGGCCGACCACGCGGGCCAGCGCGGCGGCGCGTTCGCAGTGCCGCGTGGCCAGATCGGGATCCTCGCGGGCCAGCGCGATCTGTGCCGCGACCCTTTCCGCGCTCATCTGCGCGGAACGCCGGCCGCTGGTGACCAGCCCGGCCAGGAAAGGCGCGAGTGCCTCCGTCGCCTCGTCGGGGCGGCCGAGCTGAGCGAGCGCGTCCGCCCGCACCGGGCCGAACAGGTGCGTGCCGGGCTCCAGGGAGTCATAGTGCTCCTCGATCTCGTCGGCCGCGACAAGCAGCCGCTCGGCATCGCCGCGGGCTTGCGCGATCGCGGCCCTGGCGCCGGCCGCGAACGCCAGGGCCGCAGGAGAGCCGATCAGCCGTGCCCAGGTCGCGCTCTCGTTCGCGTGCTGCTCGGCCCGGTCCCAGGCGGCGCGCGCTGCGTGCGGATAGCAGGCGAGCGCGTGCAGGACGGGATAGTCCCAGACACGGTCATTCTCCTCGGCGTTGCCGACCGCCAGGCTGGTGAACAGCACGGATTCCCCGAGCCTGCCGCGCCGGTACTCGACTTCGCCGAGGAAACCCAGCGCCTGGCTGATCCGGAGCGCCTCACCGCGGGTGGCACGCTGAATGGTGGTGTGCAGATCTTGAGCTGCGCCGTCCAGATCGTCGGTCCAGAGCCGGATGAGGCCGCGGCCGGTCAGGCCTTCGAGGCCGGGAGCGGCACCGGGTTCGCTGACACCAGCCAGCAGGGTGAGCGCCTCGCTGCCCGCGCCGGACAGCGTCATGCCCACGGCCTTGGCGAACCAGGCGAACCCGCGCACCCACGGTTCGTCAGAACCGGCGTCTACGGCGATGGAGCCGAACTTGAGCATCGCGTGGTAGTCGAGCATGACGATACCGACGATGGCCAGCTGTGTCGCGATCCTGGCGCGCAGGTCCGGCGGCGCTCCGCTCTCCGTCTGCTCGCCGCGCTCCAGCGCCGTCAGTGCCCCGCGCAGCAGCGCGGTCGACTCATCGACGCGGCCCGCCAGCAGCAGCTGGTAACCGAGGACGTAGTCGCGCCAGGGTCCGGCGGGTGCCCGCGTCAGTTCGCCTTCGTACTCGCGTGCCGCGATCGCGTCACCAGCGGCGAGCAGCGACTCGACGGCGGCGAGCACCAGGCTCAGGCGCCCGGGGCCGGGGGCTGTGCAGTCCAGTGCCCGGTGCAGGTAGAACGCGGCGCGGGGTATGTCATGCGAGGCCAGCCGGTCCGCGGCGGCCCGGCGCAGGTCAGCGGCGAGCTGTTCGTCTACGCCGTCGGCCGCGTCGATCCGGTGCCGCAACGCGGCGGGGCCGCCGAGCGAGGCGCAGCGCCTGTGCAGCCCGGAACGGACGTTCCGGCTCAGGTCGTGGTAGATGACCTCACGGGTCAGGACCTGGGGGAAGGTGAGTTCCCGTCCTCCGGTACCGGGTACTTCGGCCAGCAGGCCCGCCCTGGTCACCTCCGCGATGTGCTCGTCGGCGACGTCGGCACCGGTCACCGATCGCAGCTCCGCGACGCTGAACCGCTGTCCCAGCACAGCGCCCGCGATGACCAGCTCGCGTGCCTGCCGCTTGCAGGACGCCAGCCGCGAGGTGATGGCCAGCGCGAAGTCGCGCGGAACCGGCAGCGGACCGCTGTCCGCCGCGATCGACCGCATCGACAGCAGCCTGAGCAGCTCGAGCACGTGGCCAGGATTGCCGCCGGTGCTCGCGTGCAGCCGGGCGGCGCCTTGCGGAGATAGCCCGCGGAACCCGCGGGAGGCGGCCAGCCGGAGCACGTCCTCTGGCGGGAGGCCCGTCAGCGGCACGTAGATCCCGTGCTCGCCGTCCACGACCTGCCGCCAGCCAGCCGGCAATCCGGCGGGGCCGGTGCCGTCCGCGTCCCGCCGCGGCCGGTAGGTCACGATCAGGAGGACCGGGTCGTAGCGCAGACGCCGTGCCGCGTAACGCAGGGTCGCCATCGAGGGCGGATCGGCCCACTGCGCGTGCTCAACGACTACCAGCAGTTCTGTGCCCGACTGCAGGCTCTGTGCGAGTCGCTGCCCGACGAACAGGGGATCCGCCTGCGGTTCCAGGGTCAGTGCCATGTCGGCCATCTGCCCGCCCGGCAATCGCACGGCCAGTTCGTGGAGAACACCCCAGGACATAAGCGATTCCGCCTCGACCCCGCTCACCCTGACGATGGGCGCGCTCACCTGGGACAGCAACTGCTCGACCAGCGCGTGCTTGCCCATGCCGGGATCGCCTTCGACAGCGACCACACGGGCAGAGCCGCCCCTCGCCGATTCCCAGGCTGCGCGCAGCATGGCCAGCTCGGCTGTGCGTCCCACGAAGACTTCGTCTGCGGGCTGTCGCCCGGAACCGCTTAACATCACTCTCCGTTTCGGACAAGTCAACACAGATCGTAACGTAGCGGAAGTCAGTCGGCGAGGAGAGTTGTCACTTTTCGGTGTCACACCGCCGCGACCGGGCGGCAAGATCTCCGCCCGGCGGCGGTAGGCTGCCCGGCGGCGGCACCAGCGAAGGGAGACGCGCCATGGGTCCCGAAGAGTTCCGGGCGGCCGGTCATGAGCTGATCGACTGGATCGCGGACTACCGTGCCCGGATTCCGGGACTGCCGGTCCAGGCGCGGGTCAAACCGGGTGAGGTGGCGGGCCAGCTGCCGCGGCGGGCGCCGGAGCGGGCCGAGCCGTTCAGCGACGTGCTCGCCGACCTCGGCGGCATTGTCGTCCCCGGCCTGACCCAGGTGCAGCATCCCCGCTACTTCGGCTGGTTCCCGTCCAACGCGTCGCTGGCCTCCGTGCTCGGCGACCTGGCCGCCTCCGGACTCGGCGCGCTCGGCATCACCTGGCAGTCCGCACCCGCGCTGACCGAGGTGGAGGAGGTGGTCACCGAGTGGCTGCGCGAGCTGACCGGCCTGCCCGCCTCGTGGAAGGGCGTCATCCAGGACACGGCATCCAGCGCGTGCCTGGTCGCGCTGCTCGCGGCGCGGGAACGGGCGACGGGCTACTCCGAGGTACGCGGCGGGCTGCAGGCCGAGACCGCGCCGCTCACCGTCTACACGACCGAGCACGCACACTCCTCGGTCGCGAAGGCGGTCGCGCTGGCCGGGTACGGCATGGACAACCTGCGGTTCGCCGACGTCGACCCGGTCAGCTACGCGATGCGCCCTGGTTCGCTGGCCGCGCTGCTCGCGGCCGACGCGGCGGCGGGGTGCCGTCCGGCCGCTGTCGTCGTCAACGTGGGCACGACCGGCACCACGGCCGTGGACCCGCTTGCGGAGATCATCCCGGTGGCCCGCCAGTACGGGATGTGGGTCCACGTCGACGCCGCGATGGCGGGCTCGGCGCTGCTGCTGCCCGAGATGCGCTGGCTGACCGACGGCGTGGCGGGCGCGGACTCGCTGGCCTGGAACCCGCATAAGTGGATGGGCACGGTGCTGGACTGCTCGCTGCTGTATGTCGCCGATCCCGCCCACCTGATCCGGGTGATGTCGACCAGCCCGTCCTACCTGCGGTCCGCCGTCGACGACGAGGTGACCCAGTACAAGGACTGGGGCATCCCGCTCGGCCGCCGGTTCCGCGCGCTCAAGCTATGGTTCCACTTGCGGCTCGACGGCGCCGAGGCGATCCGGGCCCGGCTGCGGCGGGACCTGGAGAATGCTCGCTGGCTCGCGGACCAGGTCTGTGCCGCGCCCGGATGGCGCGTCCTGGCCCCGGTCACCCTGCAGACCGTCGTACTCAGGCACGAACCACCCGGCCTGGTCTCGGGCAGCGGCGAGGTGCTGGACGCCGCCGCGCTGAACGCGCACACGCTGGCCTGGGCGCACGAGGTCAACGCCGGCGGCGAGGCGATGGTCACGCCGGCGCTGCTGGATGGCACCTGGTCGGTCCGGGTCTCGATCGGCGCCGAGTCCACCGAACGCCACGACGTCGAGAACCTGTGGGCTCTGCTGCGCCAGGCCGCCGGGAGCACACCCTGGCCGACGCGGGTTTGACCTATCACCGGCCGACGCGCGGCAGCGTAGATGAGATCACAGCAGCGTGAGCTGTTCGTTCGGGCGCCCGGCGCGCGGCGCGGCCGGCGGCGGCAAGTCGCCAGAGCCGGCGGCACGTGCGGCGCTGGTCCGGGACCGGCTCGCTCCGGACCGCCTTCCGCGGCGCGGCTTGCCGATGCCGTAGCTGGCGGCGAGCTCGCGGACCTGCCCGGCGATCCGTTCCTGGTAGGCCTTCGGGGCATAGGAACCCCGGCCGTACAGCTCCTCGTACCGGGCGACCAGTTCGGGGTGGGCCCAGCGCAGCCAGCGCAGGTACCACTCGCGTGCGCCTGGCCGCAGGTGCAGGACGATCGGCGTGACGTGCACCGCCCCGGTGGCGGCGATCTGGCGGACGATCTCCTCGAGCCGGGCGGGGGAGTCGGACAGGTAGGGGATCACCGGTCCCATCAGCACGCCGCAAGCCAGGCCCCGGTCGTTCAGCGCCGCGCACGTCTCCAGCCGCCGCTGCGGGGCCGGAGTGCCCGGCTCGACCGAACGCCACAGCTCGGTGTCGGTGAATCCGCAGGACACGTTCAGCCCGACCTCGGTGACCTCCGCTGCCGAGGCGAGCAGATCGGTGTCGCGCGTGATCAGCGTGCCCTTGGTCAGGATCGAGAACGGGTTGGCGGCATCGCGCAGCGCCGAGATGATCCCGGGCATGAGCCGGTACCGTCCCTCCGCGCGCTGGTAGCAGTCCACGTTCGTGCCCATCGCGATGTGCTCGCCCTGCCAGCGGGGCGAGGCCAGCTTCCTGTGCAGCAGCTCTACCGCGTTGACCTTCACCACCACCCGGGTGTTGAAGTCCATCCCAGCGTCCATATCCAGGTAGGTGTGAGTGTTCCGGGCGAAGCAGTACACGCACGCATGCTGACAGCCCCTATAAGGGTTGATCGTCCACTTGAACATCATCTGGGACGACTTGGGGACGCGGTTGACGATCGACCGGGCCTGGACCTCGTAGAACGTCATGCCGCGGAAGCCGGGCGTGTCGAATGTCCTGGTCACCGCGCGGCGCTCGATGAGCGGGACCACGCCGGCCGCGGCCAGCGTCTCCTCACCACCGTCATCGAGCCGGAGAGCATCCCACCTCATAGTTCGAACCTTAAAACGACCGCGGGTTCGAAGCAACTTTCGCACGCGGCGTGGCGTGAAGTGTGATGGGGCTGGCCCACGACTGGTGTCGTGCTGCGCGGGGGACGAGTGATCGACCCCGAGTCCGGGACCGGCCAGATCACGGACGTCGAGATCACCGGTGCCGATCACGAGCGTTAGTTATGAGATAAATGGGCTTATGGGGATTATCCGTCGGTATGAGCAGCGCGATCACGACGCGGTGTACGACATCTGCGTGCGCACGGCGGACGCAGGCGGCGACGCGCGCGGCATGTACAGCAGCGACGAGCTGATGCCCGACCTGTTCGCCGGCCCGTACCTGTTCCTCCAGCCGGACTTCTGCTGGGTGCTGGACGACGGTGAGCAAGCGGCCGGTTACGTTATCGGCACCCCGGACACGGCAGGGTTCGTGCGCGCCTACCGGGAGGGGTGGACGCCGCGGATGGCGCGGCGGTATCCGCGGCCACCCGATCCGCCGCTGACGCCGCAGGACGAGATGGTGGCCATGTTCTACTCGCCCGAGGTCATGGTGTGGCCCGGCCTGGCCGAGTACCCGGCGCATCTGCACATCGACCTGCTGCCGCATGTCCAGGGATCCGGCTACGGTCGGCAGCTGATCGGCACGTTCTCGGCAGCCGCGCGGGCGGCGGGCGCGCCCGGCGTCCACCTGGCGGTGGTCAAGGACAACGTCCGTGCGCTCGGCTTCTACCACCATCTGGGCTTTCGTCAGCTGCCCGTAGCTGATCAGGCACCGGTCGTCTACCTTGGGCTGGTTTTCTTACACTACGCAACCGGTCATTGGCTAACTGTGTGGTGATGTGCTTCACATTGTGGTGAAGTGGGCATTTTCTCTGATCACCCTCCGTTCATAAGTCTCGTTAGCACCCAGGCGCGGACTGGTTGCTCATGAGCAACACTTCGCCTTGACCCGCGTACTATCGCGCGCCCGCTGCCCTCTCCGTCAGATGACGAATCCCCGGGCAGCCGCATGGGTGATCGTTGTTCAACCCTCAAGAGGCAATTAGTGACAGCCCGCCCTTCGATGTCTAGTTTTCGACCCAATGTCTGCTTCTCTGCCGGCTCGCGGGTAGCCGCCAGTCTGGCCGCCGCCGCCGTGGCAACCTCCGCTCTGATCGCGGGCGCGCCCGGAGCACATGCGGCCACGGTCAGCGCAGGCGCGGCCAAGGCTTCGGCCAAGCCCCCCACGGGCACGACCGGGTTCACGGCCGCCCAGGCCACGGCCTTCAAGGCCGAGATCACGGCCATCAAGAACGAGGTCACGGCCATCACGGCCACGACTGCCAAGGCCACGGCCCCCCGGGCAGCGGTCGCCAAGGCCAGGGCCACCAAGGCCAGGGCCGCGGCCGTTACGGCCACCAGGGCCAAGGCCAGGGCCGTTACGCCCACCAAGGCCAGGGCCGTTACGCCCACCAAGGCCAGGGCCGCCGCCGCACAGCAGGATTACACGTTCTACGACTCGATCAACCCGTCGCAGATCCCCGCGGGCCGGCAGGTCGCCACATACGCCGACGGCCAGTACGCGGTCAGTCGTTCGCAGGTCAGCGATCCCGGCAACGTGATCTGGATCGACGTCAGCGGGAACGACGCGAATGCCAACGCCCTGGACGTCGAGCCAGGTGACGCGACTCCGGCGCAGGCGGCCGGCTGGGTCGACCACAGGCTTACCGCCCATCCCGGTGCCGTTGCGATCATTTACACGATGCGTTCGGACTGGGCGGCGGCGCAGGCAGCGGTGGACACTCTCCCCGCGCAGATGCGCGCCAGCGTGCGGTGGTGGATCGCCGACCCCACCGGCCAGCCGCACATCGTGCCGGGCGCCCAGGCCACGCAGTGGTACTGGGGCTCCAGCTACGACATCAGCACGGCGGAGCCGGGCTTCTAGGTATTGCAGCTAGGTATTGCAGGCCCGGGTCTTGCTCGCCCGGATGCAGTACAGCTCGACCCTGATCTGGTCGCTGTCGTCCAGGATGTACGTGCGCTCGTCGTCGTACGCCCAGCCTAGGGGCAGCAGGTAGTACGTTCCCGACTGGATGGTCAGCAGGCGCAGGCCGGTGCACTCGTACGGGTAGCCTGACCCCCGCTGTCGCAGCGCGCAGCTCACGCTGGGCCCGGAAAGGTCCAGCGGCTGCGCGCTGTACACGGCGACGGCCGTCTGCCCGGCGATGTCGTTCTCGATGCTCAGCGCATGCTGGTAACCCAGCGTTCCGGCGTAGACGCCGCCGCCCCACAGGGCGAGGATCGCGACCACGACCAGCGCCAGCGGGTACGCCACCTGCCCGGCGGTACTACGCCGGGCAGGCCAGGCCATCAGCAGGACACCGCCGGCCAGCAGCGCCAGCGCCGGGTAGACGGCATCGACGTTACTGCTCAGCCAGTCCACGAAACCGCCGCTGGACACCTGCGGCCAGGTCAGCGTCAGCGTGACAGCGGTCAGCACCACGCCAGACCAGAATAGCTTGGCCGGTGTCTTCCCCAGGTCGGCCAGCTTGTCCCGCTTATCCTCCGGCAGCCTGCCCGCGATGGCGGCCGCGATCATGATGAGCATGACCAGCACCGCCAGGATGAACGCGGCGTTGGAATTGAACAGCGGCTGGATCCCGGCGGCCGCGAAGTCGACCGTACCGAGCCCGATGCTCTGCGGTGCCGGGATCTGGAACTGCTGCAGCAGCTGGTCCTCGTAGTTCCATCCCATGTAGAGGAGCAGTGCGCCGAAGAACGACGTCGTGCCCACCACCTGGGCGACGATGCTGTCCGGCTTCCTGGCGCCGGACCCGCTCCCGCCCCCGGCGGGCCCGTTCTTCCTGGCAGGCTCGCTCCCGCCCCCGGCCGGCCCGTCCTTCCCGGCGGGCCTGTTCTCCCCGGCGGGCCCGGCGCCCGCGGCGGGTTCCGCGGGCTCTGGCGCTGGCCCGGTACCGGGCGGGTCCTTGTCCTGGCCGGTCACGGCCGGCCGCTCCCGGGTCGCGCGGACTTCCCGCAGCCCGCCGCCCGCGCGCCGGCCAGGCCGGATGACGTGTAGGCGAACCTGCCGTCTCCCGCCGTCCCGTTCCGGCTCTCGACGTATAGCTGCACGGTGCCGGCGGCATTGCCCGGCGGCACGATCGCGGTGAGCCGGGTGCCCGAGATGACGTGGATGCCGCTGGCGGCCTGGGTGCCGACGCAGATCGCGACGGAGCCGGTGAAGCCATGACCGGTGATGGTGACGTGCGTGCCCGGTGGGCCGCTGGACGGACTGACGGTGACCGGGTACAGCTCGTCGTCGGCATCGCTTTCTCCGGGCGCGGGGATGGTGGTCCTGTGCCCCTGCCCGCCTGCCGATGAGCGGAACAGGTCGCACCCCGAAACGCCCGCCAGCAGCCCCGCGGCCAGCACGGCCGACACGACGGCCCTCACCCAGCGCTCACGCATGATCATCACCCGCTCGCCCGGTCCTGGCGCTAATTGTGGCGGCCAGGACGGCGCGCGTCCACACCGACTAGACCAGCGGCACCGCATCCGTTATACATCGGATGCATGACGGACCAATCGCAGGAATTCGCGGGGCGCATCGCGCTCGTCACCGGCGGGGCCAGCGGCATCGGGCTGGCCACCGCCGATCTGCTCACCCAACGAGGCGCGCAGGTAGCCGTGCTCGACGTGAACAAGTCGCGGACGCACCTGTCGGTCGTCGCCGATGTCACCGACGACACGGGGGTCCGCCAGGCCGTCGCCGACGCCGCGGCAGCCCTCGGAGGGCTTGACATCCTGATCAACAACGCCGGCATCGGCGCGGCGGGCACGGTAGAGGACAACCGCGACGAGGAATGGCGCCAGGTCATGGACGTCAACGTGTTCGGCATGGTCCGGACCACCCGGGCGGCCCTGCCGTTCCTGCGCGAGGCGGTCCGCCGCCATGGCCAGGCCGCCATCGTCAACACCTGCTCGATCGCCGCGACCGCCGGCCTGCCGAACCGCGCTCTCTACTCCGCCACCAAGGGCGCCGTCTACTCGCTGACCCTGGCCATGGCCACCGACCATGTCCGCGAGGGCATCCGGGTCAACTGCGTGAACCCCGGCACCGTGGATACGCCCTGGGTAGCCAGGCTGCTGGACGCCGCCGCGGATCCGCGGGCCGAACGCGACGCGCTGGAGCGCCGCCAGCCCACCGGGCGCCTGGTCACCGCCGCCGAGGTGGCCGCCGCCATCGCGTACCTGGCCAGCCCGGCCGCCAGCGCCACCACGGGCACCGCCCTAGCCGTCGACGGCGGCATGCACGGGCTGCGGCCGCGCGCACAGGCGCAGCGGGTCCCGCCAGCCAAATGACGACGATCACCGGACTGGAACTGCACGACGTCCGGTTCCCCACGTCGCAGACGCTGGCAGGCTCGGACGCGATGAACACCGCGCCGGACTATTCCGCCGCCTATGTCGTGGTGCGCACCTCCGAACCCGGCCTGGCCGGGCACGGGTTCGCGTTCACGATCGGCCGGGGCAATGAGGTCCAGCTCGCCGCCATTAAGGTACTCGAGCCGTTCCTGGCCGGCCGGGACCTCGATGAGGTGCTCGGCGAGCCCGGCGGCCCGTCCCGGCTCGGCGAGCTGTACCGGCGGATGGTCAGCGACAGCCCGCTGCACTGGCTCGGCCCGTCCTGCGGCGTCATGCACATGGCGACCGGCGCGGTGCTGAACGCGTGCTGGGACCTGGCCGCGCGCCGGGCCGGGCAGCCGCTGTGGCTGCTGCTGTCCAGCTTCACGCCCGCCCAGATCGTGGACCTGGTCGACTTCCGGTACCTGTCCGACGCCCTGTCGCCGGCCGATGCCCTGGGCATCCTCGAGGCCGCGGAGCCGGGGCGCGCGTCGCGGGTCTCCTCGCTCCTGCTAGAGGGCTATCCGGCGTACTCGACCGCGCCCGGCTGGCTGGGATATTCCGACGCGCAGATGGCGGCGCTGTGCGCATCGGCGGTGGCCGAGGGTTTCACCCAGGTCAAGCTCAAGGTCGGCGCGTCGCTGGACGACGACAAGCGCCGGCTCGCGATCGCCAGGCAGGCGGTCGGCGACGACGTCGCCATCGCGATCGACGCCAACCAGGTCTGGGACGTGCCGGCGGCGATCGGGTGGGTGCGTGCGCTGGCGCCGTTCCGGCCGGCGTGGATCGAGGAGCCGACCGCGCCCGATGACATCCTGGGCATGGCCACGATCCGCGCCGCGGTGGCTCCGGTGCGGGTGGCGGCCGGCGAGCACGTGTCGAACCGGGTGCTGTTCAAGCAGCTGCTCCAGGCAGGCGGTATCGACGTCATGCAGATCGACGCCTGCCGGGTGGCCGGGGTGAACGAGAACATCGCGAACCTGCTGCTGGCCGCCAGGTTCGGCGTGCCGGTGTGCCCGCACGCCGGGGGCGTGGGCCTGTGCGAGGCGGTACAGCACCTGGCGATGTTCGATTACGCCGCGGTGTCCGGTGCCATGGACGGCCGCCGGATCGAGTGGGTCGATCACCTGCACGAGCACTTCACCGATCCCGCCGTCGTCTCGGCCGGCCGCTACCGGGCGCCGCGGGCGCCGGGCGCGTCGGCCCAGATGCTGCCCGGGTCGCTGGCCGAGTACGCCTACCCGTCGGGTCCGGCATGGCGCGGCTAGTGATTCCCGGCCCGGCCGGTGACGGGCCGGCCAGGCCGTCGCGGCTCGTCTTCGGCGCGGCGCCCATCGGCGGGCTGTACGAGCCGGTCAGCGACTCCGAAGCCGCGGCGACCCTGGCGGCCGCCTGGGACGCGGGCATCCGCGCCTTCGATACCGCGCCGCACTACGGCTTGGGGCTGTCCGAACGCAGGCTCGGCGACTTCCTGGCCGGCCTGCCACGGCACGAGTTCGTGGTGTCGACGAAGGTCGGCAGGCTGCTGGTGCCGGCGACCGGAGCGGCGCAGGAACCGGAGATGTTCTACGGCACGCCCGCGCTATCCCGGGTGCGCGACTACAGTGCCGGCGGAGTGCTGCGGTCGCTGGAGGACAGCCTGGGCCGGCTGCGGCTGGACCGGGTGGACATCGCGTTGATCCACGATCCCGAGGACCACCTGCCGCAGGCGCTGGACCAGGCCTACCCGGCCCTGGCCGGGCTCCGCGATCAGGGCGCGGTCGGCGCGGTCGGCGTCGGCGTCAACTCGGCCGAGACCGCCGAGTGGTTCGTCCGCCGGTGCGACCTGGACTGCGTGCTCGTCGCGGGCCGGTACACCCTGCTTGAGCAGCCGGCCGCGGCGTCCTTGTTCCCGCTGTGCCTGGCGCGCGGGGTGTCGGTCCTGGCGGGAGGCGTGTTCAATAGCGGCATCCTGGCCGGCACCGCCCGGTACGACTATGCCGTCCCGCCTGCCGAGATCACCGCGCGAGTGGCGTCGCTCCGCCAGATCTGCGCAGGCTACGGCGTGCCGCTCGCCGCCGTGGCGCTGCGGTACGTGCTCGGTCACCCAGCGGTCACCGCCGCCGTGGTGGGCGCCCGTACCCCCGCCGAGATCCGGGCCGACGTGGACTACCTCTCCGCCACGATCCCGGACCGCCTGTTCCGCGACATCGCCGCCGGATGATCCCCCGGGCTCACCGGGAGGTTCCCGAGGCGTTCTGCGCGCCCGGGCCGGCAGCGCTCGGCGCGTGCCGCCGCCGCGCTTCCCGTGGTCTGGCGGCTGTGATCGACGCCCACCACCACGTGTGGGACCTGCGTGTCCGCGACCAGGACTGGATCACCGGACCGTCTTTGGCCCCACTGCGGCGGAACTTCTCCGCCGCGGACTACCGCGCAGCCGCGCCCGGCGTGATCGCCAGCGTCGTGGTGCAGACGGTCACCGTTCCCGAGGAGACCCCGGAACTGCTGGCGCA
>Ga0335075_10011619_pt1 | contig 13311 bp, 8 predicted proteins | sample Lox_Sample_24_FD_206723 | JGI IMG/M metagenome (GOLD analysis project Ga0335075, IMG submission 206723) | Soil microbial communities from Loxahatchee National Wildlife Refuge, Florida, United States - Lox_Sample_2.4 | ecosystem: Environmental > Terrestrial > Soil > Wetlands | place: USA: Florida...
GCCGGTCCGCCGCGCCGTCGGCGACCGCCTGGGCGGCGCGATTGAAGGTGGTGCTCATCAGGCGCCCTTCGCGCGTCGTCAGGGGCGGGAGCCGGGCGGCATAGTCCCCCGCCTCCATCCGCTGCAGCCCCTTCACCACGATCTGCAGGGGCTGCAGGACGCGCCCCGCGAACCAGAACACCACCAGGTTGATGACTGCCAGTGCGATCGCCGCGATCCACAGCAGCTGCGTCAGGACGTCCCAGCCATCCAGCACCGCCCGCGAGGAGTTTCCCTGAATGACGAGCCGGCCCCCGCCCACGCCGATCTCCACGGGCTTCACCACCGGAGCCACCAGCCGGGTGTACCACGCCGGGGCGTCGCGGCCACTCTTGTATACCGAGGCCGGGGAGGAGTAGACCAGCCTGCCGGCCGGGTCATACAGCGACACATCATTGGCCCGGACCCGCCCGAGCTGGTGCAGGAACGCGAGCATGCCGCGCACGCCGGATTGCTCGTAGGCGCCCGACACCACGGTCAGCAACTGGATGGCGACGCGGTTGGAGCCGTCGATTTCCTCGCGCACGCTGCTGCGGGTGTCCTCGACCTGCTGATAGACGAGGGTTCCGATGAACAGCGTCATCAGCATGGCAATGATGAGGTTGATCTGCAGCCGCAGGCTCACGGCAACCCTCGATCAGTTCGTATTCGACCCACGATAAGTCAAGGTCCGGCTTGGAATGGGGCCATTCTACCGGAGTGGGCCCACAAGCTCTGTCTTGACCCTGACAGTGGAAAATCATGAAAATCATGAGGTCCGGTTATTGAATGCTCTTGCGGATACGCCAGCGGAGCCCCTGCGTCCTGATCCCGTCCATCACTACCGAGCCGGATCCGGGGCGGCCTCTCAACGCAGCTGAGTTCGAGCGGCAGCTGCGGGCCAATGCCCATGCGTATCACAACTATCACGCCTTCAACGTCCTGCTGAATTCAGGCCGTGCCTCGCCTGAACAGATGCGGGGCTGGGTGGCCAACCGCTTCTACTACCAGATCCACATCCCGCGCAGGGACACCGCGGTCGACCCCTGGGTCCGGCTGGGCGCGGCGGTAGGCCTGACGGCCAACGAAATGTGGTCGACGGAACACGTGCTGCCGGAGGTGCGCGCGGCCGTCAACGACTACGTCGACCTCACCCGGCAGCAACCCTGGCAGGAGGCGGTCTGCGCCTCCCTCACGGAGCTGTTCGCGGCGCAGCTGTACAGCGCTCAGCTGGGCCACTGGCCCGCTTTGTATCCCTGGATCGAAGCGACGGGGCTTGAGTATTTCTGCGAGAAAATGCGACTGACGCCGCAGGATATCGATGCCGGCCTGCGGGTGACCCTGGAGTATTTCCAGTCCCGCGATGGGCAGTCGCGGGCCCTGGAGCTGCTGCGGCTGAAACTGGACCTGCTCTGGTCCATTCTCGAGGCCATCCAGCGCGGCTATGGGCCCCAGGCCGGTTGAGGATTACGCCCGGATATACTGGGCGCCATGCTGAAGCTGCCAGGCCACGAAAAAGATCTGGGCGGCGGGTTGCGGGTGAGCCGCCTGCTGCCCTCGTTCGGACGACGTACCATCGGTCCGTTTGTGTTCATGGATCACTTCGGGCCGCTCATCGTGGCGCCACAGATGAATATCGACGTGCGGCCCCATCCGCATATCGGACTCGCCACGGTGACCTACCTGTTCGACGGGGCGATCATGCATCGCGACAGCCTGGGCTCCGCCCAGCGCATAGCGCCCGGCGCCATCAACTGGATGAGCGCCGGGGGCGGCATCGTCCACTCCGAGCGCACGCCCGAGGACCTGCGCGCCGTGAGCCATGCCCTTCACGGGCTGCAATTGTGGGTCGGTCTGCCGCAGGCGCTGGAAGAAAGCGCCCCCCGGTTCACTCACGCATCTGCTGAGGAATTGGCGGCCTTCCCGATGGAGAGTGCCGAGATCCGGGTGCTGGTCGGGGAGGCCTTTGGCCACGCGTCACCCGTCGAGGCCGCCTCCCCCACGCTCTTCCTCAGTCTGCGGCTGCGGGCGCGCAAACCCTTCAGACTGCCGGTCCTGGCGGCCGAGATGGCCGTGTACCCGGTGGAACATGACATCCGCGTGGAGGGCACGGCCCTTGGGGTGCATACCCTCGGCGTGCTACCGAATACCCAGGGTCACCGCCTGGACTGCGCCGAGGACTGCACGGTCGTGGTCATCGGTGGTGCGCCCCTGGAGGGGCCGCGATTCCTGCTCTGGAACTTCGTTTCCTCCTCGAAGGCGCGCCTGCGGCAGGCGGCAGAGGACTGGCAGGAACAGCGCATGCCGACCGTCGCCGGAGATCCCGAGCGCATCCCGTTACCCCGCAATCTGCCGATCCTGTGATTCGTGGCGGCCTCAGACGGGCATGCCGCACGACTCGATCATGCGGCGCAGCTCCGGCACACACGAGCCGCAGTTGGTTCCGGCCTGAAGCTGCTTGCCGAGGGCGCCCGCATCGCGGCAGCCTTGGCGGATAGCCGCCTCGATCCGGTTGCGACCGACGCCGAAGCAGGCGCAGACCAATGCGCCGCGGTCGGCTGTCGGGTCCGGCGGCCGGCCCGTCAGCAGGTTGCGCCGCTCCGCAGGCTCCAGGTGCGCCTTGCCGAAGAGATCCGCGAGCCAGGTGCGCGAAGGCAGCTGCGGCCGCGGTCCGATGAAGAGGCAGGATTCGATGCGGTCCTGGTGCAGATGGACGGCCCGATAGGTCACCGCGCTGGGATCGCAGTATTCGATCCAATCCGCATCCTGAGCGGCGTTCAGGAGCGCGCGGGCCCACGCCGACCAGTCACCCGGCACACGGCGTCCGGCGATCTCGTAATGGCGGAACGAGCCGCCTTCGGCGCGCGCCCACCAACTGAAACTCTCCAGCGGCAGCGGCCCGCGCGTCAGGGCAAATCCATACCAGCTGACCACGAACGGTTCCACCCGAGCCGGCGTGAACTTGAACTCCGGCTCGCCGCTGATGGTGTCGACCGCGGGATTTACCAGGGCTCCGACCCGGGCGTCCGAGGCATTGGAATCGCTCCAGTGAATCGGCATGAAGAGGCTGCCGCGTGCCATCTCGCCACTGGTCCGCAGCCGCACCACCAGCCGTCCCCACCGCGTCGCGACCCGCACCAGCGACCCGCTGCCCAATCCGAAGCTCAGCGCATCGGCCGGATGCATGTCGACGAAAGGCTCAGGCAGATGGCTTGCGAGGCGCGGAGCGCGGCCGCTGCGGGTCATGCTGTGCCATTGATCGCGGATCCGTCCGGTATTGAGGACCAGCGGATACTCCTGATCGAGGGCATACCGGGGCCGCTGCGGCCGCACGGCCACCAGCCGGGCGCGGCCGTCGGGATGATGGAACCTGCCATCCGCGAACAGGGGCGCGGCGACCGGCCGCCGATCCCGCACCGGCCAGCGAACCGGCTCGAGCGTCTCGTAGCTGCGCTCGTCGAGACCCGCGAGGCCCTCGAGGTCGAAGGCACGCGCGCCACCGTTGGCCGTGGCACTCAACCGGGCATGCTCGTCGAAGATCTGCGCCGCGCTGTTGAAGTCGAACCCATGATCGAAGCCAAGGCGTCGCGCCACCTGGCAGAAGATCCACCAGTCCGGCCGCGCCTGCCCGGGCGGCGGCAGAAACGCGCGCTGGCGGGAAATATGCCGGTCGGAATTGGTCACGGTGCCATCCTTCTCGCCCCAGGCCGCGGCCGGAAGCAGGACATGGGCCAGCGCCGTGGTGTCGGTCTGCGCGACGCAATCGGATACCACCACCAGTTCGCAGCGCTGCAACGCTTCCCGTGCCCGATCGGCATTCGGCAGGCTCACCACCGGATTGGTGGCCGCGATCCACACCGCCTTGATCTCGCGGCGATGTATGGCTTCGAACATGTCCACGGCCTTGCGTCCGGGCCGCTGCGCGAGGCGCGGCGCGCCCCAGAAATCACGGACGATGGCCCGATGCTCAGGACGCTCGATTTCCATGTGCGCGGCCAGCATGTTTGCCAGGCCGCCGACCTCCCGGCCGCCCATGGCATTGGGCTGGCCGGTGATGGAAAAGGGCCCCATGCCCAAGGCGCCGATGCGGCCGGTCAGCAGATGGGCATTGATGATGCTGTTGGCCTTGTCGGTGCCGCTCGATGACTGATTCACGCCCTGCGAGAACAGCGTGACCACCCGTTCGCGTTCACCGAACCATTCATAGAAGCGCCAGAGCGATCCGGTCTCCAGGCCGCACAGCCGTGCCACGGCCGTCACGTCGCCGGCGGTGTTGGCGGCGGCGAGCAGTGCCCGCGCCGCGCCGCTCGTGTGCTGCTCGACGAAGGGCTGGTTGGTCTTGCCGTGGGTGGCCAGGTAGTTCAGCAGGCCGTTGAAAAGCGTCACGTCGGTGCCGGCCCGCAGCGACAGATGCAGATCGGCGATATCGCAGGTCGGTGTCCGGCGCGGATCGATCACGACGATGCGCAACTCGGGCCGCCGCTGCCTGGCCGCGACGATTCGCTGATAGAGCACGGGGTGGCACCAGGCGGTATTCGACCCCACCAGCACGATCAGGTCGGCGGACTCCACGTCCTGGAAGGACACCGGCACTACGTCCTCGCCGAATGCGCGCTTGTGGGCGGCGACGGCCGAGGACATGCACAGCCTTGAATTGGTGTCGATGTTGGCGCTGCCGATGAATCCCTTCATCAGCTTGTTGGCAATGTAGTAGTCCTCGGTCAGCAACTGGCCGGAAACATAGAAGGCAACGGCCTCCGGTCCATGCCGCTCGATGATCCGGCGAAAACCGTCGGCCACCGCCTCCAGGGCCGTGTCCCAGTCGACGTCGCGGCCGGTCACCCGCGGCTGCAGCAACCGCCCCGCAAGGCCGAGCGTTTCCCCGAGGGCCGCGCCCTTGGAACACAGGCGACCGAGATTGGCCGGGTGCAGGGGGTCACCCCGGACGTGAACGGTGCCATTGCGCCTTTCTGCATACACCCCACAGCCCACGCCGCAGTAGGGGCAGGTGGTACGCACGGCCTGGGTCATCCGCAGGCACCGGACACGGTGGGCGACGCGCCAAACAGCAGCTGTTCGCGCATCGCACCGACATCCCGGCCCTCGTTGATCAGATCCAAATACCAGCCACTGTCGGCCGTGTCCCCGTAGAGCACGGCACCCCGGATACGGCCGCCTTCGAGGACCAGGTGTTTGTAGATGCCACGCTTCGGATCGCGCATCACCAGCGATTCGCGCGAGGCGCCGCCACTGCAGTCGCCGGCCGAGAACACCTGGATCCCGCTGACCTTGAGTTGCGCCGATACCCGCGAGCCGCCGTAGCGGCGCACGCCGCGTTCGGCCAGGTAGGCCGCGCAGACCCGGGCCTGGTCCCACAGCGGCGCGACCACGCCATAGGTGCTGTTGCGATGCTGCACGCATTCCCCGACGGCGTAGATCGCCGGATCGTAGGTCTGCAGTGTGTCGTTCACCAGAATGCCCCGGTCACAGCGCAGACCGGCGGCGCGGGCCAGATCGATGTTGGGGCGCACCCCGGTCGCGGTCACGACCAATGTCGCGGCGAGCCGCGCGCCCCCCGTCAGGCGCACGCCGCTGACCCGCCCGTCTCCCTCGATTGACTCGGTTTGGGCGGCGAGGCGGAACCCGATGCCGCGCCCCTCAAGCTCCGCGCGCACCAGTGCGCTCGCGTGGTTGTCCAGCTGGCGGTTCATGAGGAATTCACCCGCGTGGACGACCGTCACAGCCATACCCCGCTGCGCGAGCGCCGCGGCCGCCTCCACGCCCAGCAGCCCACCGCCGATCACCACCGCCGGTTGCCCCGGTCGCGCCACGGCCAGCATCGCCTCGACGTCGGATAAGTCCCGGAAGGCCACCACTCCCGGCAGATCGATGCCAGGCACGGACGGCAGCCGGGGCCGTGACCCGGTCGCAATCAGCAGCCGGTCATAGGGGACTTCCGCCCCCGAGGCGGCGCGGACGCGACGGCGAACGCGATCGATGCTCTCCACCGGGTCGCCCAGATGCTGCGTGATGCCGTGCTGCGCAAACCATTCGGTCGTGTGAGTCACGAGCTCTTCCGAACTCCGGTCCCCCGCCAGCAGCGGTGACAGCAGTACGCGGTTGTAGGGGGCGTGAGGCTCCGCGCCGAACACCGTGATCGCGTACGCACGCGGCGCCAGGGACACCAGTTCCTCGAGCGTGCGCATGGCCGCGACGCCATTGCCGATGACGACCAGCCGACGCACCGCGGTGGCCGCGCGAATGCTCACCGGCTGAGCGCGCACCCAGACCTCCCCGGCGCTGATGCGGGCGAGATACACGGGAACGTGGTGCTCGGGTTCCTCCAGACAGCGCCCCGTGACCAGGCTGAAGTGCTGCTTGTAGAGGGGCGAGGCCACGACCGGTTCCCCTTCCGAGTCCCCGACGATGCCGCGGGCGAGCACATTGGCACCGCTGACCGGATCGTGATTGCCGATGGCATGGATGCCGTCCGCGACGCGGAACAGCGCCACCTGCCGGCCCTCGATCAGCGCGCACACGCCGCTGTCGGGATAGATGTCCTCGAGGGCGCAGACGTGCGTCCAGCGCGCCGCACTCATACCACCTCCTTGAGTCGCGCCCGCTCCTCGGGCCGCGCCGGGCGCGGCTGACCGCGTTCACCCACGAACACGACGTCATCGTCCGGGCGGTCGCTGTTGATGAAATGCCGGAAACGACTCAGCGTCTTCGGATCCTCGATCGCCGCCTTCCATTCGCACGCGTAGCCGCCGATGACGCGCGCCATGTCCGCTTCGAGTTCCTCGGCGAGACCCAGGCTGTCCGCGCAGACGACGGCGCGCAGGTATTCCAGGCCGCCCTCCAGGTTGTCGCGCCACACTGAGGTGCGCTGCAGCCGGTCCGCGGTACGGATGTAGAACATCAGGAAGCGGTCGACGTAGCGGATCAGCGTGGGCTTGTCGAGATCCGCCGCCAGCAGCTCGGCATGCCGGGGCTTCATGCCACCGTTGCCGCAGACATAGAGGTTCCAGCCTTTCTCGGTCGCGATCACTCCCACGTCCTTGCCCTGGGCCTCCGCGCACTCGCGCGTGCAGCCGGAGACCCCGAACTTGAGTTTGTGCGGCGAACGCAGCCCCTTGTAGCGGTGCTCCAGTTCCAGCGCCAGGCCGACGCTGTCCTGCACCCCGTAACGGCACCAGGTCGAACCGACGCAGCTCTTGACCGTACGCAATGCCTTGCCGTAAGCGTGGCCGGATTCGAATCCGGCATCCACCAGCTCGCGCCAGATCAGCGGCAGCTGGTGGACCCGCGCCCCGAGCATGTCGATGCGCTGGCCGCCGGTGATCTTGGTGTAGAGGTCGTATTTCTGCGCGATCTGCCCGATCCGGATGAGCTGCTGCGGGGTGATTTCACCGGCAGCCACGCGCGGCACCACCGAGTAAGTGCCGTCCTTCTGGATGTTGGCCAGGAAGTAGTCGTTGGAGTCCTGCAGCGATGCCTTGTCGCGCGCCAGCACGAACTCGTTCCAGCAGGACGCGAAGATGGACGCCGCCACCGGCTTGCAGATGTCGCAGCCGAGCCCGCGACCGTGCTTGCCGAGCAACTCCCCGAAGGTGCGCAGTCCTCCCACGCGCACCAGATGGAACAGTTCCTGGCGCGAGTAGGCGAAGTGCTCGCACAGATGGTTGTCGACGGCGGCGCCGAGCCGGGCGAGTTCCGCCTTGAGGACCTGGCTGACCAGCGGCGCGCAGCCACCGCAGCTGCTGGCGGCGCGGGTGCATTTCTTGAGTGCGCCCAGCGTCACCGCACCGCCCGCGATCGCCATGCACAGATCGTTCCGGGTGACGTTATTGCATGAGCAGATCTGCGCCGTGGCCGGCAGCTCCAGGGTGACCGGCGCCGCGGACTGCCCGGCGGACATCGACAGCAGCAGCTGCTCCGGCTGCGCGGGCAGGGGCAATCCGTTCTGCATCAACTGCAGCCAGGTGCCGTAATGCTCCGCATCCCCGACCAGCACTCCCCCCAGCAACCGCGAGCCATCCGCACTGATCACGAGTTTCCTGTAGATCTGGGCGCGCTCATCGATGAGCGAGCACACGCGTGCCCCCGCCGTCGCCCCATGCGCATCACCGAGGGAGGCCACATCGACACCCATGAGCTTGAGTTTGGTACTCATGTCGGCACCGGCGAAGGCGGCATCGGTTCGGCCATTGATCTGGGCGGCAGCGACGCCCGCCATGCCGTAGCCGGGGGCGACCAGACCATAGGTCTTGCCCTCCCAGGCAGCGCACTCGCCGATGGCGAAGATCCGCGGATCCGAGGTGCGGCAGCTGCCATCGATGACGATGCCGCCTCGCGGCGCGACCGCAAGGCCACTGGCGCGCGCCAGTTCATCACGCGGGCGGATGCCGGCGGAGAATACGATCAGGTCGCCTTCCAGCTCGCTGCCGTCCGCAAAGCGGATGCGCTGCGCGTGCTGCGTGCCGTCGGTGATGTCGACGGTGTTCCTGCCGGTGTGCACCTGGACCCCGAGAGCGGCGATGCGCTCACGCAGCACGCGGCCGCCGGCATCATCGATCTGCGCCGCCATCAGGCGGGGTGCGAACTCGACGACGTGTGTCGCCAGGCCCAGTTCCCTGAGCGCATTTGCGGCCTCCAGGCCCAGCAGACCTCCCCCGATGACGATGCCGGTCCCGGCGGGGATGGCGGCCGCGCGGATCGCCTCCAGATCCTCGAGGGTGCGGTACACGAAGCATCCCGTGCGGTCACGCCCGGGGATCGGCGGCACGAAGGGATACGAGCCGGTGGCGAGCACCAGGTGGTCATAGTCCAGCACCCCGCCGCCGCTGCAGCGAACCTGGCGGGTTTCGCGATCGATGCCCACCGCCCGTTCGTTCAGCAACAGGCGAATACCGGCGCGCTCGAAGAATCCGGGCGCGACCAATGACAGATCCTCGGCACTCTTGCCGCTGAAGAATGACGTGAGGTGCACCCGGTCGTAGGCCGCGTGCGGTTCCTCGCACAGCACCGTCACATCCAGCGCACCACCGGCACCCTCATGGAGGTTTTCCAGGAACCGCTGGCCGACCATGCCATTGCCGATGACGACGATCTTCATAGCGCCACCTCCGCATCGGCCGGCGCCGCCCACGCCAGCCATTTATGCTGCAGTGTCGTCACCAGCACGAATGCAAGCGCGGCCAGGACACCGAAGGTCGTGAAGCCCATCTGGTAGCTGCCGGTGCTCTGTCGCGCAAGTCCCATGATCACCGGCAGATAGAACCCGCCGATGCCGCCGGCTGCGCCGATGATGCCCGTCATCACCCCGGTCCTGCCCTTCCAGCGGTGGGGCACCAGCTGAAAGGTCGCGCCGTTGCCGAGACCGAACCCGAGGTACAGGGCGACCAGCAGGACGATGCCACCGGCGAGCGGGGGCATCAGTGCAGCGAAGGTGAAATTGCACAGTGAGATGACGACCAGGATGACCCTCAGGGCGCGCACTCCGGTGAACCGGTCGGCAAGCAGTCCGCCCACGGGGCGGACCATGGCGCCGGTGAAGGAGAGCAATGCCATGATCAGCCCGCTGTCGACCTTGGACAGCTGGTACTGCGTGGTCAGGAGCAGACTCACGTAGGAGGACATGCCCACGAAGCCGCCGAAGGTGATGCTGTAGACCAGCATCATGACCCAGGTGTCCCGCTCGGCGAGCACGGCGACGTACTTGCGCGGCAGCACCGCCAGGGCCAGCAGGGAACCGAATACCGGCAGCAGCAGCTGGCCCAGGGTACCGTGGCCGAAGAGACCGGCGCTGACCAGCAGCACCAGGCCGATCACGCCCACGAGCGACACGACGAATCCCAGCAGCGCGCGCGGCACGCTGCCGCTTTTCGGGCCGCGATCCTCGGCCCAGAGCACGATGCTCACGGCCGCCACCGCCAGCAGCGGCAGCACCGCCCAGGTTGCATGCTGCCAGCCATAGTGCTGCGCGAGGCCCGGAAACACGAAGCCATCCACGACCGCACCGATGTTGCCGGCTGCCGCGAGTCCCAGCACCAGACCCTGCACGCGCGGGGGATAGCTGCTGCCGGCCAGTGGCAGCGCCACCGCGAAGCTGGCGCCGCCCACCCCGAGGAATCCGCCCAGTACCAGCAGCAACGGGTAGCTGGGCGCGATCGGCAGCAGCAGCAGGCAGGCGGGCACCGCCGACAGGCCGATGCCGAACAATGCCAGTCGGCGGCCGTGAACCGACTGGAACAGGTTGCCGAGCGTAACCCGCACGATGGCGGCCGTGAGCACCGGAACTGCGACCAGGAAGCCGGACTGGGCGGGTGACAGTAGCAGCTGCTTGGAGATGAACGGCGCCAGCGGACCGAACATGACCCACACCGTGAAGCCGGTATCGAAATACAGGAAACACGCCAGCAGCGTCTTCCAGTTACCACTCTTGAGCGAGGAAATAACGTGTCTCATGCGTTGCAATCCTTCAGGCAAAAAAAAACCGCCAGTGGTACCCGACTCAAGGTCGCGTACCGGATGGCGGCATTGCCTGTGCAAGTCCTGCGTTGGACCTGCGCCGTGGTGGGACTCGCTCCCGCCACCGCCTCTGTGGTGCAAGGCCTGTGCCGTTTGATGTGCCAGGCCGGCTTCCCAATGGTCTCAGTCGCTTAGACGGATCGGGCGCTTCGCCGGCGGTTCAATGCAGCCCAAGACGGGGCAGGGATGCAGCAGGCGCACACAGTCAGTGCAAGGTCCCTGACTTGAGATTTGCTCGCTTGAGAATTGTTTTGACTTCGTGCGAGAGTCGATGCGAATGGACTTCATCGAACGGTTTCGGCGCTCGGCCTGCCTGTGTCGCGCGCGCGACCTGGGGCAGCTCGTCATCCTGAGCGAACTGGTGCGCGCATTGAGCGAGCTCATCCACGCGCTGCAAAAGGAGCGCGGCGCCTCCTCCATCTTCCTCGGCTCCGGCGGTACGCAGTTCGCGGTGCGCCTGGACGTGCGTGTCCGCGACTGCCAGGCTCTGGAACAAAAGGTGCGCGAACGCCTGGAGCATGTCGATGATGACGCGCTCGATGGCATGCGATTCGGGGCCCGCTTCTACGGCCGCATCGCCATGGCATTGACCGCCCTGGATACCCTGTCGACCCTGCGCACGCCGATCCGGTCGCTGCAGATCGCCCCGCAGGACAGTGTGAGGGCATTTACCGATATCATCGGCGCGCTGCTGGCGGTGGGCTACGAAATCGGAGACATCGCGGCCGATCCGCAGATTTCCCGCGCATTGATCGCGCTCATCAATCTGTCGCAGGCGAAGGAATACGCAGGACAGGAGCGGGCCACGGTGGGGGCGGCCGTATCCAGCGGACAATTCCGGGCGGCCGACCTGGAGCGATTGCGGTACCTGGTCACGGCCCAGAAGCAGACATTCGCAATCTTTGCCGATTTCGCTGCCGAGGATCTCGTCGATGCGCTCAACGAAACCCTCGGCAGCAGCGCCGCAGCGGCCGTGGAACGGATGCGCGGGATGGCTATGGACGCAGGCCCTGGCAAACCGACCGGTTTGTTCGCCGATGCCTGGTATGAGCATGCGACCAGCCGCATCGATGGTCTGCGGATGATCGAGGAACGGATGTCCGCCGAACTCGGACGTCTGTGCGCGCTGAAGCTCGGCGAGGCGAGCCGCGGAAGCACCGGACTTGAACTGCCGCCCGCCGACGCCACCGCGCCGGTAGCCGTCGTGTTCGGTGGCGTGGGGGGAGAGTCGGCACTCTACGGCCTTGATCCCGGCGCGCCGGGCCCGCTGCGTTCGATCCTCGATGTCGTCGAAGACCAGTCGCGTCGCATCAGCGATGTGAGCGCGCAGCTCGAATCTGCGCGCGCCGCGTTGGTGGAGCGCAAGCTGATCGACCGCGCCAAGGGGGTGTTGATGGACAGTCGCGGGATTTCCGAAAAGGCCGCCTATGGGTTACTGCGCGACACTGCGATGAAGCAGAACAAGCGCATCGTCCAGGTCGCCGAGGCGATCGTCAGTACGGCAGAGATCCTGAAGGCCTGAGGAGGCTAGAACTTCTCGCCGCCCTCCAGAAAGCGCGTGGCTATCCCGGCCAGAACGGCGGCGCCGCGCGCCATGATGCTCTCGTCGATGATCATCCGGTTCGAATGCAGTCCGCAGCAGCTGCGCCAGTCGCTGCCGGCGGCGCTGGCACCCAGGAAGAACATCGCCCCGGGAGTCTTCTCCAGGACATAGGAGAAATCCTCGGCGCCCATGACCGGAGCGGGCAGTGGCAGCCAGGAGCTGGAGCCATACAGCTCCTGGACCACACGGCGGCCCAATGCGACGGCGCGCCCGTCGCAGCGCGTGACCGGGAAACCCAGCTTGATCTCGACCCGCGCGGTGGCGCCGTGGGCGGCGGCAATGCCTTCCGCGAGGGTCCGCAGTCCGGCGTGCACGGCAGAGCGGTTCTCGGGCGACAGCGTGCGTATGGTTCCCCACAGGGAGGCGGTCTCGGGAATGACGTTGTCCGTCGTTCCGGCCTCGATGCGCGCAATCGTGACCACGACCGGGTCGAACACCGGCATGCGCCGGGTGACGTAAGCCTGGATGGCCGTCACGATCTCGCAGGCGATGGGAATCGGATCCAGCGTATCGTGGGGCATGGAGGCATGGCCGCCCCGCCCGGTGATCACGATCTGAAGGGTGTCGGCCGAGGCCAGCAGGGGCCCTTCGCGGCCGGTGAAAATGCCATGGGGTGCGTTCGGCATGACATGCAGGGCGAAGGACGCGGCCGGCAGCGGGTCGAGCAGTCCATCCTCGATCATGAACCGCGCTCCATGCCAGCCCTCCTCTCCGGGTTGAAACATGAACAGCACGCTCCCGGAAAGTTCGCGGCGCCGGGCACTCAGCAGGCGCGCGGCGCCCACCAGCATGGCGACATGACTGTCATGTCCACAGGCATGCATCGCACCGGCATCCGTTGAGGCGAAGGGCAGTCCCGTATCCTCGTGCATCGGCAACGCATCCATGTCACCGCGCAATAACACGGTGGGTCCTTCGCGCTCGCCGCGCAGCACGGCGACGATCCCGTCCGTGGAGGGTCCGCGCCGGTACTCCAGCGGCAGACCGGAGAGTGCAGATGTGATTTTGGCGGCGGTCTTCGGCGTTCGCAGCCCCAGCTCGGGTTCGCTGTGGATCGCGCGGCGCAGTTGCACCAGTTCCGGCAGCAATCGTACGGCTTCTTCGGTCCAGGACATCGGGTGACTTCCTATCGCGGGTTGCAGCCGCGCATGCCCTCATCC
>Ga0335075_10011620_pt1 | contig 13310 bp, 9 predicted proteins | sample Lox_Sample_24_FD_206723 | JGI IMG/M metagenome (GOLD analysis project Ga0335075, IMG submission 206723) | Soil microbial communities from Loxahatchee National Wildlife Refuge, Florida, United States - Lox_Sample_2.4 | ecosystem: Environmental > Terrestrial > Soil > Wetlands | place: USA: Florida...
CAGCGCCGGCAGGCGCTCACCCTGACTACTGCCCCGCCGCCGGGCGCGCTGTAACTCCCGGCCGTCGTTCCCGGCGGACTGGCAGCCGGGGCGATGGCCCTCGGTGGTGACGGCGCCGCACTCGAGGCAGACCAGGTGCGCCCAGCAGACCGGGTCGCCGCCTTCCTCGTCCGTCAGATCCGCGACGGGCTCGTCCCTGGTGGAGTGCTCATTGTCCATCGCGGTCTCCTGTCAGCCGGGCGACGCACAGCCCGGGCTCGGCGAACGGCTCCAGCCCGTCGGCGGTGACCGGGGCGCGCATGACGTCGACCGCGCCCCGCATCAGTCCCAGGTGCAGCGCGCAGATCACGTCCCGGTGCTCCCTGGCGACCTCGAGGAACGGGCACTGGCGCAGCTCCAGCCGGTACTCCCCGTCGCCACCGGGTCCCGTGCGGGGCTCGAAGCCCAGCTCCCGCATGATGCCGGCCAGCTTGGCGACGGCCTCATCGGCGCTCGGCCGCTGAAACGGCGGCGGCTTTTCCGCCAGGTAGGCGCCCCACTCACGGCCCGCGGCCTCGGCCGCGGCGGCCGGGTCCGGCATCGTGCCGGCGATGAGGCTGGCGAGCATCACCGACAGCAGCCGGTACTGCCGCCGCCCGCCGGGGCCGTCCGCGATGGCCCGGTAACCGATCCTCGGCCTGCCAGGCGTTCCCCTGTCTTCCGTCTCGCGGACGGCGAGGCCCGCCTCCGCCAGCGCCTCGAGATGGAAGCGCGCGGTGTTGGGATGCAGGCCCGTCCGGCGCGCGACCTCGCGGACGTCGAGCGGGCCGCTGTCGCCGTGCAGCATGTCCAGGATGGCGGCGCGGCTGCGGCCGAGCGGCGCGGCGTCCCCGCGCGTCTCGGGTGCGAGGAGACCCTCTGCGACCATGTGGTTATTTTATACGAGAATTGTTGTTAGAAATTAGCCGGGCACGCCGAAGCGTCGTAAAGCGTCGGGTAACGAGATACTTAACGCGTTGTCCTAGCGGGATAAGCGGGCGGTGGCGGTCGTGTCCGCCGGCGACGCCGCCGTCCCCGCCGCGGAGCCGCCAGGACCACGGGCCAGCCGGTACAGGAAAGCGGCGGCGACCGCGGCCCAGGCAGCGACCGCCACCCAGAACATGAATCTGGCCAGCGGTTCCATGTAGCTGAGCTTGGCGGCCGTGCCGTACGACAGCGTGGCCACGCTGTACATGCCGAGCGGGAACACGACGCTCCACAGCGTCGGCTCGTAGCTGAGCGGCCAGTGCCGCCGCACGTGCCGCCATAGGCCGAGGATGACCAGGAGCGGGACCCACCAGGTGCCGAACGCCCACAGCGCGAAACTGAATCCCTCGACGAACCCGCCCGTGGCCCTGACCACGGGAAGCGCGGCGGGCATGCCGAGGATCTTCGCGCCAGCCAGCACGGTGATCGCCGTGGCGCCCATCAGGATCCAGTACGGCGGCCCCAGCGTGGCCGCGGTCATCGGGACCGTCAGCCAGCGCAGCATGATCAGCGACACGAGCATCAGGTACAGCACCAGCCCGACGCTCCACATCCCGACCGCGACCGGCGCGAGCAGGCTGGACTGCGACGGCCAGGCCTTCACCAGGGTCGCCGCCACGACCGACAGGGACTGCGTGCTCACCACCCACAGCAGCCAGGAGCCGTTAACGCCGCCGAGAACCGAGTCCCGCTGCCTGGCGAGCAGCAGGCCGGCCGGCACCCCGTACGTCAGCAGCAGCCACACGGCCGCGGCGGGCACGGCCAGCACCGCCGCCGCCAGCGGATGGCCGCCCGCGGCGAACCGCACCCCGAGCACGTCCAGCCCGGCCGGGATCGTGAAGAAGCCGAAGACCCGGTCCGGCGCCCTGACGTCGGCCGCCACGCTGGAGCGGTACACGACCAGCCGGGCCGCCAGCGCCCCGGTGAGCACCGCGAGCCCGGCGACCGCGGCGATGAGCAGCGCGTCCGACAGCCAGCGCGGTCCCAGCAGGTAAGCCCCGGTCGAGACGATGCCGGTGGCCATCACGAACGCGAAGTACGCAGGGTGCAGGTCCCGCACGGCGGCGGCCGCGCTCCCGGTGGACCGTGGCTGCCGGTATGCGGCGCCGGTGTCCGTCACCGCAGTCCCTTCTGCTGCCCGTTCTTTGGTTCCCATCGCCATCGTTCCCTAGCCGCCGGCCGTTCATGGGGGCGGGGCCGGGATTGCGCGCCGGTGCGAGATCGGAGAGTCTCGAACAGTGACCTAACGGTGCTGACGGGCGAAGGAGCGACTATGAGCGGGCTGCCGGAGCTGAGCGGCAAGGTGGCGGTCGTGACCGGCGGGGCGTCCGGCATCGGCAAGGGCATCGCGACCCAGCTCGCGGCCGAGGGCATGCGGGTAATCATCGCCGACATCGAGCGTGACGCGCTCGACAAGACCGCGGCCGAGATCGGCGCCGTGGGCGTGCCCGTCGACGTCAGCGACCTCGGCAGCGTCCAGGCGCTGGCCCGCGCGGCCGTCGAGCGCTACGGCACCGTGCACGTGGTCTGCAACAACGCCGGCATCGGGCCGATGGCGGCGATCAAGGACCTGACCATGGACGACTGGCGCTGGATCCTCGGCGTGAACCTGTACGGGGTCATCCACGGCGTCCACGTGTTCCTGCCGATCCTGCGCGCCAACCCCGACGGCGGGCACATCGTGAACACCGCCTCAATGGCCGGCCTGGTCGCCCCGACGCGGATCGGCTCGTACGCGGTGGCCAAGTACGGGGTGGTCGCGCTCACCGAGGTGCTGGCGGCCGAACTAGCCGCGGAGAACTCTGCGGTCGGCGCGTCGGTGCTCTGCCCAGGGACGGTCCGGACGAACATCGGCACCAGCTCGCGGAACCGCCCCGCGTACCTGCCGCACGAAGGCCTGCGCGACGTCGACATCCAGCTCGAGGACAACCCGAACTACCGCTGGATCGGCCCTGACGAGGCCGGCGCCGTCGTGGTCCGGGCGATCAAGCGCGGCGACCTGTACGCGCTCACCCACCCGGACTGGTATCCGCAGGTCCAGGCGCGGCACGAGGCGATCGCGGCCGCGTTTCGCGAGCAGGCCGCGGAGATGTGACTCATGCGCGCCGCCATCGCCTACTACGACCCGCCGCAGCGGCCCGCGCCCGGCGTCCGCCCCGACTTCACGAAGCTCCCGCTGTCCGCCAAGTCCGTCACCATCGCGGACATGCGCTACCGCGCGAACGACTCGCCGGCCTTCTCGCTGAGCCGGGAGGGCTTCACGCTCGTCACCGCGCCGACCATGGTGGCGGACTTCTACGACCGGGAGCAGGTCTCGCGCTCGTACGCTCAGGAAGCCGCCGAACTGGTGCGCCGCCTCACGGGCTGCGCCGCGACCGCGATGCTGAACCAGCCCGTGGTGCGCGTCAGCGGCCGGGGCGGCGAGCGGCCAGCCGGGACGACGTTCACTGGTGACTTCGCGCACGCGGACTTCAGCGCCGCGGCGGCCGAGTACATGCTCCGCAGGAACAGGCCGCCGGAGGAGGTCGCGGAGCGGCTCAGGCACCGGTACGCGGTGTACAACGTCTGGCGGACGTTCTCCGGTCCGCCGCAGGACGTGCCGCTCGCGCTGTGCGACACGCGAACCGTCGCCCCCGAGGACAGGCAGTACTGCCAGATCACCATGAAGACCGCCAGCGGCGAGACGACGACCTGGGAAAACATCACCTACCTGCACAACGATGAGCACCGCTGGTGGTACTGCTCTGACATGACGCGGGACGAGGCGTACGTGTTCCGGAGCTTCGACTCCGACCCTGTCCACGCCGAACCGGTTCCGCACAGCGCCTTCGCCGACCCCTGCTGCCCGGACAGCGCGCCGCCGCGGGCGTCGATCGAGATCCGCATGTTCGCGTTCTACGACTGAACGGGCTCACATGAAAGACCTCAGGATCGCGAGCATTGAGGCGCTGCCCTGCTCGGTCCCGCTTCGCCAGGCCGTGACGCAGGGACTCGGCTCGGTCAGCAAGCGGGACACGGTGATCGTCAAGGTCACCACCGCTGCCGGGGTGACCGGGTACGGCGAGTCCTACAACGGGCGCGCGCCGCTGGCCGTCGCCGCGACGATCGACACGACGCTGCGCGACCTGCTTACCGGGATGGACGCGTGTGCGACGACCGACGTGTGGGCGCGGTTCGAGAGCCGCGTGCTGGCGAACCACGGCACCTGCGCCGCCTGCGTCTGCGCGATGAGCGGCATCGACATGGCGCTGTGGGACGTGCGCGGCAAGGCGCTCGGCGTGCCGCTGTACCGACTGCTCGGCGGCGCGTTTCGCCCGGTGGCCGCCTACGCGGGCGGATTCGCCCTCGGGTACGCCGCCCCGGCCGCCGTGACCGAGGAGGCGCTGGCTCAGGTCGCGCTCGGCTACCGCGCCGTCAAGCTGCGGCTCGGCGATTCTCTTACTAATGATTCAGAACGGGCCCGGGCGATGCGCGCGGCCCTCCCCGCCGACGTGGCGCTGCTGGCCGACGCCAACTGCCGTTACTCGGTCGAGGACGTGCGTTTGATGCTCCCGGTGCTGGCCGGCGCCGGGGCGGGCTGGCTGGAGGAGCCGTTCCCGCCGTATCTTGACCGGGCGTGGCGTGCCGCCGGGTCGCTGGCCGCGCCGTACCTGCCGCTCGCGGCGGGCGAGAACTGCTACACCCGGCATGAGTTCCAGCGGCTGCTCGATCTCGGGGCCGTGTCCGTCGTGCAGCCCGACCTGTCACGCTGCGGCGGCGTCACCGAGGCGGTGCGCATCGCCGCGCTGGCCGCCGGGGCCGGGCTGCCGGTGTGCACGCACGGCTGCCACACCGGGCTGAACTTCGCCGCCAGCGTGCACTTCCTGGCCAGCATCGACAACGCCCGTTACTTCGAGGCCGACGGGTCAACGGACAACCCGCTGCGCACCGAGGCGTGCTCGCCGTCCTACTCGCCGGCGGCGGACGGCACGGTGCTGCCGCTGGAAGGCCCGGGCCTCGGCGTCGAGGTCGACGAGGACTTCGTCCGCGCCCACCCGATCACGGAAGGCCCGGCCTGGCGCTGACGGTTCGCCGAGCGCGCCAATCCCAACCTCCTACGTCGCACCAGCCTCTGCTGCTCACCTTGTGCACGCCGTGACCACTTTGCGGGGCGTGTGGGACGTGTGGGACCTAGATGTGGTGATCTCGTGCACAAAGTACGGTCCAGCGCGCAAAGTCGACAGGTACCTAGCCGCTCTTTGTAGACGCCGTGACCACTTATGACCGGTCACTCGCCGCCGAATGTGGTTGCCACGTCTACAAAGCCAACGGGAGTGACTGGCGTGAAAGGGGGTGGGACGGGCGGGGATGGCTGGGCCGAATGGTGAGTTGGAGGAGCGGCCGGAGGAACCACGCGCCCGTTCCGGACGTCGCGCGGATGCTGTGGAACACCATCTACTACGCGTTCGGCGCGCTGGCGTTCCAGCTGGTCTTCGACGTCGCGGCCGCGTACGCGCTCGGTGTGGAAGGACTTCCCCTGGCCGCTGCTGGTCGAGTACGGGTACACCCCCCGGCGGGAGACGCTGAACGTCGGTATCTGGCAGGCGTGCCAGGGGACGCCGCAGAACCTGCTGATCGCCGCGTCGGCGATGGCCGCGGTCCCGGCGATCGTGTTCTTCCTGATCTTCCAGCGGAACATCATGGCCGGTCTCACCGCTGGTGGCATCAGGGGCTGATTTCCGGTTGATTCGCTGTTGGCGGGGACACCGTCCTGTTTACGAGGAAAGCAGGTTTTACCGTGCACGAAAACTTGTGGTGGCGCAGCGCCGCGATCTACCAGCTTTACGTGCGCAGCTTCGCGGACGGCAACGGGGACGGGGTGGGTGACCTGGCTGGGGTCCGGTCCCGGCTGGGATACCTCGCCGAGCTCGGCGTGGACGCGATCTGGTTCAACCCGTGGTACCCGTCGCCGATGTCCGACGCGGGCTACGACATCTCAGACCCCCGGGGGATCGAGCCGGCGTTCGGCACGCTGGCGGACGCGGACGCGCTGATCGCCGAGGCGCACGCGCTCGGCATCAGGATCATCGTCGATGTGGTGCCCAACCACGCGTCCGACCAGCATCCGTGGTTCATCGCCGCGCTGACGGCGGGGCCGGGGTCGGCGGAGCGGGACCGGTTCTGGTTCCGTCCGGGCCGTGGCCCGTCGGGCGGCGAGCCGCCGAACAACTGGCAGTCGATCTTCGGCGGCCCCGCCTGGACGCGGGTGACCGAGCCGGACGGCTCGCCTGGCGAGTGGTACCTGCACCTGTTCGCGCCGCAGCAGCCGGACTACAACTGGTCCAATCTGGACGTCCGGCGCGAGTTCGAGGACGTGCTGCGGTTCTGGTTCGGGCGCGGCGTCGACGGCATCAGGGTCGACTCGGGCGCGCTGCTGACCAAGGACGCCGCGCTGCCCGACGTGGCCGTTGACGACCCGCCGGGCCCGTCACATCCGTTCACTGACCGGGACGACGTGCACGACGTCTACCGGTCCTGGCGGGCCGTCGCGGACGACTACCCGGCGCGGGTACTGATCGGCGAGATCTGGGTGCCCGACGCGGCACGGCTCGCGCGCTACGTCGCGCCGGGCGAGCTGCACACGGTCTTCAACTTCCCTTACCTGAGCTGCCCGTGGGACGCGGCCGCGCTGCGGCAGGTCATCGACGAGACGCTGGCGCTCAACGCGCCGGCGGGTGCCCCGGCCAGCTGGGTGCTGTCCAACCACGACGTGGACAGGATCGTGTCCAGGTACGGCCGGGCGGACACCGCGTTCAACCTCGCGCGGCGGCGGTACTTCCACAACTTCCCCGTCGACCTCGCGCTCGGTACCAGGCGAGCGCGGGCCGCGGCGCTGCTGACGATGGCGCTGCCTGGCTCCGTGTACATCTACCAGGGCGAGGAACTCGGACTGTGGGAGGTGCAGGACATCCCCGACGAGTTGCGCCAGGACCCGATCTGGCGGCGGACTGGGGGCGCGGATCCTGGGCGGGACGGCAGCCGGGTGCCGCTGCCGTGGTCGGGGACGGAAGCGCCGTTCGGCTTCTCGCCGCCCGGTGCTGTTTCCGAGCCGTGGCTGCCGCAGCCGAAGGAGTGGCGCGACCTGACCGTGGCGGCCGAGGCGGCGAGCGACGACTCGATGATGCGGCTGTACCGGGACGCGCTGCGCATCCGGCGGGCGTCGGCGGCGCTCGGCGACGGGGCGATGACGTGGCTGCCCGCGGCGGACGGCGTGCTGGCCTTCGACCGGTTGGCTGACGCGGTTGGCGGCGGGGTGCGGTGCGTGGCCAACCTGTCGGGCGGGCCGGTCGACCTGCCGCCGCACGCGGCGGTGCTGCTCGCGAGCGGGCCGCTCACCGGCGACGGCAAGCTCCCCACGGATACAGCCGTTTGGCTGGGCGTCTAGTAAGCCTCGACGGTTTGTCCCTGTTTTCTGTCGTCATAGCGACAGAAAACAGGGACAAAGGTGGCCCGTCGCTTAGCCGCTAGCTCCGCGGGCGCTCGGCCGCGGGGTCGTACATCGGGCGCAGGGAGGCACGCGCGGGGACCCGCTCGGCCGCGATCTCGATCTCGTAGGTTCCCGCGGTGTACCACGATCGCTCGGTTCCCGGCTCCGGGGCGGTGACCCAGCCGAGGCCGACGGTGCGGCCGAGCGTGTGGCCGTAGGCCGCGGAGGATAGCGCGCCGACGAGCACGCCGCCCCGGTAGACCGGCTCGTCGTGGTAGGCAAGCGCGTCCGGGTCGTCGAGAGCGAACTGAACCAGCCGGCGCGCCGGTCCGCGCTCCCGCTGCTGGGCCAGCGCGTCGCGCCCGATGAACCCGCCTGGCTTGTCCCACGCGACGGCGAAGCCGAGGCCCGCTTCCAGCGGGGTGTCCCTCCTGGCGATGTCGTGGCCCCAGCTGCGGTAGGCCTTCTCGAGCCGCAGGGAGTTCAGCGCGTGGTAGCCCGCGTGGCGCAGCCCGGTTCCGGTGCCCGCCGCTGCCAGCGTGTCGTGGACGTGGACGGCGAACTCGGCGGGGACCAGCAGCTCCCAGCCGAGCTCTCCCACGTAGGTGATGCGCGTGGCGCGGACGTAGCCGTAGCCCAGGTCGATCTCCTGGGACGTCCCGAACGGGAACGCCTCGCTGGACAGGTCGTGGTCGGTGAGCGGCTGCAGCAGGCGCCGCGCCTCGGGGCCCATCACGCTGATCATCGCCCAGGCCATGGTCACGTCGGTGACGGCGGCGAACTCGCCGGGCCCGATGTGGCGCCGCAGCCAGTCGGTGTCGCGGCCGATGGTGGCGGGGCCCGACAGCACCAGGAACTCCTGCTCGCTGACCCGGGTGACCGTGACGTCGGCTTCGATGCCGCCCCACTCGTTGAGCCACTGGGTGTAGACGATCCGCCCTGGCTCGACGGCGACGTCGTTCGCGCTGACCCGCTGCAGCACCGTCTCGGCGTCCGCGCCCTGCACGAGCAGCTTGCCGAAGGACGAGGTGTCGAACAGGCCGACGGCCTCGCGGACGGCGGTGTGCTCGGCCGCGGAGTACTCGAACCAGTGCTGGCGGCCGAAGGTGTAGGCGTCCGCGGTCTCCATGCCGGGCGGGGCGTACCAGTTGGCGCGCTCCCAGCCGAGCAGTTCGCCGAAGGCGGCCCCGGCGGCCCTGGTCTGCTCGTACAGCGGGCTGCGCCGCAGGCCACGCGCGCTCGTCCGCTGCTGGAACGGCCAGTGGATCTCGTACGCGACGTCCAGCGTCTCCGTGACCCGCTTCTCCAGGTAACGCCGGTTCGTCTCGTGCGGCGCCACCCGGCGCGGGTCGGTCTCCGGAAGGTCGATCGGAGAGCGGCCGTCGACGATCCAGTCCGCCAGGACGGATCCCGCGCCGGGCCCGCTGAGGAAGCCGATCGAGTTGAAGCCGGCGGCGACGAAGTAGTTCCGCAGCCCCGGCGCCTCGCCCAGGTGGTACACCCCGTCGGGGGTGAAGCTCTCCGGGCCGCAGAAGTGCAGCCTGATGCCGGTCTCCGCCAGGATCGGCAGCCGCTTGATCATGTTCTCGTAGAACGGCCCGAGGTGTTCCCAGTCCTCGGGCAGCCGGGTGAACTCGGCGTCCTCGGGGATGCCGCGCGACGCCCACGGGTAGCTGCCGGGCTCGAAGAAGCCGACCATGAGGCCGGCGCCCTCGTTCTTCACGTACGAGTAGTCGGGGCTGCTCTTGACCGTCGGCAGGCCGGGAGTCAGGCCGGGGATGGCGTCGGTCACGACGTAGTAGTGCGCGAGCGCCTGCAGCGGGACCTTGACGCCGGCCATGGCCCCGAACTCGCGGCCCCACATCCCGGTGGCGTTCACCACGTACTCGGCCTCGATGCTGCCCTGGCCGGTCTCGACGGCGACCACGCGATCGCCCTTACGGACGACGCCCGTCGCCGTTACGCCCTCGAAGACCCGCACCCCGAGCTGGCCCGCGCCACGAGCGAGAGCGATCGTGGTGTCTGTCGCGGTCCCGCGCCCGTCGTCGGGGAAGTAGAGCGCGCCGACCAGGTCGTCCACGTACAGCAGCGGGAACAGCTCGCGGGCGGCATCCGGGGTGAGCAGGTCGACGCGGATCCCGTTCCCCCGGCACGCGGACGCCTGGCGGCGCAGCTCCTCCCAGCGTTCCGGGCCGTCCGCCAGGTGCAGCGTCCCGGTGCGCTGGAATCCGGTGGCGAAGCCGGTCTCGCGTTCGAGCGACTCGAAGATGCTCAGGCTCCGCTTGACGATCTCCCTGGTCCCCGAGGAGGGACGAGCCGTCGTGATCAGGCCAGCCGCGTGCCACGTCGTGCCGGAGGTGAGCTGGTTGCGCTCGATGAGCACGACGTCCGTCCAGCCGCGCTTGGCGAGGTGGTAGGCCGTGCTCGAGCCGATGACGCCGCCGCCGACGATGACTACCTGGGCGCGGGGAGGCAGTGTTTTGTCCACGAATAATGTTGTACACGCTGACGCCGTGGCAGGTCACCCGCGCTGCTCGGCGCCCCGGTCAGCGTCACTGGCCTGCTGGGCTGGCACGGTCGCCGGCTCGCCGTCGGCGACCCGGAACTCCAGCCGGTCGCCGTCGGTCGCCACCGTGACGGCCTGGCCCGGCCGGAGCCGCCCGTCGAGCAGCATCTCCGACAGCCGGTTGTCCACCTCCCGCTGGATGGTCCGGCGCAGCGGCCGGGCACCGAACTCGGGCTGGAAACCGCGCCGCGCCAGCCAGTCGATCGCCTCGGTGGTGAACTCCACCGTGATCGCCTGCGCGTGCAGCCGCCGGGTCGTCTCCTCCAGCAGCAGGCTGGTGATCTGCCGCAGCTGCGTCTCGTCCAGGTGCCGGAAGATGATGATGTCGTCGATCCTGTTGAGGAACTCCGGCCGGAACGACTCCCGCAGCCGCGTCATGATCCGGTCCCGCAGCTGCTGGTCGTCGGGACTGCCACCGTCACCGCCAGCGGCCCCGAAGCCAAGCGCTCGCCTGCCGATCACGTCGGAGCCGAGGTTGCTCGTCATGATCACGACCGTGTTCTTGAAGTCCACCGTGCGGCCCTGGCCGTCGGTGAGCCGTCCGTCGTCCAGCACCTGGAGCAGGATGTTGAACACGTCCGGGTGCGCCTTCTCGATCTCGTCGAGCAGCAGCACCGCGTACGGGGTACGGCGCACCGCCTCGGTGAGCTGCCCCGCCTCCTCGTATCCCACGTAACCGGGCGGAGCGCCGACCAGCCGAGACACCTGATGACGTTCCTGAAATTCACTCATGTCGATCCGCACCATCCGACCCTCGCTGCCGAAGAGAGCCTCAGCCAGCGCACGAGCGAGCTCGGTCTTACCGACACCAGTCGGACCGAGGAACAGGAAGCTGCCGATCGGCCGGTTCGGGTCGCCGAGCCCGGCACGCGAGCGGCGGACCGCCTCGGACACCGCCAGCACCGCCTCGTCCTGGCCGATGACCCGCTGGTGCAGGTGCCCTTCCAGCTGCAGCAGCCGGTCCTTCTCCTCGGCGGTGAGCTGCGCCACCGGGATGCCGGTCGTCCGGGACACCACCTCGGCGATGTCGGCGGCGGTGACCTCGGGCACCGTCCGCTCCCCGTCGGCGGCCTCGCCGTCGGGGCGCTCGGTGAGCGAGGTGATCTCGTCGCGCAGTGTGCTGGCGCGCTGGTAGTCCTCGACGGCGACCGCCTCGTCCTTCTCCCTGCGCAGCTGCTCGAGGCGCTGCTCCCGCTCGCGCCGGTCCCGCGCCGGGGTCTTGATGCGCAGCCGCACGCGGGCGCCCGCCTGGTCGACCAGGTCGATCGCCTTGTCCGGCAGGAAGCGGTCGGTGATGTACCTGCTGGACAGCTCCGCGGCCGCGACCAGCGCCTCGTCAGTGAACCGGACCTGGTGGTGCGCCTCGTACCTGTCGACAAGCCCGCGCAGGATCTCGATCGTGTCGGATACCGACGGCTCGGGCACCAGGATCGGCTGGAACCGGCGCTCGAGCGCGGCGTCCTTCTCGATGTTCTTGCGGTACTCGTCGATCGTCGTCGCGCCGACGATGTGCAGCTCACCGCGGGCCAGCGCGGGCTTGAGCATGTTCGAGGCGCTCATCGCGCCCTCGGCGGCGCCAGCCCCGACGACGGTGTGCAGCTCGTCGATGAAGATGATCAGGTCGTCGGCGTGCGCGCGGATCTCGTCGATGACCTTCTTCAGCCGTTCCTCGAAGTCACCGCGGTACCGGGTGCCGGCCACCATGCCGCCCAGGTCGAGTTGCACGAGGCGCTTGTCCCGCAGCGTGTCGGGCACGTCCCCGTCGACGATCCGCTGCGCGATGCCCTCCGCGATCGCGGTCTTGCCGACGCCTGGCTCGCCGATGAGCACGGGGTTGTTCTTCGTCCGGCGGGACAGCACCTCGATCGTCTGCTCGATCTCGTCCTCGCGGCCGACCACCGGGTCGACCCGTCCCTCGCGCGCCATCGCGGTCAGGTCGGTGCCGAACTCGTCGACGGTCGGCGTGTCCGTCGGCGGCTGGCCACCCTGGCCGCCCGGGCGGCCCCCTCCCCCGGTGGCCGCCCGCTGCAGCGTCTCCGGGGTGATCCGCTGCTCGCGCAGCTCCCGCCCGGCGGCCGACTCGGGGTTGACCGCGAGCGCGAACAGCAAGTGCTCGGGCCCGATGTACGAGGATCCGAACGCCCGCGAGATCTGCCGCGCGTCCAGCAGCGCGCGTTTGGCCGAGGGCGTGAGGCTGGGAGTGCCCTCCCGCGGCTCTCCCCGCTGCGCGCGGGACTCGATGTCGTGCGCGATCGCGTCCGGGTCGGCGCCCGCGGCGGACAGCAGCCGGCGAACCGGCTCCTGCCGGGTCGCGGCCCACAGCAGGTGGTCGGTGTCCAGGTCGGCGTCGCCCCACTGGCCGGCCTGCGCGGCGGCTTCCCTGACGAGCTCGCGGGCCTGTTCTGTCATGAGCTGGCCGATGTCGATGCGCTGCGGGCGCCGCTGCGCGCCGTAGAAACGGGCGAGGAAGTCATCAAACGGGCTGGCGCCGAAGTCGCCAGTGCCGTACGGGTCATAGACCATGCGGTCCTCCCGACCAGTAATCGGTGGCGTGCCGTTACCAGCCTAAGAACCGCTCAGCGCGGACCTGGCGGCGGCCCTGACTTGCGCCGCGTACGAACCGCCGAACAGGCACGCGTGCACGAGCAGCGGATGCAGCTGGTGCAGCGGCACCCGGCGCCGCCAGCCGTCGGCGAGCTTCCTGGTCCCGGTGTACCCGTGCATGATCCGCTCCAGGTACGGCGCCCCGAACAGCGCCAGCATCGCGAGGTCGGTCTCCCGGTGCCCGCCGTGCGCGGCCGGGTCGATCAGCCAGCCGCGCCCGCCGGACCACAGCACGTTCCCGGCCCACAGGTCGCCGTGAATGCGGCTCGGCGGCTCCGGCGGTCCCGCGAGCTCCCCGATCCGGTTGACCACGGTTTCCACCAGGCTGAGGTCCGCGTCGGCCAGCGCGCCGTCGTCATGCGCCTTTTTCAGGTACGGAACGAGCCGTTGCTCCGCGTACCAGGCTCCCCATTCTGTGCCGGGGGTGTTGTCCAGCGGCAGGCTGGCTATGTAGCCCGGCCACGGGGCGCCGAACTGGGGCGCGCCTTTGGCGTGCAGCTGCGCGAGGCTGGCGCCGAACTCTTCTGCTGCTCGCGGCGTGGCGCTGCCGTCTGGCAGCAGTTCGATGACGAGCATGTCATGGCCGGCGCCGAGCACTGCGGGGACGGGCACCGCGTTGGCCACGGCGAGCCATCGCAGGCCGTTCGCCTCCGCGGCGAACGCTTCCGC
>Ga0335075_10011623_pt1 | contig 13309 bp, 14 predicted proteins | sample Lox_Sample_24_FD_206723 | JGI IMG/M metagenome (GOLD analysis project Ga0335075, IMG submission 206723) | Soil microbial communities from Loxahatchee National Wildlife Refuge, Florida, United States - Lox_Sample_2.4 | ecosystem: Environmental > Terrestrial > Soil > Wetlands | place: USA...
TTTTTTTTAATAGCTGCCTGCCCTTGCATCCTCAACATCATTTGCAAATTGGAATCCAGCACCTACCTGACATGTCGACTCTCGCCATGAGCGGGAGCGATTGGAACGAGGCCCAGCAGCTTCAAACATTGGCCTCTATCGAAAATATCGAGAAGACGTTGAGAAGGTACGGTTGTGGTGGTGGGGTGGTTGTGGTCTGTCTTCTCCTGATCGGAAAGAGCACCAAAAGGCTTGCGCTTGTTACTCCGCTGTGGGCGATCTTGGAAGATGTTAAAGGTTAAGGACTAGAAATTTCCTTGAAAGCAGATACTTGAGAAGCATCCTGAAATGCTAGACATGAAAGAGGTACAAGATGCGGTGAAAGCAAAGATGGCTTGGTCTCCATTGGGAAGGGTGAATAGGCTGGATTCAAGGGCCTAGAAGCCGATGTTTGTTTCCATAAGTTTCTCTTCAAGTTGCTCAGTGGGAGAAGCAGAAAGAGGCTCTCGCAGATCTTTGGAACCTCATCAACAATACGGTTACGAATAAGGAGTACCGGGAGCACGCAGTGACCATCTTCAGTCGCCGACATCCTTAAAGTTTCTGCCTCCATCGTTGTTGTGCGGTATGCTGTGCCGTGCCTCATCTCCGAGCTCATGTCCATGGGCCACCAGGTCCCACCTTGGCCCACCGTGTATCGTGTATATAGAGCTAGCATCCCGTAGCTATATGAGAACGAGTTGTCTATCACAACAATCGTCCCCTCATGCACGCTTTTTTATCGTCATATGTTCCCTCCATCGCAAAAGCAACATTCCACATAAAGTCCTTTACAGCTCTTTCACGCGGCAGGATCTTTTTGGCCTCTTAATGACCTGGCCTCTTATTCAATGTCCAGAAATTCTTTGCTCCTCTCGAGTTTGTACTGCTCTTTCGCAGGGAGACGTTACGACAGATTTGGGTTCCACGATATAGTCAATTCACGAAATACCGCGCTGAGGTCCCGTCTTGTGTTTCTGAGAAGCACGGCTTGGCCATCAACTTCACTCAGGCTAGTTCGGTAGTAATTGCTGAATGTCCTCAGATTGATGTTGAAGATCGAAATCAGACGACGGCACCAGTGCCAACCACAAGAATTTAACCTAATGTCGAAGAACGAACGCCATATTCGATCGATATTTAGGCACAGTCTACTCTGTAGGACTCACAGCTTCATCTGCCAATTCCCCAATCCACCCCTTTTATATCTCTGGCACAGTATTTTGCATTCTTGAACTGCACCTAACCAAAAACCATAATGATAATTCTCCACATAACCTTTGCCGTCCCTCCCGAATCTCTCCCCGCAGTCACCGACGCGCTTCGTATCTTGCATCAAAACATCACTAAGGAGCCGACGTGTAAATATTTCAATGTTTATCGCTTCTCGCAGCCAGGTGTGATTAGGGTAGTTGAACAGTGGGATGAAGATGCTAATTTCTTGACTGAGGTATGTGTTTACGTTTTCTTTGAAGTCTGGGCGGATGAGTGGGAAGTGAGATAAGGATGAGCTATGAGACTAACGGGGATTTTAGGTTTATCCGAGTAAGGAGTATTTGAAGAGTTATTTGGTGAAGATGGAGGAGATTGGATGGAGGGATAGGAAGCTGGAGGTTTTGGATGAGATGGAGGGGCTTGGGGTGAATAGGCTCGCAGCGACGAGTTGATTGTGACGTTCTCCAAGGCTCGTCCAGTGGAGAAACAAGGAACCAGTGACATGTGAATCGGTTGTAGTAATCATCATGAAGTTTGCTGCGTTCACTTTGTGAGCTCCACTTTAGCCTCTGTCGCAAAATAATATCCCAGAAAGTCTGGTTGATAAACTCCAAGACACACGTAGATTACCATAAAGACAATATGACTTAATGTGATATATTAGTCGATCTTATCGAGTCCTGGAACATTTATGGACTGTCCAAGCAAGAGCCTTGATGCCGCCGAGGTCAAGCCTGGAGACGAAACAAATATCTATGAAAGCTCAAGAATGCAGGAGCAGCTATCTAAAGGCCAATTCTACGGCATGTTGCTTACTTGCGTGCCGTTCGAGCCCAGAAAAGGAGGCGCATCTATCGTTGTATCCATCTGCAACCAAGCTCAATTTTGAGGGGACTGGTCTGTTAATTGGAGGATTCGCACAGCATTGTCACCCATGACCATGTCAATAGCTTCTTTGTTCATCCCACATGCATCTTTTACCGCTTTTCCGTTCAGAGTGACGCTCAACCACTCCTTGTCGCCATCGTTGAGCGGCGGAAAGAAAGGATGGTCAGTTCCGAAGAGCAATCTATCCGCACCACTCGCATGGACGACCGTCTTGAACCCCACTTCTGAGTATATTACCGCATCCAGGTAGACATTTTGCTTCAAGACTTCCCAGAGGTTTCTTCTTGGCGCCTTGTTCTCTTTCATCAAATGTGCATCGTGAACAATACAGCTTTCAATCCTGCCAGCAAGAAAAGGAAGCGTTCCACCAGAGTGTGCAATCAGCACCTTCAATCGCGAAAATCGGTCCCACACACCGCTAAGATACATCCTTGTTACCGCGATGGTGGTTTCCAGCGGAAATCCCAATGCCAATGGTAGGACGTGGCCATACTCTCCCTTTCTTGGCCCATACACATCACCTGGCAGCCCGTAATGGGGATGGAGAAAAATCATGGAGTCAGTGTCCTCTAAAGCTTTCCAAATAGGATCCATACTAGGATCATCAAGACCACGACCGAGCCCTGTAGTCCCCATAATGACGCCGCGCATATACTTGAGTGATTTGAGTCTCTGAACCTCGGAGACAACGACATTGGCCGTACTACTGAGTGGAAGCGCACCAAATGCGTAGAGGCGGCCAGGGTGTTCGTTACATATTCTGTTGATATCGTCGTTGATATCCATCGCTGTGCCGGCCGCTTCATGTGGGTCCAGAAAATCGAGCCAGGGGTTTGCTAGGGAGAGTACTGATATGTCGATGCAATGGGCGTCCATAAAGGCGATTTTTTGATTGATATCCCAGTAATTTGGTCCCACGGGCCGGCCGCGGGACGTTGATGGCGTTGATGGGTCGTTCTCCCCAGGGAGTATGATCAGGCGGTCATTTCCATCAAAGGTTCTGATGAAGGGGAGAGATGGCCGGCCACGGAGAAGAGAGACGTAAGCGGGAGGATAGACATGCGTATGGATGTCTACGACAGGCATGTTGGTTGCGAATTAAATTGAGACGGTATCAAGGTCTTTTCATGAGTTGTTCAGAGCTCTTATTAGCAACTGCAAATCTCCGACTCCTCCCAGCCCGGCAATCCTGAAGTAGGGCTAAAACCCTTGCGGAGTACGAGACTGTCTCAACATGAACGATTCGATGGAGAAGATGTGATTGTCTGAAGTAATACTTGGTGGAAACAAGCCTAACGCCGCGAACACAAACGTCTCGATCGGCAGCTTTGTCGTTTCTAAGCTTGTTCGGAAGTCGTGAAGATTGGAAAATAACATCTGATGGATACGCGATGGTCCCTGCATGCGCTGCCGAAATGCATGACGGCCTCGCGATCTCTTATCGCAGATTTCCGCGATTGAAGCACATTCACGTTCTATCTAACACGCCTTGAGCCCATTTCTCGATTAATTCTTTCGTACTCCGTCCTTCTGGCGTCACATTCGTCGCTCTGTTGATTTGTTATCCAAAGCAGAGCGATTGAGGCCGGTCTCGTGCAAACAACGCCTCGAATACCGCACGAGACCATGTCTCCAGTTGTAGATTCGGCCGTGGAAAAGGACTCTCTCTTCATTCCGGTAGGATCTTTGTGCATTTGATTAAGAATGAGTGCTAAAATTGGGCTTAGCTAATCGACTTTTCCCTTTTCATCCACGGGACTTCGGCCGAAAAGAAGGAAGCTGCGTCTGCCATTCTCTCCGGGTTCCAGAAAGCGGGCTTCATATATCTTAAAAATCATGGCATCCCGCAGTCAAAAGTTGACACCATCTTTAGATACTCTGCAGAATTCTTTGCTCATCCGCAGGAAGAGAAGGACAAGCTGGCGTGGTACTCGGCGAAAGCCAACAGAGGATACACTACCCATGGACGCGAGAAGGTAACGCAGCTGGCGGAAAAGGGTGATGTTGAAGCTTTGAGACAAGCGGTGCCCGACTTGAAGGAGTCACTGGAAATCGGGCGAGAGGGAGAAGAGGATTGCCCGAATATGTGGGTCCCGGAAGATACTCATGGAGGGTGGGGAGGCAAGTTCAAAATGGAGATGCTTGAGTTCTTCCAGCAATGTAAAGAGCTGCATGTTCAGCTTATGAGAGCGATTGCGGTTGGATTAGGTATCGATGAAGCCTGGTTCGATGGATATACCGACAGAGGTGACAACACATTGCGACTTCTACATTATCCGCCCGTAAAGAAGGAGGTTTTTGACAAGAATCCGAATCAAGTCAGGGCTGGAGAACACTCAGACTACGGTGTGTTGCCACTGCTCCACTTCCACCCAAAACTCTCTCCCTTCTCTTCCCATTTTTGAAGTAGCCGCTCATGAGCGACCAGGCTCAATTACCCTTCTCTTTCAAGACTCTCGTGGTGGTCTACAGGTTGAATCACCTCGTGAGACCTTTGTCGATGCTACGCCAATACCAGGCACGATCGTGGTCAATGCTGGCGACCTCCTCGCACGTTGGGCTAACGATACGATCAAATCAACAAAGCATCGAGTCGTTGAACCACCTTTGCCACCCACACCGGATCAGAATGACACTTATCCGGCACGATATAGCATTGCTTACTTCTGTAACCCCAATTTTGATCGTGTGGTCGAAGTTATACCGAACACTGTCGGCAAAGAAGGGAGAAAGTATGAAAGTGTCAAGAGTGGGGACTACCTGATAATGCGTTTGGAGGCAACGTATTGATCGAGCCAACGGGCGATGTTCAAGGATAAGTCTAGAGACTTCGATAAGGTGCACTTGGGCAAATTAAGATAATGCATCCCAATAAGTCTAATCTCTTGACCATGAAGTCTATTTTGAGAGGTCGAGTTGAGCTGACTGCCTCGACCGGAATCCTGGAGATGTAATGTTGATGGGTGGAAAATTACGGGCGACCACCTGTACCTAGAAATAAACGTCAATTGCAGCTTCTCATACTATTGTCATGAATTTGGAACTCTATATGAAATAAAGTATACGAATATTGGTGTAACCACTCAATTCTATCCCTTTGCCGCACCATTTCCATTCCTCTCCCTCTCCTTGGCCAACTCCGGATTCAGAGGCTTATGCGGATCATACCCCAATGCCTTGACTATCCCCAGTCCTTTGGTCCGCCCCTCCCTAAACAATATCCTATCCCCAACCGCAAGATACTCTGGCCTCTGAACGAACCTGAACGCAACAGTCGCACGATCGCCGGTTCGAATGAAGTTTCGATCGATATCGATGATCGAACAAGTCTGCGAGACCGAACCAACGTGTAGCATCGCCTGATAACGAACTTTGATGGTGGTCGCGTGACTCAGAATCAGCACATCGGCAATGAATTCACGGTACACTTTGGGCTGATTGTCAGAGCCAGACTTTGAATCTTCCAGTTTGTGCAAGACGACCATTCCTTTTCGAACATCTTTCCTTCGCACGTTGCGCAATGCCAAAGACGCGCTCTGACCTGCGGCAGAAGCAGGGACGCCAATTCGTTTGCGCTCGATCGATCGAATCTTAGTTGTGGTGAAGGCGCCGGTACTATCAGGGCCGATGAGGACGTTATCGCCTGCATGCACGACTCCTGATTTCACGACACCAGAGACCACTGTGCCAACAAATGGGACGGAGAAGGTATCATTGACGTGGAACTCAAAGGGAGCGTTTGAGTTGTAGTTTCCGTGGTGTGGAAGGATGTTCAGAAACATCCGAACCAGGTCTAGATTCTCGCCAGTAACGTTGGAAACTTGGAAGATTGGGCATATTCGCCGGGAGACGAATTGAGTTGCAGTGTTGATGCACTCTTGCTGGTTCTTGATAAAGATTGGGATTTTGCGAGCTCCCGGTGACTTCAGAATCTTGGTCAACTGTGTAATGGTCTGCTCGAGGATATTGGGCGGGCAGATATCGATTTTAGTTATCACGACCATGACCGGCACATTGAGAGCGAGCGCGATACCGAGATGCTCTTTGGACATGCCAATCAGACCGTTGTTTGCGGCTACCATGAGCAGGCAGTAGTTGGGCTCACTACTGAGGAGACCGAACACGGTGGTTCGCAGATAGCGCTCGTGACCGGCAAGGTCGGTGAAGCTGATAACTTTGGCCTTGCTGCGCGTTAGTGGACTGACTGTGCTTGGCCTTTAGGTACATACGGAGCGCTTGCCAATCTCCTCCCAGGAGAGCTTCCTACCGGGAACGTCGGATGCCACAACATTTCCCTTGGTATCGAAGCCCATGATCTCCATGCCAACGGAGCTTGTTCGGCCAGACTCGATTTCATGTTTGTGACGGAAGAGGTTGACTCGAGCTTTGCCACGGCCATCGTCAAGTCCACCCTTGACCAATACGCCAAGCATAGTACTCTTTCCAGCGTCGACTGTCACCAGCTCTTAGCTACGGACCAAAGATATTGTAGCCACGGAATACGTACCATTACCCACGACAGCTATCCGCGTCTCGATCACATCATCCACACTTTGCGGTCGTCGCCGGACCATTACTTTTCCCGAGCATGCAGTGTCTTTGGCATCCCTGGGTCCGACTTCCTCTTCACCAGTACCCACATTTCTCATCATCAGAACTCGGGAGTCGGCTTTCAACTTGTCTGCGACATCCTCCAACCTCTTCAGCGCAAATTCCCAGTTGTCTCTCGTGAAGCCCATAGCGTCGCCATTGTCCTCCAGTCCCAGATCAAACAGCATCTCGCCATGTCCTTCGTCTAGCCGATTCTGAACATAGGTGGAGAGCTGCTTGGTGCTGTTCTCGACGTCGGAGCTATCAAGCAGGACATGCTTTAGGCGGATGGCAGTTGATTCTTCCGCAAGACCGAGGGAGTCAATGATATCCAGCTCGTCATGCTCTTCAAGAACAGGTTTGGCACCATTGGCGCTGGCGGTGCCGGTGAAGGGCTGTCTCTTCTCATGTTGTTTCTGGACGTAGTCGGCGAAATCGCTGAGAGCCTTGGGATCGCACGTCAGCTTCAGAAAGTACCGCCTCCATGGCAATGGCATTCAGCCACATACAGATTCCCCTTTCCGCCTCTCCTGGGGTGTCTGTTCGGTTATTCGAGGAGCCATGGTGGTTGATCTAGCCCAATATCCGTAATATGTTTCGTAAAGGTATGAGAGTGGACCAGACGATATCCATGCGTTTGTTGAGAAGGTAGTACATGGAGGTTTGAGTGGTTCTGAGGTTCGTGGCTACCTCGTTGTGGGCAGCAACGGCTTTAGTTGAAGTAGCTCAGGATGCGCTGTGTGGAGTCATTGGAACTCTGACGCACGGAGCAGGAGATCCAGTACACAGCTTGAGTCATGCATTATCGCCTCAATCACCGCATTCTTGGAGCTACGTATTGTACACGAGAACTTTCTAAAGAATCACAATGGGCTATATTAAGCTAAAATCATCAATACCTTAGCAATTTTGACATTGTTTGTGATAGATGTGGTTGTGTCAGAAGGAGGTTCAGTCCCGAGAATTTCAATCTCGCATCCACCGTGGAACTTCTTTCATTTTTGACTCACCATCAAATCCAATGCGAAGAGACTATCATGTGATGGAGTGATTCATAAGAGTTTGAGTGACTCTTGGGATGGGAGAGGTATTATAAGAAAATTGAACGTTAGTTTTCCCGTAACCATCAATTAACTACCCCAACCACCAAACAAGTCAGAGGAAAGCAATTGATCATTTCAATCGGGACTTCAAAGCTTTTCACGATTACCTGGAGAGAGGAACACAGAGGCGTGTACGGAGTATGCCCGGCTTCACACACAACTGATGGCAAGCTAGACTTTTACCTACACTTCATTAAAGACTCGGACGCAGCTTCGAATTCCCCCCTCCGCTTGAAGAAGAAGAATTGGCGAGGTCATGAGGTTTATGTGGAGTATGATGGCATATGTCTCGGCCTTGAGCATGCAGATGAGCATCATGTAATCAATCAGTCTCGGTTAGTAATAGCCATTTCCGTGGCAACGTCCAACGGTAAGGGATATTCAATCAATGATCAAGGGCCTTTAGGGATTGGATGATTATTCCTTTTTATTGGTAACCTTGTTGCCGTCTCGGTTGTGGCTGTTGTAGCCTTTGGGAAATTTAATGCCCCTGCCATCGATCCTGACTCGATCGACAGCTTTAATACAAGCGAAGTCACAGTTTCGTTAGATAGCTGTCTCCCTTTAGCTAATATAGCCTCGGTACAAACGCTGTTCTAGCAATTTATCTCCTCGCAAGCGACTAACGGCATGTACCGTCTGGGGAAAGTAATTATCTATGACGTGTGAGCGGTCACAAAAACTTTTGTCGGCTAGGAACACGAGCAGGGTCCTCGCGGAACCGGATGTGACGGGGAACAGCGGCAACTGCATATCAAATGGAAGAATATCGCATGATCATTCCAAGGTCACTTCCAAAACTTGCCGACTTGCATCGTGTGATCCGCAGGGCAAGGCTTTCTCTAGGTGTATCGTCGGACTTTACGGCCAGCCTCATTTCGTATCCGCGCTGCTCCGACTTAAATTAATCAGCGGCCATGCTTCCAACCACTTCAACCTTTCTGCATTTCGTCCATCTAACTTGAAAAGACGCTTAATTTTCTAGTGGAAACATCATACGGAATAATTCTAGGGATATCCATTAGCAATGGACATGCAACTCCGCCAGCGCAAATTTCACCTATTGTCATTTACAACCACCGAGACCTTCAGGTTCCAAGGGTCAAGACGAACTTTTCCCTCGAACCTGTGGTACCAGATTCGCCTGCAACATTACCGCTTCGAAACCACTTTCGGACCGTACGTGATGGATACTGGCGAAAAAGTCGTCTTCTACTTGATCTTCTTCATCATCCTTTTATCCGTCATCATGCTCGTATACTACGCGCTGAGTTTCCTCATCTCACGAACGGCTCCATCGATCGAAAGCACGTTGCACGAGTTCCTTACGAACGAAATTCCGAAGTTGCGGGTGGATGCAACGTCAGTGTCGATGCCAGCGAGAAAATCCTATCGATCAATGGACAAGACATCTGCGATGGTGGCCCTGTGACGATTAAGAGATATGCGTAAAAAAGAAAGGCCAGCATGAAGAGCATCGGAGACCAGGATAAGTACATTACGAACCCAGAGTCGCGCTCTCGGGCACATGACATGCCATACCGACTTTGTTCCGTGTGTTCGAGCGGCATGCCACGAATCTTGAAATAGATGCTGGAAAGCTATGATTGCGTGGTGAATTTTTTGAAGGCATGAGGCCACGGTGACATTCGCTGGACTACCCACGCACCATGGGCCTCTGCAGAGGAAGAACCAGATTCTTGGGTGGATTAGTTGCTAGGAGGCGTGTTGTCTGTCATGGGAAGTCCTTGCACGGTTTCTTGCAACTGGAGCGGAGGTGATCATCTGTAATTAGTTTCCGCAGCTGATTACGCACCTAGAGTATGGACAAAAAGCCAATGAAAAACTTTTTGCTGTGGTGAGGAAGGAAGCCAAGAAGAGCCGCCTGCACAGCCTCACAACCATTTATGGAAACGTGAAACCAGGAAGGAGACGCAATGAAACGACGATGCACGGAGGTACAAGAAGAAGCAAACGGACGCTCCCTTTATGCACTTCATGAGAAGAATCGGGCATTTTTTGCAGGCTGCATTGCTTTTTGTAGCTGGGTGGGCTGCGTCGAAGGATCCAGCCCGGCGACTCTTCTCAGCCATCGTCTACGCATCCACATACGTTAGACGTCGACAAGGCCCACTACTGCATCGCCCACTTGCACACATCAGCTCCTGCAACTAGCAGGGCTGAGCCATTTCCCCAAGCAAACACCATACTTCGCTCGCTTTCTTCATCTTCCAACAACCTCACCATCGTCCCTCGTTTTCTGGCCGCGCCCGTGTCAAGTAGAGGCTGCCATCGATCGAAACAAAGACTCGTCACGCGCTTCTGAAATCCTCCATCCTCATAGCGCGTCCAGCGCCGGCCTGCAATGGCTGCAAACGACTACTACTACGGCTACGATAGTTCACAAAATGACATCTTCCACGGCGGCCGCAGGGAAGATGCGCCGCTGCCTCCGCTGCCCGCAACCGGGTTGCCCTCAAATCCTCGTCCACAAGAGCAATACTCGCACGACATCTCCCCCGTCGAATCTCCCTTTGATGACAACTCATATCCCGCCTACCCTCGCCACGATGCTTACAACCAGGCACCCTACGACCCCACGACACCCGCCGCCAGCTCACGCTACTCTTACAACGATCCTTTCGCGGACAAGAACGCCATTCCTTTGCAGGCGCAGAGGCCGGGCGGAGATGGCGTAACGAGCCCCCCAACAGGCACAGAGCTCGAATACGGTGGTCTCCCGCCGCGAAAGTTTGGAAGCCGTAGCGGACGGCCTCCGGATGGCAGGAGAGGCTGGTTCAAACCGCCGATAACCTGGGCCGTGTTCTTTCTGTCATTTGTGCAGTTGGTCGTCCTAATAGTCGAGTTTATCCGCAACGGTACGCGGAACCGCAAAATTGACATAGCTCCGGCTCTTGCTAACTTCTCCCAGCTTCCCTGACCGGCTCCCCCATCGAGATCCATCCATCCTTCAACCCCATGATCGGCCCATCGCCGTACGTTTTGATAAACATGGGCGCCCGCTACGTCCCTTGCATGCGAACACTCATCATCAACGGCACAAACATCGGTGATACCACCCTGCCATGGCCCTGTCCCAACGCAACCTCTATCACGGTCGACAGCGTCGGCTTCTGCACGTTGAATGACCTCTGCGGCTTCGGCATGGGCGTCACCACCTTCTCGAACGGCACATCCGTCGCCGAACCGAATCAATGGTTCCGCTTCATCACCCCGATCTTCCTCCACGGCGGCATCGTTCACATCACCTTCAACCTATTGCTGCAGCTCACCCTGGGCCGCGACATTGAAAAGATCATCGGCACCTTCCGCTTCCTCCTCGTCTACTTCTGCTCTGGCATCTTCGGCTTCGTGTTCGGTGCCAACTTCGCACCGGACGGCATCTCCAGCACCGGTTGCTCGGGCGCGCTGTTCGGCATCCTCGCAATCGTCCTGCTCGATCTGCTCTACACGTGGCCGAGCCGCCCCTCACCGGTGAAAGACCTGCTGTTCCTGATGCTCGACTTTGCCATCGCCTTTGTCATCGGCCTCCTGCCCACCCTCGACAATTTTTCTCACATCGGCGGCTTCCTCATGGGCATCGTGCTCGGCATCTGTATTCTGCGCTCGCCGGACTCGCTGCGCGAACGCATCGGCATGGATGAGCCGCCCTACCGCGCCGTCGATGAGCGGGGAGGCTCGTTCAAGGAGGCGGGCCTTGCTGGTTTCGCTAAAGGCCCTGTTGGCTTCTTCAAGGGCCGCAAGCCGACGTGGTGGGCATGGTGGCTTTTGCGGGCGGGCGCGTTGGTGGCAGTGTTGATTGCGTTTATCGTGCTGATCAGGAACTTTTATGTGTTCCATTCGGTGTGCAGTTGGTGTAAATACCTGTCGTGTTTGGTAAGTTGATACGCCTACTGCTCGAAAATTATGGTTGCATGTTACTGACTGTTTATGAATAGCCCGTCAAGATCGGCGGCACGGATTGGTGTAACGTGGGCAATATTCAAGTTACGAACAGCGGCTCGGCTGGCAAGGCGAAACGCGCTCTTGAGATGGTGTTTGAGCAGGCCGGAGTTCTTTGAAGGAGCTTTTCTTTTGTCTTCATTTCATGAATTCCGGCATGAGGAGTCTTTCAGCGTGATCATAATTGCTATTGCATCAGCATAACCTCAGACAGCGTACAATAGTGGCACTGGCCAAGGATTGGGGAACTGCGGCGTTGGCGATGTTGAATATTCTGATGAAATACGCTCAGCCTTGAACAGGATAGCGATGTTGTGAATATCTACACTGTTTTCTGTACACGATGCGCTTATTAGCGCATTAAAAATCAACACCATCAACACCAATGAAGAAATTATTTGACTTTGGTTGAAACTTGAGCATCACGACTTCTTGGTCTTGAATTATTCGATATTACTAGCACTCTGTTTATATCTCAACTTCTGCCTCTTGTGAGATTAATCTTCACAACCTGGAGCCATTTGAATTTCCGAAAGCCGATACCTCTAAGATGCATGCAAGATACATGCTCCGTATTCTCCTTCAACTTGTCCAACTTTTCCTCCCTGCCAGATTGTTACCCAGCACTGACAGGCCTTGGAACTTTCCACCTCAAATTTTCCCCAGGTCCGTCCCGACAACAGTTACCTCCTTCTGATCATCAATCTCTCTCTGAAAATCCGCCGGCGTCGTAACCTCAAACTTGGCATAGCTGATTGTCGTACCATCAATCTTCCTATCATTGTCCGGCCGCGCAACCCTGTCCACGTTCAAGAAACCACCGCTGAACTCGTCAATCATCTGACCCAATTTGTCGCTCTTGGCAAGGCGGCAAGTGGAAGAGGCGGACTCGCAGTGGGCAATTAGCCCAGTGTAAGATTTGAAGAGTTTGAGGCACGAGGGGCAGCGGATGCGATCGATTTTGTGTTGGTCTTCGATGTGCTTTTCGAGTTCCATGGGCGTTTTCATGCCTTTGCTGTAAGGAAGTCAGTGTCATGTCTTGATATGATGAGATGAACAAAACAGAGTAAAAGGGCGAAAGGGACTGAAGAACACAAAGAATTACGTAGTTAAGTAAGGGTGACAGCAAACAAGGTAAAAGACTCACTCGCACACTGGAAAGGGGCAGCGGTACTCCTCCAAGATGGGATTGAAGAACCGCTCCGGGTTGTAATCTCTGTGAGCCGGATTCCAAAACTGGTACGAGAGGAGGTTGGACTTATAATTCTGTTCCTTCTTCGCATCGATGACGGCTTGCCAGTCTGCAGTGACTGGAGTGGGCTTTGCATCAGGGAAGAGCTGCTTCGATGAGGTTTCAGATGTCCAAGCTGACGCTGCTGTTGTGTTTGTGCTACCGGAACGAACTGATTGCATGAAGGCAGCGGGATCCTCACATATGGGCAGGTGGTTGAGTACGAGTTTCATTGGCTTCGGCTTGAGAACCTGTGCAGTAGGGGTGGAGATGGAGATGTTTTCCATGCCCGTCAAGAGGT
>Ga0335075_10011624_pt1 | contig 13308 bp, 13 predicted proteins | sample Lox_Sample_24_FD_206723 | JGI IMG/M metagenome (GOLD analysis project Ga0335075, IMG submission 206723) | Soil microbial communities from Loxahatchee National Wildlife Refuge, Florida, United States - Lox_Sample_2.4 | ecosystem: Environmental > Terrestrial > Soil > Wetlands | place: USA...
TGATGCGCGCAACGCCGTCGGTGATCTTGCGCGTGACGAACTCTTTGCCGCGGCGCGGTGATTCATGATTGAAAAGGATGCCGCTGACCGCAAAGAGGTCGTACGACTCGCGGTAATTGACGGTAATCCAGTGACCGTAGACTTTGGCGACACCATACGGGCTACGCGGGTAAAAGGGCGTGCTCTCGCGCTGCGGCGTCTCGACGACTTTGCCGAACATCTCCGAACTCGACGCCTGGTAGAAGCGTATCTTCGGGTTGACCGCACGGATCGCTTCGAGGATGCGAGTCACCCCGAGCGCCGTGAACTCTCCCGTGAGCACCGGCTGCGTCCACGAGGTAGGCACGAACGACTGCGCCGCCAAGTTGTAGATCTCGTCGGGCTTGGTCTCAGCGACAATCGTCGTAAGGGAACTCTGGTCGAGGAGGTCGCCCGAGACGATCTCGATCTGGTCGACGACGTGCTCGATGCGCTCGTGGACGTCGGTGCTCGAGCGGCGTGTCATCCCAATCACGCGGTATCCCTTGCCGAGCAGGAGCTCGGCGAGGTACGAGCCATCTTGTCCGGTTATTCCGGTGATGAGTGCAGTCTTGGCGGCCATGGGGAGAAGTTGCGCGGGTAGCACCGGTGCGCCCTTCCGCGCGGCCTGGCGGCGGCCTCGTGCAACGCTTGCCGCTAGCCTACGGTTTAGCGTGGCGCAGGCATGAGATACGACTACCTGATCGTCGGCGCCGGCTTCGCCGGCAGTACGCTAGCTGAGCGGCTCGCCTCCCAATGCGATGCGCGAGTTCTCCTTATCGACGCGCGCCCGCACGCCGGCGGCAACGCCTACGATCCGCTCGACGAGCACGGTATCCGCGTGCACCGCTACGGGCCGCACATCTTTCATACCTCGAGCCGTCGTGTGGTCTCGTACCTCTCGCAGTTCACGGCGTGGCGTCCGTACGAGCACCGGGTACTCGCGCACGTAGCCGGCCGGAACATTCCCTTTCCCGTCTGCGCACGCACGATCGAAGCGCTCTACGGCCTCGATCTGCACGGGGAACGCCTCGAAGCCTACTTCGCGCAACGCCGCGAGCGGATCGCAACGATCTGCAACTCCGAGGACGCGGTCGTCTCGAAAGTCGGCCGCGAACTCTACGAGTTGCTCTTCGCGAACTACACGCGCAAGCACTGGGGCGTCGACGCGCGCGAACTCGACGCCAGCGTCTGCGGTCGCATTCCGGTACGCACCGATCGCGACGACCGGTACTTTTCGGACTGGTTTCAAGCGATGCCGCGCGACGGATATGCCGCGCTCTTTTCCCGGATGCTCACGCACCCGAATATCGATCTCGCGCTCGGCACCCGCTTTGCCGAGGTCGCCGATCGCGTGCGCTTCGATCACACGATCTACACGGGGCCGATCGACGAGTACTTCGAGTACTGCTTTGGTGCGCTTCCATATCGCTCGGTCGCCTTCGAATTCGAGACCTTCGACGTCGAACGCTACCAGCCGGTCGCGGTCGTCAACTATCCGGGGGACGAACCATACACGCGCGTGACGGAGTTCAAACACCTGACCGGGCAGGTGCACCCGCGCACGACGATCGCGCGCGAGTCTCCGTGTGCGAACGGAGCTCCGTTCTACCCGATCCCCCATCCGGAAAACCGGGCACTGTACCGGAAGTACGCAGCAAAAGCCGCGACCGAAACAAACGTGACGTTCGTCGGGCGGCTGGCAGAATACCGGTACTACAACATGGATCAAGTCGTTGCGTCGGCGCTCGAGACGTTTGCCGAGCTAGCTGCGCAACGCGTGGCGTAAGTGGTCTGCGCCCAAGGCCTCCTTGCCCTGAGCGCAGACCGAGAGGCAGGTTGTTTAGCTGAGGTACGCGGCGGCGTTGCTCAGCGTGTTGCTGGCCTTCTTGCCGAGGACCTGAAGCGCGGCGATCGCGCAGATAGAGACGAGAGCGATGATCAGCGCGTACTCGACAAGGCCCTGACCTTCGTCGTTGCTGAGCATGGCGATGAGATTCTTGAGCACGGGGTTCTCCTCTAAACTGGAAGGGGGACCAAGGGTGGGCGAGTGACAAAAGCTGCTGAAGTAAGCCGCTTATTTTCTCTATCGACGCCGTTATTGTTAAGTATTACGTCTCACGTATCTGTATAGAAAAGTTAACGCTCTCCGAGCGCTACCACGCGTAGCTCTCGATTGCTTCCCACTGAGGCGCGAGCGTGCCTTTCCAATCAAAGAAAGTCACGCCGCAAGCGCCGAGTGCCTTCGCCTCGGCGAGGCTGGCGGCAATCTCGTCAGGAGGCGGCCCGCTTCGTCCTCCGTCCGCGGCGGTCTGACCGCCCAGGTTGATTGGGATCGGGCGCCCCGCCTCGGCCTGCGCTGCGGCGTAGGAGGCGTCGAAGATCGCCCGCACCGCCGCAGGGGTCGTTGCCGACGGGGCGAGCATGCCCCAGTAGGCCATCGGCTGGAGGACGGTGGCCGCGGCGGCGATGGCGTCGTACGGGTAGTCTTTGCGCGTGAGGTGCTCGAGCGAGGGATCTTCCACGGTGGCAATTAGCGGGTACCGCGTTCCCAGGGCCGCCCGCAGCAGTCGCAGGTAATCGGTGAGGGCGGCGTACCCACGCGCACCCTCCCCGAGAAACTCATCGCCCCGTTCGAGATCGACGGCGACTCCGGCGAGGCGCGTCCCGTGCGCGGTCGTGTAATAGGCCGTCTTCACGCCCAGCGCGAGATCGTCGAAAGAGGCGGCGCGCGGGACCGTCCAGCCGACGATCGCGATGCCATGCGCGGCGGCGAGGTCGATCAGTGCGTCGATCGTCGGGCGCGCCTGCGGCGTCACCTCCCAGTACTCGCCGTACGCCATGCGCAGCTCGATGAAACGTAGTCCGGCGCGCACCGCCTGCGCGACGATCGCCTGCGGATCGAGTTTGGTGTAGGCATCGTCGTCGCGTTCACGCGGTGAAAACGAAAGCCACATCCCCTTCCCGCTCATCGTCACCTCTGGCGCATTCACTTCGAATGGAACCTGCACGTCAAACGCACGCGACGCTCCACCGGGGGAGACGACCGTGTAGTGGTAGCGATTCCCCGGCACCACGGTAACGTCGCGATAGGTCGATGACGGGGCGGCGACGAGGCCAACGACGCGACTCCCGTCGCGGCCGGTACGGCGAATGACGACCGTCCCACGTTGGATGCGGGGGAACCAGCCGAGTTGGACCAGGTGCGGTCCAAGTGCAGCCGCCACGACGTGCGCGACGCGCCACCGGCGCGGAGAGGTCCCGGCATCAGCGCGCAATGCGCCGAGCTCTTCATCGGCGACGGCGCTGATCCGTATCGGATCGTCCGTATAGGTTGAGACGATTGCGCTCGGGCCGCCAAAGCGCAGACGTGTTTGCCACTGCACCTCGCCCGACGTCGCACTGAACTCGACGTCGCCTCCGTTCAAGAGGCTCGTCGGCTTGCCGCGCGCATCGCGAAACCGCGTGCGGACCAGCCAGCGCCCCGCACCGTCGGGGCTCACGCCGAGCGGCTGCGTCTGCAACCAGAGGCTTGTGGCCGGAGCGCTCGACCAGAGAACTGCCGGGGTCGCGGTCGGCCCGGGCGCCGGTGTCGCGATCACGAGGGCAGCGACGAGCACGGCGAGCACGGCTTTTAGTCCCTGACGAAGCGCGAGAGGACGCGTGCGCGCAGCGCCGAGATCGCCCCGTCGTCTCCAAGCGCGTCGTCGATGAGAAAGGAAAACGTCACCGCCCCGTGATGCATCGTCGCGATGTATCCCGAGAGGTTGGTGACGTTGAGCATCCCGCCGGTCTTCGCAAAAATCCGTCCACTTGCCGCGGAGTTCGCAAAAGCATCCTTGAGCGTGCCGCGAACCCCCGCGACGGGAAGGGCGTTGAGGACGACGTCGCGGTCGGACGAATTCCAATCGTACTGCAGCACGTCGACCAGCGCGCGCGGCGTGAGCTGATCGTACCGCGAGAGCCCCGAGCCGTCGACCAGCGCGACCGTGCGTGTATCCACGCCCGCCTCACGCAAGAACTCCATCTCGAGATCGAGGCCACCTGCGTCGGTACCGGGGACGCCCGTGCGCGCGATCCCCAAGAGTTTGAGCAGCGCCTCGCCGACGAGGTTGTCGCTGGGATACCAGAAGTCGGCGAGCAAGAGCCGCAGCGGCTCCGAATCGTGCTGCCATAGGACGACGCCATTCGCCGGCGCGAGCCCCGGCGCGGTACCGCGTTCGACCACGACGCCCCGTCCGGCCAGCGCGTCGCGCAGGACGTCGGCCGCAAACGCCGGCGGGTCGGGCACCGCGCCGGCAAAGTGGTCGGGCGCTGCTCCCAGCGGAATGACGCCGCTCAGGAGGAGGCTACCGTCGGCTTCGCGCGTGAGGGCGACGGTGTCTCTGGCACCCTGCGCCCCGGTGGTGACGGAGTTGCGGACGGTGTACGCACCCGACACCGGCGCCGCGACGATCGACGCAGGTGTGCCCGGATAGTTCGCTGCGTAGACCGTCAGTTGCACCGCGTTGTCTTCGAGCGAGAGCGCGCTGATCGGCGCGCCGTAGTCGTAGGCGAGATCGTCCCACGCCCAGCCCGGGCCGTAGCTCTGGTCGTCGAAGTAGGATGCGTCGGTCACGATACCACCGCGAATGTCGCGTACCCCTTGGGCAGCGAGCGACGCCGCCGCCGCATCGAGATCGCTTGCGCTCAGCAAGGGATCCCCGCCGCCGCGCAGCACCAGGTCGCCGTCGACCACACCGCTTTGGATCGGAGCGGTTGCAAAGAGCGTCGTGCGCAAGCGAAAGTCGCCGCCGAGACGCGCGAGCGCCGTCGAGCCGGTAACGAGTTTGACGTTCGAAGCGGGGGTAAAGTCGTCGTCTACGTTGCGCGCGTAGAGCACGGCTCCGCTACGCGAGTCGACGGCATAGAGCCCGACGTGCGCGCCGCGCAACGCCGGCTCGCCGGCGAGCATCCCGTCGTTGTCGCTCGCGAGGCGTGCGATATCGGACGGACTCCACGCGGCTCCGGAGACGCCCGGCTTGGGAAGCGTCCCCGTCGAAGACATATCCGCCGCGTGCGTCTGCGCGGCGACCAGGCAGAACGCGCAGACTCCAAAGACCACCCGTGTTGCTGCCCGCATCACGAGGCGAGACCTCGCTCAGCCATGCGGCGCGCGATAAAGGCGGCCACCTCGCTGGGCCGCGTCCCACGGCCAAAACCGGCGTCGTAGCCGAGTTCTGCTGCCAGCAGACTGGTGACGCGCGGGCCCCCGCAGATGAGGATCACGCGTTCGCGCAACCCCTGCGCCTCGAGCAATTCGCCAAGAGCGGTGAAGTTGGCGATATCGCTTCCCTTTTGGGTGACGACTTGTGAGGCCAAAAGTGCATCGATCTCTCGTTCTTGCGTGAAGCGCACCAGTTCCTCGACGGCGACCTGGCTTCCGAGATTGTAGGTCTCGAACATCTTGTAACGTTCGAGGCCGTAGTTTCCACGGTAGCCTTTCATGCTGAGAATCGCGTCGATACCCACGGTATGTGCATCGGTTCCGATGCAGGCCCCGGCCACCCGGATCTTGCGCCCGACCCGGTCGCGCACCAGCGCGTCGATCTCCTCCATCGAGAGATTTTCGCGTTCCACCGGAGCGTGGACGTGCTCCATCTCGACGCCCACCGGCGTGCGCGCATAGATCACGAAGAACGAGAACCCGCGAGCGATCGCGCGCCCTTCGACGACCGCCACGTCGGTGAATCCCATCTTTGCAACCAGCCGGCGTGCGGCTTCGTCGGCCGCCTCGCTCCACTCCACGGGCAGCGAGAACGAGAGCTGCACGGCACCGTCGTCGCGCGTATCGCCATACGGACGAAGGATCACGGCCTGACCTCCGCCTGCGGCGCGAGCGCCTCTTCGAACGGATTCCAATAGTCCTGCGCCCGTGCGAAGACGCCCTCGAATCCGCGGCCGCCCGAGCGCGTGCGCCGCACATCGGCAAAGACGCCGCCTTCGATCGCGGCCATCAAGCCGCTCTCTTCGATGCGGGCGAGCAAATCGTGGGTCGCGTGCAGGACCGCTGCGGCGCGGCTCTCGACGATGCCGCCCGGCTTGAACGAGATCTCGTCGCCGAGGTGGCGTGCGGCCCCCATGACGTAGCGCGCGTTTTCGAGCGAGAGTGCCCGGTCGGCGAGAAAGGGCGTATGAATCGCTTCGGTGAGCATCCCGCAGAGGTGAATCCTCTGCCCGGTCATGACCGAGGTGAGGTTGAACAGCGCGTCGATCAGATGACCGCGGAAGATATCTCCGGTCATGTGCTTGGTCGGGGGCATGTACTTGAGCGGGGCCTTCGGAAAGATTTGGCGCGCGAGCTGCGCCTGAGCAACTTGATAGAGAAACGAATCCTCGCGATCGGGGTCGATCTCGTACGCATCCCCGAGGCCGATCTGTTCGTCGGGCAGCCCCGCGCGATGGGCGAAGGCTTCATTGATGAATTGCGAAGCCAGCACCGCGGGCGCCTGCTCGACGGCATCGGCGGTGGTCAGGTAGTTGTCTTCGCCGGTGTTGATCACGATGCCGGCGGCCGCGCAGAGCATGCGGCTGAAGTGCTGATCGACGAACGTGCGTTGCATGTTGATGTCGCGAAAGAGAATGCCGTACATCGAGTCGTTGAGCAGCATGTCGAGGCGCTCGAGCGCACCGAGCGCGGCGATCTCCGGCATGCAGAGGCCGCTCGCATAATTGGTCAGCATCACGTAGCGCCCGAGCCGTTCGGAGACCTCGTCGAGCGCCTCGCGCATGATCGCAAAGTTCGCCTGCGTCGCATAGGTGCCGCCGAACCCCTCGGTCGTTGCTCCTTCGGGGACGAAGTCGAGCAGAGACTGCGCCGTGGACCGAATGACGGCGATGATCTGCGCTCCCGCTTCCGCCGCCGCGACGGCGGCGACGCGGTCTTCAAAGATGTTTCCGCTCGCGACGATCACGTAGAGCAGCGGCGGCGGCGCCTGCGGCAAGCGGTGCAGGTAGCGGGCCCGCTCCGCGCGGGCGTCGCTCAGCCGCATCAATGCCGCGTCGATGAAGGGGCGTAAGGCAGCACGAACGGCGGAGCGCGGCGTCTCCCGGTGCACGCGCAGGTCGAGCTCGCCCGTAAGCGCCCGCCCCGCCAGCTGCGCCGGCGTCTCCCCGGTCTCGGCGACCGCCGCGCCGATCACGTGCGCCACTCCGCGTGCCCGCACCGCTGGATCGAGCGAACCGACCAAGATGTTGGGCAACGGCACGCCGTCGGGCCCGGCACCGTTGATGCCGAGAAGCCGCGCGACGGCCCGTTCCACCGAGACGGTCGAGTGCGCAGCAACGAAGGTACCGACCGGCGCGACGATCCGGCGGGCACGCGCACGCGCTTGCGCGACGAGCGAATGGTCGATCTGAAGCTCCATGCCGCTCTCTTCGACAGCGGCTGTAACTTTCGGGAACGCCCCGGGTAGGCAGCGTGCAAGAACGAACAGAGGAGGAATGACGATCGAAGGGCAGACCGACGAGTCGTTGGTCCGGCTCGTGCTAGCCGGCGACCGCGAGCGGTTCGCCGAGCTCGTCGATCGTTACAAGCGGGGGATTACGAGCTTCATCGGCGCAAGCGTGCGCAGCCAAACCGACGTCGCGGATCTCACGCAGGAGACGTTTTTGCGCGCCTATGCGCATCTCCACACCTTCAATCCGAGCCTGGGCAAATTCTCGACGTGGGTCTATCACATCGCGCGCAATGTGGTACGAACGCATCTGGGCAAATCGCTGCGCCGCCCGGTGACCCAAGAACTCGGCGAAGACCGCACGCTCGAAAATGTGCTGCCCGACGAGTCACGTGAGGCCGACCCAACCGGCGGGGTCCTGCGCCGCGAGGCGGAGGCGGAAGTCCGTGCGGCACTCGCCGAACTCCCCGAACGCACGCGCACCGTGCTCTCGCTGCGCTACTACAACAACATGGAGTATCAGACGATCGCGCAGACGATGGGCCTCTCTCTGGGGAACGTGAAAACCCTCATCCACCGCGGCAAGATCGCGCTGACGCAGAAGATGCGCGAACGTGAAGAAGCTGCGCTCGGCAAGATCGCTCGAGCAAAACCCGACGTGCAGGGAGCCAAACGTGCGCTGCTCGTCCTGTAACGCGCTGCTCGTCGGCTACATAGAAGAGACGCTCACCGCGCACGAGACGGCGCGGGTGCGCGCCCACCTCGAAGCCTGCCCGATCTGCCGGCACATCCTCGAGGAGCTGCGCGTCGTCGACGCCTTCTTGCTCACCGTGCATCCGCCGGAACCTGCGGAAAACCTGACGTTCCGGGTGATGGCGGAGGTTCGCTCGCTGCCCGCACATCGCGCCCGGCATGCATCTTTCCTCTCCGTCGGCGCGACGTACCTCGTCTTTGCGTGGTGTCTCCTCTTCGCGTGGTTCCGCTTCGGGGGCGTCGTCGCGCACGCGTCGCTGGCGCTGCTGCAAACGGTCGCACTGCAATACCTCTCGGCCGCCAAACCGCTCATGAACGCGACGGCGCATCTCTTCGGTCACCAGACGATTGGAGTGACGGCCGCCATGCTCTGCGTCTTGGCGCTCGATATCGTCGCCGCAGCGGCCTTGGTCGCTTCGTACGTCTTCGTGCTGCCGCGCCTTGCGGCTCACGTCGCCCGCTCCGAGGTGCCTTCGTGAACGCCGACCGGCTGCGCCCCTCCCTCGCCGTCGCCTTCGTCACGATGCTTTTGGTTGTCGCCAGCGCCTCGATCGCGCAGGCTCGCACCTACAGTCACTCGACGTCGGTCTTCTTCGGTAACCTCACGCTCGGACCTGACGACGAAGTCGACGGCGACCTGAACGTGATCTTCGGCAGCGCGACCTGCGACGGCGCCGTGATCCATGGCGATGTCAGCACGATCGGCGGGACGTTCACCGAGCTCGACGGCTGCCAAGTCGACGGGGAGGTCGTGAACCTCTTGCAGGGCGATTCGGTGCAAGCATACGTCCCGTGGCTCCCGAGCGTCTCGACGCCACGCGACTTCTTCAACGAGAATGCGCGCCTCTGGTACCACCTCGCCTACGGCGTCATCGTGCTCGTCGTCTTCTTGCTCTTCCCGGTGCGGGTGCGCGTCGCACTCGAGCGGGTGGAACGCCATCCCGGGCTTTCGGCCGCCGTTGGGGCACTCGCGATGGTCGCCGTGGCGCCGCTCGCCCTCCTGCTCGTCATCAGCGTCATTGGGATTCCGCTGGTGGTGCTGGAGGCAGCAGCGCTGTTGGCGGGGATATGGATCGGGCAAGCGGCCGTCGCAATTCTCGTGGGACGCCGTCTGTTCGAACTCGTACGCCCGTATGCGACGCCGTCGCCGCTCGCGGCGCTGGTCTTGGGCCTGGTCATCGTGAGTGCTGCCGAGATCGTCCCCGTCGCCGGATGGGCGGTGACGGCGACGGTGTGGCTGGTCGGCCTCGGAGCGGCGATCCTCGCCTTCGTGCGCGAGTCCACATTTGGGCCGTTCATCTCAACGAGGCCGGGCCCCGGCCCGCAGCCGCCCGTCGGCGGCCCACCGATGAAGACGGCATGAGTTCGGCCAGGCGCAGTGCGGGTACGCACGTAAGTGCAGGGCGTCGATACGCCGTTGCGTCATCGCGCCTAGGGGAGAAGCACCGTGAGCCTCGTCGTCGTTGGTATCGCAGCCGATACCCAGACCGTCCACAAACTCGAAGAGCAACTCGAAACCGCCGGCTTACCGCTCGAGTCGATCGACGTCATCACGCCTGACGACTTCGAGGAAACGCCCATCCTGGTGCGCGCCGACGACGCTCCGCTTCTCGGCGACCCTGGGACGAGCGTTCCGGGTCTCTCGTCGGCGTCGCCGGTGGAGACGTCGGCCGACGAGGGCCTCAGTGAACGGCTCGCCGACTTCGACATCCCCGATTCCGAGGCCGACAGCTATGCCGAGGCGTTGCGCCGCGGTCGCAGCATCGTCGCCTATTTCGCCAAGCCCGAGACGCTCACCAAAGCCCAAGAGATCTTTCGCGAGGCTTCCGTCGCCAACGTCCGCGTGTATTGAGCCTGCACTAGGAGCCGGCTACCCCCACAGCGGCGTTTTTCGCGCGAAACCAGGCGATCGTTCGGCGTAGACCTTCGCGAACATCGATCTGGGGCGCCCAGCCCAACATCTCCTTGGCCCGCGCGATGTCCGGGCAGCGCCGGGTCGGATCGTCTTTGGGAAGCGCATCCGAGCGTACGCGCAGTTCGGTCCCGGCGAGTTCGCAAACAATGCGTGCGAACTCCAAGATGGTGAACTCGTTGGGGTTCCCAATGTTCAAGACCAGTCCGGGGGCGTGTTCCAGGCGCGCGAAACGAACGATGCCGTCGACGAGATCGTCGACATAGCAGAACGAACGTGTCTGCGAACCGTCTCCGTAAAGTGTCAGGTCCTCACCGCGAATAGCCTGCATCACGAAGTTCGGCACGACGCGGCCATCGTCGGCGCGCATGCGGGGGCCGTAGGTATTGAAGATGCGCACGAGCCGTCCATCTAAGCCTGACGCGCGCACGTGGGTTGTGACCACGGCCTCGCCGTAGCGTTTCCCCTCGTCGTAGCAGGCCCGCGGCCCGGTCGTGTTCACATTGCCCCAATAGCTCTCCCGTTGGGGATGCTGCAGCGGATCACCGTAAATCTCAGAGGTTGAGGCGAAGAGGAGCGCTGCTCGCCAATGCAGAGCCGCTGCGGCACAGTACTCCGTTCCGCGGCTGTTGACGGCTAGCGTATCAAAGGGACGTTTTGCATAGTCGATGGGGCTGGCCGGAGAGGCGAAATGCAGCACGATGCGTGGGCGAAAGCCGAGCCCGTCGCAGAACGCAGTGATTTTTTCTCCTTCGGAGGAGACGTCGGCCTCGAGATAACGGAAGTTGGGGTGATTCGCAAGCGAGGCGAGGTTTTCACGATCGCCGGTGATGAGGTTGTCGACGCCGACGACCTGCGATCCGTCGCGGATGAGCCGCTCGGCGATGTGCGAGCCGACAAATCCAGCGGCACCGGTCAACAGAACGTTCATTTTGCGGCCGCCGAGACCGAATCTACGCCGAAAGCGCCCACGCGCCGGCCCACACCGAGGTAGCGGAAACCGTGCGATTCCATACTCAGTGGATCGAAGACATTCCGGGCATCGTAGAAGACGTTCCCGCGCATCGTCTCCCTGAGCTTCGTGAAATCGAGCGATTGATAGGAACTCCACTCCGTCGCCACTACCACAGCGTCGGCGTCACGAGCCGTGTCATAGGCATCATCGCCGTAGTAAACGGTTCCGGCGAGCTCGCTGCGCGCGTTCACGGTCCCTTCGGGATCGTGCACGCGAACGATTGCACCGGCACTGAGCAGTTCGCGAACGAGGGCAATCGCTGGCGATTCACGGACATCGTCTGTCTCTGGTTTGAATGCGAGACCTAAGACGGCGATGGTTTGCCCGTGCAGGCCCTCGGGAACCGTGAGCTTCAGACTTCGAACGCAAGCGGCCACCTGCGCCGAGTTGACCGCTAACACGGAGCTAAGGAGGCGCGGCGCGACCCCCGAGCTTTCGCCGATACGAACCAGGGCGCGGACGTCCTTGGGAAAGCAGGAGCCGCCAAAACCAAGGCCCGCGTTGAAGAATGCGGTTCCGATCCGTTTGTCGAGTCCCGCGCCCAGCGCCACTTCTTTGACATCGGCACCGACGCTCTGACAGATATTGGCGATCTCGTTGACAAACGAAATCTTCGTCGCCAAAAAGGCGTTGGCCGTATACTTGATCATCTCGGCGGTGCGCACGTCGGTCACGAAGATGCGAGCGTTGAGCGGGGCATAAAGGTCGGAGAGCAGGCGCACGGTGTCGTCGCTGGACGCGCCGATGACCACGCGATCCGGATGCATGAAATCCGAGATGGCCGAACCTTCGCGCAGAAATTCGGGATTCGAGGCGACTGAGATGCGGTGGGGTCCGCCGCAGTGCTGCCGTATGAGCCGCGCCACCAGGTCTGCGGTCTCGACTGGCACAGTCGACTTGTTGACCACCACCAAATCGTTGGAGGCCTCTTTCGCGATTTCGACCGCTGCCTCTCGCACATAGCGCAGATCGGCTCGGCCTTCTGGATCGGAGGGCGTCCCGACGGCGATGAAGGCCACGGAGCGACCGCGAATCCCCCGTGCTAGATCACTCGTGAAGTGCAGGCGACCGTCGGCCGCATTCCGACGCACGAGATCCTCCAAGCCCGGCTCGAAAAAGGGGATGCTGCCGCCCTCGAGCGCTCGGATCTTCTCGGGGCTCTTTTCGATGCAGACGACATCGTAACCAAGCTCGGCGAAGCATGCCGCGGTGACCAGGCCGACGTAGCCCGCACCGATGATTGCTATTTTGTAGGAGATTGCGTCTCTGGTGATCATGCGCGGAGCGGTTTCTCATCTATTAGACTTAATCCCGCGTCGCTAGGCCGTTGTGCTCATATGGGCCCATGTCGGGGTGCGGAGCTGGCCAAGCGTCCCCTTTGACCCGAAAGCCCACACCACACGGCGAAATCGCCGCCCGTCGTCGACATCGAGTTGGTCTCGCGCGGAGCCTGCAAGCTTGTCCGAACCGGTCCGCGAAGAGAATGGAGATGGGGAAGATACGCCTACGAAATACAGAGTGCAGAGAAGCCATCGGCACACTCCTGCTTCTGCTCATCCTTACCGGGTGTGCACACCGCGACCGGCTCTCGGCTTTCGATTACTCACATCGCCCGGCAGGCTATAACTGGACGCCGAGATCTGCGGCTCTCAGCAATGATATCGTCTATTATGGCGTCGATCCTCGGACCCATTGGACGGTGTATGTGGGCCCCGACGGCCTCTACTATACGTTTCCGCATTCGGGTGACATCGCTCCGAGTGACTTCGATTCATATTGGAATCCCCACGATGCCACGGCTCCCTGAGTTGGTGCTTGGCCGGCGCGAGCCCCGGTATCGGAGCGCGATCGCCGTCCCCAAGAGGGCAAGAAGCCAAAGGCACCCGAGCGCAAGGCCAAGCCGGTAAGGGAGCCGGGTCTTGAAGTAGACACTGAACGGCCGCGATCGTTGCGATGTGAGCCATACGTTGAACCCCTCGGCGCTCTCCAGGTGGGAACGCGAATCGTCTATTGTCCAGAGCGGATCGTACGTTTCGGTGAGTTCGACGATTCTGCGCCTATCGGCCTTGACCGCGAGATCGTCCGCGCCCCTTTCGTGAGATTGCAACGGGTCCGCGTGCGGGACATCGAATCCCTGAGGCGCGATCAGGAAATTGGCCGACGCAAAGTTCGAT
>Ga0335075_10011625_pt1 | contig 13308 bp, 6 predicted proteins | sample Lox_Sample_24_FD_206723 | JGI IMG/M metagenome (GOLD analysis project Ga0335075, IMG submission 206723) | Soil microbial communities from Loxahatchee National Wildlife Refuge, Florida, United States - Lox_Sample_2.4 | ecosystem: Environmental > Terrestrial > Soil > Wetlands | place: USA: Florida...
CAGCGTTTCAATCTCGCTGGACTTGCCATAATCCACGGTATACGTGTTCGTCTGAACCGTCACTTCTGACAGCGAATCGACGTTAGGGGTCAGATTATTGACGCCTTCCCCGATGTCGCTATCGATATCCAGCCCATCGACGATGAACGTATTTGCATTGCCCCCTTTACCACCCGAGCTGTAGTGGTTAATGGTCTCAGGGTTGAAAGTCGTCGTCGGTGCCTGGATACCACTTACGCCTGGCGTGAGGCCCACAAGCGAATCGGGATTCCTGGTTGCCATCGGCAAATCCTCGAGAGCGGTCTGACCGAGGGTCACTTGTTCGCGGCTGTCAGCCGTATCTAAAAGTGGCGATACGCTAGTGACGGTAATGGTGGTAGTGGCGCCGGCACTCAGTTTCAGAGAGACATCTCGGATTTCTCCGGCCGTAAGCGTAAACCGTACCTTTGCAGTCGTAAAGCCCTTTGCGGAGGCGGAGATTTCATAGTCTCCGGGGCCAAGATTAGTGAAGCGATAGAGGCCAGAGGCGTCGGTGGCAGCGACCTGCTGCACGTTCGTCGCGGTGTTGAGGAGAGTCATTTGGGCGTTCGGTATGCTGGCCCCGCTCGCATCTTGAATGTTGCCCTGAACACCAGCCATGAACTGTCCGAAGGCCATCGAACTCGCGAAGAAAACAAGAAGGATAGTTGAAAACGTTCGGCAACGGGATGCCAGCAGAGCGCCCGCCAATTGCCGAGCGCGCGGGAGATTTGCGGGCGGATGTTCGTTCATCATCCGTCTCACAAGTGAGACCAGTACGTTGAATAAGGCTACCGAAAGCGTCATTGGCTTCTCCATATTCACTGCTTCCTTTCAAAGGTGATGAACCTGGGATGGAATAGCAGGCGCACAATGGGAGAATCAAGCCATTTCACTGTTCGGCAACTGCTGCATGCCATAAATTCCCTGGAATGAGTAATTTACATGATATTAATCCCATTCATGTATCATGACTCATGTCGTGAGATAAATCCGCGCTGAGGGGTTGTCTGTTTGGTTGGTATGGTACGCCAGCCAACAAGTGGATTGCGAATGGCCGTCATGAGCTCAGAACATCGGGAAACAGACACTCGCTCCGGCTCCATTTCCCTGTGCGATCAGGCCGATTCAGATGCGGACCGGCACGAACTCGTTCGCCGCATCGTGCAGTCTCCGACTTTTGGTCGAAGCGAGCGTCTAAGCACACTGCTCACTTACATTTGCGATATGGCGCTTAAGGGGCGCGAGGCAGAGATCAACGAGCAGAAGATCGGTCGAGACGTATTTGGCCGATCGCAAGATTACGACTCGGCAGTGGACGGGATAGTGCGCAGCCAGGCAAGCCGGCTGCGGCAGCGCCTAGAGATGTACTTTGAGCAGGAGGGCTCAAACGAGCCGGTACGAATCGTAATTCCTCGGGGTGGCTATGTGCCGGTATTCCAGACACAACGCACAACCCTTCTCACTTCACCGGCAGTTGACTCAGTGAAAGTCGACCCTCAAATTACCTCTTCCACCTCAGCGGAGATCAGCAACATACAATCCAGCAACTTTTTCACTCTGCAATGGCTGCATTGGGGACTAAGCTTAGTGTTGGGTGTGATGCTGATTGCTTTGTGGATTCATGATCACCGGCACCATGAGCCCACTGCCGAGGCTCCTCCTACACACCCGTTTTGGAGTCACCTCTTCATATGGAGGAAGGCAACGATGGTGGTTGCTCCCGATTCAGGATTGGTCCTCTTCCGCAGCATGACAGGGCGAGTTATAGATCTGAAGGAATATTTGGACGCAGGGTACCGGACCGAATTCGACCCTTCCCAGACAGGTCCAACTGCGACTCGGAAAGATCAAATCCTTAACTTTGCCAACGCTCGATATACCTCCATGGCGGATTTAGAGGCTATTCTAAGCCTGACAAATCATGCGCAGGCGCTGGGAAGCGGGGTATCTGTGCGCTATGCCCGCGACCTGCGACCGAACGATTTCAAGAGTGGCAATGTCATTCTACTAGGTGCCTCCTCGGCTGATCCATGGGTAGAACTCTTCGAACCCCGCATGAACTTCGTGCTTGGAGATAACTACACGAGGTTCTACGGGGTTCTTAACAGAAATCCACAAAAGGGAGAGCCTGCTAGGTGGGAGAGCAAAAGAGACGATCCGCAGCAACGGGTGTTTGCGGTGGTTGCATATTTGTCGAATCTTGCAGGAGACGGTAATGCGCTAATTATTGAAGGGACAACGGTAGCGGGCACTGAAGCGGCAACAGACTTCATTAACGACGAGGCGCGACTGCTACCGTTCTTGAATCGGATACGGCGGTCCGACGGCAGCCTTCCACATTTTGAGTTGGTCCTTGAGGCGCACAATATGAGCGCAAGCGCCGTTCAAAGCCAGATTCTCGCTTGGCACACGACAAACTGAAAGTTCCGCTCGTGCGCTGAGTTCTCTGAGTTTCAGTCGGACCAGACAGATGTCGCAAATTGCGTTCAACATTCCTCGTTGCCAGGTTGCTCGGTACGCGACGCGAACGATCCGGGAGAAGCGGCAACTTCGTCGATCATCGTCGTAAACTGGGATTAGGGTGATCGGCAAGCCGCAAACTTGTTCAAGAGTCGAGTCATTCCGGAATAAGGTTGGCCACGCCGTCGTACTCCTACGCCAGCGTGGCCGTACAGGAAACAACCAAACCGTTCAGTCTTGCAGCATTAGTTAGCATTGCATATTTGCAATCCTAGCCTTGCAAGTTAGCGGGACAGCTAGTTTTGATAAAGCGTAACGGCGCCCATAGCAGCGTAGTTATTTGCATTCGCGTCCACATAGAACCCGAGATACAATTGACCGTTCGTCACTGGAACGTTTGGGATTTGGATGTAGGTCCAGTTATCAACTCCAGGGAAGTTCACAGACTCCCAGCCTGCCGATGACCACGCCCACATATATGCGGAATTCTCTCCGCCGCTGTCGAACACCCAGGCCCCTAATGTGTACGTTCCATCCGGTATACCGCCGAGATATTGTGAAAGATCGTTTGTATATGGATTGGAATCCCAGAATTCCTCGTAATATCCCTCGTTCCACAGAGAATTATTATCATTCGTTGACGGGTTCCACCAAGTGGTTCCAGTGGGTCCAATCTCAAAGCTCGGATTGTAGACATAATTCTCCGCATACGGGCAGCCGGTAGTTTGCATATAACAAATATTTCGCATGCCAATACCTTCCGCATACGTCGCCACAGAGCTAGGAAGGTCGGTTGTAATCATCTGCGCACCCATGCCGACGAGGAAAGAATCAGAGGGACGGTTGTCATTTTGGTCTTCGGGCAAATCAGCATACTGGTGTCCCTTTAAGCTGATCGGATTGTTGAACAGAAACGCAGAGAGTGGTTCACAGCAGGAGCCGTTTTGGGAGCTGAAAAACTCCGGCGTCTGAGTGTAGTCGTTATTGGGGTAATACTCGCCGACCGGATTGAATTGAGAGATGGTCATGGGGTTTCCCGTGACCACGTTATTCTGAGCGACAGGAAGGACCGTACTCAGGATGCCGCCGTTCGGGGTGCCAACGGGATCCTTCATCGAGACTTCAATTGCAACAATATTGATTCGTCCGAACGTACCGTTGTAAGTCTCGAATGCGTTAATCCAGTTATTCATGGCTTGTTCGCTCCCAAATGGGTTCGTGCTGGATACTGGAGCGATGCCCGAAGTGTGGAAGACCGGATTGAAGTTAACATCATTGTAGCCTGGCTGATTCTGCTCCGTAGGTACGCCGAAGGCATTGACGAAGTCGGCCGGGGTTGGGAATAGGGCCGCCGGCATCTTAAAGATCGTCGAGCTTAAAGCTGGCTCACCGTTGGCGTTTGTCTCACTCGTAAGCACGTTGAATGCAGCCTGCGCCACAGCGACGCTTTGGATATCAAGCTCCACGACCATCTGGATATTGTACTTTCGAATGTAATCATATACTTCTGCTAGAGTTGGCGCATATCCTTGGCCCCAACCGAAGGTACTATGGCAAGCCGCGCCATACCAGGGTTGACCCGACGGGTCGGGATCAGCAAGGTAATCGTTAATGACACTGACAGTATCTCTCAGCACGGTATTATCGGAATACCACTTTCTTGTATCCGACAGCTGGAGGCTGCTTATTAAGGGGTTAGCCGCATCATTAGTTGAATTAGTGTTGGGGGGGATCCACGGGCTGTAGCTCCAATTCGTAGCTAAGCCGCTCTGGTTGCGGTTTCCGCACCACTCTCGTCCCAACGTGGCGTCGTGGCTCAGGATCAACTGTCCATCATTCGTCAAATACTTGGCGTCGATCTCGATGGTCTCCCATCCTTCCTTAGCAGCCTCCCCGATCGCACGCAGGCTGTTCTCCGGAATCCCTACCCCTTGTTGTGTGTTTGGCATCGAATGGATGCCGCGGTGGGCAGAGATCATAACGAGATCAGGATGCGGTGTTTCAATCGCCTGCATAATACGATCGGTGTTAAAGTTATTCGGGTTATAGTTTACTGTCTGCGTGCTCACGTAGCCTGGGTATGCTGAGTTGCTTTCGACACCTGGCACTACTGTTGACCCTGGCGGCTCGTTAAATGGGGTGCAAGCCGCATTGCCGCTATAGGCCGCTATCTGCTCTGGCGCCCCGACGGCGTTGGCCACAGGGCCCTGCCCGTCGATGATACTGCTGATCTGCCCGCTGCCATTCAGGAAGACGGTGGTGAGGCCCTGAAGGTAAACATACTCTGACGCCGGCACCAGAATCGCGGTGTCATCGACAATGCTCTGTCCCTGATTGAAGAAGGAGTAGACACCAAGACCATACGCGTAGTGGCTGCAAACACTTGATGCGACGTTGTAAGACGGGTAGCCATTTCCACCGTCGGGATTTATCCAGGCAGCCTGATTGGGCACATCGTATGGCTCTTCACTTTGGTAAAAGATGGTCCCGCCTGAATCGCCATTCCACACGACCTGATCCTGCTGGTAGTGCTCCACCGCAAGCCCTAACGCGTACACATTCTCCCCGTTCACGATCAAGCCGGTGTTCGCCGTGTTAATGGTCCAGCCAAACGTGCCTGCGTTTCCGTGGTCCGCGCGCCATGCCCAGATGTTGTCCAGGATGACATCTGAACTATCGACCTCGAGGCTGACATTGGCGGAGCCCGGTGTGCCACCGCCGATTCGGAAGTAGACGTCGTGGAGGGATGTGGGGTAAGTGTGGGACTGATTGACGATGCCAGGTTGGCCCACTTCTACCAGAATCGGCGAAGTGACCGGCCCGGCATCGACGATTACGCCGGCGAGCTGTACGGCATCCACATCGTCGATCACGATGGCCGGATTTCCCGCCTGCGGAACGATGGTCGGGAACCCCAGTCCCAGCACCACTGTCCACGGATTGGTTACATGAATTGGCTGACTATACTGGTAGATGCCTGGAGTAAGAATCAGACTATACCCGGCCGCAAGAGCGTTATTGATGTCGTCAATGGAACTCGAAGGCGTGGCGATGAAGAAGTCACTCATCGGCTCCGCATAGCCGTTGCTGCCGGGATTTTGCGACCACGATGTGCCGGAACTATTCGACTGAACCACGGGAACCCAGACGCTATAATCGCCTTCGTCATATCCGTTGCTGTCGATTTGCAGAAATGGCTTCTCTATGCTGACCGGTGTGTCCGGGAGAAGGGTGACGTTGGCATCGCCTAGCGCTCCACCCGGGAAAGATGGTTGAGGGACGCCGTTGCCGGTATCTCCCGAGAAGACGAAGTTCCACACATTGGTGGAGACCGGGCCGTCCATTTCGCTGTTGCGCGTGTACCACTGTTGTTGGGAGCAGAAGTTCGTCTTGCCGACGATCTGACTATCTGCTGTGAACCCACCACTGGCCTCGGCACACGCGTTCGCGGAGCCTGGGACAGGCGTTGAGTTTGCGTACCACAGATCCCCGTTAATCTGCATTCGCCGGAGCGAAGCGCCCTGCGAGACTCCCCAGTCGAGAGTTCCCCAGTCGGAAGCGCCTGTGGTGGGGTTTGTGCCGGTACCTACGGGTGTTTCGGACATATTCTCCAGGGAGCGCCAGAAGTTTTGTGTCAGTCCGGTGCTATTTCCATTGCTGTCGAAAATGATCTGGTCGGCGGCGAACCCCCCCGTGATCTGCGTCTGCGTAGGAGTCGTGCCGAGGCCTGCGATCTGCTCATAGTAGCCCACCTGTGCGGTAAGCGGCAGGCTTGACGAACCGTAGGTGCCCGGTGCGAAGAGAACGGCATATCGATTCGTACTGAACTGAGATTCCTGGTTCAGTGTGTTCATCAGGGCCTGAATGTCGCAGGTCCACATGCTCGGAGTGATGACATACACGTTTGGCCCTAGGAAGGTTGAATTAGCGCCATTGGTGGTACCGTCGTTAATGCCAGGGGCGCAAGTCGCTTGTGCGGCAGCCGTCGACGTCAAGATCATCGATGCGCACACCAGGCCGGCTACCAGGAGGCATGTGCGCAGGATAACGAGAGAACGTTGCGAACTGAACATGATTCATCTCCAATCAGTTTTGCGCCGCGGCGTGTGGACCGCCGGGAACCTAAAGGTGGACAGGCGCTGTTGTCAATGCCAAGATCGAGATTATTTGCTTGTGAAACAAGACCGTTGACGTCATAAGACGCATCACCCATGGGGATTTGAAAAACGGCACCGATCAGCGAACCTCCAGACCGCCGGAGGCTGATGCATACGTAGCAGACATTTGAAACATCGGACAAGACATTTCACAGATGCTTCACCGATGCAGGCACGAACCAGTGCGTAATGAACTATTTACCTGGCATTCGTGAATCCTGACGCACGGCGGAAGATCAGCAGTGGGACTTATGCCCGTATTATGGATTGATCTGAAGCTGGAGAAAAGCCTCCGGTTCACGCTCCGAAGAATTACCGGAGGGAGGGCATCGATAAGGACAAACCCGCTGTCAAGCGCAAATCAATCCTGGGCGGTGGGTGAGCACCGCGTGAAATGCCAGAGAGGTTGGGGACCAGGTCCTTGGGTAATCCACATTGCATCACCACTCGGTGGAAAGTGTTATCGCTCCACCAGCCATCGATTCGGCCATCGGAAACAGACCATGATGCTTTTATTCGGACATCCAGCCTGTGCTGGATGCGAGGGCGCCCAATCAGACGGCGGTCTAGCTCGCGCTGACCATACCCACCCCCGGGCTACTCCCGATACGGGCGATCTCCGGATACGGCGTGTTGGTACGCAGCATCCAGTAGAGTCGCACTGCCAATCTCCTGGCCGATGCCACCTTCGCCAGCGCTTTCGGCTTGTGATGGCAACGAGCCACATACTGTTTGCGGAACCCTTCATCCGACTGATTCGTGGCCTGGGCCGCTTCCACCAGCAGCATCCGCACAAAGCTGTTGCCTTGTTTAGAAACCGAGCCCAACCTCTGCTTATCGCCCGAACTGCGCTCACGCGGAATCAGCCCAAGATAACTACTGACCTGCTTGCTGCGCCGGAAACGATTTACATCGCCGATGGTCAGCGCGAAGGCGAGCGCCGTAATCGGTCCTACCCCCGGCTGCGTCATTAGCAGCCGGGCCTATGGGTATTTTTCTGCTGCCGCATTCACTGCCTCACCCAACTCGCCGATCTGTCGATCCAACTGCTCCAACAAGCCCAGCAGATCCGATCGCCGCCGAGCCGCCCAAGCTTCCACGGAGAGTTTTTCCAAATCAGCCCTCCCCCGAACGCTCCATAGCTTGCGCTTTTTCTGCAGGCCGCGGTTCATCGCCAAGTGCTGCAATCCGTTCTTGACGCGCATGCGAATCTCCACCTGCTTCTGCCGATGAATCAAGAGCTGGCGCAGGTCGCGCTCCTCCGCGCTGGGCGTCCACAGGCATGGAAAGCGGCCCTCTATTAGCAGCTTCAGAATGTGCCCAGCGTCGCGCTTGTCGGTCTTCAGCTTGCGTACGTAGCTGGCTCGAATCTCTGCCGCATTCCCGAACGCAACCAGCAGCGAAGATGAAAAGCGCCAACTCAAGGCGGAAGTCTACAAGTCGCTGCTCCGCGAGGTGAGCGGCAAGCGCATGGTTGAGATTGGGGAAGAACTGCTAAGGCTCAAAGGCATTCGATGAAGAAGCAAACTGACCAAAGTGATGCAGCGATCGCGTTCAAGGAACGCGTCCATGCCTGGGCCGCAAAGGTGCGGGTCAAACCCAAGCAAGTGCGACTTCAAGCGATGAAGCGCAAATGGGCGTCCTGCTCAACGGATGGGCGGGTAACGTTTTCACTGGCCCTTCTTGAAGAGGTAAGTTCATTTCAGGAATACGTGATCGTCCACGAACTGATTCACCTGAAAGTGCCAAATCACGGAAAGCTGTTCACAAGTCTGCTTGCTGTGCATCTTCCGGGGTACAGGTTCAAAGCAGGAGCAGAAGCGAAATCGAGGAGCCTGTGAGCCGGAGAGTAACTATTTACAGATACTCTTAGCCAAGCGGCGTTGTTCCAATTCACGGCGAGATCGATCGAGTTCCTCTGCGATCAGTTTTTCGTCCGGCAAAACGGTCTGATACTCGGCAGCGAGAATCTTGTTGGGGAGGTTGTCGAGTGCGTAGCGGGCCTCTGCGGCACCCTTCTCCGCACACAAGATCAGACCGACGGGTGGGTTCTCGCCAGGCTTCACCCAATGCTCGCGGGCGTAGTTGAGGTAGAGGTGCATCTGGCCAGCGTCAACGTAGCTGAACTTGCCAATCTTCAAGTCCGCCAAGAGCAGACAGCGCAAACGGCGGTGGAAGAAGACGAGGTCGATGCGGAACCAGTTGTCGTCGATGCGGAGTCGTCGCTGGCGGCCGACGAACGCGAAGTCGTCACCCAACTCCAGCAGAAAATCCGCGAGATGTTGGATGAGCGCCTCTTCCAAATCCGACTCGGAGTATTCGTCCTTGAGGTCAAGGAATTCGAGGACGAACGGGTCTTTGATTGCCTCTTCCGGTGTGATCGCATTGCCCGCTTCGGCAGTTTCTGCCTTCTTGAGCATCCCGGCCTTGTTCTTTGAGAGCGCGATGCGTTCGTAGAATTGGCTGCCGATTTGGCGGTCAAGCTGGCGGACAGACCAGCCGCAACGGAGGGCTTCAGTTTCGTAGAAAATCCGCGCTTCCGGATGTTTGACTGTAAGCAGGCGAACATAGGCTGACCAAGGCAGCGGAAAGCTGGTAGATAGATTGGCAATGCTAGAGGCATTTGGCTTTATGCTGCTGAAGGATAGAGAGTTACAGGATTCTTTCGACAGCGTCGAAAGAATTTGGCCTTCGGACCAACTACGGTAGAAGGCACGCATTCGCCAAAGATTGATTTTGCCGAAGCCGCGGCCAAACTGTTTAGACAAGTCTTTGGCAAGATGTTCAACGAGTTGTTCCCCGTAGTCGGCGCGATTCTCTCCTCGAAGCTCTTCTTCAACGATACGTCGTCCGATTTCCCAGTACACGGCGGTCATGATCGAATTGACGTTCCGCGCAGCCGCTGAACGCGCTGCCTTGAGCAATTCGACGATTTGAGTGCGGATGTTTTGGTAGTTCTCGGGCATGGCCACCAGGTCAGTCATTGCGATTCCTCCGCTTCCTGTCCGCACATTGAACGTGGATGCTGTGGAGGCTGACGCAGCTCCCATTATACTATTTGCATCCGTCAGATCCCCATGTTGCCTCCGCGTGATCATTACAAGCCGATACCAAATCCTGCTATCTCAATCTCCGGAGTGGAAGGTACGGAAAGAGTATCTGTGCTCAGTGAAACTCTATTTTGCTGCAGCGCAGCGCCAGCGCCAGGAATGGCCATCTCTACGGTAATCTGCCGGCTGTCGTACATGTAGAGAGCAAGATCGCGGATGTGCCGAGAGAGGCGTGCAAGTGTCTCCCGCTGCTCTCTAAGCTGAGAAGCGTCGCCCGTGACGAGAACGCGCTCCACAGACGCACGGGAGATGCTTTCGACGGCATATCCGTACTCGATATGCCGGGCCCGATCGGAGTCCAACTTGACAGCTTTGCCGCTATCGAGACGTACCGAGAGCACATCGTCCTCCCCGACGCGCTCCACCGTAGCGAAATCGCCGGAACGGATTTGGGCTTCACGGTCGGATAAGGTGAACCGGATGCGCTCCCCCACAGCCAGGCCGCGCTGCTCCCGACGGTAGACGGTGCTCTGACCGGTCTGTTTTTTCAGGAGCGCCGGGTTGTAGGAAACCTCGTTGCCGTCGCGAGTGGCAACGGTGAGAGTGTTCGCGCGGGCATCGACGAAAAGGACCGTGGCCGTGCTGTTGTCCGCGATGCCGTGCTGGGCAGGGCTTCCAGCCTTGTAGTGAATCTCATCGCCTGGCGCGTAGTTAGCGGCAAGCCGGGGGGTGTCGAAGTGACGCTCGACCAGAACGGGGACGGAGTGGCTTTCCGTTTCCAGTCGTCCCTGCTGACGCAGCTCGCCACGAACAAGCTGAGTCAACTCCCGCCGTTCGGCGCCATCGAGCGCAACGATGACCGCACGATCTTCCAGGGCGGTGTATGCGAGTGAGACCGCCCTAAGGCGATCCTTGGGACTTGCGTACTCATGGACACGGTCCTGGTTCCGGAGCTTTGCCGTGCCGGTCGCGGGATCATTGGCGCGAAACGCCGCAATCGCTTGTTGAACTTCGGTCGCCGAACCAGGTGGCCGGAAGTCCACTGCGGCGGTCTTCGAGATGTCGGTCGCCAGCCGCTGCCCGAGCGATTCTGCATCGTTGGTATAGATGCGCACATCGTCCGAGGCGCGCGAGACGGCGACGTAAGCAAGCCGGGTATTGATAAGACTGCGCGGGCCCTCGGTATCGAAATGCGCGAGGACCCGGCCAGTAGTCAAGCCTTGAGAACTGTGCGACGTGACCGCGTAGCCGTGGTCGAATTGGCGGAAGGCCGATGGATCGAACGTAATCGTGCGCTCTTTGCTGCCATCCATCCGCACGGTCATCTGGTTGTCTTCGATCTTCGTGATGGTGCCAAGGTCACGATTGGCGACGCCAAGCTGTTTGTTCGGTGAGGTCATTTGAATCCGGTCGCCGGTAGCGAACTCGCGCTCTATTTCACGGAAGATATTGACGCCGCGCAACCGCCGCGGGTCATACGTGATTGTCGAACCATTCGCCAACTCCACCGTGAGGCTATTGGCGCGCGCGTCTGCGGCGCATACGGTGGCGAAGCTATCACGTTCGATGCCCTCGGCCTTGCTGCCAGTGGTGTACTGAAGCACATCGCCAGTGTTGTAGCGTGCGGCCCAAGTGCGGTCGGCTCCGGTCATGTCGGAGCGATGGGTAAGTGTACGGAACTTACGGCCGTCCTCTGCCAATACGCCATTCCGAAGCAGCTCGGCGCGGACGGCTTCATTGATCTGCCGACGGCTCCGGTTATCGGGAGAGACAACGATAGTATTCTCAGGCTGTGCGGCATAATCCCTGGCTATAGCCGCGATACGTTCCAGTCTGTTGGGTATCTCGTTGACTCTGCCCTGGCCGGCGAGCATGTCGATGCCTTGCTGGGTGTTGTTCTTTGCAAGCTGCTCAACCGCCTTCAGCAATTCGGGGTCTTTCTGGCGCATGATCCGGTCGAGCTGTGAGGTCCGCATCCCGGCGTCGCGCATCTGCTCGAAGGGCTTACCCGCATCCACACCCTGATGCTGGCCAGTATCGCCGATAACGAGCACCCGGTCGTGCGGTCCGAGCTTGTCCAGAAAGGCCCGCATCTGCCGGGTGCTGGCGAGACTCGACTCGTCCAGCATATAAAGGTGGCGCAATTGCGGGTCTGCACCGGGATGGTTTTCGCCACGGGCAAGGAAACTCTGCAAGGTGTGTGCGTCGATCCCGGCCTCGCGGAGCTGGGCCGAGGCGCGGGAGGTCGGGGCAAGGCCCTCGACGGTGTAGCCGGTTTTTTCGGCGCCTTCGCGGATAGAGCTCAGCACAGTTGTCTTCCCGGTTCCTGCCCGCCCTTGCAGGCCGTGAACGCGGTCTGTTGAATTGAGGACTTCTTCGATGACGCGGCGCTGAGAGTCATTGAGAAATTCATGGGACTTTGCTTGCTCCTGGGCGTGCTCTGCACTCATGATCGGCTCGACGGCATTCCGTCCAGAGAGAACATACGCGACATTGGCGCGTTCGGCGGCGATCGTTTCCGGCGTCGTAAACCTGCGCCCGGAGGCATACTTTGCCGCCTCCACAGGGCGGAAATCACCCCGCTCGCGCCGTGCCTCGAAGTCGGCACGCACCTCGGCATACGTCGTTTCCCCCATTCCGCGCCGCAGGGCATCGCGGAAAATAAGGCGCTCATCGGCAACGGCCTCCCGCTCGAAGATGCCTTCGCGTGCATAGGTGACAGCTTCGCGCGCGCGAAGAATCCTGTCTGGATTGTGCTGCTGAGTCAGGGCTCGCTCGCGGGCCTCTGTCACCACCTGCCGCGGCTGGTCGCCATATTCAAAAGCCACCTTGCGATGGGCCTCCAATACCTGCTCACGGGTGAGCGTTTGCTTCTTTTCCCGCGTGGCATGGGCCGCGATCTGCGCCGCCTTTGGGCCGCTCACCCCCTTCCTCTCCATCTCATCTTTGATCTGGTGCGAACGGAGGCTGGAAGCATCGAGGTATTCCTGCGAATAACCCTTGATTTCCGGTGCTCCACTCTTGCCCGTCTCGATCTCGTAACCAAGGCTGCGAAGCCGGTACATCAATTCCGATTGATACACGGCAGTCGCAAACTGCTTGCTTTCAAAGAACGGCCGCTCCTGCAAGGCTCGCGTAGAGCCGTCTTCGCGCTCAGTGACGTTGAAGATGATGGCGTGGGTGTGGAGCTGCGGCGCGGCGTAACCGTCTACTGGACGGGCGGTATCGTGCTCGAACTTCGCGGCGATAAACTTCCCCGTTGTTTCAGCGGGATTGTTGCCGCCGATGCGGGCCTGGGTATACTTCTCCAACTTGTTCAGCGCAACCGTTACGGCGGCGCCGTGCGCCTCGCGGATACGTTCATCGCCCCCCACCAATGCGGTCAGCGAAACGGACTTGGGTGCGGAAAACGTAGCATCCCAACCGGCGCGATGCTCCACGGCCTTAACCGTTCTGCCGCCCGCATTCTTGTATTCCACTGTGGTCCGATGCCGAACCATCTGCGCCTCTGTCCGCGGGTGGCGGCCTTCCGAGAGCCGAGAGAACTCCAGGGCAGTCACTTCGCCGGAGAGTCCAAGCGGGGCCGCCAGGCGCCCTTGCCACTCTCCCTTCACGGCGTC
>Ga0335075_10011626_pt1 | contig 13306 bp, 12 predicted proteins | sample Lox_Sample_24_FD_206723 | JGI IMG/M metagenome (GOLD analysis project Ga0335075, IMG submission 206723) | Soil microbial communities from Loxahatchee National Wildlife Refuge, Florida, United States - Lox_Sample_2.4 | ecosystem: Environmental > Terrestrial > Soil > Wetlands | place: USA...
TGCGCACCAAGATGGTGCAATATCTCATCGGCCACAGCGACGTGAAGGCGATCATCGGGCTCGGCGAGCAGCCGATGATCGAAGCGCTGCCGTCGCTGAAGGAGGCGAAGCTCAAGGTCCCGGTCGGCGGCTTCGACGTCTCGAAGGAGATTCTCGACGGCATTGCGAGCGGCGACATCGAAGCGACGGTGGACCAGCAGCCCTATTCGCAGGGCTTCTTCACCATCCATCAGCTTGCGCTCAAGATCCGCTATGGGCTCTACCCCTCGGACATGAAAACGGGCGGATTAGGTCTGGTCGACAAGAGCAATTACAAGTACGCGGTCAAATGGGCGGGGACGTACCGCTAGCGGAGCTGGCCGGTTGACGCCCGGAGTCTCAGGCGCGCCCCTCGGAAGGACCAACGTGAATCGTCCAGTCGCTTGGATCCGGCGCGTCGGCCAGATTCCGGGCGGCGGCATACTGATCGTCTTCGTCGCGATCCAGATCGTCTGCATCGCGGGCGGACTCCTGTTTCCCGCTCAGTTCCGCTACCTCGCCAGCGGCAACATCTCCGTGATGCTGCAGGCGATCCCGACGCTGGGCGTCATCTCGCTCGGCGTCGGCATGTTGATGATCGCGGGCGAGTTCGATCTCTCCGTCGGCTCGGTCTATACGTTCGCGAGCATCGCCGCGGCTGCGCTCCTCAACGACTTTTCGGTGCCCGCTTGGGTTGGCCTCATCGCCGCGATCGCGATCGGGGCGGCGATCGGCGTCCTCAACGGATTGATCACGCTAGCCTTCGCGCTGCCGTCATTCATCGTCACGCTCGGCGCGATGCTGTTCTGGCGCGGCATGATCCTGCTCATGCATGGCGCTCTCTCGATCGATTTCGAGCCGGACCCGGTCTTTCAGGCGGTGTTCGGGGGGTCGATCGGGCTCCTGCCCGCGAGTTTCCTCTGGCTCGTGCTGTTTTGCGTCGGCTTTCACGTCATGCTTCAGCATCGCCGCCTCGGCAATCACATGTTCGCGGTCGGCGGCAATCGCGACGCCGCCTACGCCATCGGGATCAGGCCCGGCCAAGTCAAGCTTATCGCCTTCGCCCTGGCCGGGGGCATGGCCGCGCTCTCGGGCGTCTTCAGCGCGACCAGGGTCAATAGCATCACGCCGGTCGGCGGCGCGGGGCTCGAGCTTCAGGCGATCGCGGCCTGCGTGATCGGCGGTCTTTCCTTGAACGGAGGCCGTGGCAGCGTGCTCGGAATCTTTCTCGGCGCCGCCCTCATCTACACCATTCAGGACCTGCTGCTGCTGTTGCGCGCTCCCGGGTTCTATCTCGACATTTTCGTCGGCGCGCTGATCGTCGGCGCCGCGATCCTCAACCAGGTCGCCGCGCGGAGCGCGAAGCGGTGACTAGCCCCATGTACGAAATCCGCGACGCTTCGAAGCGGTTCGGCGGGGTGCTGGCGCTCGACGGCCTCGACTTTCACCTTGGCGCCGGCGAAGTCGTCGGGCTTCTGGGCGACAACGGCGCCGGCAAATCGACCCTGATCAAGATGATGTCCGGCATCGTGCCGCCGGACGCCGGACAGGTCTTCGTCGACGGCGGCGAAGTTCAGGTCCGCTCGCGCCGGGACAGCCAGAAGATCGGGATCGAGACGATCTATCAGGACACGGCTTTGGTCGACAGCATGTCGATCGTGCGCAACATCTTCATGGGCCGGGAGCTCGTGGGGAAGCGGGGCTTTCTCGATCATCGCAGAATGCGCGAAGTCGCGATCGATGTCTTGCGAACGACCGTGCACATCAGCGGCATCGACGATCCGGACAAGGAAGTGGGCGCGCTCTCCGGCGGCCAGAAGCAGGCGGTGGCGATTGCGCGCGCGGTCTATTTCAAGCGCCGCATCCTGCTGCTCGACGAGCCCACGAGCGCGCTCTCGGTCCGCGAGACCGAGAACCTGCTCGGCTATATCAAGCGCTTGCGTGACGAGGGAGTCTCTAGCGTGCTCGTCACGCACAATCTTTATCACGCCTACCAGGTCTGCGACCGGTTCGTGGTGATGAGCCACGGACGCAAGGTGTTCGACGTGGCGAAAGCCGACACCTCGATCGACGAGCTCACCCGCCACGTCGTCCTGACCTGACCTTGTACGAATGCACGCGGGAGCGGTTCGTTGATCATTGACAGTCACCGACGCTTTTGGGTTGCGCGCTTCTACGGCCTCGGAGGCGGCGCATGACGCTCGGCGTCGCAATCCTTGGCGCTGGGATTGTCAGCGAGCTTTACGCCCAGGCGATTGAACGCGGGGCGCCAGCGCGCGTCATCGGCGTCTATGATCCCGACCGGGCGAGGGCGGATGCGCTGGCGCGGCGCCTGAACGGGCGCGTGTTCGAAAGTCGCGACGCGCTCCTGTCCTCGGACGAGGTCGCGGTCTGCCTGGTGCTGAGCCCCAATCACGCCCACGCGGACGACGCTCTCGCGTGTCTCGCCGCGCGCAAGCACGTGCTCGTCGAAAAGCCGATCGCCGAGAGTCACGACGCGATCGCGGCGCTCGCGACAGCGGCGCGACGCGCGGATCGCGTTTGCATGCCCGCCCACAACTACATCTACAATCCCTCCGTCCAGAGAGCGCGGCGGCTCTTGGATGAAAAGCGGTTCGGCGTCGTCGCCAGCTATTGGATCGTCTACAACATCTTTCATTCCGAGGAGGTCGCGCGCCGCTACGGCGGCGTCTTGCGCGAGGTCGCCGTCCACCACGCCTATTCGTTGCTTTATCTCGCGGGCCGACCGCTCAATGTCTCGGCCCGGACGAGCCGCGTCCACTATAAGGACTTGGACGCGGAGGATCAGGTCGCGCTCTGCTGCGAGACCGCGGACGGCGCGCTCGCCAATCTCTGGGTCAGCTTCGCCGCCTCCGATCCGACGTCCGATCCGTGGACGGTCGTCTACAAGATCCTCGGCGAAAAGGGGGGCATGAGCTTCACCTGGAACGACGCGATCTTTCCCGATGCGGGCGGCCCGGCCTGGGGCGTCGTCAATTACGTGGACAGTTTCCACGATCAGCTCACCCACTTCCTCGACCGCGTCATACCGGGCGCTGCGGCGCCGCTCTCGACGCTTCAGGACGCCGCCGACGCGCTCGCCATCATCGGCGCCGCCGAACAATCGATCAGGCGAGGGGGCGCGGCGCAGGCGATCCAATATCGAAACCTCCCCTAGCGCAGGCCCCCACGGCCATTGCGCTCTAAACGAAAAAGGGCTTCGATGACGGCCGCGCCCGTCGTCGCGCCGTCATGAGGAGGAGATGCAAATGAAAGCGCTCACGTTTGCCGGCCTCGGACTGGCGGCCCTGCTCGCGGGCTTGAGCCTCGCCTCGGCGAAGACCCTGGTCTATTGCTCGGAAGGCAGTCCGGAGAATTTCACCCCCGCCATCAACACCACCGGCACCAGCTTCGACGCCGCGCGGCCCGTCTACAATCGCCTGACCGAATTCAAGCGCGGCACGACCGAGGTCGTTCCCGGTCTAGCCGAAAGCTGGGAGGTCACGGACGGCGGCAAGACGATCACGTTTCACTTGCGCAAGGGCGTCAAGTTCCATTCGACCAAGGATTTCAAGCCGACCCGGGACTTCGACGCCGATGACGTCCTGTTCTCGATCGACCGGCAGTGGAAGCCCGACAATCCGTATTACAAGGTCTCGGGCGGCGGTTACGACTATTTCAACGACATGGACATGCCGAAGCTGCTCGATTCGGTCACCAAGACCGACGACTACACGGTCGTGATGAAGCTCAAGACTCCGAACGTCGCCATCCTCGCCAATCTGGCGATGGACTTCATGGCGATCGGGTCGAAGGAATACGCCGACTTCCTCTTGAAGAAGGGCAAGCCCGAGCAGTTCGACCAGGTCCCGGTCGGCACGGGACCCTTCTCGTTCGTCTCGTACCAGAAGGATTCCGTCATTCGCTACAAGGCGAACAAGGACTATTACGGCGAGAAGGCTCTGGTCGACGACCTCGTTTTCGCCATCACGCCCGACGCCACGGCGCGCTACGCCAAGCTCAAGGCGGGCGAGTGCCAGATCAACGCCTATCCGCAGCCCGCCGACCTTCAGGCGATGGAGAAGGACCCGTCTCTCAAGGTGATTCACGCCCCGGGCCTGAACGTTCTCTTCTGGGCCTTCAACGTCACCAAGCCGCCGCTGGACAAGAAGGAGGTGCGCGAGGCGCTCGCGATGGCGATCGACCGCGACGCCATCATCAAGGACGTCTTTCTCGGCGCCGGCGTCAAAGCGACCACCCTCATTCCGCCGACCATGTGGTCCTATGACGACAAGATTCCCGACGTGCCTTACGACCCCGGGAAGGCGAAGGCGATGCTGGCCGCGGCGGGAGTCAAGACTCCGCTCGACATCGACCTCTGGTACCAGCCGGTGCAGCGGCCCTATAACCCGAACGGCAAGCGGATCGGCGAAATGATGCAGGCCGATCTCGCCAAGATCGGGGTCAACGCCAAGCTCGTCACCTATGAATGGGGCGAATACCGGAAGCGGATGCAGGCCGGCGAAGACATGACCGGCCAATTGGGCTGGACGGGAGACAACGGCGATCCCGACAACTTCTTTTTCCTCGACAGCTGCGTCGACGGCAAGCCGGTCAACAACAACCTGCCCAAATGGTGCAACGCCGAGTTCAACGATCTCCTGGTCAAGGCGCGCACCATTCCCGATCAGGCCGAGCGCGCCAAGCTCTATCAGCGGATGCAGGAGATCGAGCACGACGATCAGCCGGAACTGCTCGTCGCCCATTCGATCGTGTTCGAGGCGATGCGTTCGAATGTGACCGGTTATAAGCAGAGTCCGCTCGGCACGCACGCCTTCGAAGGCGTCGACCTCAAGTAAAGGTCGGCTCGGGCGCCGCCATGACGTGACGCGGCGCCCATTGTTCGAACCGGCCATGCTCGCCTATTTCCTTCGCCGCATCGCGCTCACCATCCCGACTTTCCTGGCGCTGATGTTCCTGACTTTCGTCGCCATCCGGCTCGTGCCGGGCGATCCGGTCGAGGTCAGGACTGGCGAGCACGCTATGTCGCCCGAGCGGCTCGCCTATTTCCGCCATCAGCTTGGCCTCGACCAGCCGGTGTGGAAGCAGTTCCTCCACTATGTCGTGAGGCTCGCGCATGGCGACTTCGGCGTGTCGCTGTCGTCGCAACAGAGCGTGCTCAAGGAATTCCTGACCCTGTTCCCGGCGACGCTCGAACTCTCGTTCTTCGCCATGCTGCTTGCGATCGCGGTCGGCGTCCCGGCCGGCGCGTTCGCCGCGGTCAAGCGCGGCGGCTTCTACGATCAGGCGCTGATGACGGTGTCGCTGTTCGGCTATTCGATGCCGATCTTCTGGTGGGGCCTGCTTCTCATCATGTTCGTGTCGGTGCGGCTGGGTCTCCTGCCCGTCTCGGGCCGCATCGATCCGATCAACTTCGACATCGAAGGGCCGACCGGCTTCATGCTCATCGACACGCTTATGTCCGATCAGAAGGGCGCCTTCCTCGACGCCTTGCGCCACCTCATCCTGCCCTCGATCGTGCTCGGCACCGTGCCGCTCGCCGTCATCGCCCGCATGACCCGCTCCTCGATGCTCGAGGTTTTGAGCGAGGACTACGTGCGCACCGCGCGCGCCAAGGGGCTTAAGCCGTCGCGCGTCATCGGCATCCACGCCTTGCGCAATGCGCTCCTCCCGGTCGTAACCGTGATCGGCCTCTCGGTTTCCGGCCTGATGGCCGGGGCGGTGCTGACGGAAACGATCTTCTCCTGGCCGGGCGTCGGCCATTGGCTTATCGAGTCGATCGGCCGGCGCGATTATCCTGCTTTGCAAGGCGGCGTCCTGCTCATCTCCGCCGTCGTCGTCCTGGTCAACCTGATCGTCGATCTCGTCTACGGGATCATCGATCCCAGGATTCGCCATGCCCGCTGACGCCGCCGCGCTGGCCGCGCCGATCGGCGACGACGCGGGCGCCGTCCTCGCCGAGCCTTTGCCGCTCAAATCGTTCTGGGCCGCGTTCCGCGAGAACCGGGGCGCGGTCATCGGCCTCGCAATCTTTGCCGTTATCGTTCTTCTGGCCGTCGCGGCGAATCTTGTGGCGCCCCACTCGCCGATCGAGCAGTTCCGCGACGCGGTGCGGGCGCCGCCGGTATGGGAACGAGGCGGCTCCTGGCGCTTTGTGCTGGGGACCGACGGCGATGGTCACGACATGCTCTCCCGCCTCATCTTCGGGGCCCGGGTGTCGCTGTTCATCGGCCTGTCGGTGATGGGCGTGTCGTTCGTCGTTGGCGTCATGCTCGGGCTCGCCGCGGCGATGGGCGGCCCGGTCGCCGACGTCGCGATCACGCGGCTCATGGATCTGATCATGGCTGTGCCGAGCCTGGTGCTCGCCGTGCTCATCGTCGCGGTGCTGGGTCCGAGCCTCTTGAACACCATCATCGCGGTGACGATCGTCTATCTGCCTCTCTATGTTCGCCTGACCCGCGCCTCCGCGCTCGGCGAATTGAACAAGGACTATGTGATCGCCGCGCGCGTGATCGGCGTCTCCCCGCTCCGGCTCGCCTGGTCGACGGTGCTGCCGAACTGCCTTGCGCCCCTCATCGTGCAGGCGGCGCTCGGCGTGTCGAGCGCCATCCTCGAGGCGGCGGGGCTCGGCTTCCTTGGGCTCGGCGCGCAGCCGCCGACGCCGGAATGGGGCGCGATGCTGGCCGATTCGCGCGAATTCATTCAATCCAATCCCTGGATCGTCGCCCTCCCGGGCCTCGCCATTCTCATCACCGTGCTCGCCATCAATCTCACCGGCGACGGCCTGCGCGACGCCCTCGATCCGAAGATGCGGAGAGGGTGATGGCGCCGCATCTCCTCGAAATCCGCAACCTCTCCGTCTCCTTCGCCGCCCGGCGCGGCGCATTCCTGGCCGTCGACGGGTTCGATCTCTCCATCGAGCGCAACGAAGTCTTGGCGATTGTCGGCGAATCGGGCTCGGGCAAGTCGGTGGCGATGCTGGCGGCGATGGGCCTGTTGCCTCCGACCGCGACGGTTTCCGCCGACCGCATGGCCTTCGACGGCGCGGATCTTTTGTCGATGAGCGCCGATCAGCGCCGCCGGCTCGCCGGCAAGGACATGGCGATGATTTTCCAGGAGCCGATGTCGTCGCTGAACCCATGCTTCACTGTCGGCTTTCAGATCGGTGAATCGCTGAAGACCCACCTCAACCTCAAACGCGCCGAGCGCGACAGGCGCGTCGTTGAGCTTCTCGCCGAGGTCGGCATTCCCGATCCCGAGCGCCGCGTGCACGCCTATCCCCACCAGCTTTCGGGCGGCATGAGCCAGCGGGTCATGATCGCGATGGCGCTCGCGTGCCGGCCGAAGCTGCTCATCGCCGACGAGCCGACGACGGCGCTCGACGTCACCATCCAGGCGCAGATTCTCGATCTGCTGATGCGCGAGCGCCGCGACAACGGAATGGGCTTGGTGCTCATCACGCACGACATGGGGGTGGTCGCCGAGACCGCCGACCGCGTCATCGTCCAATATGCCGGCCGGGAGATGGAGACGAACTTAACGCGCGAATTGTTCGCCGATCCGCACCATCCCTATACCGCCGCGCTCCTGGCGGCGTTGCCCGAACGGGCGAACGGGCGCCGGCTGCCCGCGATTCCGGGCGCCGCGCCGGGGCCGTTCGACCGGCCGCGCGGCTGCGTATTCGCGCCGCGCTGCTCGTTTGCCTTCGACGCCTGCCATGATGTCGAGCCGCCGCGCGCGGATTCCGCGCTTGGCCGCGCGCGCTGTTTGACCCCGCTGATCGCCGGGATTCCGGGCGCGTTCGAGCTGCAAGGGGCGGACTCGTGAGCGCCGTCATCGAGGCGCGGGATCTCAAGCGCCATTATTCCGTCTCCCGCGGCCTGTTTCGCTCCCGCGCGACGATTCATGCGCTCGCCGGCGTGTCCTTCTCGCTTCAGGCCGGGCGCACGCTCGCGGTGGTCGGCGAATCCGGCTCCGGCAAATCGACGCTGGCGCGGCTTCTGACTTTGATCGAGAACCCGACCGCGGGCTCGCTCCTCATCGACGGCGAGGATGTCGCTCACGCGAGCGCCGCCGCGCGGGCGCGTCTGAGAAGGGAAATCCAGATCGTGTTCCAGAACCCGTTCGCGTCGCTGAACCCGCGTCAGACGATCGGCAAGGCGCTCGAGGAGCCGCTGCTCGTCAACACCAGGCTCAAGCCCGCCGAGCGCAAGGCGGAGGCTCTGTCGATGATGGCCAAAGTGGGCTTGAGGGCGGAATATTATCATCGCTACCCGCACATGTTCTCGGGCGGCCAGCGCCAGCGCATCGCCATCGCCCGCGCGCTGATGCTGAAGCCGAAGATCCTGGTGCTTGACGAGCCGGTGTCGGCGCTGGACGTTTCGATTCGCGCGCAGGCGCTCAATCTGCTCGCGAGCTTGCAGGAGGAATTCGCGCTGGCTTACATATTCGTCTCGCACGATCTCTCGGTGGTGCGCCATATCGCCGACGAAGTGATGGTGATCTACCTCGGCGCCGCCGTTGAGCTCGGCGAACGCGACGCGATCTTCGCTGCGCCCCAGCATCCCTATACGCAGGCGCTTCTGTCCGCGACCCCCGTCGCCGACCCGACCGCCAAGCGCGAGCGCATCCTGCTCTCCGGCGAGCCGCCGTCGCCGTTCGCGCCGCCACGGGCATGCGCGTTCCATCCGCGCTGCCGGCTCGCCTTCGATCGCTGCCGCGCCGAGAAGCCGCCGCTCGAGCGAAAGCAGGGGCGGGACGTCGCCTGCTGGGCCGCGCCGTCATGAGCAGCGAGACGTACGACTTCATCGTCGTCGGCGCGGGCTCGGCCGGCTGCGTGCTCGCCAATCGCCTAAGCCGCGACCCCAGGAACCGGGTGCTCGTTGTCGAGGCCGGCGGCCGCGACAACTGGATCTGGTTCCATATTCCGGTCGGCTATCTCTATGCGATCGGCAATCCGCGCGCCGACTGGATGTTCAGAACCGCGCCGGAGCCGAATCTGGGCGGCCGGTCGATCGCCTATCCGCGCGGCCGGGTCATCGGCGGCTGCTCGGCCATCAACGCCATGATCTACATGCGCGGTCAGAGCGCCGATTATGACGGCTGGCGCCAGCTCGGCCTCGCCGGCTGGGGCTGGGAGGACGTGCTGCCCTATTTCGTCCGCCAGGAGGACCATCACGGCGGCGCAAGCGCCCTGCATGGGGCGGGCGGCGAATGGCGGGTCGAGCGCCCGCGCGTCTCCTGGGCCATCCTCGACGCCGCGCGCGAGGCGGGGGTCGAGATCGGCATTCCGAAGATCGACGATTTCAATCAGGGCGACAACGAGGGCTCGGCCTATTTCGAGGTCAACCAGCGCCGCGGCCGGCGCTGGAGCGCCGCGACGGCGTTCCTGAAGCCGATCCTCAACCGGCCGAACCTCGATCTTGAGACCGGCGCGCATGTCGAGCGGGTTTTATTCGGGGGCCGCCGAGCCATAGGCTTGCGCTACGTCCATGACGGCGTGAGCCGCGAGGCGCGGGCGAGGGGCGAGGTCATCCTGGCCGCGGGCGCGATCGGCTCGCCGCAGCTGCTCGAGCTTTCGGGCGTCGGCGCGCCGGATCGCTTAAGCGCGATCGGCGCTTCCGTCGTTCACGCGCTGCCGGGGGTGGGCGAAAACCTGCAGGACCATCTGCAGCTTCGCGTCATCTTTGGCGTCACCGGCGCGCGCACCCTCAACGTCGACAATCGCTCGCCGTTCAAGCGGGCGATAATGGGGCTCGACTATGCGCTCCGCCGCCGCGGGCCGCTGACCATGGCGCCGTCACAGCTCGGCCTGTTCGCCAAGTCCTCGCCCGACTACGCCGCCGCCAATATCGAATTCCATGTCCAGCCGCTGTCGCTCGACCGTTTCGGCGAGCCGATGCACCCCTATCCGGCGATCACCATTAGCGTCTGCAACCTGCGGCCGGAGAGCCGCGGCTCGACCCACGCCGCGAGCGCCGATCCGCGCGCGGCGCCGGTCATTAAGCCCAATTATTTGTCGGCGCTGGCCGACCGGCGGGTCGCCGTCGACTCGATCCGTCTTGCGCGCCGCCTCGCCGCCGCGCCTTCTCTTGCGCGATATGCGCCCCGAGAGCTCATGCCCGGCGCAAGCCTTCAGTCGGACGATGAGCTTGAGCGCGCGGCGGGCGAGATCGGCACGACGATTTTCCACCCCGTCGGGACCGCGAAGATGGGATTGGCGCAGGACCCTTATGCCGTGGTCGATGAGCGGCTCAGGGTTCACGGGCTTGACGGCTTGCGCGTCGCCGACGCTTCGGTCATGCCGCGCATCACTTCCGGCAACACCGGTTCGCCGACCATGATGATCGCCGAAAAGGCGGCCGAGATGATCCTCGCCGACGCGAGAGCCGTGTGATGTGGGGATCGCCGGCGCTTCCCCTCGATGGGCGTCAATCCGAGACGGCGCTCATGATCGTGCGCGGCGTGCGACGGCTGCTTCGGGCGCGCGGCTTTTCGAGCCTGACCGAACTCTCGCTGACCGACGCGCGGCGCGCCGACATTGCGGCGGTCAATCGCGACGGCGAGGCGCTGATCGTCGAGGTCAAGTCGTCGCTCGCCGACTTTCGCCCCGATCGAAAGTGGCGCGACTACGCCGCTTGCTGCGACCGGCTCTATTTCGCCATCTCGGAGCGCACGCCGGCCGACTTGATGCCGCTCGAGGCGGGTCTCATCGTCGCCGATTCTCACGGCGCGGAGATGGTGCGCGAAGCCGAACTCAAGCGCATGGCGCCCGGCGCCCGCCGCGCGCTTCTGCTGCGCTTTGCCCAAGCCGGCGCCGACCGGCTGCATCGCCTGGCCGATCCCGGAGCGGCGCCGGAATAGCGGGTTTCCGGCGGGCGGCAACACGCAGCAAAAGAAAAGGCCGCCAGGAGAGGCGGCCTTTCGATGAGATTCTCGGGATCGGATGCTTCAGACGGCCATCGCCGCCTTGTCCTTGGCGTTCCGCCGCACGGCTACGTAGCCGAGGCCCAAGAAACCAAGCGCCAACATCAACCAAGTCGCCGGCTCAGGAATAGCGCTGGAATTGGTCAGCGAAGCAGAGACCACATTCCCCGGTCCGCCGGCTTGGGTCAGGCTCAACACCATGTCCGCCGCCGCGCCACTAAACACCCCGCCGGTAACTGTCCCCACGAAGGTAAACCCGATCTCATTAAGACCGCGATTGATCTCGACGAGTTTAGTCAAGGTCTCCGTGAACGGGCCGTCCGTACCGTCCCATGTTTTGACAATGGGTGTCGTAAGGGTGACGTCGACCGTCCCACTCAACATACCGTATGTACCGGCCAACGGTTTCGGGGCGACATCGACCGGATCCCCAGCGGCCAGCCCGGAATCATCGCCCGGTTTGACCAAGCTCACGATCCACGTGGAATTATCGAGGTCAATCGACGTCGACATCCCTAGAGATGAGCCGCCGTAAGTGATGCCCGTGCACGTCACCGGGCATAATGCGACTGCCGAGAAGTTGATTAAGGCTGCCTGCGCGGAGCCTGCGCCGACTGTCGCGATGAAGGCAGCCGCTATAGCCGGGATAACGATTTTCATACCATCCCCCTAAGTAGGATCCCACGAAGGTAACTACGAGAGCACCGCAACGGTAACTAAGCAGGTGCGGGAGGATTAGTCAAGCCCCTTTCGCTGATTTGCAGGAAAAAGACTGGAGAATATTAACCTCGCCGCGCCAACCGCAACTTAGTGGTAGCAATAGCGCATGACACCAGCGTGACGTGCGGCCGCCGGCTGCGTCCGAAAGCGCTCGACCTTGGCTAGAATCACAATTGAATCCGTATCTTGCGAGCACCAGAGATTGCGCGCGGCGGCCCGTTCTGACGAATTCCGAAACTTGGCCACAGGCGCTAGCGAACGCGCTCTTGGAGCGCCGGCGGTCGCCCTCAAGACCGCGGCCCAGCGGCCTGCCGGTAATATTGCGGCAATGTTGCGGCGCCGCATATTCGCAGGCTTTTCCAAGCCGGCTAATGCGACATCAGGACCGGCAGGGATTGCTGATGCATGAGGTCGAGCGTCACCCCGCCGAACAATCCCTCATAGATCCGCGAATGGCCGAAGGCGCCGGCGACGATGAGATCGGCGTCCTGGGTGTCGAGGCTGGCGAACAGAGCCTCGACCGCGGTCAGATCGCCGGTGTTGGTCCAGTCCGAGATGTGCTCGGCCTTGACGCCATGTGCGGCGAGATGATCGACCAGCATCTCGGCTGACTTGCGCAGCGTGCTCGGCCGCGGCGAGAAGGCGAACAGGGTCACCTTGCTGGCTCGTTCGAGCAGCGGCATCGCGTCATGGACAGCGCGCAAGGCCTCGCGGCCCGCGTTCCAGGCGATGACAATGTTCTCGCCGACGGGGCCGGGCTTCCAGTCCGGCGGCAGCATCAGCATCGGCGCGCCGGATTCGAGCAACGCCCGGTCGAGCGCGGCGCGGCGGACGGCGCCATGCGCGAGGCTTTCGGGTCCGGGCGCGATTATCAGGTCGACGCAATGGATGAAATTGCCGGATTCGGCCTGCCCGGGCGGCGCGAGGATGGTGGTCAGCCCGGATTCGCGCGTCGTGTCGCTAAACGTCCGGCTGACCGCCTCTTCGGTCTCGGCCTCCTGCCCCGCGGACGGCGCGCTGATGTCGACGCCGATCAATCGCGCCCCATGCGCCTTGGCCAAGGATGCAGCCAGACGTATCCGCTCGACCGTCTCGACCGTCGGATCGAGATAGACGAGAATATCTTTATAGGCCATTTCGCCCTCCCATGCGGCAGCCCCGCACTTAAACACTAGCAGGCGGCGCGTTGTTGTCGATGATCAGAGTCAAATGGGAGCGTTCAACCTCGGGCGGGCCGTTGCGCGAAGCGCGCGAGAGGCGACGCGCCAGCGGGAGGCCGCCAGCAAAATGGCCGCCAAGAAGGGCGGCCTTTCGCAACCGTTCGATGAAGCGTTTAAGCCTACGTGAACAGCGCGGCGATGCGCACTTTGCCCCGGCGGGACGCGGCGTAGCCGAGAGCGCCGAAGCCGAGCGCCATCATCGTCCAGGTCGATGTCTCAGGAATGGAGGGAACGACGCTCGACGTGCTGTTGGTGAACATCGCATTGGTGGTCTCCCCTGGCCCGCCGGCTTGAGTCGCGCCCAAAACGAGGGAGACGGGCGTGTCGTCGAAGCCGCTGCCGGAAGGCCCGGTAACCGTTCCCGACAGGGTCACGCTGATTGCGTCAGGAAGCTTCGGATC
>Ga0335075_10011628_pt1 | contig 13304 bp, 17 predicted proteins | sample Lox_Sample_24_FD_206723 | JGI IMG/M metagenome (GOLD analysis project Ga0335075, IMG submission 206723) | Soil microbial communities from Loxahatchee National Wildlife Refuge, Florida, United States - Lox_Sample_2.4 | ecosystem: Environmental > Terrestrial > Soil > Wetlands | place: USA...
ACGGCACGCCCTCGTGAGCACATGCTCCCGGGGGCGCTGTCATGTCAGGACCCGGCCGGGAGCGTGCCCTCACGGGTTCGCGGAGCAGACGCCTCAGCCAGGAAGCGGGCGCCGCCGGTCATTGAGCGTGCGCAAAATCTGGCGGTAACTGCTGCCGCGCAGGGCGCGCGGCACTCGCCAGACGTCGATGGTCCCGGCAAAGCCGATGACCCGCACATGAATGCTCGGGGCGTCCGGCTGCCCGGCGTCGCGCCCCCAATCGCGGGAGTGGCCGAAAACGGTGAGCCCTCCGACGTCCACGTTGACGCCCTCGGGAACGTAAATGTCCACGTTCCCGAACGCCGCGAGGACGGTGACCGACGCCCGCTCCTTATCCATGGTGGCGTCGCGGAGATCGAAGTCGAGGTCGCCGAAGGCGCTGGCGGCCAGGGCCCGCCGGCGCAGCCTGAACCGGCCGCGCCGCACCACATGGCCAAACAGGGCCGCGCTGAAACGCGCGGGCCTGCGGCGCGAACCCGGCGACTTCACCAGCGCGTCTGGCAGGTCAGCGTGCAGCTGGGCGAGCTCGCCCGCGACCCCCGCCCGCAGCGCGGCCTCGACTCGCGCGCAGAACTCCTCCAGCGTCAGCCGGCCCGCGACCATATGCTCCCGAAGCGCGGCGAGAGACTGCTCGCGATCGGCGTCCGATGCGCGCAACGAGGCATCATCCATGACTGCACGCTAGATCACCGGTTCAGCTGCGGTCCACCGTCCGATCGCCACATCGAGGCACCAGAAACGCGCGAGCCTGCCCGCGCCGGCGCCTAGCCCGCCGTGGTGCGAGCGGCGGCCGTGTCGGCGTAAATCTGGGCCCGGGTGACATTACCGTCGCGCACATCGAACAGCCACAGATTCTCGATCGTCATCGACGCGCCGTTGTCCTTGCCGCACGCGGTGATCGTGATGGGAGCGATGAGGTGGTCCTCCGCCACGATGACGTGGTCCAAGTCGGTGACAAACGACTCCCAGTACGGCCCGTCATCGATGCGGGCGAGGAACTCGTCGATCTCCCAGGCCCTCGACCAGCGCCTGGTGGACCGCGTCGGACACGCCTTGCAGGTATTCGCGTGACTTGCCGCGGGTGAGGGAGATGTTGACGTAGGGCATGACGATCCTTTCGTTGGCGGGCGGTCTGCCGGTCTGTTACTATGTAGGTCATCATACATGTTTTTCGACGAAAGGGCAGGCACGGACATGGCGCATCGCTCAGATGCCAAGCAGCGGATGGTGCAGGCCGCCCGGCAGCTCATCCGGGAGCGGGGGTATCACGGGACGGCGATCTCCGACGTCCTCGAGCGCAGCGGCGCCCCCCGGGGCTCGGTGTACTTCCACTTCCCAGGTGGGAAGCCGCAGCTGGCGGTGGAGGCCGCCGACGCTCACGCCCACGAGCAGGTGCAGTACATCGACCGCGCCGCCGAGCAAGCCGACTCTGCCGCGGGCCTCGTCGAGATCTACCTCGACCTCGCCCGCGAGGGCATGGTGGACAGCGACTACACGCGCGGCTGCGGGATCGCGCCGCTGGTAACCGAGGCCGCGCAGCAGGAATCGGCCGAGGTCGGCGGCGCCAGCCGCCGCGGTTTCTCGGCGATAACCGACCGGCTGGCGTTCCATTTCGTCGACTTCGGCCTGGACGGCGCGTCGGCCCGGCTGCTCGCCGACGCGGTCCTGGCCGGCGTCGAGGGCGCCCTGGTCACCGCGCGCGCACAGCGCAGCCCGTCGCCGTTCGATGCCGTGCGCACGATCCTGGCCAGTTACGCCCGCTCGGCGGCGCCGAAGGCCGCGCGGCGCCCTCGGGCGTAGCCCGTGGGCACCCGCCGGCGAGCGCCGACCGGTCCTCTTGGGTTGCCGCATGGATGTCAACTATGTATGATGGACGACATACAAACGGGGAGAAAGGACTTCTAGCCATGGCACGCATCTTGATCACCGGAGCATCCCGCGGCATCGGCCGGGGGATCGCGGTCGCGCTCGCCGCGCGCGGTCACGAGGTAATCGCGACCGCTCGCGACGTCACGTCGCTGGACGATGTCCCGGCCGCCCTGCGGCTGAGTCTCGATGTAACCGACCAGGCGTCGGTCGACGCGGCGATCGCACGCGCGGGACGCGTCGACGTCCTTGTCAGCAATGCCGGGGTGACGGCCCGGGCACCGGTCGAGACCGTTCCGGTGGCGGCGGTGCAGCACATCATCGAGGTGAACACGCTCGGCGCCCTCCGGGTCGCGCAGGCCGTGCTGCCGGGGATGCGGGCGCAGGGCTCAGGCCAGATCGTCTTCCTCTCGAGCATTCAAGGGCGGCTCGCCCTCCCGCTGATCGGGGCGTACGCGGCCAGCAAGTGGGCGCTCGAGGCGCTGGCCGAGACCCTGGCCATCGAATCGGGCCACTTCGGCATCTCGGTTCACGTGCTCCAGCCCGGGGCGGTGGCGTCCGGCGGCACCGAGCGCTGGCCGGTCTACATCGACGACACCAACCCTTACTGGCCGCTGGTCGAGAAGGCCGCGGCCTTCCGCGCGGCGCCGATGACCGTCGAGGAAGTCGCGGACGCCGTAGCCGAGACCGTGGACCAGACAGGCAAGGCGGCATTCAGGATCCCGGTCGGCGACACGGCCAAGAGCCTGCTGGCCGCCCGCAAAGCCTCGCCCGAGGACACACCGTTCCTGGTCGGTTCGCTCGACTGGTAACCGCCCGCCCCGGCCCGCGATGCGAGCGCCCGGGCGACCGTCGTCACGGTTACCGGGCAGGGTTGCCCTCGTCCAGCAGGGTCGCGTGAACGCGTTCCAGGCTCTGGCGTCGGCGTAGTTCCAGCTCCGGCCCCTGCCGGAGGGCCACGACGGCTGCCCCGGCGTTGCTCCACTGACAGAGCAGGGACAGCGCCCGTGCGTCGCCGGGGTCGAGGGCCACGAGCAGGGTGGCTACCTGTTCCGGGTGGGCGGGCCACCCGACCTGGACGATGACGGGGGAGATGTCGTCCGGTTGCGGCACGACCGATTGAAGGCGGAGCTCCGGCCATTCGAGGGCGGAGGCCGGCTCGGGGAAGGCGAGCTTATCCGCCAGCGCCTGCGCGTCGAGGGTGCTGATGCGCAGCAGCCTGACTGTCCAGGTGAGCGCAGCCACGACGGACAGGAAGATGGCAGAGATCGCGATCGTGAGGATCACATACTGACGCTAATGCTTCCAGGCCCGGGAGTCACTACGTCGGCCCCGGCGGCGATCACCTGCCGGTGGTGCCCCGTGCCTGCGTCGGTCACACTGACAGAATGGAAGACGTGGGGGCTCACGTGGAGCCGGAGCGAGAGCGGCCGCCTGACCCGCCGGAGACCTGGCAGGAACACTGGTTCGATCACCGCCAGCTGCTGCGGCTGTACTACAGCGACAACGACTGCGCGATCTACACCGACCCTGACGTCCGCCACCGCCAGATCCGCTGGCTGCCGCAGTACATCAACCAGACCTGGCAGTACTCCAAGGCGACGTACGGCCACGGGTTCGGGCCCGACCCGCGCATCTACTCCATCCACCATGCCGGACGGCACGGCGGCGGCCACGCCGGCTATTACGTCAGCCCCGTTCACGACTATCACAATGTCAGCGACTGCGGCCTGGACAGCTGGCGGGAACGTGAGCCGCTGGCCCGCGAGCTCCCCGCCCATGAGATAGGGCACTCCGTCGAGAGCGCCAACAACGGCGTCCACGGCTCCCCGGCCTACGAGATCTGGGGCGACAGCAAATGGGCCGAGTTCTACATCTACGACCTCTACACCGCGCTGGGCATGGACCGCGACGCCAAGCAGGTGCACCGCCGGTTCACCGGCAACAGCGACGATTTTCCCCAGCCGGGCACCCGCTGGTTCCGTGACTGGTTCTACCCGCTGTGGCGCGAGTGCGGGCAGGCCGCGGTCATGGCCAGGTTCTTCAGGCAGCTGGCCCACCATTTCCCCCGCGCCGCGGACGGCACGTACACGCGGCGGATGAACTGGGGTGAGTACATCCACTTCACCAGCGGCGCCGCCGGCGCCGACCTCAGCAGGCAGGCCGCCCGCGCCTTCGGCTGGCCCCGGGAGCGGACCGACCAGCTCGAGCGCGCGCGTCAGCAGTTCCCCGGGGTCACGTACTGACCGGGGCACACCCGGCAGCCCCTCGGCCAGCTGCGGATGGCGTCCGCTTATGATCGCCAAGCATGAAGAGCGAGATCATCCGCGTGCACACGGGCGGACGGGAAGCCGTTCACGACATCACCGCCGAGTGCGCCGAGTTCGCCCGTGACGCCGCCGGCGGCGGCGACGGTCTGCTGCACCTGTTCGTGCCGCACGCGACCGCTGGCGTCGCGCTGATCGAGCTCGGCGCGGGCAGCGACGACGACCTGCTGGCGGCGCTGCGCGACCTGCTCCCGGCCGACGACCGGTGGCGGCATGCCCACGGCTCGCACGGCCACGGGCGGTCGCACGTCCTCCCGGCGTTCATCGCGCCGTACGCGAGCGTGCCCGTCCTCGGCGGCCGCCTCGCCCTCGGCACCTGGCAGTCGATCGCGCTCGTGGACGTGAACATCGACAATCCGGACCGGCAGGTCCGGCTGTCATTCCTCGGCTAGCCGGTCAGCGAGGCTGGATCTCGCCCATCGGGCCGAAGCCGGCATGCGGGGTGTCGATGTAGATGATCTGGGGCTGCGTGGCCACCAGGTCGGGCATGATCTCGAAGAACCTCTTCGCATAGGAGTTCTTGACGTGCGCGCCGCCCGCCTCGGCGTCCTTGAAACCCTCGATGCAGATGAACTCGTTGGCGTCGGTAAGGCTCCGAGCGAACTGGAAGAACAGGCAGCCGTCCTCGCTGTTGACGTCCTTGGCGTAGGAGTCGGCCAGCGCCAGCCACTCGTCCATCTTTTCGGGCCGGATCTGCATCTTAAGGTTGATCAGGATCATGGGCCCCTCCTGACTAGGTGACAGTCCCACCAATCGTGTCACGAGATGGTGAGCACCGGGTAGGGGGACTGGTGCAGCAGTTCGACCGGGACCGAGCCGAGGATGCGGTGCGGGGCATGGTGCGAGCGGCCGGTCACGAGCACGGGCTCGCTGGCGGGCTCGGCGTCGTCGAGGTCGTTGGCGGCCGCGAGCATCGCGTCGGCCGGGGACTCCTGGCGGCGCTCGAACGTGTACGGGACGCCGGCCGCGGCCGCGATCTCCTCGGCCGCCGAGGCGACGGCGGCGGCCCTGTCGTCGCGGGCCTGGTCCATCTCCGGGCGGCCCAATCCCGACAGGTCGCTGTCGATGATCGGATGATCAGCGTAGACCACGTGCAGGGTGCCCGGCCGGGCCCGCAGCAGGTCCGCGCCCCAGCCAAGCGCGCGTCGGGCCGGGGCCGAGTCATCGAACCCGACGACCAGGGTGATGGGCTCGACGCCACCGAAGTCCGGGCTGCCGGGGGCGTCAGCGGGCTCCGGTCGGGCGTGCCTGGGCGCGGCGTGCGCGCCCGCAGGGACACCCGCGGGCACCACCGGCGGCACGACGGCCACAGCGCCCGCCGGGACCGCGCGCCGCCGGGTGGTGAGCACCGCCAGGCCGGCCAGGCCGGCCACCGCCCAGGCGGCCAGCACCCACAGGTGCAGGGCGGTGGAATGCCCGCCGAAGTAGACCACGTTGCGCGTGACGCTGGCCGCCACCCCGAGCGGGAGGACGGAATCAAACACCCGGAAGCCGGCCGCGCTGAAGCTGGTGAGGTTGGCTGGCCCGCCGCTGTCGGGGATCCCGGCCACGATGAACAGCAGCACCGCCAGTGCGACCAGCGGCGGCTTGATCCGGGCCAGGACCGCGGTCGGGGCGGCCACCGCGAGCGAGAACAGCGCGGTGACGCCGGCGATCGCGGCGAAGTTCCCCAGCCCGGCGATGCCGTCGGCGACCGCCGCCGAGACCAGCCCGATGGCGACCGCGACCGCCACCGGCGCGGCGATGCCAAGCGCGGGCCGGGCCTTGCGGAAGGCCAGCGCGGTCCCTGAGCCTGCGGCGACGCTCGGTATCAGCGCGCCCAGGAGGAGGAAGAACGACGACAGCGCCTGGGTGTCACCCGGCAGCGGCGGGACCACGTCGGTCACCACCAGGGGGTGCCCGGTCTTGGCCGCCACGGTCCCGAAGGCCTGGGTCAGGAAATTGGCCGGCGCGGTGCCCCCGCCGGTGGCGACGAGCCCCCGCAGGGTAGGGCTGGACGCGACCAGCGCACCGTCGACCTGGCGCTGCGTGATTCCGGTCCGCGCGTCGGCCGCGCTTGGGTAGCTGTGCCAGTCGATGGCCCCCGGGAGAGCGGTGTCCAGCGCGTGCTCGATTCCGCCGGTCGCGGTGGCCGAGCCCACGATGCCGACCGGAAGGTTATGCGGCCTGGGCGCATGATAGGCGCCGACGGCCAGCGCGACGAAGATCGCCGCGAAGGCCGCGCACGCCACGATGAAGCCCGCGAGCGCCCGATACGGGATCGGAAGCCTGCTGGCCTGGTCTGGGCCCCTGGTCGCCATCTGCGTTCTCCCTCAAAATGCCAACGGTTGTTGGCACAAAAATATGTGCAGTCGTCAATATTGTCAACAAGCGTTGGCAAACGTGCGTTGGCGAAGGGTAGAGTAGGCCCTGTGATGGACAGCAGCCACGCCGCGGGACCGGCCGCCGGCCAGGCCGGCCAGGCCGGCCCGGTGCTCGGGACCGGCGGGCCCCGGTCCGAGGGCACCCGCCGGGCCATCCTCGGCGCCGCCCGGGGGACGTTCGCCGCGCGCGGATACGAGCAGACCACCATTCGCGCTGTCGCCGCGCAGGCCGGGGTCGACGCCTCCATGGTCATGCGCTACTTCGGATCCAAGGCGGGACTGTTCACGGCCGCCGTCACCATGGACCTGGACATCCCCGACCTGCGCTTGGTGCCGGCCAGCGACCGGGGCGAGCTGCTGGTGCGTCTGTTCGTCGCTCGCTGGGAGCATCCGGTGCACGGCGACGAGATGATCGCCATGCTGCGAGCCGGCGTCACCAGCGAGACCGTGGCCGAGCAACTCCAGTCCGTCCTCGGCCAGCTGGTCACCAAGCCGATCGCCGCCCTCGGCGATGAGCGCGCGGCCGATCGGGGCACGCTCATCGCGGCGCAACTGCTCGGCCTCGGCCTGTGCCGGTACATCCTGCGCTTCGAGCCGCTGGCCTCGATGCCGGCCGATGACGTCGTGGCCGCCGTCGGGCCGTCGGTTCAGCGCTACCTGACCCAGCCGATCGGCTGACTGCCCGGCTAACTGACCCGGGCACGCAGGAACTTCCCGATCTCCTCGGTCGCCTCGGCCGCCTCGGGGGCGCCGAGCATGAGCGGGTAGACGTGCGGCAGGCCCTCGCCGATCTCCAGGGTGACATCGACCCCGGCCTGGTCCGCCGCCGCCGCCAGCCGTTCGGAATCGCTCAGCAGCAGGTCCGCCGTGCCGACGAGGACCAGCAGCGGCGGAAGCCCCGCCAGCGAGGCGAACAGTGGCGACGCCAGCGGCGTCCGCGGGTCAGCCCCGGCCAGGTAGTCGGCGGCGAACTGGCGGAGCATGGCCGGGGTGGAGATCGGATCCTGGTCGACGCGCTCCTTCATCGAGGCGCCCGAGCTGGTCAGGTCCACCGTCGGGGACATCAGCGCCGCGGCCGCGGGCAGCGCCTCGGCGGCGTCGCGGGTGGCCACCAGCAGGCCGACGGCGAGCCCGCCGCCGGCCGAGTCGCCCGCCACCGCGATCGAACTAGCGCTCAGGCGCTGGTCGGTCCGGAGCCAGCGGTACGCCGCGATGACGTCATCGATGGCGGCCGGGAAGTGATGCTCCGGCGCCAGCCGGTATTCGGGGAACAGCACCCGCATCCCGGCGGCCCGTCCCAGCCGGGCCGCCAGTTCGCCGTCGCTGCGAACCGACCCGAACTCAAAGCCTCCCCCGTGCAGGAAGATGAGCACCCGGCCGGCATCGGTTCCCGGGGCGTCCAGCCAGTGGGCCGGCACCCCGCCAGCGGTCACCTCCGTCACCCGCACGTCGTCGGGCACCGGATGGGGCCGTCCGGCCGGGGCGAAGGTGGCACGGCGCTCCGCCAGCGTCGGCGGGGCCTGCCCGGCGGCGGTCTTCCGCTGCTCCCTGAGGCCGTCGATCACGTCCTGCATTGATTGGCTCGGCATCGCGGCTTCTCCTCGGGCTCAGCGCTCGCGGTCGGGAATCCGCTCCGCTATCGCCGCGCGCGCGGCCGGCGCGGGGAAGGGGTCGGCGAAGTACTGGGTCTCGTGCGCGACCTGATCGTCGGCGAACTCCATCACGCTGACCGAGTAGGTGGGCGCGCCGTCATAGGTGATCACGACCTCGCTCACCCACAGGTCGCCGCCGCCCCGGATGCGCAGCACCCGGAAGTGACGATCGGCCGGATTCCCGTCGCGCTGACCCTGGATTCCCGACCGCCCGCGGAAGCGCTCGCCCGACTGCGGGTAGTCCAGGATCGCGTCGGCCGCGTAGACCGCCTGCTCGGCGTCGCCGTCTCCGCTCTCCGAGGCCTTCCAGTGCTCCTCGATCCGGGCGCGGGTGCTGGCGTCCCGATCCGCCGCCGCGCTCACCGAACCGCCGTCAGCAGCAGTGTCATGGTTCCTCCGTAGCGATAAGTGGGCATCTGCAGGCGTAGCGCCTCTTCCACGGTCGCGCCCCGGGCGGCACGACCGGCCGTTGGCGGCGCGACCGTAGGTGTACCCGGATCTGCTGTTCCCAGCCAAGCGGCGACCGTGCCCAACGTGCAAAGGACTCGGCCATTCCATGAAATTGCACAAAACCTCGCCGGAGCGTTCGGTCGACGGCAGCGCGGCACAGCCGGAGCAGGCCAACCGGAGGGCGCCTTACCTGACCGCGAACCTTTTCGCCGCCTGCTTCGGCCTGGCTGGTCTGGCGTCGGCCTGGACCACGCTGATGCGCCTTGTCCACGGTCCCGACTGGCCGGGAAACGCGCTCTACATCGTCGCGGCCCTGGTCTGGCTGATGACCGTCATCGCCTATCTGGGGAACGTCGCCGCGCAGCACCGCTGGAAGCGGGAGCTATCGGACCAGACGCTGGGGCCGTTCGTCTCGCTCGTCTTTATCGTGCCGGTGCTGCTGTCGGTCCCGCTGGCGCAGCAGGCCAGGGGCGCGGGCGAGGTCGTGTTCGGCTGCGCCACCGCCCTGACGGTGCTGTTCGGCGCCTGGATCACCGGGGACTGGATCGCCAGGAACGGCGACATCAGGCGCTGGCATCCCGGCTACTACCTGCCGTCGGCGGCCGGCGGCCTGATCGCCGGGGGCGCGAGCGCCGCGCTTGGTTTCGTCACGCTGTCGCACGTCCTGTTCGGCCTGGGCGTGGGCTCCTACCTGCTGCTCGGCTCGATTGTCGGGCAACGGCTGTTCGTCGTGCCGGAACTGCCGAAGGCGCTGCTGCCGACGATCGCGATCGAGCTCGCGCCGCCGGTGGTGGCCGCCAACTCCTGGTTCGCCATCAACGGCGGCCGAGTCGACACGACCGCCGCCGTCATCAGCGGTTTCGCGGTGCTGATGGTGCTGGCGCAGCTGCGGCTGATCCCGCTGTACCGGACGGCGCCGTTCGGCCCGGCCTACTGGGCCTTCTCCTTCCCGGCCGCGGCCGCCGTCACCTGCGGCCTGCACTGGCTCGGGGCCGAGCGCGTGCCCGGCGCCACCGGCCTCGGCTACGCCCTCGTCGGCCTCCTGTCCGCCGGGGTCCTCCTGCTCGCCGCGCAGACGGTCGTCGCCCTCATCAACGGCACGTTCCTCCTCCGCGTCCCGGTCCCCGCCCAAGCCGGAACGGCGACTGCCGCGCAAGCAGCAGTTCCCGCTCCGCGTCCATAGCCTCCAACCGCGCCGCAGGTTCGTTACGTTCATCGCGGAAGTCCCGGCGAAAAATCACCATCCGCTCAGTCAAATTCAGGTTTTCCGAACGGTCCCCGGCGGCTCTGGCGCTTAGGCCGCGGCCTAGGTCCATCGTCCTTGCGACGGTTGCCCCGGTGCCTGGAATGATCGGGCCATGAAACCTTTGCCGTCGAGTCACGTGCGCATCGCGCGACCCAGCCGAGATCTGCGCGCGACCGAGCGGTTCTGGGTCGACGGCCTGGGTCTTGACGTCTTGTACCGGGCCGACTCCTCGGCCGAAGGCGGGCATGCGTTGCTGATGGCGGGGTGGCCGGGTGCCGCTTGGCATCTGGAGTTCGTCGATGACCGGGACGGGGAAACGCCGGCCGCGCCGACCGAGGAAGACCTACTCGTGCTCTACCTCGACGGAGACGTCGAGGAAGGCGCCATCAACCGACTGGTTGACGCCGGCGGCACCCGCGTGGTCTCCCGCAATCCTTACTGGGACCACGGGGGAGTCACGATCGCCGACCCCGACGGCTACCGGCTCGTCCTGACCAGCCGCAGCTGGTCCGGCCCCGTGATCGTGAAGGATTTATGCACCTATACGATAATTATCCTTCGCCAAGAAAAAACAAGAACAGGGCAGCGCCGTCGGTTAGCGGGGCTGCCGACCGAGCACCAGCACCCCGGCGGTGGCGAACATGCCGCCGTTGCCGAGGATCACGCTGATGTCGGGCCCGTCCACCTGCGCCGCCGCCTCGCCCCGGATCTGCCGCACGCCCTCCTGGATGGCGAACATCCCGTACATCCCGGTGTGGGTATAGGACAGCCCGCCGCCGTTGGTGTTCAGCGGCAGGACGCCGCCCGGCTCCGTGTTCCCCTCGGCGATGAACGCCCCGGCCTCGCCCTTGCCGACGAAGCCGAGCGCCTCCAGCCCGTAGATCGGGACGTGGGCGAACGCGTCGTAGATCATCAGGTGGTTCACGTCCGCCGTGGTAATGCCGGCCTCGGCGAACGCGGTCCGGCCGGCCTGGCGGAACGCCTGCGACTGGGTGAAGTCGACCATCTGCGAGATCATCGGCGTCTCCGACGCCTCCCCGGTGCCGAGCACGTGCACCGGCGGCTTGGGGAAGTCGGCCGCGCGGTCGGCCGAGGTGACCACCAGGGCGCCGCCGCCGTCGGTCACCAGGCAGCACTCGAGCAGGTGGAACGGGTAGGCGACGATCCGCGAGGCGAGCACGTCCTCGACGGTGATGATGTCGCGGAACATCGCCCGCGGGTTCTTCGCCGCCCACTGCCGCTGCGCCACCGCGACGTACGCGAGCTGCTCGTGGGTGAGCCCGTACTCCTTCATGTACCGGAGCGCGGGGATCGTGAAGGTCGTGGTCGGGCCCAGGGTGCCGTACGGCGCCTCGAACTGGCCGGCCGGAGACGACAGGTCGAGCCGGTACGGCGGCGCGCCGACCCGCGACCGGCCGGACTCGCCGTGGGTGATCAGGATCGTCTTCGCGTAGCCGGCCCTGATCGCGGCGACCGCGTGCCTGACGTGCAGCAGGAACGACGTGCCGCCGACGCCGGTGCCGTCGACCCAGTCCGGGTAGATGCCGAGCGCGTGCGCGACCTGAACCGGGCCTGGCGCGGACACGGTCGCGATCCCGTCGATGTCGCGCATGGTCAGGCCCGCGTCGGCCACCGCGTTGCGGGCCGCCTCGATGTGCAGCCCGAGGGTGGAGATGTGCGGCAGCCGCCCGATCTCATCCGTCTCGGCCGCGCCCGCGATAATCACGCCGGGATTACTCACGACTCCTCCGACTCAGCAGGGGTGAACACCGGCAGCGACAGATCGCCCCGCCGCTCGAACGCGACCTGCAGCTCCATGTCGAGCAGCAGCGCCTCCGGCGTGGGCGCCACCCCGACCAGGTTGGTCATCATCCGCGGCCCCTCCGCCAGCTGGACCACCGCGATCGCGTAGGGGGCGTCGGCCTCGAACCCGGGCGCGGGCCGGTGGTTGATGACGTAGGAGTAGAGCGTCGCCCGGCCGCTGGCGGTGAACCACTCGACGTTGCCCGAGCCGCAGGACGGGCAGAGCGGACGGGGGTAGAAGTACGCCTCCCCGCAGTCCAGGCAGCGCTGGATCCGCAGCTCGCCCGCCGCCGCCGCGTCCCAGTACGGCTGCGTCTCCGGCGTCGGAACCGGCACCGCCTTCGGCCTCGCCTTCGCGGGCGGCACGGCCGGGGCCGCCGCGTTGGCCGGGCTCACGGGTTCCCGCCCAGGATCGGGCCGAACGCCCGCTCCACCTGGTCGGCGAGCGCGTCGGGATCGTTCCACGGCCCGGTGCCGATGATCCGGCTGATCGGCTCGGGGTTGTTGTACAGCGACACCTCGTATCCCATCGAGTGGATGATCCGGCCGGTGATCCAGCCGGAGCGCTCCGACGCCAGGTAGGCGACGATCGGCGCCACGTTGTCAGGCGAGCGTTCATCGTCGGCGGACGCTCCGGCCGTGCGGGAACGCCGGCGCTCGGTCGGCACCGACTCGGTCATCCTGGTCGCCGCGGCGGGCGAGATCGCGTTCACCGTGACGCCGTACTTGGCCAGCGAGTGAGCCGACGAGTAGGTCAGCCCGACGATGCCCATCTTGGCCGCCGCGTAGTTGGGCTGGCCCGGCGCCCCGTGCAGGCCGGAGACCGAGGTGAAGTTGATGATCCGGTTCTGCGCGGTCTCGTCCCGCAGCGACCGCCAGTGCGCCGACGCGAACCGGGTCGTGTTGAACGTCCCCTTCAGGTGCACCCGGATGACGTCGTCCCACTCGGTCTCGGTCATGTTGAAGACCATCCGGTCGCGCAGGATGCCGGCCGCGTTGACGAGCACGTCGAGCCGGCCGAACTGCTCGATCGCGCCCGCGACGAGGCTCTCCGCCGCTTCGAAGTCAGAGATGTCGGCGCCGTTGACGACCGCCTTGCCGCCCGCCTCGGCGATCTCGGCCACCACCTGCTGGGCGGGCCCGGCGTCGTGCCCGGAGCCGTCCATCTCCGCCCCGAGGTCGTTGACCACGACCGAGGCGCCCTCGCTGGCCAGCAGCCTCGCCACCGACCGGCCGATTCCCCGGCCGGCTCCGGTGACGATCGCCACCCGCCCGTCCAGTCGCGCCATGCCGCCTCACCAGACCCTTTCCGAATGCGGGGCTTCCGAATCCACAGCTCAAACGTTAGCGTAAGACTGAACGCGTTTCTAGAACGAACTACGGTAACTGGGACCTCCCGAAGGGATTCAGGCATGATCGACTTCTCGCTGTCGGAAGAGGAGCGGGCCGTCCGCGACACGATCAGGCAGTTCATCCAGCAGGAGGTCATGCCGCTCGAGGACCAGGTGCTGCGCAACGAGCGCGGCGGGCTGCCGCCGCTCGAGCCCGGCCAGCTGGC
>Ga0335075_10011629_pt1 | contig 13303 bp, 7 predicted proteins | sample Lox_Sample_24_FD_206723 | JGI IMG/M metagenome (GOLD analysis project Ga0335075, IMG submission 206723) | Soil microbial communities from Loxahatchee National Wildlife Refuge, Florida, United States - Lox_Sample_2.4 | ecosystem: Environmental > Terrestrial > Soil > Wetlands | place: USA: Florida...
GTTGACCACCGTGGTGTCCACGGCGATCATGAACATGCTCAGGCAGCAGACGCACACGGTCACGGCCCCTGTTACGTGACGGCGCGAGCTTGCACCAGAAGTCGTCATGGTCCCCTCTCCCCGAGCACCTACTGCGGCGGACGCTGTGGCGATGGCATCCCTGGCGCCGCTGAGCTGCATCGAAGCAGGCACGCCGCGCCCCGGACCAGAGCGCGCACGGCGCACGAATGTCGCACGGGACCGGCTGGCCAGCGGGAATAGCGGTGTAGAAAAATTTCATCCAGCCGCGATTACGGGGTGCTCGTCACCGGCGACCGACGCAGCCCTGGCGGCCTAGTCGCGCAGGTACTGAGCACCCCGCCGGGTGAGCGACATAGCGCCAGACAGGTCGAGGATGAGCGCCAGCCGGCCGTCCGGCAGCTCGAGGTAGACGCTGCCTGACTCGTCTAGGTGGTGGGTGATGGCCGCGGTTACCGGGTCGGGTTTCCCCGCCACGGCGATGCTGATCAAGGCGGCGTGGTGCTTGTGCAGGGGATTCGCCTCCCCGACGGTGGTAACGGCCGTGCTGTCTGCGTGCGCGGACGCCCCCCAAGTGTTCATGGCGCACCTTCCGATCGTGGCTGGCCGGCTGGTCAATCCCAGCAGCTGTCATCCGGCGGGACCAGAGCGCGAACGCCGCACGCATGAGGCATAGGCGCAGCTGACCAGGGCGAATGTGTGACACCGTGACCGGCCGCCACGACCGGCGTACGCTTGCAACCGGGAGCGCTAGACCGTGACGGATGACGGGGACACCGCCATGGCTGAGGACGCTGTAGCCACCGGGGCCGCTAGACGGGAGCGGCTCATCCAGCGCCGCAAGGCGCTGGGCCTTACCCAGGAAGCGCTCGCCAGCTTGCTGGACGTCGAGCGCTCTACCGTCGTGCGCTGGGAACGCGGCGAGACCGAGCCGCTGCCCTGGATCCGGCCCAGACTCGCCAAGGCGCTGCGGGTCTCCGCCGACCGTCTCGAGGAGCTGCTCGGCGGCGGGCGGCCCGGCGAGACGCGCGGCCCGGCTAACGGGCGGGCCGGTGGCGTGGCGGCGGTGCCACGGCAACTACCCGCCGCGGTCACCGACTTCACCGGTCGCGCCGCCGAACTGGGCACTCTGACCCGGATGCTGGACCAGGCCGACGGCGGCGCGCCGGGCACGGTGGTGATCTCCGCGATCGGCGGCACCGCCGGGATCGGCAAGACCGCCCTGGCCCTGCACTGGGCGCACCAGGTCGCGCACCGGTTCGGCGACGGGCAGCTGTACGTGAACCTGCGCGGCTTCGACCCCTCCGGCACTCCGGCCAGCCCCACTGAGGCGGTCCGCGGGTTCCTTGACGCGCTGGACGTGCCGCCGGGCAAGATACCGCCGCGACCAGAGGCGCAGGCGGCCCTGTACCGGGGCCTGGTGGCGGACCGGAAGATGCTGATCGTGCTAGACAACGCCCGCGACGAGCAGCAGGTCCGTCCGCTGCTCCCGCCCAGCCCGGCCAGCCTGGTCCTCGTCACGAGCCGGAGCCAGCTCACGGGCCTCGCCGCCGCCGACGGCGCCCGCCTGCTCAGCCTTGATGTGCTCCCGGACGCGGAGGCGGTGCAGCTGCTGACCGCCCGCATCGGCGCCGCCCGGGCCAGCACGGAGCCCGCCGCGGTCGCCGAGATCGCGACCCGCTGCGCCTGCCTGCCGCTGGCCCTGGCGGTGGCCGCCGCCCGGGCCGTCGCCCGGCCCGGCTTCCCGCTGTCCGTGCTGGCCGGCGAGCTCCGCGACAGCGCCGGGCGCCTTGACGCCCTGGACAGCGGCGACCCATCCGCCAGCGTCCGCGCCGTGTTCTCCTGGTCCTACCAGCAGCTCAGCGCCGAAGCGGCGCGCATGTTCCGGCTGCTCGGCCTCCACCCCGGTCCTGACATTTCCGTCCAGGCCGCCGCCAGCCTGGCCGCGTGCCGAGAGCCGGCCGCCCGGCGGCTGCTCGGCGAACTCGCCCGCGCGCACCTGATTGGCGAACGCGTTCCCGGCCGGTACGCGTTCCACGACCTGCTCCGCGCCTACGCCGCCGACCAGGCGGCAGAAAGCGACCCCGACCGCACCGCCGCCGTTGGCCGGCTCCTCGACCACTACCTGCACACCACCGCCCTCGCTTCCACCGTGCTCTACCCCGGACGTGAGCTGGTGGCCCTGGCGCCGCCCAGCGCGGATGCGGTCTATGAGCGGCCCGCCGACTACCGCCAGGCCCTGGACTGGTTCGAAGCCGAGCGCCCGGTCCTGCTCGCCGCGGTGACCCTCGCCGACAGCGGCGGGCGCGACGTGTATACCTGGCAGCTGGCGTGGACCATGAAGCCCTTCATGGAAATGCGGGGCCACCACCATGAGTACGCCGCCGTGCAGCGCACCGCGCTTGAGGCCACTGCCCGGCTGGGCGACCTCACGGGACAGGCCATGTGCAGTCGTCTGCTGGCAACCGCCCTGACCAACATGGGCGACTACGATCAGGCTCTCGGCTACTGCATGACCAGCCTCGAGCTGTCCCGGCAGCTGGGCAACCGTCTCGGCGAAGCAAAGGCCTACCAGGATCTCTGCCAGCTAGCCGGGCGCCAGGCCCGCTACGCCGAGGCGCTCGGCCACGCCGAGCAGGCCCTCCGCCTGTTCCGGGCCGTTGGCAACAGATCCGGAGAAGCGGCGAGCCTGAACGGCGCGGGCTGGTGCCGGGCCCGTCTCGGCGACTACCAGCAGGCGGTCGAGTACTCGCGGCAAGCGCTCGCTTTGTGCGCGGAGGTCGGCCACCGCTTCCTCGAGGGCTATAGCTGGGACTGCCTTGGCTTCGCCGAGCACGGTCGTGGCAACCTCGCGGCGGCCGCGGACTGCTACCAGCGCGCGCTGACCATCTTCAGGGAAGTGGGAGACCGGCGGTCGGAAGCGGACGTCCTCATTCGCTCCGGTGACACCTGCCACGTCGCCGGGGAACTGCCGGAGGCCCGGGACGCCTGGCGGCAGGCGCTTACCATCCTGGAGGACATGGAGCATCCGGACGCGGACACGGTCCGTGCCAAGCTCGCGGACACGGACGGGCCATGGCTAAGGACGCCGTAACCGGGGCGGCCAGGCGGGAACGGCTCGCCCAGCGCCGCCGGGAACTGGGCCTGACCCAGGAAGCGCTCGCTGACCTCCTGGGCGTCGAGCGCTCCACGGTGGTGCGCTGGGAACGCGGCGAGACCGAGCCGCTCGCCTGGATCCGTCCCAAGCTCGCCACAGCGCTGCGGGTCACGGCCGATTCGATCGACGAACTGCTGGCCAGCGACAGCGCGGCCGCACGAGCCGGCCCGGATCCCGCCGGGCCGGGGGATGCTCCCGGCCGGGGCTTGGCGGCGCCGCGGCAGCTGCCCGCGACGGTGGGGGGTTTCACTGGCCGCGCCGCCGAACTTCAGGCGCTGACCCGGATCCTGGACGAGGCCGACGGCGCCACGCCGGGCACCGTGGTGATCTCCGCGATCGGCGGCACGGCGGGAGTCGGCAAGACCGCCCTGGCCCTGCACTGGGCACATCAGGTCGCGGGCCGGTTCGACGACGGGCAGCTCTACGTCAACCTGCGCGGCTTCGACCCCTCCGGCACCCCAGCCATGCCCGCCGAGGTCATCCGCGGGTTCCTCGACGCGCTCGTCTCGCCCCCGAGGAAGATCCCGTCGCAGGCCGACGCGCAGGCGGGCATGTACCGCAGCCTGGTCGCCGACAGGAAAATGCTCATCGTGCTTGACAACGCCCGCGACGACCAGCAGGTCCGGCCGCTGCTCCCGGCTAGCCCCGGGTGTCTGGTGGTCGTCACGAGCCGGAGCGAGCTTGCCGGGCTTGTCGCCATCGACGGCGCCCGGCTGCTCACCCTCGACGTCCTCACCGATGTCGAGGCAATTCAGCTGCTCACCGTCCGCATCGGCGCCGCCCGGGCCAACGCGGAGCCCGCCGCGGTCGCCGAGATCGCCCGCCTCTGTGCCTGCCTGCCGCTGGCCCTGGCCGTCGCCGCGGCCCGCGCCGCGGCGAGGCCGCCGTTTCCGCTGGCCGCCCTGGCCGCCGAGCTTCGCGACAGCGCCAGCCGCCTGGACGCGCTGGATCACGGTGACCCATCCGCGAGTGTCCGGGCCGTGTTCTCCTGGTCCTACCAGCAGCTCAGCGCCGAAGCGGCACGCATGTTCCGGCTGCTCGGCCTCCACCCCGGCCCCGACATCAGCGTTCCCGCCGCCGCCAGCCTCGCCGCCACCGGCGTACCGGAAGCCCGTCGCCTGCTGCGCGAACTCGCCCGCGCCCACCTGATCACCGATCAGGTCCCCGGCCGGTACGCGTTCCACGACCTGCTCCGCGCCTACGCCGCCGACCAGGCCCGGATGCACGAGAGCGCGCCCGAGCGCGACGCGGCCGTCGGCCGGGTCCTGGACCATTACCTGCACTCCGCGAGCCACGCCGCCACGCTGCTCCATCCGTTCGGTGAGTCGCTCACCCTCGGCCCGCCCCGGCCGGGCACCGCTCCTGAGCGGTCCGCCGAACACCGGCACGCCGTGTCCTGGTCCGACGCCGAGCACCAGGTCCTGCTAGCCGCTGTCACCCTGGCTACGGAGTCGGGGTTCGACGCGCACGCCTGGCAGCTTCCCTGCGCCATCGGCCCGTACTTGCGAGCGCGAGGGCACTATCAGCAATGGGCGGCTATCCAGTACACGGCGATCGCCGCCGCGACCCGGCTTGGCGACGTCCACGGGCAGGCCATCTCCGAGCGCATGCTGGCCAGGGCGTTTACCAACCTGGGGGACTACGACCGGGCCAGCTCCCACTTCGAGCACTGCCTCGGGCTGTACCGGCGGCTCGGCGACCAGCTCGGTGAGGCCAGGACACACCACAATCTCGCCTTCCTCGCTGAGCGCCAGGACCACCTCGCCGACGCACTCCGCCACGCCGAGACGGCCTTCCGCCTCTTTGAGGCAATCGGCGACAAAGCGGAACAAGCCATGACGCTCAACGACATCGGCTGGTACCACGGCCTGCTCGGCGACTACGAGCAGGCTCGCGCGGTCTGCCTTCGAGTGCTGTCCCTCAGCACGGAAATCGGCTACCGGAGGATGGAGGGGACAAGCTGGGACAGCCTGGGCTACGCCGAGCATCACCTGGGCAACTTCGGTGAAGCGGCCGCGTGTTACGAGCGCTCGCTCAGCATCTTCCGCGAAATCGGCGAGCGCCGCTATGAGGCGGATGCCCTCATCAGCCTCGGCGACACGTACCTGGCCGCCGGCGAGTCACCGCGGGCCCGGGAGACCTGGCAGCGGGCGATCCCGATCCTCGAGGATCTAGGCCGTCCCGACGCCGAAACGATCCGCGCCAAGCTCGCCAGCCTGGACGGCGAGGCGGCCGGACCAGGGTGACTGAGATGGCTGAGGACGGCGTAGCCACCGGGGCCGTGAGGCGGGAGCGGCTCGCGCAGCGCCGCAAGGCGCTGGGCCTGACCCAGGAGGCGCTCGCCAGCTTGCTGGATGTCAAGCGCTCTACCGTGGCCCGCTGGGAACGCGGTGAGACTGAGCCGCTGCCCGGGGTCCGCCCCAAGCTCGCCGCGGCTTTGCAGATCTCGGCCGAGCGGCTCGAGAAACTGCTGGAGGCCGCCCAGCCCGACCGGACGCGCCCGCCTGCTGCCGGGCGGGGCGACGGCGTGGCGACGGCCGGGCCGCGACAGCTGCCCGCCACCATCGCCGACTTCACCGGCCGCGCCGCCGAACTGGCGGCGCTCACCCGCATTCTGGACGAGACCGCCGGCACCGGGGCATCCGGGACCGTAGTGATCTCCGCGATCGGCGGCACCGCCGGGGTCGGCAAGACGGCGCTGGCCCTGCACTGGGCGCACCGGGTGGCCGGCCGGTTCGGCGACGGGGAACTGTACGTGAACCTGCGCGGCTTCGACCCCGCCGGCACTCCGGCCAACCCCGCCGAGGCGATTCACGGGTTCCTCGACGCCCTCGGCGTGCCGCCCGAACGCATCCCGCCCACTGCTGACGCGCAAGCCGCCCTGTACCGCGGCATGCTGGCGGACAGGAAGATGCTGATCGTCCTGGACAACGCCCGCGACGAGCGGCAGGTACGCCCGCTGCTGCCAGCCAGCGTTGGCACCCTGGTAGTCGTCACCAGCCGCAACCAGCTCACCGGGCTGGCCGCCACCGATGGCGCGCGGCTGCTCAGCGTTGACGTCCTCAGCCAGGGCGAAGCCGTCCAATTGCTCACCGCCCGCGTCGGCCGTGCCCGCTCCGCTGCCGAACCTGACGCGATCGCAGAGATCGCCACGCTCTGCGCGTGCCTGCCGCTGGCGGTAGCCGTCGCGGCTGCCCGCGCCGCCGCCAGGCCCGGATTCCCGCTCGCCGCCCTTGCCACCGAACTGCGTGACGCCGCCGGGCGGCTGGACGCGCTTGACGCTGGCGACCCGGTGGCCAGCATCCAGGCCGTGTTCTCTTGGTCCTACCAACGACTCAGCGACCGCTCAGCGCGAATGTTCCGGCTGCTCGGACTGCACCCAGGACCGGACATCGGCGTTCACGCCGCCGCCAGCCTCGCCGGAACCAGCGAACCTGAAGCCAGGCGCTTGCTGCGCGACCTCGCCCGCGATTGCCTGGTGACCGAGCACGCCCCCGGCCGGTATACCTTCCACGATCTGCTCCGTGCCTACGCCGCCATCCAGGCCCGCGAGGGCGAGAGCGAGCCGGAGAGAGCCGCTGGCACCGGCCGCGTCCTCGACCATTACCTGCACACCGCGTGCGCGGCGGCAATCGTGCTCCAGCCATCACACGAGCCGATCGCGCTCGCCGCGCCACGGCCCGGGGTCAATCCTGAGCACATCACGGACTACGAGCATGCGATGGCATGGTTCAGGGCGGAACACCACGTTCTGCTCAGCGCCGTTGCGTCCGCTGCCGAATCGGGATTCGATGTCCACGCATGGCAGATCCCCTGGGCGCTGATGCACTTCCTGGCCCGACAAGGGCAGTACCGGGAATGGGTCACCATCGAGCGCACGGCGCTGGCCGCTGCGAGACGCCTCGGTGACGTCGGCGGTCAGGCAGTGTCCGGACGCCTGTTGGCGGATGCCTATAACACGATCGGTGATTACGATCGCGTTCCCGAGACCTACCAGGACAGCCTCGCTCTTTACCGGCAGCTTGGTGATCGTCACGGCGAAGCCAAGGTCTATCAAGGCCTGTGCTTCCTGGCTCAAGCTGAGGGGCGCTACGCCGATGCGGTGGGGGACGGCGAACAGGCTCTCAATTTGTTCCGCGCCATAGACCACAAGGCGGGCCAGGTCGAGATGCTGAACAATGTCGCCTGGTGCTACACCCTTCTGGAGGACTACCAACGCGCCCGCGAACTCTGCGGACAGGCACTCGCCCTCAACGCCGAAGTCGGTCACCGCAGCATGGAAGCAGGCATATGGGATAGCCTCGGCTACGCCGAGCATCATCTTGGCAACCTCGATGAAGCGATCAGCTGCTACGAGCGTGCGGCCGCTGTCTTGCGGGAGCTCGGTTACCGCCGACTTGTGGCGTTGACGCGCAGCCACGCCGGTGACACCCACCGGGCTGCCGGGCAGTCGGCGCAAGCCCGGGCGGCCTGGGATGAGGCGCTCGTCATCCTCGACGACCTCGGCCACGCCGACGCCGGCGAGATCCGCGCCAAGCTCGCCGAGCTCGACGACCAGGATGCGGGGCACCGCCATGGCTGAGGACGCGGTAGCCCCCGGGGCCGCCAGGCGAGAGCTGCTCGCCCAGCGCCGCAAGGCGCTGGGCCTGACCCAGGAAGCGCTCGCTGACCTGCTAGGCGTCGAGCGTTCTACCGTGGTGCGCTGGGAACGCGGCGACACCGGGCCGCAGCCCTGGATGCGGCCCAAACTCGCCCGGGCCCTGCGGGTGTCGGCCGAGCGGCTCGGAGAATTGCTGGACACCGTTCCCTCCGCGGACAGCGCGGAGACCGGCACCTGGCAAAGTCCGCCAGGAGCCTCGGTACCCCGCCAGTTGCCCGCCGCGGTCGCAGACTTCACCGGCCGCGCCGCGGAACTGGACGCGCTGACCCAGATCCTGGACGACGCCGCGGGCGGCGCGCCGGGCACGGTGGTGATCTCCGCCATCGGCGGCACGGCGGGAGTCGGCAAGACCGCCCTGGCCCTGCACTGGGCACACCAGGTCGCCGGCCGGTTCGGCGACGGCCAGCTCTACGTCAACCTGCGCGGCTTCGACCCCTCCGGCACCCCGGCCACCCCCGCCGAGGCGATCCGCGGGTTCCTCGACGCGCTCGACGTGCCGCCCGAGCGCGTGCCGGCCGCCCCGGACGCGCAGGTGGGCCTGTATCGCAGCCTGCTGGCGGACCGGAAGATCCTGATCGTGCTTGACAACGCCCGCGACGAGCAGCAGGTCCGGCAATTGCTGCCGGCCAGCCCCGTCAGCCTCGTGCTGGTCACCAGCCGCAGCCAGCTCACCGGCCTCGCTGCCGCCGACGGCGCCCGGATGGTCAGCCTCGACGTCCTCACCCACGCAGAGGCCGTCCAGCTGCTTACCGCCCGGGTCGGCACGAGCCGGGCGGCCGCCGAGCCCGGCGCCGTCGCCGAAATCGCCACCCTGTGTGCCTGCCTGCCGCTCGCCCTCACCGTCGCCGCGGCCCGCGCCGCCGCACGCCCCGCCTTTCCCTTGTCCGCGCTGGCCGCCGAGCTCCGTGACACCGCCAGCCGCCTCGACGCACTCGACGCGGGCGACCCGGCAGCCAACGTCCGGGCTGTCTTCTCCTGGTCCTACCATCAGCTTGGCCCGGAGGCGGCGCACATGTTCCGGCTGCTGGGTCTCGCACCCGGCCCGGATATCAGCGTCCCGGCCGCCGCGAGCCTCGCCGCCCTCTCTGGGGCCGAGGCCCGTCGCCTGCTCTACGAGCTGGCCCGCTCTTCCCTGATCGAGGAGCACATGGCCGGCCGGTTCGCCTTCCACGACCTGCTCCGCGCCTACGCGCGCGCCCAGGGCCACGACACCGACACCGAGGCCGAGCGGGAAGCCGCCGTCGACCGGGTCCTCGGCCACTATCTGCACACCGCCGGCCCGGGCTCCGTCAAGCTTGACCCCTCGCGGGAGCTTATTTCGCTCGCCCCGCCCAGGCCCGGTACGGATCCCGAGCGGCTCGCCGATTACCGGCAGGCGCTGGCCTGGTTCGAGGAAGAGCACCATGTCCTGCTCTCCGCGGTCACCCTCGCCGCCGAGTCCCGATTCGATGTCCCCGCCTGGCAGCTCCCCTGGACGATCATGCCCTTCTTGCGGATACACGGGCACTATCAGGATTGGGCGGCCAGCCAGCGCACCGCGCTGGCCGCCGCGGCGCGCCTGGGCGACAGCGTCGGGCAGGCCGTGTCGAGCCGCCTGCTCGCACAGGCCTGCGCCCGGCTAGGCGACTACAGTCAGGCGCTCCGCCATTACACGACCAGCCTCGAGCTCTATCAGCTGCTGGGCAACCACGACGGCGAGGCCAAGGCCCACCAGAACCTCAGCGTGCTAGCCGAACGCCAGGCCCGCTACGCGGACGCGATCGATCATGCCGAGCAGGCCCGCCGCCTGTACGAGGCCATGGGCGACCGGGCGGGAGAGGCCCACGCGCTCAACACCATCGGCTGGCAGCACACGCTCCTCGGACAGTATGAGCAGGCCCGCGTCTGTTGCCGGCAGGCACTCGCCTTCTGCGAGGAAGTCGGAGACCGCAGGCTCGGGGGCCATGCGTGGGACAGCCTGGGTTACGCCGAGCACCATCTCGGCAATTTCGCCCCCGCCGCGGCCTGCTACGAGCGAGCGCTCGGCATCTTCAGGGAATTCCGCGACCGCTTCCACGAAGCGACCATTCTCACCCACCTCGGCGACACCCGCCATGCCGGCGGCGACCTTCCGCAGGCACGGGACGCCTGGCAGCAGGCGCTCGCCATCTTCGAAGACCTCGATCATCCCCGGGCCGAGGAGGTCAGCGCCAAGCTCGCCGGCCTGGGCGACTAGGCAGGGGTCTGTCGGCGCCGGCGTGGGCCATATACGATCTTGTCGATGGCAGAGCACCCGCTGGCAGGACGGCGTCCGTCGAAGATCGTCGCCGTGCATTCCAGTTACCGGAGCCGCGCGATGGAGCGCGGGAGCCTCCCGCCATGGCCGTCGTACTTCCTCAAGCCGCCGAACACCCTCGCCGCCGGCGGCGACCCGGTGCGGCGACCGCCCGGATGCGAGCTGCTCGCGTTCGAGGGCGAGGTCGCGCTCATCATCGGCGAACCCACAACCCGCGTCACACCAGCCGAGGCCTGGCGGAACGTCGGGTGGATCACCGCGGCGAACGACTTCGGGGTGTATGACCTGCGGTACGCCGACAAGGGCGCCAACGTCCGGTCCAAAGGCATCGACGGGTTCACGCCGCTCGGTCCTGAGCTGCTCGACGCGCGCGACGTCGACCCGGAGTGCGTCCGCCTCAGGACCTGGGTCAACGGCGAGCTCGTCCAGGACGCCATCAGCGGCGAGGATCTGCTGTTCTCCTTCGCGGACATCGTGGCGGACATCTCGAGGCTGACCACCCTCGAGCCCGGCGATGTCATCCTCACCGGCACCCCGACCGGGTCCACCGTCGTGCGGCCCGGCGACCTCGTCGAGGTCGAGGTCGGCTTCGGCCAGCAGACGACCGGCCGGCTGCGCAGCCCCATCGAAGAGGCCGGCTACAAGCTCAGCCCGCCCGGCGCGATGCCCGACGCGAACGACGCGCAGCGCGAGCAGGCGTACGGAACCCGCGGCGCGCCCGGCCCCGACCCCGCCGACTCCCCCGCCGAGCTGCTGGCGGCCGTCGGCGCGGTCGCCACGGCCACGCTCGCCTCGCAACTGCGCAAGCGCGGCTTCAACTCCGTCACCCTCGACCGCCTGCACACCACGCGGCCGGCCACCAGAATGGTGGGATTCGCCCGGACGCTGCGCTACGTCCCGTTCCGCGAGGACCTGTTCGCCGAGCACGGCAGCGGCATGAACGCGCAAAAGCGCGGCATCGAGCAACTGCGCCCCAACGAGGTGCTGCTGATCGAGGCCCGCGGCGACCCGACCGCGGGCACGGTCGGCGACATCCTCGCCCTCCGCGCGCAAGTCCTGGGCGCCAAGGGCATCGTCACCGACGGCGCCATCCGCGACAGCGAAACCCTGAAGACCCTCGCGATCCCCGTCTACTACGCCGCCACCCACCCAGCGGTTCTGGGCCGAAGGCACGTCCCGTGGGAAACAAACACGACGATCGCCTGCGCGGGCGTCACCGTCCAGCCGGGAGACATCGTCGCCGGCGACGGCGACGGCGTCATCGTGATCCCCCGCCACCTGGCGGCCGAAGTAGCGCAGGACGCCGCCGAGCAGGAACTCCAGGAGCAGTTCATCGCGGAGCAGGTCGCCAGGGGTCAGTCGATCGACGGCCTCTACCCGATCGGCAAGAAATGGCGGTCCGCCTACGAGGCCTGGAAGCGCCCCCACGACCAACGGAGCGAGCGTCATGAAGTTCCGTAGGAACCCGGCCGGCATCCGCGGCTCCATAGCCCCGGTCGTCTCCCCCTTTACCGCCGACGGCGCGCCGGACCTCGACGGCTTGCGCGCGCTGATCCGCTGGCAACTCGAGTCCGGGAGCCACGGCATCTCCCTCGGCGGCTCCACCGGCGAGCCATCGGCCCAGACGACGCAGGAGCGCGCGACAGCCATCAGGGCGGCGGCGAGTGAGATCGCCGACCGGGTGCCGTTCGTGCCCGGTACCGGATCCGCCAAGCTGGACGAGACGCTCGAGCTGACCGCGATCGCGCGGGACGCCGGCGCCGACGCGGTGCTGATCATCACCCCGTATTACGCGCGGCCCACCCAGGAGGGCCTGTTCAGCTGGTACAGCACGGTCGCGCGCGAGTTCCCCGGGCTGCCGGTCATCGCCTACAACGTGCCGTCCCGCACCGCGGTCGACATCGCGCCGGAGACCGTCGCGCGGCTGCGGCGCGCCCACGACAACATCGTCGGGGTCAAGGAGACGACGAGGGACTTCGAGCACTTCTCCCGGGTGCTGCACGTGGCCGGCCGCGACACGCTGGTCTGGTCCGGAATCGAGCTGCTGTGCCTGCCGCTGCTGGCGCTCGGCGGGGCCGGTTTCGTCAGCGCGACCGCCAACCTCGCCCCGTCCGCGGTGGCGCGGATGTACGAGCACTGGGAGGCCGGGGAGTTCGACAAGGCACGGGAGCTGCACTTCGGCCTGCACCCGGTCACCGACGTGATCTTCACCGAGACCAATCCGGCGGCGGCCAAGTGGGTGCTCGCCCAGTCCGGACTCATCGGCTCCGGATTCGTCCGGCCGCCGCTGGTGCCGCTCACCGAGGCGGGCCAGACTAAGGTCCGCGAGCTACTCCGCCAGGGGTCGCCAGTGCTCGAGGGACCAGTGGGACGAGTGGCAGACGGCGGCGTACGTTCGGGAGAGTGACGATGAGCAACCCGGTGCTTCCGGAAAAGATCCTGCACTACATCGGCGGAAAGCACCTGCCCAGTACGGACGGGGCGACGTTCGGGGTCGCGGAGCCGCTCAGCAATAGGGTGTACGCGCAGGTGGCGGCGGGCGGACCCGGGGACGCGGACCGGGCGGTCGAGGCAGCGACGGCGGCGTTCGAGACCGGGCCGTGGCCGGGGATGGCGGCGCGGGCCCGGGCGCGCGTGCTGAACCGGATCGCCGACGCGATCGAGGCCCGGTCCGAGCAGATCGCCGCCGTGGAGACGTTCGACACCGGGCTGCCCATCACCCAGGCACGCGGGCAGGCGGCGCGGGCGGCGGAAAACTTCCGGTTCTTCGCCGACGTGATCGTGGCGCAGCACGAGGAGGCCTTCTCCTCGCCCGGTCAGCTCGGGTACGTGCTCCGCAAGCCGGTCGGCGTGGCCGGGCTGATCACCCCCTGGAACACGCCGTTCATGCTGGAGTCCTGGAAGCTCGCCCCGGCGCTGGCCTCGGGGTGCACGGTCGTGCTGAAGCCGGCCGAGTGGACGCCGCTGTCCGCGTCGCTGCTGCCGGACATCATGACCGAGGCCGGCGTGCCGGACGGGGTGTTCAACATCGTGCACGGCATCGGTGAAACCGCGGGGGCCTCGCTCGTCGCGCACCCCGGCGTGCCGCTGATCTCGTTCACCGGCGAGACCCTGACCGGGGAAACGATCATGCGGTCGGCCGCCTCCCACCTGAAGGGGCTGTCGATGGAGCTCGGCGGGAAGTCGCCGTGCG
>Ga0335075_10011630_pt1 | contig 13302 bp, 10 predicted proteins | sample Lox_Sample_24_FD_206723 | JGI IMG/M metagenome (GOLD analysis project Ga0335075, IMG submission 206723) | Soil microbial communities from Loxahatchee National Wildlife Refuge, Florida, United States - Lox_Sample_2.4 | ecosystem: Environmental > Terrestrial > Soil > Wetlands | place: USA...
TCGACGCAAACGCCGGCCTGTCCGGCCTCGAAACGGAGCCAGGCGCGTTCCTCAGCCGCGCGCTGCGCGTTGTTCGCGGCGATGCAGCCGCTGCAGTGCGCGCCGGGCAGGCCCGCATTCAGGACGAGGCCTCGCAGCTGGTGGCCGAGATCGCCGCCGCACCCCGCTCCGGCGAAACCCGCGTGGCCAAAGTGCTCGATGCCTGCGCCGCTCCTGGCGGAAAAACCGCGATCCTGCTCGAACGCTTCCCCCACGCGCAGATCACCGCGATCGATGTCAGCCGCAATCGCCTCGATGCCATGCTCCGGCTCCTCGGCCCGGTTGGCCAGCGCCTGAACGTTGAGGTTGCCGACGCGGCCAGGCTCGAATTGCGCCCCGAATGGGATCGCATTCTCTGCGACGTCCCCTGCAGCGGCACCGGAACCATGGCCCGCAATCCGGAAATCCGCCTGCGCCTGACCGAGGCCGACCTCCAGCGCCAGCGGACAAGGCAAATCGCCATCCTGCGCGCGGCGCTCGCCGGACTCGCTCCCGGCGGCCGCCTCGTCTATTGCACCTGTTCCCTGGAGCCGGAGGAAAACGAAGACGTCATCACGGCTGTCCTGCGCGAGGCGCCAGCCTTCCGCATGGTTCCCATATCGGGAATCCTCGACCATCTGGTGGCCGCCGGCTTGCTCACAGCGGAAGGCCGTCAGCTCCTGCGCTCGGCGGCAACAAGCAGCTTCCTGCGCACCATCCCCGGCGTCCATCCGTGCGATGGATTCTTCGCCGCGGTGCTGGAAGCGCGCTGAACTTCTCCCCCGGTCCGCCGATAGACGGAGTCAGGAGGAGCTATGGCTCTGTTTGTGTGGAACGATTCCTACAGCGTGAAGGTCGCGGCGTGCGACGCACAGCACAAGCGGCTGTTTGACATCATCAACCAGTTGGGCGATGCCATGCGCACCGGCAAGGGCCAGGAGGTGCTGGCGAAGACGATCGGTGAGCTGCTGACGTACACGCGCACCCATTTCCAGCAGGAAGAAGCCCTGATGAAGAAGGCGAACTTTCCGCAACTGGCGCCGCATCAGGCCATGCACCGCAAGTTCATCGGCGACGTGGAAAAACTCGACCGCGATCTCCGCGAAGGGCACAGCGCGAATTCCGTGCAGGTCCTCGATCTGTTGCGGGACTGGCTGCTGAATCACATCCTGAAGGTCGACAGGACCTATTCGGAATGCCTGAACGCCGCCGGCATCCGGTGAGCGGGCGTGTCAGCAGGCCAGCTGAGTGCGGCTCAGGCGCAGCCCGTCGAGGCGCCCCAGCATGGTCACGGCCACCCGTTGCGGCTGGAACAGCTCCGCCGCCATCGCCATCACCTGCTCCTCCGTCACGCCTTCCACGCGGTCCAGGATCTCGTTCAGCCCGAAGAACCGCTCGAAGTACATCTGCTGGCGCGCCAGGTTCGACATGCGCGACATGGAGCTTTCCAGCGAAAGCAGCAGATTGCCCTTCAGCTGATCCTTAGCCCGGCGCAGCTCATCCGGCTGCAGCGGCTCGGTCTTCAGCCGGCGAAACTCTTCCATGATCAGGTCGATCACCTGCACCGCGCGGTCCGCCGACGTTCCGGCGTAGACGCACAGCGCTCCCGTGTCGCGGTAAGGGTTCAGATCGCTGTAGATGGCGTACACCAGCCCGCGCTCTTCGCGCACCGTCTGGAAGAGCCGCGAGCTCATTCCGCCGCCCAGAATCGTGTTCAGCAGCAGGGTAATGTAACGCGACTCGTCCGCTACCGGCGGCGACTGCACGCCCAGGCAGAGCTGCACCTGCTCCAGCGATTTCTTGTTGCGGAGATTGATGCGTGGCGTCACCTGCGGCACGGCGGTGTCGCTGCTCACTCTGCCCGGCCCCAGGGAGCCAAAGTGCCGCGTGACCAGTTCGACAAAGCTGTCGTGTTCCAGATTGCCGGCGGCCGAGAACACCATGTTCCCGCCCAGGAAACGCTCCTCGTAGAAACGCAGCAGCGTGTTCTGCTCGAAGCTGCGCACCGTCTCCCGGGTTCCCAGGATCGGCTTGCCCAGCGGATGCCCCCGCCAGAAATTCTGCGTAAAGATCTCGTGGACAAGCGTGTCCGGATTGTCCTCGTCCATCTTGATCTCTTCCAGGATCACGCCCCGCTCCCGGGCGATCTCCTCGGTCGCGAACACCGGGTTCAGCACCAGGTCCGAGAGCACGTCCAGCGCCGTCGGCACATGGTCGTCCAGCACCTTCACGTTGAAACAGATCGTCTCTTTCCCCGTAAACGCGTCCAGATTGCCACCGATCGCGTCCACCTCCCGCGCGATCCGCTGCGCCGAGCGCGACTTCGTCCCCTTGAAGACCATGTGCTCCACAAAATGCGAGATGCCGTTCAGTTCCGGCAGCTCATGCCGCGATCCGGCGCGCATCCACACGCCCATCGCGACTGACCGCACGTGTTCCATCCGTTCGGTCAGGACAATCAGCCCGCTGGGCAGGACGGTTCGGCGTATGTTGCGTTCGCTGTTCATCGGTGTGCGTGCGTTTCCGGGAGAGGGACCCAGCCGGGTTTTCGATGCGCTATGCTCGGAATCAGAATGTCTGCCGGCGGGAAACTCGATACCTTCATCTTAGACGCTGCCGGACCCCGTCCCGGCGCTGGACTTTTTGGCCTGAATAATCAGCAACTTACCGAGCAGCTTGGCGAATTCCACCTCCCCGGTTGGCGAATTCGCCAACTGGAAACCGCTCTTTACAGCCAGCGGGTGACCACCCTCGACGAAGTCACCACGTGGCCCAAAGACCTCCGCGAGCAGGTCAAAACGGCTGGGTTTGAGGTCCGCCTGACCCGGATCGCGGAGACCTTTCGCTCGGTCGACGGCACTGAGCGCTACCTGATCGCCTGCGCCGACGGCCAGACCGTCGAGACCGTGTGGATGCCCGAAGGCGATGGCGCCGAGGACGACGACTCCGCGCCAGAACCCGCCTCCGGCGAGGCTCCGTCTGCCCGCAGCTGGACCCGCGCCACCATCTGCGTCTCCAGCCAGATCGGCTGCGCCGTCAACTGCCAGTTCTGCCTCACCGCAAAGCTGGGGATCATACGCAATCTCACCGCCGGCGAAATTGCCGGGCAGGTCGCCGCCGTCCTCAACCGCCACCAGGCCCAGCCCGGCCGCGATCGCATCAACCTGGTCTTCATGGGCATGGGCGAGCCGTTCCTCAACTACGACGCCTTCATGGACGCCGCCCGCCTGCTCGCCGGCCCCATGGCGATCCCCGAATCGCGCATGACCGTCTCGACCTCCGGCATCGTCCCCGGCATCCTGCGCTTCGCCGAGGAGCCAATCCGTCCCCGCCTCGCCATCTCTCTCAACGCGCCCAACGACGCGGTCCGCGAAGCAATCATGCCCATCACCCGCAAGTGGGCGATCGCCGATGTGATCGAGGCGGTGCGGAAGCTGCCGTTGCGTCCGCGGGAGCGCGTGACCTTCGAGTACGTGCTCCTCAGCGGCGTCAACGACCAGGCGCAGCACGCCGACGAGGTTGCCAGGCTGGTCCGTCGGGCGAATTTCCCAGCCAGGGTCAACCTGATCGCCTGGAATCCCGGCCCCGGAGTGCCGTTTGCCATGCCGGATGCGCAGTCGGTCGACGCCTTCCAGCAGCGCCTGCGCGCCGGGGGCGTTCCGGCGTTTATCCGCCGCCCGCGCGGGCGCGACATCTACGCCGCCTGCGGCCAGCTCAAGAAGACCATGGATTAAGCACGACCCACGGGTGCCCCGCTTCTGCCCGGTTGTGGCAGAAGTGGGCAGCCGCGACTCTAACCCTGCCGCCTCGTACACGGCATGACTTCATGCGCGCCGCCGGGCCTCAAAAACACGCCCCTGCGGACTCCCTACGCTGGCCCGTCCGACCGGAGCGGCAGCGACAACACCGCGTCCGTCACCCGATCCGCCGCGTGCCGCAGCACGTCCCCCTCCGCCGCAAAATCGCCCGTAACGCAGCGGATCCCCATCGCCTCGATGCGATCGACGTCCGCAACCGTCACTTCCGCGCCCTGCGCCGCATAGCGTTCCCGCAGCGCCTCCGAGACCGGCGCGGTGTTCACCAGCGCGTAGTCGAAGATCGGCCGTCCCGCGTGCTCGTAAATGCGCTCGATATGCTGCGAAGCCGTCAGGTGCAGGCTCTCGTTCGCCTGCGTCATCAGGTTGCAGACAAAGACCCGCGTCGCCCGCGCCGAGCCCAGAGCCTCCGCAATGCCTCGCACCAGCAAATTCGTCACAATGCTGGTGTAGAGCGACCCCGGACCCACCGTGATCAGGTCGGCCGCGGCAATCGCCTCCAGCGTCTCCGCCGGCGGCGGCGGATCGGGCGGCTCGATCATCAGTTCCACGATGCGCAGCCGGCTGGCCGTGATGCTGGTCTCGCCCCGCACCAGCGACCCATCCTCCATCCGTGCCGCCAGCGTCACGTTCGCCTGCGTGGCCGGCAGAATATGCCCTCGCGTCGCCAGAATCTCCGCCGCCAGACGGACCGCCAGCGCAAAATCGCCCGTCATCTCGGTAAGGGCGGCAATAAAGAGGTTGCCGAAGTTGTGCCCGGCCAGGTCCCCGCTGCTCCCAAAACGATGCCGAAACAGGCGCGAGATCAGCCGCTCATCCTCAGAGAGCGCGACCATGCAGTTGCGCAGGTCCCCCGGAGGCAGCATGTTGAAGTCGCGCCGCAGCCGCCCGCTCGAGCCGCCATCGTCCGTCACGGTCACCACCGCGGTCAGATCCGCGATCAGCGGCGCGCGCGCCGGCACTTCCAGCAGCCCGGCCCCATGCGGAACCCGGTATTTCAGTCCACGCAGCAGCGTCGAAAGGCCGGTGCCTCCGCCCAGGGCGACCACGCGCAGCGCCGCCGGGGTTGCAGGCGCCGCCTCCGCAGCACGAACGCCGGGGGCCGGAAATGTCGACACAGAAACGCTCACAGAGTCCGTTCGATCTGCTCTGTCGAGTTTAAACCCGCACCGCGGCCGGCTACGGTACTTCCGGATACAGCAGTTCCGTAAAACGCGGATCGTCGACCATATCGATGAAATCCGGATCGGTGCGCGCCTGAATCCGCAACGCCGGGTTGAGCTCGATGGCTCGCGCCAGGTGCTCCAGCGCTTCTTCGTTTTGCCCCGTCATGCTGTTCAGCAGCGCCACGCCGTAGTGGGCGAAGTCGGAATCAGGATGCGCCGCCAGAATGGACTCGAACTGGTCGCGCGCGTCCTCGAAACTCCCCGCATTCAGCAGCGAAACTGCATAATCGTAGTGCTCCTCGGGCGTCGCGAAGCTGCGCGAGGAGTCCGCGCTCCGCCGCGCGCACACGCTCTGATATACCCGCACCCGCTCCACCAGTTCCGGGGGCGCGTCGCGCAAAATCTTCTCAAAAAGAGCCCGTGCCTTCTCGAACTTGTTGTCCTGCATCAGCTCCAGAGCATTTTGATAGTCCTGGAACACACGCGGCTGCGCCTCGCCCGCGCCGCCCCGCGCCCTGGCGGGCGTAGTCCGTGGGCGCCGCGCTCCTGGAGTCTCCCGTGCTTCGTGCATTCGAGCCATAGATATCTTTGTCCCATCCAGCTGCCGTCGGAAACGCCGCTCACCGTGGCAGCCCTTCAGAACCAAGTTTTATACGCACATTGCGGCATCACGTCAACTCAGCCTTCGGCTGCCCGCCTTGCTCTCCGGTGCGCAGCATGCAGAAAATGGTAGCGTGGGTCTGGGAATGCTGCGACGGGCGAACACAACTCTCGCGATCACGGCCCTTCTGTGCGGGATGGCGGCCCGCGCCGAGAAGCCGCCCTCGCCCGCCGAAGTCAAGCCCGCCCTCCGCATTCTCGTCGCTCCCCTCGGCTATCTCCCCCCGGGGGCGTTTTACGTCACCTATCGCCTCTCCTCGGCGGCCATGGGATTCTTCGATGACAATCATCTGCTCTTCACCTTTGAGACCACCGGGCTCATGCAGCGCCTGCCCGGCGATCAGGGCGAAGATCAGCAGATCCGCGCCATCGTCCTCGACACCCGCACCGGCCAGGTGCTCAAGCAGACGCAATGGCGCCTGCGCGACCGCGACCCCTACCTCTGGCCCTTTGCCGACGGCAAATTTCTGCTGCGCATCCAGGATACCCTCTACCTCCTCGGCCCTTCGCTCGAGCTCACGCCCTGGCTCCAAACTCCCTCCACCCTACGGCTCGTTGAGATTTCCCCGCAGCGCAAGTGGATGGCCGTCGAGTACGACGACCCGTCGAAGACCCACACCGGGCCCTCCCTCGAGAGCGGCACCGGCGCCCAGACCCCCGTCAAAGTCGCCATTCTGCGCGTGGGATCGCGAAAGCCGATTGCCGTAAGCGAAATGGATCAGCCCGCGGGTCTGCCTCTGCTCGGCGATGGGCTCATCGATGTCGCGGAGGGGCGCGGAATCGCTTCGTGGATCATGCGCGATGTGCCCTTTTCCGGCCCTGCGCAGCTGGTCGGCTCCGTGCATTCCTTCTGCCGGCCTCGCGTGCAGCCGCTCAGCGATGCGGCCGCTCTGGTCTCGTGGTGTTCGCAGGACGAAAACGAGCAGCCCGTCTTCGCCGTCAACCTGGCAGGCCAGGAGCTGTGGCGCGACACCTGGCAGCAGAAGTACGTCTGGCCGTACTTCGACTTCGCGGAAAACGGCAGCCGCTTCGCCTACGAGTCCGTGCAGATCAATGTCCCCATCACAATCGTCGGCTCCAGCCTCGACCTCGACGAGATCGCCGGCCAGATGGTCGGCGTCTATGACACCGCCACCGGCAAGCTGGTGCTGGTGCGCGATGTCTCCCCCGTCCTCACCGCCGGACAAAACGTCGCGCTTTCTCCTGACGGCCGGCGTTTCGCGGTGCTCCGCCACGGCGCCATCGAAATCTACGACCTTCCGCCGGTATCCACGCCCCCGCCGCCTGCGACCGACGCGCGCAAAACCCAGCCGAAGTAGGAGCCTCGGCACCGTCTTCACGCCAGCGCCGCCGCTGCACGCAGCTTTCCTCCACCGTGTTTGACATCTCTCCCGGAGGGGTGACATTCTCATTAGTTTTGTTGGGGTGTTTTGATGAATCCTCCTGGCATCGCCGCCAGCCTCTCCGCCGATTCGCTTGCCGTCGCCCAACCGTATCTGATTCAGCAGGACTGGGCCGCCTACACGCCCGATCAGCACGCCATCTGGGCCGAGCTCGTCCGCCGCCGCATGCCCCAGCTCCGCGAACACGCTGCCGCGGAGTATCTCGACGGCTTCCAGCAGATCGGACTCCGCGAGGACACCATCCCCAACCTCAGCCAGGTCAACCGCCGCCTGTCGCCGCGCACCCGCTGGAACGCCACGCCCGTCAGCGGATTCCTCCCCCCCGATGCCTTCTTCGAGATGCTGGCCGCGCGCCAGTTTCCCACGACCACCTACATCCGCGGCCGCGAGTCGATGGAATACACGCCCGAGCCCGACATCTTCCACGACGTCTTCGGCCACGTGCCCATGCACGCCCACCCGGTCTTCGCCGACTTCCTCCAGCACTACGGCCGCGTCTGCGCCGCCCTGATGGGCGACAAGGAAAAGCTCGAAAAGATGGGCCGCCTCTTCTGGTTCACCGTCGAGTTCGGCGTGATCCGCCAAAAAGGAAAAGTGAAACTCTACGGCAGCGGCCTCATTTCCTCGCACGGCGAAGGAACCCACGTCATCGAAGGCCGCCCGGAAATCCGCGACTTCGACCTCGACCTGGTCCTCGATCAGAAGTTCCTGGTCTCCGAGGAGCAGAAGGTCCTCTACGCCGTCGAGTCCTTCGACCAGATTTACGAGGCGGCCCAGCAGGCGGAGAAGCGCCTGCGCTGAGCCCGCTGCCCGTCCGCCCGGGGGCCTCGGGGAGCCGCCCTGCGACTCACAGAAGTAACCCGGCTTGAAGGAATTTGCAGTGCTTTGATCTTTCCGGGTGCACAATACAAGGATTGAGTCATGGCGGGAGAGCTATAGCATTTTCAGGGTTGCTGTAAACCGAAGCCGAGATATCGAGTCGACGCGACCAACAGGGAGCGGCGACTCTGCGAGAAGCACCAAGGGTACCCTGACCCTGAAAATGCCGTAACCGCCCCGCTCGCAGGAGGAGTCCCGTTGCCGCGCATTCATTTTCATCTGCAACTCGCTGAGCTCAAGGACAAGCTGCTGGCCATGGCCGCGCTCTCGCAGCAGGCGGTCGAGTCCGCCGTGGACGCCTGGCTCCAGCGCGACCCGGGCCTCTGCCAATACGTCCGCGACAACGAAGCCGCCATCAACACTGCGCAGCGCGAAGTCGACGAAATGGCCTACGAGCTGCTCGCCAAGGAGCAGCCCATGGCCATCGACCTCCGCTTCATCCTGGCGGTCATCAAAATCAACGGCGATCTCGAGCGCATCGGCGACATGGCCGTCAGCATCGCCATCCGCACCCTCGACCTCCTCGATCAGGACCCCATCGACCTGCCCGTCGATCTCGCCGGCATGGGCGATTTCGCCGGCCGCATGATCCGCACCGCGATCCAGTCGCTCCTCGACGGCGACGCCCTCGTCGCCGAATCCGTCCGCGACATGGACGACGAGATCGACCGCATGAACCGCGTCGCCATCACCGACCTCACCCGCCGCATCCAGGACCATCCCGAGTGCGCCGACCAGGCCCTCCCCGCCATTCTGATCTCGCGCAACCTCGAACGCATTGCCGACCACGCCACTAACATCGCCACTGATGTTATCTTCTGGGTCCGCGGCGCCGACGTCCGCCACCAGCTCAGCCTCGCCATCGACTAGAAACGCGCGCGTTATCGCTTCGCGCGCTCAAGCACCCACCGCGCCGCTTCCGCCAGCTCGCCGTCCGTCACATCTTCCACCACGATTGCGTCTCCGATTCCCTTCGGCAGAACGAACCGCCGCATTCCCGCCCGATTCTTCTTGTCCCGCCCTGCGGCATCCAGAAGCTCGTCCACGCTCGCGCGGAAGTGCGGCAGCGGCCCGTAGGTAAGGATCGTCGCATCCATGCGGATCGCTTGCTCGACGGTAATCGTTCTGCGGTTCACAGCAATCCGCAGCGCCGCCAGCATCCCCCACGCGATCGCCTCGCCATGCAGCAGCCGCCGGTAGCCCGTCGCCGCTTCAATCGCATGGCCCAGCGTGTGCCCGAAGTTCAGAATCATCCGCAGCCCCGACTCCCGCTCGTCGATGCCCACCACCCCCGCCTTCATGCGGATCGACGCCGCGATCACGCGCTCCAGCGCCGCGGGATCGCCTGCCAGGATCGCCGCGCTGTTCTTCTCCATGAATCGAAACAGCGCCGCATCCCGGATAATTCCCGCCTTCACGCTCTCGAATAATCCGGCTCGCAGCTCGCGCTCCGGCAGAGTCTGCAGCACTCCAATGTCCGCAAAAACCGCAAGGGGATGGTGAAAGCTGCCCACCAGGTTCTTGCCGGCCACAAGATTCACGCCCGTCTTGCCCCCCACCGACGAGTCCACCTGCGCCAGCAGCGTCGTGGGAACCTGCACGTACTCAATGCCGCGCATGTAAATCGCCGCGAGAAATCCCCCCAGATCGCCCACAATGCCGCCGCCGAACGCAATCAGCAGGGACGAGCGGTCCGCGCCCGCCACCGCCAGTTCCCCCGCCAGCCGCTCCACCTGGGCCAGCCGCTTGTACCGCTCGCCCGCTGGAAGAAACAGCGCCGTGGGCTGCCGGTCGCGCGGAAACGCCCCCAGAAACTTCGCACCCCACAGCGCCCAGATCTCCGGCGAGGTGAGAACAAAAATTCTCCGGCCGGACTTCGGCGCAATGCGCCGCGCCAAAAGCGGAAACAGATCGTGTCCGACGTAAACGCTGTAATCCGCTGTCGCGGTCCTCACCGGAATCCTGTGCGCTGTTTTCAAGGTGAGTCCAGAGTAAAACATCCCCGATCGGCGAACCGCCGCGCGTACGCTATATTCGGAAGTAGATGACCTCCGGCAAGGCCGTCCTCCTCCATTTTTCCGGGCACGATCATCCCGGCCTCACCGCGGAGCTCACCAGCACCCTGGCGCATCATCGCATCGCCATCCTCGACATCGGCCAGGCCGTCGTTCATGAAGCGCTCTCGCTCGGCATTTTGATCGAGGTCCCGGCCGAGAGCCGCTTCACGGCCCTGCGCGCGCAGCTCGTCGATCGCGCCCACGAGCTCAACCTCCAGGTCCGCTTCACCACCATCCCCCGCGATTCTCTCAACCACTGGCTGCGCGGACTGCGCCACCATCACTTCATCATCACCATGCTGGGCCGCTCCATCACCGCCGAACATCTCGCGCGCGTCACCTCCACTCTGGCCGCGTACGAGATGAACGTGGACCGCATCGACCGCCTCTCGGAGGAACTTGCCCCCGAGGACTCCGCCGCGAGCGCCTGCGTCGAACTGGCCGTCAGCGGTTCGGCCGTCCGCGAACCCGCCATGCGCGCCGATTTCCTCGCCGCCGCCCAGCAGCTCTCCATCGACATCGCCTTCCAGCGCGAAAGCCTGTTCCGCCGCAATCGGCGCCTCTTCGCCTTCGATATGGATTCCACCCTCATCTGTGGCGAGGTCATCGACGAGCTGGCCAAAATCGCCGGGGTGGGCGACCAGGTTGCGCGCATTACCGAGGCCGCCATGCGGGACGAACTCGATTTCGACGAAAGCTTCACCCGCCGCGTCGCGCTCCTGCGCGGCCTGCCCGCCGAGCGCCTCCACAGCCTGCTCCACGCCATTCCCCTCGCCGATGGCGCCGAGCGCCTCATCCGCACCCTGCGCCTGCTCGGATACAAGACGGCCATCCTCTCCGGCGGATTCACCTTCTTCGCACACCATCTCCAGCAGGCCCTCGGCATCGACTACGTTCACGCCAATCAGCTTGAAGTCGCCGACGGCGTCGTCACCGGCCGCGTCGTGCCGCCCATCGTCAATGGCGAACGCAAAGCCGAACTGCTCGCCGCAATCGCGCGCCGCGAGGGCATCTCCATCGAGCAGGTCGTCGCCGTCGGCGATGGCGCCAACGACATTCCCATGCTCAATCTCGCCGGCATGGGCATCGCCTATCGCGCCAAGCCCCGGGTGCGCGAGAGCGCTCCCCACTCCATCTCCCGCCCTGGCCTCGACGGACTCCTTTACCTCATCGGCGTTCGCGACCGCGATCTTCCGCCACGCGACCCCTCCTAGAGGTTCAATTTTGAAGTGTCACGACTTCAGAGTTTGCGCAGGAAGTATCCGGAAGGAGCATTTTGTATCAGGGCACGACTTCAGTCGTGCGGAAAAACAAGGCCCCCTTTTCAAAGGATTCATCGCGAGAGGGCCGCGCATTCCTGAACAGGCTACCTGAAGAACGCCTCGACGTCGCGGATCTCGCGGGTGATGCGATAGGGCGGCAGGCTCTCGAGAAAGATGCGGCCGTAGCGCTGGCGCTCGAGGCGGGGATCGAGGAGCACGAGGACGCCGCGATCGTCGAGGGAGCGGATGAGGCGGCCGAAGCCCTGCTTGAGGGTGATGACCGCCGAGGGCACCTGGTACTCGAAGAAGGGCTTGCCGCCGGCTTCCTCGATGGCGCGCATGCGGGCCTGGACGACGGGGTCGCTGGGGACGGCGAAGGGGAGGCGGTCGACGATGACGCAACTGAGGGCCTCGCCCTGGACGTCGACGCCCTGCCAGAAACTGGATGTTCCGAAGAGGACGGCATTGGGCGTGGCGCGGAACTCCTCGAGCAGCGCCTTGCGCGGGGCGGTGCCCTGGAGGAGGAGCGGATAATCCAGCTCGCAGAGGAGGCGCTCGTAGAGCTCGCGCATTTGCTGGTAGCTGGTGAAGAGGCAAAAGGCGCGGCCGTGGGTGATCTGGAGCATTTGCCGGATGCGGCGCGCGGCGTGGTCCTGAAATTCCGGCTCGCGGGGATCGGGCATATCGGGCGGGAGATAGAGGAGCGCCTGCTGCGGATAGCGGAAGTGCGAGGGGACGACGAGCTCGCGCGCCTCGTCGAGGCCGAGGCGCCGGCGGAAGTGGGTGAAGCCGCCCTGCACCGTGAGGGTGGCCGAGGTGAGCACGATGCTGGGATAAGTTTCGAAGAGGAGCTCGCGGAGGATCGCTGAGACATCGATGGGAGTGGCCTGGAGGTGGGTGCTCATGTGGCGGCCGCTGCGGCGCTCCAGCCAGAAGACGGTGTTGCGGTCCTGCGACTCCATGAGGAACTTCAATTGCTCGCGAATCATGCCGGTGCGGCGGCGCAGTGGCTGCGCGTCGTCGGCGCCCTTCAGCCGTTCCAGCTCGCCTTCCATGCGATGGAGCGCGTTGAGGACCCCCAGGTAGACATCGCCCTGGGTTTCGAGGAACTCCTCGCGATTGGCGAATGGGATGCGGCCGTCGCCGCCTCCGAATCCATTGGCGCGGCCCTCAGCGCGCGATGGGAGCGCCGAGAAGAACATGCGCGCGCGTTCGCGGATCATCTGCGCGGCGGTGACTACCTCGGCGTTGAGCTCCTTGCTGGCGCGGAGCAGCGTCTCGACATCGCGGGCCAGTTCCTCGAAGCGCACGTTGCTGAGGCTGACGCCGAAGTAGCTGGACGCGGTGTCCTCGAGCTCATGCGCTTCGTCGAAGATGACCACGCCGGCTTCCGGGAGCACGCCGGCATCGGGAGCGCCACCCGCCTGCTGGCGCACGGCCATATCGGCGAAGAAGAGGTGGTGATTCACGATCACCACGTCGCTCTCCGCGGCGCGGCGGCGCATTTCGGTGACGAAGCAACGCTGGTAATCAGGGCAGGTCTGGCCCAGGCAGGCCTCGCTGCGGGCATCGAGCCTGGCCCAGAGCAGGCTGGCTTCGGGCAGATCGTCGAGCTCGGCGCGATCGCCGGTCTCAGTGGTCTTTTCCCAGTCGGCGATGGCCTGGTACTGGGAGATTTCTTCGAGACCGGAGAGGATGGGCTGGTTGCGCAGCGCGAAGAGCTTATGGCGACAGAGGTAGTTTGCGCGGCCTTTCATGTAGCAGACGGCGAGGGGCCCCAGCAGGGATTCGAGGAACGGAACGTCCTTGAAGAAGAGCTGCTCCTGGAGATTTTTGGTGCCGGTGGAGATAATCACCCGCCGGCCGGTAGCCGCGCAGGCGCGCAAGGCGGGGAGCAGATAGGCGAGGGTCTTGCCGGTGCCGGTGCCGGCTTCGACGATGAGATGTCGCTGGTCGGCGAGGGCACGCTCGACGGCCTGCGCCATCTCCAGCTGGCCCTTGCGGAACTCGTAGGGCAGCGGGGACCGCGAGAGGACGCCGCC
>Ga0335075_10011631_pt1 | contig 13302 bp, 14 predicted proteins | sample Lox_Sample_24_FD_206723 | JGI IMG/M metagenome (GOLD analysis project Ga0335075, IMG submission 206723) | Soil microbial communities from Loxahatchee National Wildlife Refuge, Florida, United States - Lox_Sample_2.4 | ecosystem: Environmental > Terrestrial > Soil > Wetlands | place: USA...
GGCCGGGAGCGAGCGTGCGAGCAGCTCATGCGCGCATGTCACGCGCTAGGCCTGCGCAAAGAGGCACTTGACGTCTACCAGCTGGCGCGGAGAGTAACGCTCGAACAGCAGGGCGCGGAGCCGGGCCGGGCGCTCACTATCCTCTACCAGCGGATCCTGGCCGAGGAGACTGCCACTGCCGGCTCAGTCACTAAGCTCACCGAACTGCCGGCCGGCGTGCCGGTACTGGGCATCTCGCAGGTGCCCGGTCCCCCGCCTGACTTCACGGGCAGGTCCGACGAAGTCGCCAACGTTATCGGCCATCTCGACGGTGCTGTCGTTCCGCTCACTGTTATCAGCGGCGCGCCGGGGGTTGGGAAGAGCACTGTTGCCGCCGCGGCCGCGATCCAGCTGCGGTCCAGCTTCGTCGACGGCCAGCTTTACGCCGAGCTCGGTGGCGTGGAGCGCCCGGCGAATCCGCAGGACGTGCTGGCCGGAATGCTCCAGACGATGGGCATCCAGGCGCGAAGCATCCCCGCCCCCGGACCGGCGCGATCGGCGCTCTACCGGTCGCTGCTAGCCGGTCGCAACGTGCTGGTTGTCGCCGACGATGCCGCGACGGCCGCGCAGGTGCGCCCGCTAGTCCCGGCGCCGGGCGGCGCCGCTGTGCTGGTCACGAGTCGCGGCCGACTGACCGGGCTGGCTGGCGCGCACTTTGTGGCGGTAAGCGGGCTTGGAGATGACGATGCGCTGACGCTGCTAGGCCTGACTGCCGGCCCGGCACGCGTCGCCGCCGAGCCGGCCGCTGCCCGCGCCGTCGTGGCGGCCTGCGCGGGCCTGCCTCTCGCGTTGCGCCTCGCCGGGGTCACGCTCGCGGCAAGGCCAGGGCTGAGCATGGCCAGGCTGGCGCGCGAGCTTGCGAGCGTGCGAGTCCTGGACGTGCTTGCGGCGGAGGACGTTTCCGTGCGGGCAGCCATTAGCTCGAGCTACCGTGCCGTCTCGAGCGCTGCCCGAGTTGCCTTGTCCGCGGCGGCAGCTACCGTCCCAGGAGACTTCTCCGCTACTGAACTCGGCACGCTCGCCGGAGGGGATGGCAGCGTCGTCAGCCAGCTCGTTGCCGTCGGGCTGCTGGCGCCAGTGCAGGAGACTGCGGCTACGGACGAGCGCTACGCTGTGCACCCGCTGATCCGTGCGTTCGCTCGTGAACACCCGCAGGACTCTGTCGCGCTCCTGGACGCTGCCAGCCGGCGGCCCGCCGGATTCACGCAAGCGAGCTGAACCCGCGCTATCCGGTGCCTACTCCCACTCCCAGTAGAAACCCACGACCGTCTTCTCAACTGAGCGAACGAAACGATGCACCGAGCACTCGCTGTCAAGCGTCACAGCCTCGCGCTGAATTACATCGCCGTCGTGACCGTCCCAGCGAGCCCACCACACGTGTGCTGGTTGCCGATTCGGGTGGAACTGTATTCGGATATCGATGTTATCGGCGTGCCGCATGACGGCGCGCCGGTGCTCGCGTTCGGCCGGGTCTGTCAGATCGCCCGGATAACGGTAAGAAACCGAGTATTCAAGCGTAATGGTCTCGCCGAGATCCAGGGTCCGCGCCAGCAGTATTTCCGCGAAGAACACATCGTCTTGGATCTGCTGAACGTTGCCGTTCAGTTCCTTGCCGCCCTGCCCGACCTCGATAGTCAGCACGTTCGTGTCACACAGGAAGGGGATCCGGTCGACCCCGTGCGCGATTGCCTCTATGACGTGCAGAAGCCGAGCACGGTCTATCCGTCCGTCCTCACCAATGTAGATGTGGTCGTGCAACGAAAGTGTTTGATGTCGAGGCCGCCCGATCACTTCGTCAACCTGACGCTGAGTTTGCGCAGGGACAGCATGTGTGCCAGATACGACGCCTATGCTGGGCGACCCCTGCCATAGCCGCCAGAGTCGTCCGGCTTCGTGCTCGGAGAAGCCAAACGCATCGATGAAGAGTTGCATCGTGTCCGGGTTGAGATCTACTCCGGACAAGGCACCCGAGACCGTGTCACGAAGTTGGTACTGCATAACCTGGGCGTCGCCCGGATGGCTGGGCGCAGATCGCAATCGGTCGGCTATTACCTCAGCAACGGCCATCTGATTGATGACACCGTCTCGCGGTCTGGCGACGTGATGTTGCCACGCCTCACGGTAACGTCCGGGCTTGAGCAATAACTGCCGCAGGTATGCGGCAGCCGAGCGCCGGCTCTCTGCGTGCTTGGCATCGCTCACTGGCGGCTCTTTCCACACGGCTCGCTGGATTTCTGCGGCCTGTGCGTGCTCGGTTACGTGCCTACTCCCAATGCCAGTGGAAACCGACGACCGTCTTATCAGCTGACCGAAGGTAACGATGCGCCGAGCACTGGCTGTCAAGGGTGACGGCCTCGTGCTGAATTACGTCGCCGTCCGTTCCGTCCCAGTGCGCCCACCAGACCTGTGCTGGCGGGCGACTTGGGTGGAACTCAACGCGCATGTCGATGTTCTCTGCATGGCGCATCACCGCACGCCGATGCATACACTCGGCCGGATCTGCCACATCACCCGGATAACGATAGGTAACCCAGTATTCGAGCGTGATGGTCTCACCGAGATCAAGAGTCCGCGCCAGCACGATCTCCGTGAAGAACAGGTCCTCGCGGATCTGCTCGACCCTGCCACTCAGTTCCTTGCCGCCCTGCCCGACCTCGACAGTCAGCACATTGGTGTCACACAAGAACGGGATCCGGTCAACGCCCTGCGCAACAGCCTCGATAACTTGGAGCATCCGGACACGATCGATACGACCGTCCTCGCCAATATAGACATGATCGTGCAGCGAGAGGGTTTGGTGTCGCGCCGGTCCCAGCATCTCGGCAAGCTCACGCTGCGCCTGGACAGGCACAGCGTGGCTGCCGGACATTACGCCTATGGTTGCCGACCCGTTCCACAGCCGCCACAGCCGTCCGGCCTCGTGCTCAGAGAACCCGAACGACTCGATGAACAGCGACAGGGCCGACCGACTAAGCAGGCGCCCAGTGAGGGCGCGAGAGACCGTGTCCTTGAGTTGGTGCGGAGTTATCTCGGCGTCGGCCGAACTCCGCGGTACAGACCAGAGATGGCGAGCGATCACCTCGGCTACGGCGAGTTGGTTGATAGTGCCACGGCGCTCACGGGAGACATACCGTTCCCAGGACTGTCGGTAAGTGCCCGGCTTCAGCAACAACTGCTGCAAGTAGTGTGCGGCAGCACGGCGACCGTCCTGCCGCTTCGCATCAGGATGCCGCATTAACTCATCCTGGCAAGCATCAGGCATTGGCCGACTCCGCTGGCTTACTGACAGCATGAACAGAGACGGAAACGTCAAGCGACTGCATTCGGATGCCGCACCGCCTTCCGCCTCGTTCAGCGATGCCGTCGTGAACCCACAGCCACCTTATCTGTGTGTGCAGTAGTCAATTATCGTGCCGTTCGGACATGGCTGAGTGATGGACTGACTAGCGGCCAGCATAGTAGTCCCTGGACCGGCCGAGGCGGCGGCGAACCCAGTCAAGCCGAAAGCGCTGGCTAGCACAGCCGAACTGACGAGCGCCATAGCGATGCGAGTGCGGACGACCTTCATGATGTAACCCTTCCCGGCGCCCGCCCGCGCATGAGTCGTCACTCACGCTACTCGACACGGCCGCCGTCAAAAGTATTTTAGGGGTATAAAAAGGACCCGTCAACGACGGTTGCAATGGCGCACGCGACTCTGCGCGCCACTCCATGTGCAGTGCGTGACCAGCGGTTCACTGATCGACTCACGTGCCACATTAGCTTCATCCCTCTTTCGTGCCACTCGGGCCATCCCGAATCGACTTGACTCGGGACGCGTGACAGGGTGCCGGTCGAGTCAAGGAGGCCAGTCAAGGTGGCCACGGTCTGCAATTCTCAAACTGGAGCAGTGGTTTGGGGCAGAGGCCTCAGGCCCGATCGCACAACAGTTGATGATCTTCCTCCGCATCTGACTGCAGACCTCCGGCTGCCGGAGACCGCCCGCGGGCGAATGGTTCGGCGTGCACAGCATCGTCGCCGTCAGTCGGCGACGAGTTCCACTTCGAAGCCGTCAGCGTTCTCCAGGTACGCCGCGTAGTGCTGCGGCCCGCCCGCGTACGGGTGCAGATCCGAGAACATGAGCCGCCAGCCATGGAGCAGCGCCTCTGCGGTGAGCTCATCGACCTGCCGACGGCTCGGCACGTGGAAGGCCAGGTGGTTCAGTCCTGGCCGGCACCGATCATGCCTGCTGGCCGTACGGGCCGGGGACTGCTCGACGACGATGTAAGCGTGCCCGGACTGCCAGCTTCGGCCGCCAGGCCAGTCCTGGAACATGCGGTAGCCCAGCGCAGTAAGCAGCCAGCCCCAGCTCGTGATCGCGCGGTCCAGGTTCGGCACCCAGAGCTCGACGTGATGTATTGCACCGAGGGCCGGCTGGTCAGCTGAGACTCGCTCGGGCCCCGCGCCGTACTGCGCATCGGCCTGTCCGGTGTCGACGTGTGCGGCATCAGCCTGGCCCGCACCGAACTGGCCGGTGCTGGCCAGCCCCTGGTCGGCCTGCACCTGACTGGCCTCTGCCTGAGTCTCTGCCATAGCTGCGTCCCTGCCGGTCTCCGTACTCGCGGTTCGCTGCGGCCCGGCAAACCGCAGTTCCGGAGGACCACGTTACGGCATCTAATCAGGACTTTCGCTTTTAATAACACGAAATCGCCAGGATGCGGCGTAGCACTCACATCAGGCAGGCCAATAAGTTGCGCAGCGTCAGGGCCGCGCCACCGCGTCGCTGCTGAGATTCGCCGACATAGCATTCGTTTGAGCGTCGCCGGGTGACCTTATCGACCGTTATGTTCGATCTGTGACAACACAAATCGATGCCAAGTCGCTCTGACCCGCGTCACATCGACAGTTGCCGGCAAGCGAGCCGGCGGTTACTCAGGTGCGGGCAGGTTGGCCAGCACGTCCAGAGAAGCCCGGTGCGCATCCGCGGTACCAAGGCCGATCGAGTCTGCCTTTGCGCGCTTGAGGTACAGGTGCGCCGGGTGCTCCCAGGTGAACCCGATCCCGCCGTGCAGCTGGATCATCTCCTGCGCGGACTTCAGTGCGGTGTCCGAGCACGCCGCTTTGGCCAGTGCCACCGCCATCGTCGTCTCCGGGCCGAATCCAGCCGCGAGCCAGTCAGCCGCATACCGGGCTGCGGCCCTGGCCTGCGTGAGCGACACCCACAGGTCCGCCAGCCGGTGCTTGATCGCCTGGAAGCCGCCAACCGGACGCGCGAACTGGCGCCGCTCCTTGACGTAGGCGACGGTCGTGTCCAGGCACTGCTCTGCCAGGCCGAGCTGCTCCGAGGCCAGGACGCCGGCGCCGGCCAGCTGCGCGGCCGCGACTGCATGCTCAGCCGCCTGGCCGACCGCGACACGCCGGGCTAGCGCACCCTCCAGCCGGACTTCACATAGTTGCCGGGTCATGTCCAGCGAGACGAGCGGCCGCTTGCCGACGCCGGGCTGGCTGACCCGGACCGCATACAGGCTGTACGGCACGCTGTCCACCGGAATGATCAGCAACCCGGCCGGCAGCGCATCCGCAAGCCCCGAGATCGTGCCGGTCAGCCGGTAATCGCCGCGTTCGTCACCGCGCTGCGGCGCGTCCAGCCGGACCGTCGCCTCGGGCCGGTAACGCGTCCCGGCCGCGAACGGGATCGCCAGCGAGGCCGTCAGCGCACCGCTCGCCAGGTCCGGGAGAAACTCTGTGTCACCGCCTGCCCACAGCGCCGTCGTCGCGATCACAGCACTGCCCAGGAACGGGACCGGGGCGACCGCCCGGCCGAGCTCCTCCGCAACCACCGCGGCCTCGCGATACGAGGCGCCAGCGCCGCCGAGTGATTCCGGGACCAGCAAGCCCGCGCAGCCGACCTCGGCCGCCAGCGTGTGCCACAAGCCATCGTCGTAGGTCTGGCCTGTCTCAGTCCTGGCCAGCACGTCGCGCCAGGGCGCCTTGTCCGTGAGCAGCTCGCGCACGGCAGCGCGCAGCTCGGTCTCGGTCTCGCCGTACAGCAGGTTCGCCGTCCGGGCAGGGCGGTTGCGACCGCTCGCGCCCGGCCCGTGGGCCGTGGCACCCGCACCAGCAGCCGCGCTGCCGCTGGCCGGCTGGCCCGGAGCTGTGTCGTTCACCGTTGCCTCACTCGCGGTCGCCTCAGTCACCGGGGCAGATCCTTCCACGGCCCGGTGTCGACCCTGGCCTCTTTCGGCAGCCCGAGCACCCGCTCGGCGATGATGTTGCGCAGGATTTCCGACGTCCCGCCCTCGATCGAGTTGCCCTTGGCCCGCAGGAACCGGAAGCCGGGGTTACGGCCGAAGAAGTTCGCCCCCTCCGGCCGCCGCAGCGTCCAGTCGTCGTAGAGCAGCCCGTCTCCCCCGGCCAGCTCGACCTCGAACTCAGAGATCTCCTGGTTCAGCCGGGCGAACACCAGCTTGGCCGCTGAGCCCTCCGGACCCGGCTGCCCGGCGGCGAGTTGCTGGCGCAGCCGGGCGCCCGCGAGCCGGGCGACCTCGGCATCGGCCCACAACCGCAGCAGCCGGTCATGCAGTCCGGGAGTCCGCAGCTCGGGGTGCTCCCGCCAGGTCCTGGCCGCGGACGCGATCATGCCGCCCTCGCGGGGCATGGCGTTGCCGCCGATGGACACCCGCTCGTTCATCAGGGTCGACATCGAGACTGTCCAGCCCTGGCCGACGCCGCCGATCCGGTCCGCGTCCGGGACCTGCGCGTCGGTGAGGAACACCTCGTTGAACTCAGCTTCGCCGGTGATCTGCCGCAGCGGCCGCACCTCGACCCCGGGCTGCTTCATGTCCAGCGCGAAGTAGGTGAGGCCCTCGTGCTTCGGCGCGTCCGGGTCAGTGCGCGCGACCAGCAGCGCGCGTCTGGCCATGTGCGCCGAGGACGTCCAGACCTTCTGGCCGTTCGCCGTCCAGGTGTCGCCGTCCCGAACCGCCCGCGTGGCCAGCCCGGCGAGGTCGGACCCGGCGCCCGGCTCGCTGAACAGCTGGCACCAGATCTCCTCCCCCGTCCACAGCGGCCGAAGCCAGCGCTCCTTCTGCTCTGCCGTGCCGTGCGCCAGGATGGTCGGCGCGGCCATGCCGAGCCCGATGCCGTTGCGCTCGGGGTGGTTCGTCGGCGCGCCTGCCGCGGCGAATTCGCGATCAACCACAACCTGGAGGGAACGTGGGAGTCCCTGCCCGCCGAGTCCCGCAGGGTAATGAACCCAGGCCAGTCCGGCCTCGAACCGGGCGCGCAGGAAATCGAGCCGCTCGGTGCTGCCGGGGTCATGCGCCGCCAGGAACTCGGCAACCTGCGACCGGAGCGCGTCGGCGTCGGGCAAGGGCGCGTTCCCGCCCTGGCCGGCCTTGTCCGTCACCACGGTGTCCTCCTCAACACGGTGCCCCCCTCAACACAGGGCCCCCGGTCAGCACAGTGGCCCGCCGGCCACGTAGATGACCTGGCCGGAGACGAACCCGGCACCTTCGCTGACCAGGAACGAAATGACGTGCGCGACGTCGTCGGGGGTGCCGACCCGGCGGACTGGGATGTTGGCGGCGGCTGCTTTCTGGAAGTCCTCGAAGCCCATGCCGATCCGTGCCGCCGTGGCGGCAGTCATGTCGGTGGCGATGAAGCCAGGCGCCACGGCGTTGGCCGTGATGCCGAACTGGCCGAGTTCGATGGCCAGCGTCTTGGTGAAGCCCTGCAGGCCGGCCTTCGCGGCGGAGTAGTTTGCCTGGCCGCGGTTGCCGAGCGCCGAACTGGAGGACAGGTTGACGATCCGGCCCCACTTGCCGTCCACCATGTATTTCTGGCAGGCCTTGCTCATCAGGAACGACCCGCGCAGGTGGATGCCAAGGACGGTGTCCCAGTCGTCCAGGGTCATCTTGAACAGCATGTTGTCCCGGATGACACCGGCGTTGTTGACTAGGACGGCCGGGGCGCCCAACTCGCTGGCGATCTTGTCGACACCCATCTGTACCTGGTCAGCGTCGCTGACGTCGGCGCCCACGGCGATGGCCCTGCCGCCGGCCGAGGTGATCGCGTCGACGGTCGCCGAGCAGTCGCCTTCCTTCAGGTCGAGCACCGCGACCGCAAAGCCGTCCGAAGCCAGGCGCTTAGCCGTTCCCGCGCCGATACCGCGCGCGGCGCCGGTGACGACGGCTACTCGCTGGGACGCCTCTGACATATGTTCCTCCTGAGTAAGGCTTACTGATACTTCCTGAGCTCGCGGCGGGCGAGCGACCGCTTGTGCACCTCATCCGGGCCGTCGGCGAACCTCAGCGTCCGGGTGTGCGCCCACATCATCGCCAGCGGGAAGTCCTGGCTGACGCCGCCGCCGCCGTGCGACTGGATCGCCTTGTCGATGATCCACTCGGTCGTCTGCGGCACCAGGATCTTGATGGACTGGATCTCGGTATGCGCGCCCTTGTTGCCGACCGTGTCCATGAGCCAGGCAGTTTTCAGCACCAGCAGCCTGGCGGCCTCGATCCGCACCCGTGACTCGGCGATCCAGTCCTGGATCACGCCCTGCTCAGCCAGCGGCTTGCCCCAGGCAACGCGACCGGTCACCCGGCGGCACATGAGCTCGAGCGCGCGCTCGGCTGCGCCGAGCTGCCGCATGCAGTGGTGAATGCGGCCGGGACCGAGCCTCGCCTGAGCGATCGCGAAACCCTCGCCCTCGCCGGAAATGACATTGGTCACGGGCACCCGGACGTCGGTGAACTCGATCTCCGCGTGGCCGCCGTGCGTCCCGTCGGTGTAGCCGAAGACGTGCATGCCGCGCTTGATGTTCACGCCCGGAGTGTCTCTAGGGACGAGGATCTGGGACTGCTGCCGGTGCCGGTCGGCCTCCGGATTGCTCTTGCCCATCACGACGAGGATCTTGCAGCGCGGGTCCATCGCCCCGCTGGACCACCACTTGCGGCCGTTGATCACGAACACGTCGCCGTCCCTGGTGATGCTCGTCGAGATGTTGGTGGCGTCCGAGGACGCCACATCGGGCTCGGTCATGCAGAACGCAGACCGGATCTCGCCGTCCAGCAGCGGCTGCAGCCACTGCTTCTGCTGCTCCGGGGTGCCGAACTCGGCCAGCACCTCCATATTGCCGGTGTCGGGCGCGGCGCAGTTGAGCGCCTCCGGCGCGATGAACGAGCGCCCGGTGATCTCGGCCAGCGGCGCGTACTGCAGGTTGGTCAGCCCGGCGCCCTGAGGGTGGTGGGCCAGGAACAGGTTCCACAGGCCCTGCTTCCTGGCCTCGGCCTTGAGCTCCTCCAGCACCGGCGGGCGCTCCCAGCCGCGGCCCTGGCTTGCCATCTCGGCGGCCTGCTCCTCGAACACCTTCTCGGCGGGGATGACGTGCTCGTCGAGGAATGCCCGAAGCTGGCCCCGGAGTTCCTCGGTGCGCGCGTCGAATGCGAAGTCCATCTATGCCTCCAGGGGCCGGTGCCGGCCGCGACGAGTGCGGACAATGCTACCTACCGGTCAGTACGGCTCCACGCTACGGTGCTGCCATGGCAATGGTCGAGACCGTCCGCGGACCCGTCGATACGGATGCTCTGGGGACGACTCTGATGCACGAGCACGTGTTCGTCCGCAGCGAGGAAGTCCAGCTGAACTACCCGGCCGGCTGGGATGAGGACGAGCGGGTCGACGACGCCATCGGAAAGCTGAACGCGCTGGCTAAACGCGGCTGCCAGACGATCGCCGATCCGACCGTGATCGGCCTCGGCCGCGACATCGGGCGCATCATCCGGGTCGCCGACGGCACAAGCCTCAACATCATCGTCGCGACCGGTCTGTACACCTATAACGACGTGCCGTTCTACTTCAGGTACCGCGGACCCCGCGGTGACGGACTTGACCCGATGGCGCAGCTGTTCATCGATGACCTGACGACGGGGATCGCGGGCACGCACGTCAAGGCCGCGTTCCTCAAGTGCGCCATCGACGAGCCCGGGATGACACCCGGCGTGGAACGCGTGCTGCGGGCGGTCTGCCAGGCGCACGCCGAGACCGGCGCCCCGGTCACCGTGCATACTCACCCGCACTCCTTTACCGGCCGGGCCGTGCTCGACGTGCTGCGCGCGGAGAAAACCGACCTGAGCAAGGTCGTGCTCGGCCACAGCGGCGACTCCACCGACCTGGACTACCTATCCGAGCTGGCCGATGCCGGCTGCCTGCTCGGCATGGACCGGTTCGGGCTGGACGTGATCACGCCGTTCGAAGACCGGGTCGGCACGGTAGCGGCGATGTGCGAGCGCGGTTACGCCGATCGCATGGTGCTGTCACATGATGCCGCGTGTCACATCGACTGGTTCCCCGCGGAAGTGATCCCGCGTTTCGCGCCGGCCTGGAACTTCGGGCACCTGTTTAACGACGTGCTGCCGGCGCTGCGTGAGCGAGGCGTGACCGAGTCGCAGATCCAGACGATGCTGGTCGACAACCCGCGGCGGTACTTCTCAGGGAACTGACGTGTCGGCAGCTGACTCGCCGGCTCGACCCGCTGACGGGGCCGCTGTCGGTTGAGGCGGGGCGGTCGCGATGATCCAGTCCATCAGTGGCAGCAGCAGGGCCGCCAGCTCGTGGCCGCGGTCGGTCAGGCTGTAGTCGACGTGCGGCGGGACCACCGGCCGCTGCTCCCGCGGCACCAGTCCGTCCGCCTCCAGGGTGCGCAGCGTCTGGGCGAGCATCTTCTCGCTTATCCCACCGGCCAAGCGGCGGAGCGACGAGCCGTTCACCACGCTGAGTGCGGCCGTCGGCGCGGCCCTGCGCGCGCTACACGGGAACTAGCCCGCCGCACAGCCAGGATCCGCCGCTGCCCTGGCCACCTTCGTCTCGCTCACCCAGGCCGCCCACGCGGGCCCGTGGCTTGCGGGATATTAGTTATATGCTCTACAATATTTATCATGGCTATAACTAACTTGCCGCCGGAGCTCGGCGCGCCGCCGGGCTCTGACAGACGAGTACTGCTGATCGGCGCATCTCGGGGCTTGGGCCTCGCGCTAGCTCAGCAGTGGGTACGGGGCGGCTGGCATGTCACTGCGACAGTGCGCGGCTCAGGCCGGACTCCCCTGCACGACCTTGCCGGCAACTGCTCCGGACAGATCCAGATCGAGACCGTTGACATCACCGAGCCGGCGCAGATCGCAGCGCTCCGTACTCGCCTGGCGGACCGGATGTTCGATCTGCTGTTCGTGAATGCCGGCGTCACCAATCAGCCCGAGGGCACGGTAGCGGAGACCTCTACCGATGAGTTCAACCGTGTGATGGTCACCAACGCGCTAGGCCCGCTGCGCGTCGTAGAGACGCTCCACAACCATGTCGAGCCCGCAGGCACTATCGCGGTGATGTCCTCAGGCCAGGGCAGCGTGGCGAACAATGTCAGCGGCGGTCACGAGGTGTACCGCGGCAGCAAGGCCGCGCTCAACACCTTCATGCGCAGCTACGCAGCGCGGCACAGCGCCGGGCACCGGACCCTCGTCCTCATGGCTCCTGGCTGGGTGCGCACCGAAATGGGCGGCCCAGGCGCCCGGCTCGGTATCGACGAGAGCATCCCGAACGTGGTCAGGACGCTCGACACCCTCCGGGGCAAACGCGGTCTGCATTACGTCGACTACCTCGGCCGGACCGTGCCGTGGTAACCGAGGGCCCGCAACAGGCCTGGGCCCTCATGCGAGGGTTCGTCGAGGCCCACAGCCGCCACGACGAACTCGCCGGGGCGCTCGGATTCCGCCTTGGCGGCGGCCGGGGCAAGATCCTCTTTCAGCTCCGCGACCGGCCGATGACTCTCAGCGAACTCGCGGAGGCCAACAACCTCGATGCCCCTTACGTAACTCTTATCGTCGACAAACTGGAAGCCCATGGTCTCGTTCAGCGCCAGCCGCACCCAGAGGACCGGCGCCGCAAGCTGGTGACGCTCACGGCCGCCGGTCACCGGGCCATCGCGACCGCCAACGCCATCCTGCTGCGCCCGCCGCCGGCTATGACTACTCTCCCGGCTGACGGCCTCAGGCAACTCACCGAACTCCTCATGCGCATCGTCGACGCAGACAAAACTGGGCACGGCTAGTTCGCCCGCCCAGTTCTTGTCAGGCGTCCCGGAAGCGGAGAAGCACGCCCGCGGCTAGCAGCGCAGCCGCAGCCCACGCGGCCAGCACACCGAGGCCGGCCCACGGGCTGATGGCCAGGCTGTGCACCCCGGTGGTGGTCAGGATGGCCAGGCCCGCGGTCGTCGGCGTATACCGCTCGACCCAGTGCTGCCAGGTTTGCTCGCTGCCCAGGAACAGGGCGATGATCGGCGGGACGTACAGCATCCCCAGCACCGCGCCGGTGGCGGCGGCCGAGTCCCGCACGATCGTGGCGATGCCCAGGCTGAGCAGTCCGACGAGCGCGAGGTAGAGCACCGAGCCCGTGGCTGCCCGGACCGTCGGCCCGTAGGCGGGCGACACGACGGCGAAACCATGCGCGGCGGTGATGCCGTTGCCAGTCATGATCACCCGCCCGGCCGCGAGGCTCCCGGCCACCGCGACCGCTGCGGCCGGGAGTACCAGCGCGGTCAGTACAGCGGCCTTGGCGGCCAGCACCATCCATCGGCGGGGCATCGCGGTGAAGGTCGTGCGGATCATGCCGGTGCTGTACTCGCCGCTGATCACCAGCACGGCCATGACCGCAACTACCGCCTGGCCGAGCTGGATGCCGGTCAGGCTCACCTTGGTGGGGTCGATCGCGCACCCGGTGCCGGCGCCGCACCTGGTGGCCGCCTCGGTCGCGGCCCCGACAGCGACCGTCAGCACGCAGAGCGCGGCCAGGATCCACCCGGTGCCGGGCACGGTCCGAAGCTTGGTCCACTCGGCCCGCAATGCGTCTGACAGTCCGGCGCAGGTGTCCTCGGCCCAGGCGGTGCCACCACGCCGTCGCAGGCCATGCCGTCCGATGGTGATGGTCTGGTTCATGCCGCACCTCCCGCGTCCCGGCGGCGGAGCAGGTAGGCCGCAAAACCGAGGGCGACCGCAGCGTAGGCGCAGAGCACAGCGAAGCCGGACCACGGCGCCAGCGGGAAGTAGTCGGGTGGTGCGTAGTGGCCGACGACCTGCTGGTACTGCGGGACACTCTGCTCCATGGCGAATCCGGCCGCCGGGGTTACCCGGAGGATCCACTCAGACGCACCCGCCGGAAGCACCCCGGAGACGCCGAGGATGTACGGCAGCACGATCGCCACGATGACCGCGGCAACGGCAGCGACGCCGCGGCGCA
>Ga0335075_10011632_pt1 | contig 13302 bp, 10 predicted proteins | sample Lox_Sample_24_FD_206723 | JGI IMG/M metagenome (GOLD analysis project Ga0335075, IMG submission 206723) | Soil microbial communities from Loxahatchee National Wildlife Refuge, Florida, United States - Lox_Sample_2.4 | ecosystem: Environmental > Terrestrial > Soil > Wetlands | place: USA...
GTTCTTGTTTCCTGCTGTCCCTGGCTCGTCGCGTAACAAGGGTATGGTGACAAGGGGGGCGGGCCTGATTCACCGGCAAAGGGATAAAGGTGGTCGTCCCCTAACTATTTACAGACGCTTTACGGGTTTTACAACCCTTACAGACCTGTTGTTACGGCCCGTAAATCAGGTAACGGTCCGTAATTGCCCTGGCTGGAACCGGAAACTGTCCTTACAAACAGGATTACAGAGGCTTTAGGCATTGTTGTAGCGTGGATATAATCGTTCGGTTAGCACCCACCCACCCAATTTCGTTCCTTATCACATTTTAATCATTAAAAATTTGCTCCTATTCTGCATGTATTACTAATAGATGCCTAGATTTAAGGTATCCGGCGTTACGCTGGTGCCCTCGTTACGCCCCTGGGTGGGTGTTGGTGGCGTGGGTGGTTGGGAGTGGATGGGTAGGGGAAGCAGGGGGGGACACGATTAGGTGACTTTTCCTAAGGCAACAATATTAAAGCCACATTTGATCAGCCACTTCTTAAAGCAAGCCACTTTCTGTGACGCAGACTTCTACATTTTGGATATACAACGAAAACATATATACATCATGGCAAGGGTCTCGGCGGGAGGAGCAGCTGCTCCTGATCCTACGGCAATCAATTTAACAAGACTGCTTGCGCGCCTACAAAAGACTCTACTACAGCCGGACACTGCAACGGAACAACGGCTTCGAACTTCCAGTTATGAACGGAGCAGGGTTGATGCTGTAAGATTTCCATCACCGAGTCCAGAAGCGACCGAATTGCTCATATCTGCATAGAACCTCGAATATGCACGAACGCTGCTTTTACGGCTCGAGCAAGATACTACCGCCATCAAGATCCAGTCGAAAAAGCAAGAGGCGCAGACAGAGCTACTCCAAAAGCGAAATATAATCCAGCAACTAAGTGAGCGATTGCAAGAATTTGAACATGTAAGCTACAATGACTCTTCGTGAAGCTGCTCTGCTAATTATACACAGTTCGAAGATGATGCCGAGGAAGACACATCAGAAGGCGAGGACTTGCTCGGAGAAGATACACCCTCGGACGACATAGAAGACAACGACACTCCCTCCGAACCAGCAACGGAGGCCCAAAGCTCATCAGTGATCACAAACCCCGAACCCGCCCCACCATCACCAACCCCACCTTCTGACCGCGACCAACTCTTTCCCCCCTCGCTCCGATCCCGGCACTCCCAAAACCCCTCCCTCCCCTCACACTCAGCTGCCACAACCTCCTCCTCCGCAGGCACCATCTCTATGACCGAAAAGATGCTCTCCCACAACCGCACCGAGCAAGAATCCCTCACCTCCTCTCTCTTAAGCATGGCGCAAGCCCTCAAAGCCAGCTCCCAAGCCTTCTCTAACAGTTTGGAATCCGAGAAAGACATCTTAGGGCGTGCAACAGAGGGCCTGGATAAGAATACTTCTGGTTTAGAGGCGGCAAGTAAGCGGATGGGATATTTGAGGCGCATGACGGAGGGGAAGGGGTGGTGGGGACGGATGATGATGTATGCGTGGATTTTTGGGCTGATGTTTGTGGCGTTGTTTATTGTGGGCTTCTTGCCGAAGTTGAGGTTTTAACTGACAGCTATTGGGAAAGGAGGTTTTTAGATGGCGTGGTGGTATAGCACTGGTTGGGTAGGGGATTGGCATTGGGTTGTTAGGGTTACTTATATTTCCTTCTGGCGACCCATCTCTTGGCTCACAATATTCTGGCATCTCAGAGTCATACCTCGAAATATACACAATGGCTTAACCGAGATTCTAGGGTTTTGATAGAAAGACTCTATTATTGCTCATGCTGATGATGTTAAGGCGAAGGCCGAGCTTGATCAATTTTCAATTATGATCAGGCTTTGTGAAGTAATCAAAGGGCGTCATCGCCATTGTCTCCGCCAAACTTCTCTCTGATATTATAAATAGATCAGTTAGCATCATCGCCCCTATCAGTCTCATTCATCAGATCCAGGTCCGTCACACGGCAGTCTCCGCTACTTGTTCCGTCTGGAAAGGTTGTTAAGTAATTCCTATTCCAAGTCTTGATCTGGTTTCTTCCAGCCGAGTGGGAGCGCGCCTACCGGCTTCCCACCAGTTGGCGGCATGTAGACGTACTTCTGATTGTTTTGATCGGGCTTGTCGAGCCTTTGGTCCCATTTAATACCCGTTTTTTCCTCGAAAATAGACCTGAATTCCTCAAATGCCTTCTGGAGTCGCTTTCCGACGTCTTTATCATGATAGAGTACTGCTGGCAGGTCTGATCTATTATATTTCTTAGCCACAAGGTATGTGTGAGGTTTAGGATTGCTCTCGAAGATCTTTGAGGTAGCATCAGTAACTTGAAAGATGACGGTGGAACTATCTTGACCTACGTAGATAGTAAACGATTCCTCTAACTTGCCCTTGGGAGAAGATGTTATGCGATGTAAGACGACCTTGTATTGAAAGCCAGTTCTATCAACGTATACGCGATGACACGCTGTTACAATCAGCTATAAGTTATAGCATAGCAGAGTCATGCATAGTGATACAAAGCAAAAGTAGTGAAGTCAATATATACTTACGTGGTTCTATGACCCCCTTCGAGCTCTTGGAATCATCTACGCCCTTCTTCTGACGCACCAGAATTGGTATCTTTTTTTGCTTCCCAGCTAGAATTTTTTCTAATTGGTAAGAATCCTCAAATATATGAATTGGTTTTGGCCAGAGAGAATCTTCGAGGAACTCCCAATCAACGATTTTGCATCTTGCTTTGCCAAGTTTCCACGCGTCCCTAACTGGTAAAAATCGATCAGTTATTGCCTCGTAATTCAAAACCGCTACGATGAACTCACCATGGGTGACCTTGTCCTTGAAATTTTGCATGCTGCAAACTAGATGTGTCGTCTTGTCCGTAACCACTTTGTCAACACGGCCACCATGACGGATAATCCACTTCTCCATGTTCTCATGAGAATCTTTGAACTCGCCAGATATGACGAATACCTTCCCCGTAAAAACGGCATTTCGGCCCTTCAGGGGCATGGCAGCCTTACGTTTGATTAAGGTCTTAGCTTGCTGCGGTGGCTTTGCTGGCTTTGATGGTTTCCAGGGCTTGGAGGGGGCAACTTTCTTTGTGATAGTCTTGCGAGGAGCCATGTTGGATGAACCTCCTAAAACTGCAGAATATTTGAACAAGGAATTCTAAGTACGTGATAAGAGTAGAAACGGCATGAGTGAAAATGGTATTGCGGATCACCAACGGTGATAGATGATTGGCAGGGCAGTGGTGACAGAACCGCAATGTGTACTTGAAATGAGATTGAGGTTGCTTTGCAGATGACTACTGGATGGATAAGAAGCAATGCAGCTATGACTCACGACGGTATGTGACCCTTGGTAGGTATTATGGGATGTGAACGAAATGTAGAATGAAAGAGTGTAAATCAGAATGCAAAAGCAATTCGTGCTGTTGAATGCTAGACTAATGTGGAAGATATAAGGCTGTGGCGTCAGAATATGCAGTGCAGTGTATGAAGGTGATGAGATGATTGTTTTGCGTTGATGTAGGAGAAGGCATGCAGATTCTGGAAGAGCAGACTTGATGAAGAAGTCCGTTAGACAAAGACTATGGAGAGTGATATGATTTGAAGAGTCTGCAAGTAAGAAGAAAAGTGTATAAAATCAATGGAGCCAAGTTTCCATGATATTGTCATTGAACAAGGTCTGAGGCAGAGATGGCTATTATAGATTCAAAGTGACCGAACTTTGAATACTCTGATAATGAGTCTGGATTTGTAATTGACGTAGCTATGGATATACGGCCGAGATCAACTTGAAACATGTATGTCGTTATCGTGTATGAAAAGGTAGCAATCCTCGACTGGCGTGCTTGTACTGTACAGGAGCAAGAAAGGGTAACCTGCTGAGTAGGCACGAACAGACGGGTGACAAGAAGTGTTTTGCAGCACGGAGCATTAATTAAGTTATCTACCTATGATATCCTAATGCTTTTTGCAGCTTTAACAAATGCAGTGATTTTTTGCAAGCTTTGCACGCCATCTTCTTCGACTCCACTGCTCACATCAACACCGATTATCCTGTTTCCCACGTCACCAACCTCATGCATCACGGCACTTATGTTGTCGGCATCAAGGCCACCGGCAAGAATTATACGGAGTTCCTTGTCATTAAGAAGAATGTTTCTGATGGCTGCTAAATTCAGCCTTTCGCCTGATCCTCCAGATGCCGAGTCCAACAGAGGCACTGTATGATAGCCTCTTCGTGCAAGGCTTGGCCGCCCAGGTTGGAAGCTCTTGATAACTGGCACTGGGATCAAAGTTGCCCATTCTATGGGTTCGTCTCCATGCAATTGAACGATGTCGAGATCATACATCTTCTGCTTTTGAAGGACTTCTTCTAGAGGCTGATTTTGGAAAACGCCTACCAATAACGGCCGATGGCTTATAATATTGCCTCTTGCATTGGCAAAAAAGTCGGTTGCCCTGGAAGAGCTAATGTTGGCTTGGTAAGACGCCGAGTTTCCTGTTACTCCATGCAGGATCTCGGAGATAGCTAGTGCTTGTTCGTGCGACACGGTCCGCTTGCGCCCAGGAACCATAATCATGCCCACCAGATCCGCCTCAGAATTGATCGCTTCTAGAGCGGCTTCTGCTGTCCTTGTGCCGCAGATTTTGACCAATAAACGATCGTCATCCGTCGTCTTGGATTGAGCAGTAGAGCTACCCAAGAGATCCGCAATGAACTTGGTAGTATCATTAGCACGCATTAGCGCTTCACCCACAAGCACTGCTCCAACTCCATTTCTTTGATAAGCTTCAACATCCTTGGGACCAGAGATACCACTGAGCGCACAAACAATTGTCTCTTTGGGGACTTGGTTCATGAGCCGACTGGTGGTGTTCAAATCCACCTCGAAACTTGTGAGGTTTCTATTATTGACCCCGATGACTTTTGCGCCAAGTTTTACAGCTATGGCCATCTCCTCGGCTGTATTAACCTCGACCAATGGCTCCATACCGAGAGAAAGAGAGTAGCAGTACAAGCGGGTCAGAGTGTGCTTATCAAGCATCTTCACGATCAATAAGACTGTGTCAGCTCCAGCAAGCCGTGCCTCCAGAATCTGGTACTCTTCAAAGATAAACTCTTTTCGTAGCACAGCCGGTCGACTCGGCATGCCTTCTAAGGCCTGCCGTACGGCTCGTAGGTCATCGATACTTCCTTTGAACCATTCTGGTTCTGTCAAGACTGATATGACACTGGCTCCAGCTAATGCATATATTCTAGCTTGAGCCGGGGCACAAGTATCTAAAGATATGACGCCCTTAGAAGGGGACGCCCTCTTTATTTCAGCCATGAGTGATAATGGAAAATCCGATTTTCTGAGCCGGTCAACAAAGGGAATTTGTGGTGGGGCAATGCTGAGTTCGTAAGACGCTTGTAGATCACTGGGACGTTGTGACGGTATGGCCTTCTGCGCAGCAACGGCAACCTTGCGGTGCACAAATATCTTCTCTAATATGTTGGCCTCTTTATTGCCATTGATGGCTTGGCTCATGCCATTAGTGATCGGTTTAGATTGGGTTGCCGTCTCCTTTCGGAACAGCTCATTCTCGGTCCAGGTACCGCCTCGCATATTTAAAAAATTCCTCAGCATTACCCGGCCTTCTGCAGTCAAAATACTTTCTGGATGGAATTGTACACCTTCTACCACAAATTCTTTATGCCGAACTCCCATAATGATTCCTTTCCCGCCATCCTCGCCCTTTGCAATCCAGGAAGAGACTTCTAAGCACTCGGGTAGTGTAGGATGTGTGCCAGCTAAGGAGTGATATCGAGTAACGGGAAGATCTTGCGGCAATTTGGCGTACACGCCTTTATTATCATGACGTAGTGGCGACGTCTTGCCATGCAGTATTTCGCCAGCAGAGCTGACTTCGCCACCGTAAACCTCGTATATACATTGCCTATTGCATTCATTAGCCTTTGATCTTCTACGGGAATTACAAGTGACTTGCTCTCCCATACAAACCCCTAAAACAGGTATCTTCCCTGCAAAATGCTTTATGGCATCTCTACTAATCCCAGAGTCTGTTTGTGGGTGACCAGGGCCCGGGCTGATTACCAATTGTGTCGGATTTTGCGCGATGAGCTCGTCTAATGTTATCTTGTCATTGCGATGAACGGTCACAGAGGCGCCCTCGAGTACAAGATACTGGTAAACATTCCATGTGAATGAATCATAATTGTCTATTAGAACCAAATTTGAAGCATTAGCAAGTGGAGCTGCTGGCGACGGATGTTGCGGCGAGTGGTCGACGAGATCGAGTGCAGGCATTGCGTTGGCCGCCGAAGTGATCAGCGCCGTGGAGCATATGCTCACAGTTAGTTGAAGTGCTAATTCTTTAGAAATTCCGAGTGTTGACCCTATTCCGTCACACTCGGATTAATATTGTTCCTAGCGAGTCGTTGATTCGCAAGGCGCGTAAACTTTCGACAATTCGCGCGCCTGTCTGAACGCATAATTTACATGAGCTTCTCACTCCTGGCGCAATGCTGAGCAGCACTGCTTGGCTTGCTGAAAGTGGTAGCCATGGCACCAGTAGCTGAGTCTGCCTATTTTCCCGATCTGGGGAAGTGCCTGGATGAAGAAGAGCTTTTAATGTACGTGTGCTGCGCTCTTCTTTAGCTTCCTAATACTCACCGCTGTCTAGCTCCTGGAGGACGGTATTCATAGCTCTGTCGAAACCTGATGACTATAATCAAGATCACCCAACCTTGGAGAGTTTTCTATCTGAGCCATATGTGCTGCAATTGCTTGGCCGACCATATAATCCTTACTCGTACACGCCAAATACTCCGACAAAGAGCACGTTCGAAACTAAAACAGCTGCAATTAATGTGACACCTACAACCAAAAGGGATTATGAGATCACCGAGATAAAGGAAGATGCGCTGTGGTTGAGCAAGGAGGCTGAGATCGACGAACTTTCTGCACTTAGACTCGTGGTTTTGGAATATCAGACAAGATCAGCCGCGCAATTGCAGTCCGACTTTTCTGACGAGGAAAGAATATTCCTGCAGGAAGCTGCTGGAAATGGCAGTGTAGAGCTTTCGAGTACGCTGCCCCGAACGAAGCTCGCTGTTGCCGTTTCGGATGAACTTACCGCAGACCTTGATTCTAAGGATATTCGACGAGTACGAGCACTCCGATTATATCTTTCAGAACGTCGATATCTCATAAAGTGTACGGGACTTTTTCTGCAGACAGCGCTGGACCAGCAAAATGACCCTGCTGAAGAAGCAGAACAAGATCACGGCGGGGAAAGCACTGCTCTCTGGGCTCGACATGTCGGAGCAGACCTTCTTGTTTCCTTGGGGAAAGCAGGCAGAACCATGCATGATTGCTTAACAGACAGTATTAGATCACTTCGGGACAAATTCAAGGGACTGGATAAAGGCAGTGGTTGGCTTAAGGAGGAAGGTGGACGAGAAGATCTAGAGATCGACTGGCTCTGTAACATTCTTGTTGAAGCTATCCACACTATGGAGATCATAATCCGAATTCTGGACAAGCAAAATCACATTCCATCCTCAGACGCAGTATTGGATTGGTTCCGTTTTGCCTCAACCTATGGATTCTTCGATCAATTTGAGCATGTATGTGGACGCATCTTCTTATTATGTAGTGCGGGCTGACTCTTCCTCTAGCAATCTCCATTGGTGCAGTCCCTAATCCCGTCGCTGCGGTCGCTAATTGCGGTGGTATCGCTATCGTTGATTGATTGTCAGAGGTCATTAGAAAGCTTATTCGATCCAGAAATTGCTCTAATTGACCAAGCCGGACCGGAATATGCTTCTTACATTTCTGATCTCCAGACCATCAATGACCTTCACAAGATTCTCTTTGACGCGGCTTTGGGCTCGTCCCCTGTTGCAAGCCCCGCAGTTCTCTCATGGAGTATTATATTAAAGGCCATGAGAGAGACGTCAATGGCGCGAAAAGAAGCCCGAGAACTGCGACAATCTGTTCGCGCGGAAGAAGCCTTTGCGGACGATGCATCTTTTGATGAAGACATTGGTTCTGCCTCCCGCACTGGACGCCCACGGCCTGGGCGTCGATTCTCTGTTGGCAGCGAGTCGTCTGCAGAAGCAGGCATATATGATGAGTTCCTTGAATCGATCAAGGATATAACAACAGACGAAGATCCTATCCAATATCTCGCCTACTCTGCAATAGATGTTAGCCATGTCTTTGACGTCCTTACCTCACTTGCCATATTCTTTGGCACCGCCCAATATGAGGATACGCTCGGCAGTCGGATACGTCTCAGTATTCTAACATTAACCCGATGCAGCATAGAAGTGATGGACTATACTCCCGAAATAATCAATACCACCTTGGCAGCACTGACTGGTAACCGTACCTTTTGGGATCTCGCGGAGTCGCAAGCCGCAATACCGGTAGAGGACCCTCTTGTGATGTTTCTAGGGGATGATTATTTCGGGCAAAAGCTACTAAACAATGCCATGGCACGGTATCCCTACGAGCCTTTGCCATTTTTGAAGATTATCCACGCAATCGCTACTTGCCAGACATTACACGACGAAGGCATTCCCATGGCATTAAGACCTTTGGAGAGGATGCCCTCATTTACCTTTCAACTTCCTCAAGATTTTAGGGAATACGAGACGATCCAGGAGGAAGATAACGCGAACACGATTCAGCTTACACGAGATGTTCCTCTTTTTCAGCCGCGTAAAATTATGAAGCTAGCTAGCGGATTTAGTGATAAATCTAATAGATCAGTAGTCTCAGCACAGACGCCCACAGATTTCAGCATTCCGAGGGGAACACCTGGCCGCATTGTATCTGATTCTGACTCTGGACCGAAAGTTGCCCAGTGGTTTCAGGAGTACTCTGGACTTAAATATATGGGAAAGCTTCTCGAAACGACTTTGACTGCTAGCGACTATGTGGACGCAACAACAGGTGAAGTTGCCGACTGCGAATCTGTTGCGGAGATGATAGGTTTGTTGGCGACTCTACTTTTGACAAGCACGAAAATTGAGGAGCTGGGGGACGGAAATATAGAGCCCCACGCAAGTGCATACCGGATACTGGAAGATGCCAGTGACGGATTGGACCACAATAGAGATATTGTGACCGTGATATTCAAAATCTTCGAGGAGGAGCTGGAACGCCAGTCAGCGGGGCTAGCCAATGATGCTTCATTAGAAGTCATGGTAGCCTCGATCCAATTCATCTATGCGCTGATTCCGGTTCTTCCCAGCAGAGTATGGCCCTTATTGGGACGGAGCAAGCTTCTTGAAATAGACGGCCAAGGTGGAAGGTTGTCTAGTATTCTGGCCCGTATCGAGATCGTCAGTTATCGGTACGACTTTTTGCTTTCCTGCACTCATCTTTTCCATGCTCTTGTAGAAGACTCTGTCAGACATGCACTGCGCAGGAAAACTGGCAGCAGATCACTAGTACGACACGGAAGCAGAGAAGATCAAGGAACTGGGGTACCCGAGCAGCTACTGTCCAAAATCATTTCATCATACACTCGAACGTTAGTGGACGTGTTCGAGAGTGCATGCAACTGGAGATTTGCAATCCAGGAGCAACGTCTGCAGTTGTCCGAGCTCATCTCTAAGGGGTTTAACAACGTTCTATATTATACCCATGGCGTTGATGACTCTTCACGCCCGGAGGTGAAGCTTACGAAATCCCTTATGCCAGCAGCACAGTATATCATAGAGGTCTTCTTATCCCATACGTCCGGCCATTTACGGTTTCGACCAATCCTCCGAAGTCTTCTCGACGGCATTTCTGCTCCTGAAATGTTGATCCAGTCAAGCTTGGGGAATCGTTCGCTCGGAGAGGTCAGAGCCTCTTTAAGCTTAGCAATTAGGCTCATGAAACTTGCGGTCCTGGTTGATCGACCCAAGTCCCAGCTTGAGCACCATCTATTTAAGATTTCTCCCCTAATTGCCCGTCTCTACGCTGTGCACGAATCTTATCGTATCCTGGTTGTCAAATTACTAGAAGCTCTCGTTCTTTGCGCCTCGAGTAGAGAAGAAGAACCGCCTTCTCTACTAGGTCATCTTGGTCGCAAGACATCTAAAAACTTCATTCACATGCTTCTGGAGCTCGATAAGCCGCTTGACGATGACTCGAACGTTATTGCTATATGGCATTTGATATCCGTGGTGATTAGCAGTCGTCAGCAGTGGTTCTCGATCTATTTGCTCACTGGTCGTCCACCTCGAGAGACATTGAAGGAAGCAAAGCCAGAGAAGCCATCACCACCCGCCAAAACGGCCTTGAAAATCGCGTTAGATGCTTTATCGAATATCCAAGGCCTAACAATGCCAAGAGCAACTGCAATGCTCGAATTTATATCCTTGGCGCAGAATTACTGGCCATGGGCAATGAGTGATTTACATCTCAAGCACTCGGACTTTATTAATAGTATATCTGAGTTCGTCTCCATCCTAGCGCCAATTTCATCATCCGCGAGCGAAGAGAGAATGATGCAAGCCTGCTATCAGTATCGTATGGCTGCCTACATCGCTGAGATCTTGGCAATGTATCTTTACCATTCGAGGCAGCTTGGTAAGACTGCCCCAACAACCAACCTTCTTCCACAAATCGAGTTCTATACCCGATGTGGAGTATCAGCTCCAAGTTACAATTCATCACTTCATGGCAACTTGAAACGCAATTTTGAGGCTATGTTTACAGGTTGCAGCTTGCAAGATTTCAAGCGTACTCGATTAGAGATTCGGGAATTTGGACGGGAATATTTTTACGATATTAGCTTTGCTGATAAGATGCTCAGCTCTGATCAAGCTTGGATTGGACGAAAGAATGATGGTTTTGCTGAGGAGTTGGCAAAAGCAAATGTCAACCTGTCGCTGGTGGACGCGCAAGTGGTAAGAATCCAAGATATCCATGCTGGAAATTAAATTAATTAATTGACAGGCCCTACTTCATGGATGGAAGCTTCTTGCCATTGAGCTGAGCACCAGCATGGCAGCAAATCCTAGTCTAGAGGTGACCTTGTCCAATGTTATCAAAGACTGCCTGATAGCGAACAACAGAAGTCAACTCCCAGAAAACATCTTCGCACGCTTAAACCAATCACGCGTCGACTTTGCACTTATCATTTTGCAACGACTTAGTGAAGCCAAATGCAACAAGCCAGAGTTCCTAGGCTTGCTATCGGCCATTTGGGAAACTATCCGGAACCTAGAGAGCTCCTTTGAAGCAATGTTGTTGTCTGGAGATGCAGACTATTACAGATCACTCCTAAAGATGCTGTTCCTTGCTCTTCGTGCTCATGCTAGTAGAGAGCAGGATTTAAAAAAGGCTAGCGGCGGTGCTAATCCGACATCGCCATCCCAAACCCAGAAGATCCCATCGTCTTCGTCCACTATTCGAATTGTACTGGACGTCCTTCGCCAAGTTGTCGCTCAGGGATTTCGTGATTTGGTGGCAGCAATACACGAACGGCCTACAGAATCTGTGGCGGATGATATTGGACTGGTGACGGCGATACTCCAAGCTTGTCTACATGTCCCTGGCATTGAGTTTTCCTACATGGAAATCCTCCAATCTATGGCGACCTTTGATGTTGCTCGAGTTGCTACAACCCTCTTCTCTTGGTCAGACAAGTTTGCGGTTGATGGAGATCCCATTTATGGCGAGCTCAGCACGCTCTTCCTTCTCGAATTATCGAGCATACCGGAAGTAGCGGAGCAACTTGCCGTTGAAGGTACCCTCGGCCATATTAGTAATGCAAGCATAACCTCGTACATCAGAAGAGCGAATGTCTCTTCACTTTCAGAGGGACTGGGCCCGCAACGCTGCTATAGCATCTGGGTTCGTGGCATCCTGCCGCTCCTCCTTAACATTCTCGATGCTGTTGGCGCATCCATTGCTGCTGAGGTCGCAATCTTCCTCATTCAATTCCCCAAACTACTCCAACAGAGCGTCGAAGCCATAGACGTGCCTCACTCCAGGTTAGGCGCGGCAATGCCGCCTCCCCGTATTACCTATCTCATGGTGTCAGAAGTCCATTCGCTGGCCTTGCTCATGTACATCTTGTCGAACTTCCGCATATCCTTGGCTGGCATTATAGATGTACCAGAGGTGAAGTGGGATAATACGAGTGTGCTTGAAAGCGTTGAACACTGGCTTACTGAGCGGACTGTTTTGAGAGAAAGAATCTTGCCGTTGAGTTTGAGGGAGTTGGAGATGGCTAAGCAGAAACCACTTTCGGCTGGGACTGGATGTGAGAATCGACTAGAAGAGAAGGTAGTTCAGGAGTTACTGGGTGTCCGGGATGTTTTGACGGGAGAAGAAGAACCAGTATAGATATTTTGCATTTCTGGCGTTGAGACAAAAGTCGATTGGAGGGTTCCACAAATACCCTGTGAATTATTCCCATATTATACATGAATGGGGAGAATATATGCGGGCATCACAATCAGCTCCATCATAATGCTATTGTAACCATAGCCTGTGCTATACGTTCGTCATCATATACACAGCCAACAAGCTATCCCAACCGTTTATCAGAGCTGCTAGCTTCCGGGTTTTCGATGCCATTGAGTAGAATCTGCCTCTCAGCCCATTCCATTTGGGCATATAATGCATCTCTCTTACATATCGTACACGTTGCCCATTCTTCCCCATTGATGGACCCCAACTCTTCGCACATATCCTTATCGTCCGCCACCCTGCCCATTCATCATCTGTGCCTGCTGCTCCGCAAAGCGTTGCCCTATGCGCTCGCTCCCGGCCATGAATTTCTGTACGCACCGGCTGACGCAGCCTTGCTCGCGCGCGATTAGTGATTTCGTCGTGAAGTCATCGATACAGTGGTCAAAGCAACGGTCCACTAGGGAGGAGAACATCTGTGAGGGAGGGAATATTAGTTTTGCTTCTCTCACAGACTTCGATCTCTGGTAAAGGGAAACAAGTCCAGTGGATGAGTGGAATGGGTAGAGCTGACTGACTCCCATGAATTCTTTCATTTGTTTTCGCTCCATGCGCTGTTGGAATTCGCGTTGTTCCGCGGCGCTGAGGCCGAGACTAGGAAGGCTGTTAGCACCTGTCGAACTTGAGCTGATTGTTGCAAAAGAGACTGTGTACCCGTCCATCTTGTCTGAAGTAGCTGAATCTTACTTCACTTCACTTTCAAGATTTGATTGGAGGTCGTGGAAATTGTATTGCGAGTTGTTGACTAGATGTGGCTGTTGGT
>Ga0335075_10011633_pt1 | contig 13301 bp, 5 predicted proteins | sample Lox_Sample_24_FD_206723 | JGI IMG/M metagenome (GOLD analysis project Ga0335075, IMG submission 206723) | Soil microbial communities from Loxahatchee National Wildlife Refuge, Florida, United States - Lox_Sample_2.4 | ecosystem: Environmental > Terrestrial > Soil > Wetlands | place: USA: Florida...
TGCGAACTGCATCCATAAGGACGACTTTCATTTTATCGCTTTCGCGATTCGTCTCCTTCACAAGCACCTGCCCTTCCGTTCCCACCCACACGACTTCCGTTATGAGTCGGTCATTGTCTGCGAAGTCGTTCTCAATGGGCAAAGAGAAGGTGTAGTCCTTCTTAACGTCATAAAATTGCAATTTCACCACGGGATTCGGCGACCCAGCCTTTGGATACTTGATCCTTCTGACTTCCGGATAATTCTCCTCACCAGGCTTTGGTTTTTTGCCACTCGGTCTACTCAGAAAATACTGAATCGGAAATTCTGGCACGAGGCTCTCGTCTGTCCGGAGATAGGCAATGTACTGGCCATTCTCACTCCACCAGGTCGCACTTCTGTCAGCAAAGACCTCCTCTTCGTAAACCCAGTCCGGCACTCCATTAAAGAGATTACTGCCTCCGTCCTTGGTGATTTGTTTCACCGTCTTGCCCAGGTCGAGAAAACGGACGTACAAGTTATTGCCTCTGGTGAAAGCAATCATGTAACTTCCCGGACTCCAAGACGCGAGCTGTACTATCCCGGCTCTATCTCCAGGATCCAGGGGTTCAGCCGTCTGAGTCTCAACATCAAAGATCCAGTATTTGCCTGTGAAGGAGTGGCGCCAATTACTCCGTTTATCGCTGCACACAAGGACTTTCTTCAGGTCTGGAGATGGCCACACTTCATCCGGTACCACCGCGTGGTTGTCCACGACGAAACTGGCGTTCTGCATGAGAATTTTCTGCGACGGTGTATCCCCATCGGAATCCCTTTCCCGCACATCTTCCACGACAAGGTATGGCTTTCCCGACTCTCCTCGTTCCAGTATCAGCCCGTCCTCACCGTTGGGGCCGGGGATCCAGTGGATGTCGTGTTTGCGTGGGCGCCATTGTCCGCTGAGCACTTGGTCGAGCGTGACCGTCTTGCCGCTTCCTCTCGAGCTCGTGGCCAGCGGGTCGTGTGGGATAGAACTCGCGTGTTTGTATCCTCCTCTTATTATGAATAATGCAGCTGCTAGGGCCCATCCTGCAGCACACAATATGCCGACTATCCACAGCAGTCTTCGAGCTTTCTTGTCAAAGGGGCGGGGAGGAGCGTAGAGGCCGTCATCGATATCTAGTTCCTCATCTAGGGTGAATTTGTCATGACGTACGGCGCCGTTCGCGTTTGGGTCGTCAGAGTATGGCGTCGCTTTGGACGTGTGACGGGGAGCGTTGCCGAGTTGGTCGAGGATGAGTGAGGTTGTGGAGGCGGAGGAAATCGACTCTCTCAAAGTAGGCTCGTCTGAATGTGATTCTGCGTTAATGCCATCGATATCTGCTGTGAGGGCGCGGGTCTCCTCCGGGTCGTGATTGATAGGAGGCATTGTAATAATTCTTTACATGTCTTGCGCGGCAGACTCGTGCCGGCCCAAGTGGAGATTATCTTCGTAGAACAGCTGCCGGGATTGCAGACGACATCGTTTTCGGCTTCCAGTTCAAGAACGACTTACGCAGAATATGAAGATCCAGACTTGCGTTTTCGAACTTGAGGTCGAATACGGGAGATCCTGAGGCTGACGATCAACCAGCCAATCACTTCATTGTTCCGACTATTCAATGCAAGATGCAAGCAGTCTGTAACATATGAACCAAGACACTTTGCGCGCTGGCAGGACAAAGAGTTTATATTTTAGACCATCCAAAAACTGTCTATTGCTGTATTTCCTAGCTCTAAAAGAGCCAATCCCCTGCTCCATCACTCAAAGCGCTCGGTAAATCCTCTCCGCCTAAAACTTGTCCGGCTCGTTCTCCGTTCTTGAGATTCTGAACTCAGGGGATGAAATTTCTGAGCAAAGATGCCTCACGGAATCATTGAATATTGTAAATCAATGTGGTTGCCTTAATTTTCGAGGTTCAGAATGCCTGGAACTCGCCGAGCGTATCCTTCATGCCACAATCAAAGATGAAACCTGTAGTCATGGCATGAAATTCACGACCAAACCCTGAATATGATCATGGCGGCATCGTACTATCCCTCCAAGTTAGTGACTTATTCATAGTCGCCAAGTCCATTCATCTCTTTCACTCACCCAAGGTAGTCAAAGTTGATATCTCCCACGGCAAACATTTTGCCCGGCTCGGTGCGCAAGCCCATGAACTTGAGTCTGACGTGCCCGTTCTTTTCAATGACCTGATCACCTCCATCCGTCCACTGTGGCGGTGTCGAGTGCGGATCGAACTTGACTTCCGGCGGGATTCTCTGTTGTGCCAAAGTTAGCATGCGTTGTTGTGATCTTTGCTGTGAAGGGTGACGAAAACTTACACCGCTCTCCACGAAGGCTTGCAGAGGCCCGATGTCAACAAAGAAACCGGCCTCGATGCAAGTCCCGACCGTACCGTCCACCACTTCTCCCTTGAACGGCTTCCACACTATTGCCCTGTAGTGCACTGTGAATTCTGCGAACGCGCTGCCCGGAATCACCTTCCCCTCTGATATGAGAATGTTATCTAGCACGCAGATGGTAAAGTAGTCGCCTAGAATCTGGCCCTCAACATCGTGGAACAGCTGGTTGCGGATGTAGGTCTCGATATGAGGGCCGAAGAAAGAAGGGTGGAGCGTAACCGTGCGCTCTTCTTCCTTCAGGAAGAACATGATACCGGTTTCTGGGTCTTTTGGGAAAAGCTCGGCGGATCTGAGCACGCGAAGAGGTGTCGGTGAGCTGAGGTGTAAGGCGCAAGGGTTAACGGCCGAAGTTGATGAGCTGCAAACAATGACGGTCGATTTGCCGAGCTCTTCACGCGAACGACTTTAACATGTGTTTCAAATGGGATCCGGGAACGGACTACGTGTTGGCAATATAAAGCTTTAAGAATCTGAGCTGTAAAGACTGGTTTGGGGAAAATTAGTGTGAATGGAGTTGTTTTACTCCCGACTCTACTACTAGCTGGACGCGTTTTTAGGCTCCGCTCACAAGTTTCCCACGTGCATGACGTTACTCCATCTCGGCATAGACCCCGTATTGGGTCGTGAGAGCTTCGTACGATCTCCGAGAAGCCCTATCAGCAACTAGGCAGCGCTTTCTATATCATGACCTTTCGCCGCCGACTTTCTTGAAACTCCGTAACTTGGTCAAACCGCTGGAGACATGGCTCTCAACTTGGAGAAGCAACTGCTCTTCGTACGTCTAATACTCCATTTGTAAAAATGTAGATTGACAATGCCCAGTACGGATCTTATCACCATGATCCCGTCAACATTGGCATCCACATAGTCTGTGTCCCGCTACTGCTTTTTACGGGCTTACTATTTGTATGTCGCCTATCCGCATCGTTCCACCACAACAGCTGAACATAACCCCAGGCCACGAACACCCCAGCCCTTTCACTCCCCGAGTGGCTCACTATTCCTTATTTGCCATGCAATCTCGGCGTTGTAGCAGCCTTCCTCTATGCCCTCCTTTACATCCTGATGGAGCCGGTAGCCGGCGGAATACTCGCACCCTTCATCATCGCTGGTGTGGCATACGCCAACCACCTGACATCGACATATGGTGCCCAAGCCAACTACATCGCTCTCTTCGTACACGTCATCTCATGGCTCCTTCAGTTTGTCGGGCATGGTAAGTTCGAAGGGCGAGCGCCGGCCCTGCTAGACAACTTGGTACAAGCGCTGTTTTTGGCGCCTTTCTTCGTATGGTTTGAGGTTCTCTTTTGGTTTGGGTATCGCCCTGAACTGAAGAGCAGGCTGGATAAGGCGGTTCAGGAGGAGATTGGGAAGTGGAAGGGGAAGAAGGAAGTTGATGGGAAAGTGAATGGCAAGACTCATTGAAGAGTACGATGGGTGCGACTTGTAGTGGGACGATCTGATGGAGTGGGGCAATGATGTGGATGACAGACATTCACCGAAGCTGTGAAAGAACTATTATGGTTTTCTACTGGCCCATATTCTTCGCTTTCAAGCCTTTTTGGAATGCCATTTCGGGGTGTTGTGGATTTACCGAGAGCAAATGTAGTTTTAAATATATATAGGTAGAACTCGTTGCGAAAGTTTGAATCGGAGTACTCTGTAGACTGAAATACTACCTCCGTCTCTATTATCCTCTGCATGGTTGCGCAGAGTGAAAAACCTGCCTCAGGCACTGTCACGGAAAAAATAGGCGGGTGTCTTGGCAAGCGATCTGAGCTTCCGCCGAGAAGCAAAGCTCGACGTTCGTTCTGCAGACCTCTGCTCCATCAATCTCCCCTCAACCTCATCCATCAATTGACTCTCAAGGGCTGCTCGAGCATCTAAACAATGTTCAGGAGAGCTCTTGTTCAATCAGCTCGCGCCGCTGGCGCCCTTCCCAGGGCTGCATCGGTATGTCCTTACCCTTGGCTGCAAAACTTCGCCTCCCTCCCATCGCAAAACATCGCTCTATTCGAACTCAATTGATCATCAAGTTTGGTCAATCATGTCCCTGGATCTCAATGGAGCTCTAGAATATGCTTTTGGTTACCGTTTGTGGTCGTTGATACTGATGTTTTCCCTCAGGCCCGATCGCCAGCTGCCTTCAATGGCGCACTCCGACAGCGCACCTACGCTACCGACACAAAGCCAACCCCAACAGAGGTCTCCTCCATTCTCGAACAGAGAATCCGCGGTATCCAGGAGGAAGCTGGTCTTGCCGAGACCGGACGTGTTCTGTCGGTCGGGTAAGCGATGGCCAGCACATTCTCAATCGAGCCAAGAGCTGACCATAACCTAGTGACGGTATTGCTCGTGTGCACGGCATGAGAAATGTCCAGGCCGAAGAACTTGTCGAATTCGCATCCGGAGTCAAGGGCATGTGCATGAACTTGGAAGCTGGTCAGGTCGGTGTCGTGCTCTTCGGCTCTGACCGATTGGTCAAGGAAGGCGAGACAGTTAAGCGTACCGGCGAAATCGTTGACGTTCCCGTCGGCATGGAAATGCTTGGCCGTGTCGTCGATGCGCTTGGCAACCCTATCGATGGAAAGGGCCCGATCAAGACCAAGGAGAAGCGCCGCGCTCAGGTCAAGGCTCCGGGTATCTTGCCCCGCCGCTCCGTCAACCAGCCTGTCCAGACTGGTCTCAAGTCCATCGATGCAATGGTTCCGATCGGCCGTGGCCAGCGTGAACTTATCATCGGTGACCGTCAGACCGGCAAGACTGCTGTCGCTCTCGACGCCATGTTGAACCAGAAGCGATGGAACAACGGTACCGACGAGACCAAGAAGCTCTACTGCATCTACGTTGCTGTTGGCCAGAAACGTTCGACCGTTGCTCAGCTCGTCAAGACTCTGGAAGAGAACGACGCGATGAAATACTCCATTATCGTTGCCGCCACCGCCTCCGAAGCCGCTCCCCTTCAATACATTGCTCCTTTCTCCGGATGCTCCATGGGCGAGTGGTTCCGCGATAACGGAAAGCACGCGGTTATCGTGTATGACGACTTGTCCAAGCAAGCCGTTGCCTACCGTCAGATGTCGTTGCTTCTCCGCCGTCCTCCAGGCCGTGAGGCTTACCCTGGTGACGTCTTCTACCTCCACTCCCGTCTCCTCGAGCGTGCAGCCAAGATGAATGACAAGCACGGTGGTGGCTCTCTCACTGCTCTCCCCGTCATTGAGACCCAGGGTGGTGACGTGTCTGCCTACATTCCTACCAACGTCATTTCCATCACCGATGGCCAGATCTTCTTGGAGTCCGAACTCTTTTACAAGGGTGTTCGCCCGGCCATCAACGTCGGTCTTTCCGTGTCTCGCGTCGGCTCAGCCGCTCAGCTCAAGGCCATGAAGCAAGTCGCTGGCTCCCTGAAGCTCTTCTTGGCTCAGTACCGTGAAGTTGCCGCCTTCGCGCAGTTCGGCTCCGACTTGGATGCTGCGACCAAGCAGACCCTGAGCCGTGGTGAGCGTCTCACCGAGCTTCTGAAGCAGAAGCAGTACAGCCCCATGGCTGTTAACGAGATGGTGCCGATCATCTTTGCTGGTGTCAACGGGCATCTTGACCAGGTCCCTGTCAACAGGATTCTACAGTGGGAGGCGGACTTCCTTGCCCATCTGAAGAACAACGAGTCGGACTTGTTGGAGCAGATTGATCGGGAGGGCGTACTGAGCAAGGACTTGGAGAGCAGGTTGAAGGATGTCGTTGAGAGCTTCACCAAGAGCTTCTTGTAAAGAATTGTCGGTGGTGGATAGAGTCATGGTATGGTCCCTAGCAGTATTCGTTGCCTTTATCAAAAGAGCAATCAGGTGCTGACGTGAAGAAGTCGGATGTATAATAGAGCAATTGAAGGAGGTTGAGCCGCCAAAGTCTTTTCTACTGGTGCTCCTGCGCCGTCTCCAACAACCGCTTCTTCTGTGCTTGCCAGCTTATCTCCTCATCAGGACCGGATTTGTTTGCGTAGGGTGCGAAAAGCGCAGAATCTTTGTATTTAGACGAATTTATTCTGTTCCTGCTCTTTACCGACCTCCTTGTTTCCTTACGTCATGCTTGATGCCTGCTCTCTGCTGCTTGCCGCTGATTACAGCTTCTCGTGGAATACAACCAGCACTTGCGGCATCTAGAAAATAAAAATTTCAGAAGTGACCCGCCTCCGGCACGAGAAATGATGGAGAATGCAAAGGAATTTTCTCCGATGATTTCACATTTGCTGCAAGGTCAACGCAATGAAATGGAAGGTAGAAGTTGCATGAAAACGAATTGCATTGATGATTTGGAGCTTATATCTATGTAATAATATACGTTGAATGTATCAGGCGCTAAAGCAAACGTATAAGTCTGGAGCAATGTGAGTTAAGTGGCCAGCTGTGGCTCACAAGCTCATGATTGTAAGACGTGTCGATAAATTTTCGCGAAGTTTATCTTTGGTGCCCTCAAGTACCCAGATACCATCACGTAAGGTGCTGTTAATATATCGGACGACGAAAACACGGCACGATGGTTCTAGCACTTTGGACTTTCGGCTCACTGTAAATCTTGATGAGATTATTGATGGCTCGTGGATCGGATTAATACAAATTATGAACATGTTCGCCTTGTGACGTGGTACAAAATTGTCAGTCTTAGTCGCCAATCAGGCGCGTTTTAACCTAATCGATATATAACCATTCGAGGGCAACCCCTTCGCAACCCACTCTCTTTCTTTCTGCATTACACAACCCAATCTCTTTTGAATCCTCTTTTCTCACCACCACCCATTCAAAGTCATCTAGATACCCCTCTTGCGACTTGTTCGCACCGATCCGACATCAGATTGAACCTAATATCAATTTATCTCCGGCCCAGGGCTGAGAGGGAGCATGGCACCCTCACGCGTATCCAACGGCGACTCTGACGCCTCGTCTGGCGGCGATGTTGTCATGAACGACGTGTCTGGACCTGTTGCACGCGTCAAACACAACAATGGCGACTTTCTTATGCGCGTATGCTCCCTCCCAAGCAAATCTCCGGCCTGCTCCACGAAATTTATACGAGAGCTTCGTGGACGCGTGCAAAGCCCGCTTAGAGCTGTTACTAACATGCGACACCTCCAGGATGCGCTAGATACTCCTGATTACACGGTATTATTTGTCTTCCACCCCTCTCCACCCCTCGTCTAATCTCGATGAGCAGGATTCAGACACAAATCCGAACACCACCGCCAGCAGCGTCGCTGGTGATGTACAACACGCAGATGGCAGGAAGCGCCGCTCCGAAGCGTTCCAGCTTCGGAAGAGCGTCTTCGGCAAGAAGCACAGCCGGCTAAATGAGTCAAAGGTAGAAATCAACACACCAAACACGTTTTCTGGTACCGCACGTGCTAACATTAGTGTACCTGAACAGGAAGATGACATGATTCGACGCTTCAAGCACCTCCTCGGAATGACTGACCTCTTCCGCCATTTCATCGGATCGAGCCCAAACCCGCGCGTCCAACAGGCCATGGCCGAAATCGACCGCCAGAACAAGGAAGAGGAGGCAACGGGCAAAAAAGGCCTCTCGCGTAAAGGTGGTGCGGCCGGTGGACATCGCCGACGGACGGAGCAAGAAGAAGACGCGGAACTCATGCGTGAGGAAAAACATGGCGGTGCCACCGCGGAGAATTTCTTCTGGGAGTCGCCAGCGTATATCAAGGGAGGTCAGATGCGCGAGTACCAGGTCCAAGGTCTCAACTGGCTCATTGATCTACACGAGAATGGGCTGTCGGGCATCCTCGCGGATGAGATGGGTTTGGGCAAGACTCTGCAGACCATCGCCTTCCTTGGCTACCTCCGCTACTTCAAGGGCATCAACGGCCCGCACCTTATCGCGGTTCCCAAGTCTACCCTCGACAATTGGCATCGCGAATTCTCCAAGTGGATCCCAGATTTTGACGTCCTCATTTTGCAAGGTGCAAAGGACGAGCGGCAAGAGCTCATTCAAGATAGGTTGATCGATGAAAAGTTCGACGTTTGCATCACAAGCTACGAGATGATCCTCCGCGAGAAGTCACATTTGAAGAAATTCGCTTGGGAGTACATGATTGTTGACGAGGCGCATCGCATCAAGAATGAAGAATCGACACTGGCCCAGATCATCCGATTGTTCAACTCTCGTCAGCGCCTGCTCATTACCGGTACACCGCTCCAAAACAACCTTCATGAACTCTGGGCACTCCTTAATTTCCTAATGCCTGATATATTCGGTGACTCTAAGGCCTTCGACAAGTGGTTCCAGACTCGTGAGGAGGATGAGGCTACCGTGGTCAAGCAGTTGCACAAGATTCTGAGACCATTCCTGTTACGCCGGGTCAAGAGCGATGTCGAAAAGAGTTTGTTGCCCAAGAAAGAGGTCAATCTATATATTGGCATGTCCGAGATGCAAGTGATGTGGTATCGGAAGATTCTTTCAAAGGATATCGATGCCGTGAACGGCGCCGGTGACAAGTCGAAGACCCGCCTCTTGAATATCGTCATGCAGTTACGCAAATGCTCCAATCACCCTTATCTCTTTGAAGGTGCTGAACCTGGACCACCGTACACGACCGACGAACATTTGGTCGACAACGCGTCCAAAATGCTCATGCTCGACAAGCTTCTCAAGCGCTTTCAAGCTCGGGGTAGCCGTGTCCTCATTTTCTCACAGATGAGCCGTATGCTCGACATTCTCGAAGACTACTCGGTCATGCGCGGCTTTCAGTATTGCCGCATCGATGGTTCGACAGCGCATGAAGATCGTATCGCGGCCATTGACGAGTACAACAAAGACGGTTCGGAGAAATTTCTCTTCCTTCTCACCACACGTGCTGGTGGTTTGGGCATCAACCTTACGACTGCAGACATTGTTATACTGTTCGATAGTGATTGGAACCCACAGGCCGACCTTCAAGCCATGGACCGCGCTCACCGTATCGGTCAGACGAAGCAAGTGTACGTGTACCGCTTTGTCACCGAGAATGCCATCGAAGAGAAGGTGTTGGAGCGTGCTGCGCAGAAACTTCGCCTTGATCAGCTAGTCATCCAGCAAGGTCGCGCACAGCTACAGGCTAACAAGACTGCCTCGAGGGATGAGCTGTTGTCAATGATTCAGCATGGCGCAACCAATGTCTTATCCACTGTCTTCGAGAAGTCAGCCGCCTCATTCGGTACTCAGGCGGTCACCGATGATGACATCGACGCTATTCTCAAGCGTGGTGAAGAGCGCACTGCGGAATTGAACTCCAAGTACGAGAAGCTTGGCATCGACGATCTACAAAATTTCAAGTCCGAGTCATACTCCGAGTGGAACGGACTGAGCTTTGTGCCGGCGAAGAAGGATATCGCCCTCACTTGGATCAATCCGACAAAGCGGGAACGCAAAGAGCAATCTTACTCGATGGATGTTTACTATCGCAAGACGTTGCAGACCGGTGGTCGTACGGCGGAGGCTCGCCAACGCATTCCTCGAGCACCGAAGCAGGTCCAAATCCACGATTACCAATTCTTCCCACCGGGTCTCGCGGAGCTGCAGGATAAGGAGACTGCTTACTATCGCAAGGAGAACAACATCAAGGCTCCTCTCGCAGAAGGAACCGACGAGGATCTCCAGGACCGTTTGGCCGACCAAGAGCTTGCGCAGAAGGAGATCGACAATGCGGAACCTCTCACGGAAGCCGAAAAGGAAGCAAAGGAGAGACTTATCCAGCAGGGTTTCCCAGAGTGGAATAAGCGCGACTTTCAGCAGTTTATCAACGGCAGCGCCAAGTTTGGTCGTACCAATTGGCAAGGAATCGCGACTGAAGTTGATGGTAAGGACGTTGAACAAATCAAGGAGTATGCAAAGGTCTTCTGGAAGAAGTACAAGACGCTCGACAACTGGGAGAAGGCTCTGGCCGTTATCGAGGACGGCGAAGCACGTACCGAGAGGATTCAACACCAGCGACGCATGCTTCGCAAGAAATTGAGCATGTACCGGGTCCCACTGCAGCAGATGAAGATCAACTACTCCGTGAGCACGACAAACAAGAAGGTCTACACCGAAGACGAGGATCGATTTCTTCTCATCTCTCTCGACAAGCACGGTGTCGACACTGAGGGTATCTACGAGAAGATTCGCGACGACATTCGTGACTCGCCGCTGTTTGCCTTTGACTGGTTTTTCCTCTCTCGCACGCCTGTTGAAATCTCGCGCCGCTGCACCACCCTTCTCACGGCTGTCGCTCGCGAGTTCGAAGATGGCAACGCGAAGGTGAACGGCAGCAAGCGCAAGAATGGTTTCATCGATGACGAAGATGAGGAGGAGCTCGAGGAGCAGCCGCCGAAAAAGAAAAAGGGCCTCCAACCAAAGGTAAGCAATTCAGATATCTCTGAGCGCACAACATTGACTGTGTCTTCGGCTGGGACCGCTAAAACAGCAAAGGCTACCACGGAGAAAGTGAAGTTGACGAAGAAACAGAACAAGGCGCTTGATACTGTCAAGGGCGCGACCAAGTCTCGCTCGAGCGTGGCGAGTTCGACGAGGAGTCCGAGCGTGCTGAGCGATGCGCCGAAGGCTTCCAAGGGCAAGAGTGCTGCGAAGAGCCGGAAGAAGTAGAGGCGTGATACTTAAATGAGACAACGAGAACAATTTTTGTCTGGTTATTGTCGTTGCTGAGGCTATCTTTGCGTTCTGGATTTCGACGATCTGGATGATTACAATCATGAACCTGAACCACCTAGCATATCAGTTACTACAATTGCCGGCATAAGTTGAGGACAGCTTGGTAATCGTCACTACAAGAGAGGACAAACTGTCAACCTTTTCTGACGCTAAGTCGACCCGGCGCCAACGGACTTGCTCTATTTGCAATTTGAACTATTTTACAATGCAATATTACTAAGACAATATTTTCGGCGTAATGGGAAGAACGGCTATGCCCACGGCTCGGAGGGTGCATCTTCATCAGAATTTGTCTGGCGCCTGATGGATATGATTTGTGTTCAAGATCACCATTAGAGAGCTGTGGGCGTTGACTTTGGATTCTCAGCTGCAAGAGATAAGAAAGTTGCACGATACGGAGTATAGGAGACTGAGAAGGATTATGTACTGCGTTGCTTTTTGTGAGACAAGTCGGCAGGGGAACGAAACCTGTATGTTATAAATTTAATCCGATTTAAAATTGCCACGAATGATCCGGGCTTCGACTTATCTTAGTTGGCTATCGGAACGCACGAAACTACGTCTTGCACGACACCGACGGTTTATTCTTTTCTGCACATTAATTGGACTGGACTGTTGCGATCAGCCAGGTTCGAAATCTTCTACCATTCTCTGCTTCGCTAGGACATGTGCTGATGACTGTGCACCAGTAAATGTTGGTAACTATTGTCATCAACCTCAAGGATGGGTGGTAATTCCGAGCTTAAACCTCTGCTATTGAGAGGCCTGAATCATGCTTTTAAGTGAAAGACAAGCCGCAATGGGAATGGTGCGGGATTGCATCATTGGGGGATGTGTCAGCGGAGCAACTTCTGGAATTTCATGTCGTATTTGATTTGTATTTCTTTTCTGGCACCAGGCATTGAATATAAAAACATTTCACAATAAACTTGAACTCTCACCGAGTCACTCGTCATATTGCAATTGCGCCATCTGCTCTTTGTCGTGCACCTCAATTCGTAACTCTCCTTTAATTCCGTCCTGCGCACATAGCTTACTAAACTTATTTCAGCTCGTATCTCAAGCTCCTTTAGACCCAATAGCACACCTGAGGCTGTAGTAATAGTATACGACGACATATCTTGGAGCATTAATCCACCATGACCATATCAGACCACCCTATCCATACTCCCTCACGACCAGGAACCCCAGAGTTAGGCTTTGGCACCCGAGCTGTCCATGCAGGTGCACCTCATGACCCCGTTACCGGAGCAGTCATAGAATCAGTGAGCTAAACTCCGTATCCCGGGAGGCTGACAAGATTGATTCCTAACGCTTCTCGTAGATATCCCTCTCCACCACTTTTGCTCAAAGCTCCGTCGGCAACCCAGTTGGCGATTACGAATACACCCGGTCCTCCAACCCCAACCGCACAAACTTCGAGCAAGCCATTGCAGCGCTGGAACACGCGCGCTATGCCCTCGCATTTTCCTCCGGCTCTGCAACCACAGCGACCATCCTGCAATCGCTTGCCGCGGGTTCGCACGTGGTCAGCATCTCAGACGTATACGGCGGGACACACAGATACTTTACAAAGGTCGCCGCAGCACATGGCGTCCACGTTACGTTTTCGCCGAGCATCGAGTTGGAGATTGAGGAGTTGATCAAAGAGGAGACAAAACTGATTTGGATCGAATCGCCGTCCAACCCTACCCTCTCGCTGGTGGATATTCGAGCAGTCGCCACGGTCGCGCACAAACACGGTATCATGGTCGTCGTCGACAACACCTTCCTCTCACCCTACATCCAAAACCCGCTCGACCACGGTGCCGACATCGTCGTTCACAGCGTCACGAAGTACGTCAACGGCCACTCGGACGTGCTCATGGGCGTTGCAGCCTTCAACTCCCCCCAACTTCACACACGCCTGTCCTTCCTGCAGAATGCCATCGGCGCCGTCCCCTCGCCCTTTGACTGCTGGCTTGCGCACAGAGGCCTCAAAACGCTGCATCTGCGGGCGCGTGAAGCGAGCGCCAACGCCCTCGCCGTCGCCAAAGCCCTGCAGGCGAGTCCTCACGTCATTGCGGTGAATTATCCGGGGTTGCCGTCGCATGCGCAGCATTCGATTGCACTGAAGCAGCACAGGAAGGGCTTGGGTGGTGGGATGCTCTCGTTTCGCATTTACGGTGGGGCGGCGGCGGCCGAACGCTTCTGCCAGAATACCAAAA
>Ga0335075_10011634_pt1 | contig 13301 bp, 9 predicted proteins | sample Lox_Sample_24_FD_206723 | JGI IMG/M metagenome (GOLD analysis project Ga0335075, IMG submission 206723) | Soil microbial communities from Loxahatchee National Wildlife Refuge, Florida, United States - Lox_Sample_2.4 | ecosystem: Environmental > Terrestrial > Soil > Wetlands | place: USA: Florida...
GTAGAGGCACGCCGCCAGCGCGGCGTTGTCCTCCGGAATCCATTCCCGCGCCATCCAGAAGAAGCTCGCCGCCATCGCCAGCATGGCGATGAGCGTGAATGCGAGCGGGGTCCAGGTCCACGGCAGTAGAACTCCCAGCAGCGCCCCAAGCATCCACGACACCGGCGGATAGAAGACGAACCGCGGCTCGCCCGCGCCGAAATTCGCCGCCGCCGCCCAGTGCGGATAAAGCACCCCGTTGCCGGATAGAAACTGGTGCCACTGCCGCACCACCTCCATCCACGATTCCAGGTGAAAATCGAAGTCGTGTCCGCATGAGGTTCCGCGCCACGCCAGGGGCAGCACCGCGATGCCCACCGATGCCAGCAGCAGAGAACGTCGTCGTCGCCGCCGCGTTTCCTGGCTCGCCGGTGTGGGCAGAAATCGAAACGAGATCCTCACGGGGTCAGCTGCAGGGTGTGCGCCGTCTGCGCCGCAACCGCCTGCGAGCTGAAGGGAAGAGCGAAGGTCTTGCCGCCATACCAGTACGACCACTGGTCGCGATAGTAGGCGCTCACCGGGTCGCCGGACTCGCCCAGCACGATGTTCTCCGTCGACGCATCCGGATTGCTCCAGTCCATGGTGAAGCGCTGCGAGGGGCCGAACGTTCGGCCCACCTGCTTCACCGTCGTCTTGTCCCCGGACTGTGGCAGAACTCCCGTGCCCGTCCACTTCTTGAACCAGGGCAGCAGGCTGTAGAGCGGGTGCTCCACGTCCACCGGATGCTGCACGCCGTACTTCCAGTTCTTCAGGTCCCCCAGTTTATGTTCGCTGTTGATGCCCTGGCGAACCACGGCGGCCAGAAAGTCGTCCCAGTTCGCGTAGCCCGCGGGCAGCCACGCCGCCGGCTCGTTCATGATCATCTGCTCGCGCGCGAAGCCGCTCGCCGACCACTCGTAGAGCTTCCAGTCGTCGCCGATCTTCGCTCCCAGCAGCATCGGCCAGAACGCGCTCTTGGCCGCGTCCACCACCGCCGCCGCAGCCGAGTCCGCGCTCACCACGCCGTCCCACGTCCGCATCAGGTCGGCAGCCTCGCGCAGCCGGCTGTCGGTCCTGCCGGCGTGGTCGATGGCATAAGCGAAGCGCTGCGCCATCTCCTGGTCCACTTCCGAATACACATCCGTCTGCAGCTTCAGCATGTCCGCCGGAGCCAGCTTGCCGTCATTCGCCAGCTTCGCCGCAAGCCACTTCCAGATGCGCTCGTTGCGATAAGGGTCCGCCCACTCGTCGGTGATGGGGAAGGGATAGCCGTCCGGAGTGGTGCGCGCATTCGCCGTCGCCAGAATGCCGTTGGCCGGGTCGAAGGCCGAAGGCAGTTGCTCGAATGGAATGTAGCCCTGCCACTCGTGATTTCCATCCGCGATCGGCATACCCATGATCCCGTTCGGCCGCATCGGAATCGAGCCCACCACCTGGTAGCCGATGTGGCCCTGGTCATCGGCATAGACAACATTCTGCGAAGGTGCATACCACTTGGCCATGGCATTGCGAAAATCCTGCCAGTTGGCTGCCGCGTCCAGATCGAACAGCGGATCGCCGCCCAGCTTCGGGTCATAGATGTTCCAGCGCAGGGAGAGAACCCGCGTCTCATGCGGAAGCAGCGGCGAAATCACCGGCCCATGCGCCGTCCGCTCCAGGTCCAGCGCCACATCGCTGCCGCCGCGCACGTGGATGATCTCCCTGCTGTGCTCGATCGGCTGCCAGCCGGTCGCCGTCCGGTACTGGTCCTGCCCATTGACCTGCTCCACATAAACGTCCTGCATGTCCGCATAGAGCGCCGTGAAGCCCCACGCGATGTGCTCGTTATGCCCGGCGACCACGTACGGAATCCCGGGCACCGTCACCCCCGTCGCATGGAAATCGCCGGAGTGCAGGTCGTTCTCGTACCAGATATTCGGAATCTGGTGGCCGAGGTGCATGTCGTTCGAGAGGATGGGCTTGCCTGAAACCGTATGCGCGCCGGAGATGACCCACTGGTTCGAGCCCGGCGTACACGTCGCGCAGACGCCCCGCGCCCCGTCCAGCAGCGCGCGCAGATGCAGCAGGTCGCTTCGCGAGCCGCGCAGGTCGGACTGCGTCTCATCCAGCGGCACATCGGGGATATTCTGCTGCGGCGCGGTAAGGTCCGGTTCCACCTGCGTCGGCGGATGATCGCGCCACGAGCCGTCCGGGTAAAGCGCCGCCGCCAGGGTGGGACCCAGTCTCGCCGTCACGTGCTCCCGCGCCAGCTTGCTGTCCCAGCGCTGGTCGAGCATCTGCATCATGCTCACCATCACCAGCACCGAGTCCACCGGCCGCCAGTATTTCGGCTTGTACATCAGCAGCCGGAACTCGGGCGAGAGATGGTCATGGTTGGCGTCGATGAATGCATTCACGCCCCGCGCATAGTCCTCGAAGTAGCGTCGGTCGCGCGCGCTCAGCGTCGTCACCAGCCGCTCCGCCGTCGGACGGATCTGCAGGATGCGCTGCGCCCGGTCGTGCTCCACAAGCTTGGGGCCCAGAATCTCCGCCGCCTCGCCAGCCGCCATGCGCCGCGCCATGTCCATCTCCCACAGCCGGTCCTGCGCCGTGACATATCCCTGGGCCTCGAAAAGATCGTCGAGCGACGCGGCATCGATATGCGGCACGCCATGCGCATCGCGCCTCACGGTCACCGGCGCGGTAAGCCCGGGCAGGCGGATGCTTCCATCCAGCTGCGGCAGCGCCGCAAACATCGCATGCTTGAGCCAGAATCCGCCGCCGGCGACAGCCGCACCCGCCAGCAGGATCAGGAAAACAATGAAACCAAGCAGCAGCCGCAGGACCGGGTGCCTGCGCTCTTCCTCAATTTGCACGCTTCTACCAAGGGACATGTCGAAAACATTGTCTCATCGCGGATTGCCGGGACCACTGAGGACCAACGAGGAAGAACTGCGCGCCGGGACCAGGCCCATCCATCCACAAAACAACACCGTCATTCTGAGTGCAGCGAAGAACTTCTCCAGCTTCCGCTCTCCGCCATGCATGGAACCGGAGCAGGATTCGTTTGCTACGCAGCAGCAATTCGCCGGATCAGATCCTGCTGCTCGCCATGGTTTTCCGCGCCGATGGTAAATGCGTCCAGAACCCCGTTGCGCAGCGCGTAGCGGATGGCCTCATCCTGCCGCGTCCGCATCGCACCCTGGCCCAGGATCTTCATCCCTACAATGCCCTTGCCCTGCGCCTTCATCTCTTTCACCACCGAAGTCACGACCTCGGGATGGGCGTCCATGATCGCGCCCACCGGATTCATGCGCACCAGGTCGACCTCCACCCACGGAGAAGCCGACGCCGCCCGCAGCGCCTCGATCGAATGGCAGGACACGCCATGAGCCCGGATCTTCCCCTTCTCCTTGGCTTCGGAGAACACGTCCATCACGCCCCGGTAGCGCGTCGTCCAGTCGTCCTCGGTCACGCAGTGAATCAGCAGAATGTCGATGTAGTCCGTCTTCAGCTCGCGCAGATAGCGGTCGACGTCGGCCTTGGCCTGGGCCGGGTCGCGCGAGTCGCACTTGGTCATCACCACCGCCTTCTCGCGCGGAATCTGCTGCAGCGCCGCAGCCACCTCGGGATGGCTGCCGTAAGAGTCGGCGGTGTCGAAGAAGGTCAGCCCGCTGTTGAATCCGCTCAGTAGCAGCGCCGTCAGCGCGCCGCTGCGCGTCTGGTTCGACGCGCCCCCGCCGCCAATCGTTCCCGTGCCCATCGCCAGCCGGCTGGTCTCAATACCCGTCTTGCCCAGAATCACCCGGTCATGCGCCTGATATTTGGCCGCCGGGCCATTGAGCGCCGCAGCCAGCGATGGAGAAGGGAGATAGGCCGCGCCAATTCCAGCCGCAGCACCGGTAAGAAAGTCTCGGCGATTCATCGAAGCCTCGCAATCCAGTTGGAAGGAAGATCGTGAAGCCGACATGACATCGGCCTCGGGCGCGAGCACCAGCTGTTGCCAACCAGAATGCCGCGTTCCCCGCCGATTTGCAAATCGGCGCGATGCGGAAAAGCGCCCGGCCCGAAGGCGTCAAGCGCCGGCCTGCCAGCGAAAAGAGCTTGATCCGCCGCCCATGTCGATACGATGGTATCGACCGATACCATCGTCTCATTGATCTCAGGCCGCCGCGGCGCTTACGGTTCAATGCAGGCGCCGTCTGGACAGCCCCAGGCCACCGGCGTCCCGGGTTTCATTCCCGCGCCCAAACATCATGAAAGCCAAACCGCACCCTGGAGTCATCCATGCACGAGGAAGAGATACGCGAAGCCCTGAACAGGCACTGGCTCGCATCGGCGGCCGGCGATGCAGACGCGGAGCACGACATCTACGCCGACGATGCCGTTTGTGACTATCCCCAGTCCGGCGAACGAATCCTGGGGCGAAACAATCTGCAGGCCCTGCGCAGCCATCATCCCGGCAAGCCATCCGGTTTCAGCGTCAAGCGGATTCTGGGAAAGGACGATCTCTGGATCACCGAATACACCATCACCTACCAGGGCCGTCCCGCATTCACGGTGAGCATCATGGAGTTCCGCAACGGCAAGGTCGTGCACGAGACCCAATACTTCGCTGATCCGTTTGAAGCCCCGGCCTGGCGCAGCCAATGGGTGCAGCGGATGCCCTAGTGCGGCGCTGAGACCGGCTCGGCCGGCGGATGGCTCCGCCGGTTCATCTACGCTCTCTCTGGCGCGCGCTCTCCCCGCATCGCATACAATTTTCTGCGCACGCACTTTGCATCGAGGAGCCCCCATTGAATCTTGCCTGCCGCAGCCTTGCTGCTCTCGCCGTTGTTGCCACCGTATCCCTCAGCCGCGCCCAGCTTCAGGACAGCAAGCCCATCCCGGAATCGAACCACCATCCCGTCCCCGCCATCCAGGACACCGAAACCACCGCGCAGCGCGACGCCCGCATGAAGTGGTGGCGCGAAGCCCGCTTCGGCATGTTCATCCATTGGGGACTCTACTCCATCCCCGCCGGCACCTGGGACGGCAAGCGCATTCCCGGCATCGGCGAGTGGATCATGAACAACGCCTCCATTCCCGTCGCCCAGTACAAAGCGCTCGCGCCCAAGTTCGATCCCACCGGATTCAACGCCCATGACATCGTCGCGCTCGCCAAGTCCGCCGGCATGAAATACATCGTCATCACCGCCAAGCATCACGACGGCTTCGCCATGTTCGACTCCAAGGCCAACTCCTTCAACATCGTCGACGCCACACCCTTCAAGCGCGACCCGCTGCGCGAGCTGGCCGAGGAGTGCCGCAGGCAGGGCATCAAGCTGGGCTTCTACTACTCCCAGGATCAGGATTGGACCGCGCCCGGCGGCGCAGCCTACAAGACCGACGACCACCAGCCGCCGACCTATCACTGGGACAAAGCGCAGGACGGCAGCTTCCAGAAGTATCTCGACGACAAGGCCATCCCGCAGCTTAAAGAGCTGCTCAGCAACTACGGCGAATTTCCCGCCGTCCTCTGGTTCGACACGCCCACGCCCGACATGACTCCGGAGCGCGCCGGAGAGATCGTCAAGCTGCTCAACCAGCACCCCAACCTCATCTGGAACAACCGCCTCGGCGGCACCTATCAGGGCGACACCGAAACCCCCGAGCAGTACATCCCCGCGCAGGGTTATCCCGGCCGCGACTGGGAATCCTGCATGACCATGAACGACACCTGGGGCTATAAGTCCTACGACGATAACTTCAAGTCCACCGAGACCCTGCTGCGCAACCTCATCGACATCGCCAGCAAGGGCGGCAACTACCTGCTGAATATCGGCCCCGACTCCCACGGCATCGTGCCCGCCCCCGAGGTCGAGCGCCTGCACCAGATGGGTAAGTGGCTGGCCGTGAACGGCGAGGCCATCTACGACACCCACCCCACGCTCTTCGGAGCCGAGGCCGGCTCCTTCAGCACCACCGAGAAGGACAAGAACGGCAAGCCTAAGTTCATCGCCGCATGGAACTGGCGCTCCACCACCAGGCCCGGCAAGATCTACATCGAGATATTCAACTGGCCCACCGGCTCGTTCCATCTCGACAAGCTGCCCCGCAAGGTAACCAGCGCCTATCTGCTCGCCGACCCCGCGCACAAACACCTGAAGATGACCGAAACCGCAGACAGCCTCGACGTGCAGCTGCCCGCAAAACCACTCGATCCCATAGCGACCGTGTTAGTGCTGAACACCACCAGGTAACTCCGGCGGATAAGGAAGGGCGGGGAAGTTAATCCGCCCTCGCTTCGCTCAGCCACAATCTGACTTAGGGCACCAGCCATGGCCCGTGAGGGTACGGGCTTCAGCCTGTGAGTAACTCCGCGCCTGCTTCCCAGCTCAACATGCCGATTGACCAACCCCGGGTCCGCGGATACTCTAACTCTGTGACCAGGACGCCCTCATTCGCATCCCTCCCCGCCGGCACCGCCTGTTGTCGCTAGAGCACCCGCTCGCATTCCTCCGCTTTTTTCTTCCCGAATTCCCTCCGAGGAACCCATGAGAATCCTTAAGCTCACTGCCGCCGCAGCTCTCTCCGCCATCACTCTTCTCGCCGCTGCCGACACCGCGTCGCAATGGAAGTCCGATCTGCTCGCCTGGCGCGCCCATCGCGAGCAGGGCCTGGCCGCTCCGAACAGCTGGCTTACGCTGGTCGGCCTCGAATGGCTCAAGCCCGGCCCCAACACCGTCGGCTCCGCGCCTGACAATCGCATCCGCCTCGCCGCGCCTGCGCCCGCCCATCTGGGCGTCGTCGAGCTCAATGGCGGCCAGGTCACGCTGCAGCCGCCGGCCGGCGGCTTCCCCTCCGATGTTCAGGTCGACGGAGCCGCGGCCCACGCCGCCACTCTGGCCGACGACGCCGCGCCCAGGCCGACCCTCGTCTCCGCCGGCACCTTGAGCTTCTACGTCATCCATCGCGGCGACCGCTACGCCCTCCGCCTCAAGGACTCGCAGGCGCCCACGCGCGTCAACTTCCACGGCCTGCACTGGTACGATCCCGATCCCCACTACGTCGTCCAGGCGCGCTGGATCCCCTTCAATCCGCCCCACCAGCTCAGGATTCCGAGCGTCATCGGCACCACCGAGCTGATGCCCGCGCCTGGCGAAGTCGAGTTCACCCTCGACGGCCAGACCATCCGCGTCGTGCCCGTGCTCGAAGAACCGGACGCCAGGCAGCTCTTCTTCATCCTCCGCGACTCCACCAGCCGCAGCACCAGCTACGGCGCGTCCCGCTTCCTCTATACCGGCTTCCCCGACCACGGCCTGACCCAACCCGGCCACCTCACCCTGGACTTCAACCACCTGCAGAACCCGCCCTGCGCCTATACCCCCTACGCCACCTGCCCCCTGCCGCCGGAACAGAACCGCCTCTCCATCGCCTTGCCCGTAGGCGAAAAGAAGTACTCGCATTGAGCGCTGCAAAACCGGGCGTTCCCGCCTCGCGATAGCGGTTTGCCTCAAATGAGGACACCCAGGTCCGTAATTGGGATCGATTTTGCGCCGCCGATTGATAGACTTGTGCCAGGCGAGGCCTTAAGTTGAACGTTTTAGTTGAGCGCCGAATCGCTCCGTTGTGGCTCGTTTTTCCCGTGGCGTTCCTGGCCATCCTTGCCGCGCATGCAACCCTGCTACGCCTGCCTTATTACTGGGACGAAGCCGGATACTATATTCCCGCGGCCTTCGACTTCTACCGCACCGGATCGCTCATCCCCTACAGCACCCTGAGCAACGCCCATCCGCCGCTGCCCTCTGTCTATCTCGCTCTCTGGTGGAAAGTCTTCGGCTTCGTGCCGCTCGTTACCAGGACCGCGATGTGCTTCATGGCCGCCATCGCCCTGACCGCCGTCTGGAAGATCGCCTTCGCCACCACCGCGCGCAACAGCGTCGCCTTCGCAACCGCCGCCCTCACCGCGCTCTATCCCATCGTCTTTGCCCAGAGCTCGCTTGCCCACGCCGATCTCTTCGCCGCCGCGGCGACCCTCTGGGGCATCGCCTTTCTGCTCGGCCCGAACCCCTCCCGGCTATGGCCAGCCGCCGCATGCTTCTCGCTGGCCGCATTGTGCAAGGAGACCGCCATCGTCACTCCTCTCGCGCTGGCGATATGGCTGTTATTCCGCCCCCAGAAAGCGGCGCCGCAGGTCCGGATCTTCGGCCGCGGGATGAAGCCTCGCGCAGCCGCACCGGCCATCCTCACCCTCCCCGTGATCCCTCTCGTCCTCTGGTACATCTACCACTGGCATCGCACCGGCTTCGTCTTCGGCAATCCCGAGTACCTGCGCTACAACGCCGGAGCCACCCTCGATCCGCTGCGCATCCTGCTCGCGCTCGCCCATCGCATGCTGCACATCACCGCGCACATGAATCTCTTTGTGCCCGTGCTGCTCATGATCGCCTGCATGCTGCTCGCCCCGCTCGACGAGGCGGACGGCTCCCCGCGCCTGCGCATCGCACTCGAAGATCAGGCCCTCTTCGCCGTCGTCATCGCCGCCAATGCCATCTTCTTTTCCGTCATCGGGGGAGCGCTGCTCACCCGCTACCTGCTGCCCCTCTATCCGCTCATCCTTCTGCTCTGCGTGAATACCTTTCGCCGCCGCTGCGAACAGTGGCCGGCGCTGGTCGCTCTCAGCGCCGCCGGATTCATCGCCGGCATCTTCGTCAATCCGCCCTACCGCTTCGCCCCGGAAGACAACCTCGCCTATCGCGATGTCATCCGCCTGCACCAGGCGGCCATCGCCGAGATCGTCGCTCACTACTCTCACGACGTGGTGCTCACCGCCTGGCCGGCCACCGACGAGCTCAGCAAGCCCGAGCTCGGCTACGTCATGCAGCCCATCAAGGTCGCGGCCATCGACAACTTCTCCTACGGCCAGATCCAGAAAGCCAGGCAGGAGCCCGGAGACTACTCCCTCGCCTTCCTCTTCTCTACCAAATACGATCCCCCGCACCTCTTCATGAGCCTCGGTCCGGCCAACGAGAAGCTGGACAAGCGCTTCTTCGATTTCCACGTCGATCTCCCGCCGGCGGCCGTGGCCCGCATCCTCGACGGCGACCTGGTCTGGCAGGCGCAGCACAAGGGCCAGTGGGCGGCGCTGCTCCGCTTCAACCGCGTAACCGACGCCCGCATGAACGGGATTGTGCCCCCGTGGTCCAGGTAGGCGCGGTCTAAACCCGATTTTGGTCGCTGCCGCCGCCAACTATAATCGGTCTCGTGCGGCCTAAGTTTCGTCTATCCCAGCTCGTCGTCGTTCTCCTCATCGTTTCTGCCGCGTTGTTCCCGCTGGCGGCAATGTCGCAGCAGGCTGCCACGCCTGCCTCCGAATCCACTCCCGCCGGGCACGGACGCCTGCTCCTCGTCCTGCCCTTCGAGAACCAGACCGCGCAGCCCAATCTCGATTGGATCGGCGAAGCGGCCGCCGACATCCTCAACCGCCGCCTCAACGCCGCCGGATTTCTCACCATCAGCCGCGGCGACCGCCTCTACGCCCTCGACCGCCTCGGACTGCCGCTGAACTTCGAGCCCTCCCGCGCGACCACCATCCGCATCGCCGAAAACCTCGACGCCAATTACGTCATCGTCGGCTCCTACACCATGCAGAACGACCAGCTGGCAGCGAAAGCCGAGATCCTCGATGTCGGCGCCCTCACCCTGAGCCCGCCGCTCTCCCGCCAGGCCGAGCTCAAGAGCCTTATGGATACCCTCAACAGCCTGGCCTGGGACGTGGCCCGCAAGCTCGATCCTACCTACTCCGTCGCCCAGCAGACCTTCCTCGCCGCCGACTCTCCGCTCCGCGTCGACGCCTTCGAGAACTACATTCGCGGCATCATCGACGAAGCCCCGCTCGACCGCATCATGCACCTCAAAGAAGCCGTGCGCATCAGCCCCACCTTTATGCCCGCGTGGCTGGCGCTCGGCCGCGCCTACTTCTCCAATCAGGATTACGACCAGGCCGCCGCCACCCTCGGCCACCTCTCCGTCGACGACCCCAACGCGCTCGAAGCCGATTTCTATCGCGGCCTCTCCTACTTCTATACGGCGAATTACATGAAGGCTGAAGACGCCTTCGCCTTCGTCAGCCTGCGCCTTCCGCTGCCCGAAGTGGTCAACAACCAGGGAGTCGCCGCCAGCCGCCGCGGCCGCGATAGCGCCCCGCAGTTCCAGCAGGCCATCGCCGCCGATCCCCGCGACGAGGATTACCACTTCAACCTCGCCATCGCCCTGCGCAAGCGCAACGACACCGCCGGAGCCATCAGGGAGATCGACCAGGCCCTCAAGCTCCGCCCCCAGGACACCGAAGCCCAGGCCTTCGCCACCATGCTCAAGGACCCGTCCTCGGTCAAAGTCAATCCCGATCCCGGCAAGGCTATCCCCGACGACACCCTGCCCCTCGAGCGCATCAAGCGCTCCTACAGCGAAACCGGCTTCCGCCAGGCCGCCTTTGAGCTCGAGCAGGTGCAGGCCATGCGCCTCGCCACCCTCCCGCCGGCCAAACAGGCCGACTCGCTGGTAAAAGAAGGCGACCAGTTTTTGAACCGCGGGCTTATCCTTGAGGCCGAGCGCGAATTTCAGTCCGCGCTCAAGGCCGATCCATCGTCGGCAATGGCCCACGCCGGCCTCGCCCAGGTCCGCGAACACAGCCGCGATGCGAACGCCGCGCGCCAGGAGGCGCAAAAGTCGTTGGCCCTCTCGCCCAATGTTCCCGCGCACCTGGTTCTCGCCCGCCTCGATCTGGCCGGCAATCAGCTCGCCCCCGCGGCCACCGAGGTCAGCCAGGCCCTCAAGATCGACCCCGCCAGCGCCAACGCCCTGGGCATGAAACAGGCCCTGGAATCCAGAGGCCAGCAGGTCCCATGAGCCGCCGCGGGCTGTCTCCACCGCATGGTCATCCCGGGCGACGAAGCGCCGCCCGAAACTGCGTTCTCCTCGCCGCCATCCTCTTCTTCGCCACCTTCGCCGCCCGCGCCCAGACCCCGCGCGTCGTCGTTCTCCACCTCGACGACACCATCCAGCCCATCAGCGAGGAATACATGACCCGCGGCCTCGCCGAGGGCGAAGCCATGAACGCCGCCGCCGTCCTCATCGAGCTCAACACCCCCGGCGGCCTGCTCGACACCACCCGTTCCATGGTCAGCCGGATTCTCGCCTCGCCGGTTCCGGTCATCGTTTATATCGCGCCCTCCGGCAGCCGCGCCGGCTCCGCCGGCTTCTTCCTGCTCGAAGCGGCGGACATCGCCGCCATGGCTCCCGGCACCAACGCCGGCGCCTCGCACCCGGTCATCGAAGGCGGCCAGCTCGATCCGGTCATGAAGCAGAAGCTCGAAAACGACACCACCGCTTTCCTGCGCTCCTTCGTCTCCCGCCGCAGCCGCAATGTCGACGCCGCCCAGGACGCGGTCCTCAACTCCAAGTCCTATACCGAGCAGGAGGCGCTGAAGCTGCACCTCATCGACATCGTCTCCCCGGACGCGGCCAGCCTGCTCAACTCGCTGGACGGCCGCAGCATCCAGCGTTTCGACGGCGCCGCCCTCACCCTGCACACCCGCAACGCCGAGCTGATCAACCTCGAGCCCACCGTCCGCGAGCAGATTCTCGATCGCCTCATGGACCCCAATCTCGCCGTGCTCATCCTCGTTCTCGGCGGACTGCTCATCTACGTCGAGTTCAACTCCCCCGGCACCATCATTCCCGGAGCCCTGGGCACCCTGCTGCTCCTCACCGCGCTCTTCGCTCTCAACCTGCTGCCCGTCCACTACACCGCCGTGATGCTGCTCATCGCCTCCTTCGCGCTCATGCTGCTCGAGGCCAAATTCCCCAGCCACGGAATCCTCGCCGCCGTCGGCATCGTCGCCCTGGTCTTCGGCACACTGACCCTCGTCGACGGGCCCATCCCCGAGCTGCGTGTCGCCTTGGCCACGGCCATCGCCTGCGGCGTGGCCTTCGGATTCATCACTGTCGTGCTGGTGCGCATCGCCGTCCGCGCCCGCCGGAATAAGGTTATGACCGGCCCCGACGCCCTGGTAGGAACCCTCGGCATCGCCCAGGAAGCCCTCGCGCCGCGGGGACAGATCCTGATCCACGGCGAGCTCTGGTTCGCCGAATCCCCCCAGCCCGTCCAGCCCGGAGAAACCGTCAAAGTCCGCGCCGTGCGCGGCCTCACGCTGTTGGTTGAGCGGATTCCCGCTCCCGAATAGCCGCTCTGCCCCTCTTCCCGCTGGGATACAATCGCATCCGGGTGCCTCTCCATGATCAGTATTCCCGTTCTCATCATCGTTCTGGTCATCGCGTTTTATCTCATCAGCTCGATCAAGATTCTGCGCGAGTATGAGCGTGGCGTTATCTTCCGCCTGGGCCGTGCGCTGCCTAAGCCCAAGGGTCCCGGCATCATCATCGTCTTCCGGCCCTTCGATCAGATCGTCCGCGTCTCCCTGCGCCAGGAGGTCCTCGAAGTCCCTCCGCAGGACGTCATCACCCGCGACAACGTGACCATTAAAGTCAACGCCGTCATCACCCTCCGCGTGCTCGACCCGGCCCGGGCGGTCATCGAAGTCGCCAACTACGTCTATCAGACCTCGCAGTTTGCCCAGACCACACTGCGCTCCGTGCTGGGCGAGGTCGAGCTCGACGGCCTGCTCTCGCACCGCGACGCCCTCAACCAGCGCATCCAGACCATCATCGACCAGCGCACCGAGCCCTGGGGCGTCAAGGTGGTCAGCGTCGAGGTCAAACAGGTCGATCTGCCCGAATCCATGCTTCGCGCCATGGCCAAGCAGGCCGAGGCCGAGCGCGAAAAGCGCTCCAAGATCATCAATGCCGAGGGCGAGTTCGCCGCCGCGCAAAAGCTGGTCGAAGCCGGCGACCTGCTCGCTCACCAGCCCATCACCCTGCAGCTCAAATACCTGCAGACGCTTGAAAACATAGGCACGGAAAAGAACACCACCGTGATCTTCCCCCTGCCCATGGAACTGCTGTCCTTGCTGAACAAGTTCGTCCCGCAGGCTCCGCCTTCACCGGCGCCGGCAAATCCCCCGCTACAAGAAAACAAATAACGGGTTCACGCGCTTATGAGATCGATCGTCGAGGAAGAAGAGAAGGAAGGGACAGACACCGAAATCACGCTGGGCATGAAGTCGCTGCTGGGCGTCTTCTTCGGCGCGGTGCTGGTCTGCGGCATCTTTTTCGGTTTCGGATACTCGCTCGGCCGCGGCAGCGCCCACCCCGCCGCTACCGCCACGGCCAGCCCGGCCATCGCCGTCTCGGCCTCCGCCGGC
>Ga0335075_10011635_pt1 | contig 13301 bp, 12 predicted proteins | sample Lox_Sample_24_FD_206723 | JGI IMG/M metagenome (GOLD analysis project Ga0335075, IMG submission 206723) | Soil microbial communities from Loxahatchee National Wildlife Refuge, Florida, United States - Lox_Sample_2.4 | ecosystem: Environmental > Terrestrial > Soil > Wetlands | place: USA...
GCCAAAAGTAGTAGAACGCCGCCGCGGCGTTGATGATACCGAAGAACAGATATTGGGTTCCGAGGCCGGCGAACCAGACATAGATGAATATACCCGCAAAGCACACGAACATCAACGCAGTAGCAAGGATTTCGCGGCGCGAGGTAAACTTTTGCGGGGATGAGAATCTGTGATGAAAATCTTCAAAGCGCGACCAGTTATCCTGGATTACAGGAGTAAACGTTTCTCGAAAGAATCGGATTATTTCCTCGCGCTCTTCTGCCATGAAGTTGTCGAGATAGATTGTGATCTTTTCGAAGTGAGTTCGGGCAACAATGCTGCCGCCGACCGGCCAACATCGCCACTTGACGAGAATTACGTGTTCGCAATCAATCGCTCTCGAACGGATAATACTCAGCTGAACGATCGTCTTGCCGGCTAGGAAAAGGCGCTCGCGGAAATAGGCCAGGATGACCCACACGGCGAGCAACAGGAAGCCCGACCAGAAAAGACCGAAAATCAATGCAGCCAGTTTCGGTCGCGGAAAGGAACCATCGATGTTCCAGTATGCAGCAACCGTAGAAGTTATGCCTATTATGGAGAAGAATACGGCACAAAAGACGCCGACAACGATATAGTATCGGCGCAAACGAAAGCACTTCACTTCAGCCGGCAGTTGCCTTGTCTCACCGATAGAGGTCATGTCCGTGCGCCGAGCGAGTGATTATGCGACTTTGAGCAGTATTTATTCTTGACCTCGGATGGATGGCTGTCAAGTTCACCGGCCGCACGCCAGGCGATACAAAATCTCGCTGGCCTGCTCGACTTCATCCAGCGGCACCCACTCATCGCACGTATGGGCGCGGGCAATGTCGCCGGGGCCGAAGACCACCGAGGGGATGCCGGACTCGGCGAGCGGAGCGGCATCGGTGCCGTAGGGCACGGCCTGTACCTGATGCGTGCCAATCACGCGATCGATGGCTGCTCCCAGTCGAGCAACCAATTCTTCCGAGCCGGCCGCGTTCAGAGGAGGGGCCGACAACCACGGCGCGGAGAACGAGAACGCCAAGGATGGATCGATGCGGCTTCGCAAGTATTCGTGCAGATGCTCCAATGCGGATGACGCCTTCTCGCCGGGCAATAGGCGGCGATCGACCTCGATGCGGCACTGGTCCGGCACGGTGTTGACGCTGGTGCCGCCGTCGATGCGGCCGACGCTCAACGTCGGCGGTCCCAGATGCGGATCGCTGCGCGAGGCACGCAGCTCTTCGGCGTAGCGCTCCAAATGCGGCAGCACGGCGGCCATGCGGTAAATCGCATTAATGCCCTGTTCCGGCCGCGAGCTGTGGCAGGATCGGCCGGTCGTCGTTAGGTCCAGACGCACCGCCCCCTTGTGGGAATTGACGATGTGCAGCTGCGTCGGCTCGGCGACGATGGCGCCCAGGAGATTCGAGAAGCGCTCGCGCAGGCCGAGCTGAGCGAGATGCTGCACGCCGAGGAAGGTGAACTCTTCATCGACGGTGCAGGCCACGACGACGCGGGCCGCGCCTTTGGGTTTGTCGCGCACCACTCGTGCGAAGGCGGCGAGCATGGCGGCCATGCCGCCTTTGATGTCGCAAGCGCCGCGGCCATAGAGCCTGCCATTTTCAATGTGGGCCGTGAACGGATCGATGGTCATGTTGTCCGTCGGCACCGTATCTTGATGCGCCTCGAAGATCACAGTCGCCGCCGCTTCGCCAACTGTCCAAGCGAAGATGTTGTCGCGCAGAGGAGCGACGGACTGGCGCTCGTAAGAGACGCCAAGGTTGCGGAAGAAATGTTCCAGATACGTCGTGACGCGGTGTTCGTAAATATGCGGTCCCGACAGAGGCCGGCCCATCGGGTTGACGCTGGGCAGAGCGACGAGATCGCGGAGCAGGTGCGTGGTTTCGTGCATGGGTTCCCCCTCCCAATCGATGATTGCAGATTGATGATTGATGATAGAAAGACATCGGATTTCTTCAATCATCAATCTGCGATCCGCAATCATCAATTCGAAAGCCGGGGGGTGGCTTGGGCGTACTTCTCGGCGGCGTTGGCGAGGTCGAGCAGAGCGGTGAGCGGCGGAAAGACGGAATGGCGATTGATACGGCCAATGCGTTTGGCGGCTTCGGCAAGATTGACCAGGGCGGCCAGCGAGGGGGCGTTTTTCAGACCACAATCGGCACACACCGGGGCGAAACTGCCGGCGAGAATGAGCTGCATGCCGGCCGGGGCGGACACGGCTTGGCCGCAGACGCCGCATGGTTCGTCCTTTATTCCGTCCCGGTGCTCAAGCAGGCATTGCATCATTGAAGCTCGCCTTGGGGGAATCGTGTCGCATCTCATGCTCTCTACATCGGCCGATCTGGAAAAAAAATCGCCCTAGACGCAAGGACACGGCCAAGCCGCGCCCCCAGGACCGCACGAATTTCCGCACGCCGCAACCCTTGCCGCGTTCAGAGATTGGTCAAGGAAATGACGGAGAGGCAAGCCTGGCGGACTTGTCGGATTGTACCGAACGAGCCGGAAGCGTCAGCGCGGGCGCCCTCGCTGACGCTTCGAGTTGGTCCTATAACAAAAACATCGCGCGGATCACCGACCGGCATTCCTTCTGAGGACAATCGCATGAAAATTCACGAATATCAGGCAAAAGAGCTGCTGGCGCGAGCCGGAGCAGCAATTCCGCGCGGCATCGTCGCTTCATCGGCGGCGGAAGCGCAGCAGGCTTTCGATCAACTTGGCGGCGGTCCTGTCGTCATCAAGGCCCAAGTCCACGCCGGCGGACGCGGCAAGGGACGATTCAAGAACAGCGGCAAAGATTTCGGCGGCGTCAAATTCGTCACCAACCGCGCCGATGCCGCCGCCATCGCCGAAGTCATGCTCCGCTATCCGCTCGTCACCGCGCAAACCGGCGAAGCGGGGCAAAAAGTCTCGAAACTGCTGATCGTCGAAGCGGCGGCGAAGATCGTCCGCGAAGTCTACGTGGGCATGGTGCTCGATCGCGGCCTCGGCGCTCCGGTGCTGATGGCCTGCGCTGAGGGCGGCGTCGAGATTGAGGAAGTCGCCGCTCACAGTCCGGAAAAAATCCTGAAAACCGTCGTCGAGCCGGAGTTTGGCCTGCAACCGTTCCAGGCCCGCCGCGTCGCCTACGATCTCGGTTTCAGCGGCGAACAGGCGGCGCAGGCGGAGGCGATCATCACGGCTCTGGCGACGGTGTATCTGGAAAAAGATTGCAGTCTAACCGAGATCAATCCGTTGGCCGTCATGGACAATGGCTACGTGCTGGCCGTCGATGCCAAGATGACCTTCGACGACAACGCCCTATTCCGCCATCCCGACATCGCCGCCCTGCGCGACGAAGCCGAGGAAGATGCCGCCGAGCTGCGGGCCGGACGATCCGGTTTGAGCTACATCAGTCTGACCGGCAACATCGGCTGCCTGGTCAACGGCGCCGGCCTGGCGATGGCGACGATGGACATTATCAAGTATCACGGCGGCGAACCGGCCAACTTCCTCGATGTCGGCGGCGGCGCCAACAAGGAGCAAGTGACCGAGGCGTTCCGCATTCTGCTCAGCGATCCGCGCGTCAAGGCGGTGCTGGTGAACATTTTCGGCGGCATCATGCAGTGCGACATCATCGCCGGGGCCATTCTGGCCGCGTTCAAGGAAGTCGGCTTCCATGTGCCGCTGGTGGTGCGGCTGGAAGGCACCAACGTCGAACTGGGCCGTAAGATGCTGGCGGAAAGCGGACAAAATATCACCACGGCGAGTGGACTGACCGAAGCGGCGAAAAAGGTCGTCGCGGCGGCGAAGTAACGACAAAGCGAAGTGGAGGGAGTTCTCATGATTTACAAAACCGTGGAAGGCGTTCTGCATCCCGACGGTACCATCAGCCTGCCGCGAGAGGAACTACCCAATCATGATGTGAATGTGATGATTACAATCCTCGAATGCGGCGAAGATGCCCTGTTATCTGAACCAAGTGATTATCTGACTCAGTTGACCGATTACGAGGAACGATTGGCACGAGGAGAAATAAAGTGGCAGTGAAGCGCGGGGAGGTGTGGAAAGCAGACTTATCGCCCACACGCGGCACCGAGCAGTCAGGAGTGCGTCCGGTGGTCATCGTCCAGACAGATCGCGCTAATCCGTACAGCCCTCACACGATTATCGTGCCGTTCACCACGCGCATCCGGCAAAAGCAGCTGCCGAGTCATGTGTTTGTCGCGGCCGACGAAGGCGGTTTGACTCAGGACTCCGTTGCACTATGCGAACAGGTTCGCGTTATGGATCACAGCCGTCTTTTGTCCCGACTCGGTGATCTGTCCACAGCGCGGATGCAACAAGTATCTGATGCTTTACGGATCATTCTGGGCTTATAATTCGCCATTTGAACGATAAGGGGAAACAGGAATGAGCATCCTTGTGGACAAAAACACGCGCGTTCTCTGCCAGGGCATGGGCAAGGCGGGGACCAATCACGCCAAGCTTTGCCGCGGTTATGGAACGCAAATCGTCGGCGGCGTCGTGCCGGGCAAAGGCGGCACAAGCAAAGAAGGCTTTCCGCTGTTCAACAGCGTGGCCGAGGCGGTGCGCAAAACCGGCGCCGACGCCAGCATGATCTTCGTGCCGCCGGCCGGCGCTGCCGACGCCATCCTCGAAGCCGCCGACGCCGGCATCCGCGTCATCGTCGCCGTCACCGAAGGCATTCCCATTCTCGACATGGCTCGTGCCATGCGCTTCCTCAAGGGCAAAAACTGCCGGCTCATCGGTCCTAACTGTCCGGGCGTGATGACGCCCGGACAATGCAAAATCGGCATCATGCCCGGCTACATCCACAAGCCCGGACCCGTCGGCGTCATCAGCCGCAGCGGCACCCTCACCTACGAGGCGGTTTGGCAACTGTCCAATCTTGGACTCGGACAATCCACCTGCGTCGGCATCGGCGGCGATCCGATCATCGGCACCACGCAGATTGATTTGCTGAAAATGTTTCAGGACGATCCGGAGACGGAGGCGATTCTGCTGATCGGCGAGATCGGCGGCACGGCGGAAGAGAAGGCGGCGGATTACATCAAACGGCACGTCAAAAAGCCAGTGGCGGCGTTCATCGCCGGCCAGACGGCTCCGCCGGGCAAGCGCATGGGCCACGCCGGCGCCATCATCAGCGGCGGCAGCGGCACGGCCAAGGACAAGATCGCCGCTTTCCGCACCGCCGGCATCGCCGTGGCCGACAGCCCCGCCGACCTCGGCGTCACCGTCCAGCGCGCGATGAAGGGATAACCAACACGCGGCGCCAGCAGGGGGCGTTCCTTGCTGGCGCTGCGGGCTGGTAAGGGTTAGTTTTGCCGATTCCTTCGGCCACCGAACTGCGGGCGCTGAAGTTCGCTAAGGTTCTTGAACGGCTCGCCTTGCATTTCCTTCAACTTCGTCTTCTGCTCGGCTGTCAGCACGCCCATCATCTTTTCGTTCGTCTGCTTCATCAACTCCGGGATTTTTTTGCGCCCTTCCTCATCGCCTCCCAGGTCGCGCATCTCCTGGAACGACTTGGTCTGGATCTCCCGGATCTTTTCCTTTTGTTCGTCGGTGATGTTGAGCGCCTTGGCTACTTCCGCATTGTTGACGGCACGCGGCCCTTGCACTTGCAGAGAGATCTGCTTGACGCGCTTGAACTGCTTATCGTCGAGGATCTTGGCGATGGCCTCGTTCTGGACCTTGGTACGCTCCGCCATCTTCTTTTGAATCTCTTCTCGGTCCAGCCCTTGGAAATCAGGACGGTTCTCGCGCTCCTTTGCCTGCAATTCCGTGACCTTCTTGACCTGCTCCTCGGAGAGTTTCAACTCTTCCTGAACTGGTTTCTGAGTAAGGAGGGAGAGCATCCCTCCGCCGAAGCCGCCGAAGCCGCCGCCTCGTCGTTGCCGCTGTTGCTCTTGCGCCAGCGCTGGACCGGCAGCCATCGCCACCACGACCGCCGCTAGAGCGATTTGCATGAGTCTCTTCATCGTTGTACCTTTCCCTTGAAGAAAAACCCGATCCAGAAAAGCGGACGCCCCATCCATCCGCGGATAGGTGCTGGCCCGTTCTTCGGATGCGATTTCTACCGAAATCGCCACGGAAGATTTCTACTCAGAGTGTAGCGAGCGATTCTTAATGAATTATGAATGCCTAGCGGAATAGGCGAACGGTCGGCGTTAGCCGGCTGGTAGGGTTAACCAGCCGGCTAACGCCGACCGTTCATAAAACGCCGACCCGGCGGATGTCCACCGATTGGCCTTCTTACCTCGGTCGAAAACCCGCAGGAGGGGGCGGAGAGCAGTCGGTGGTCTCTTTAAACTTCTTGAACTCTTCCTCGCTGAGGACGTTCTTCATCTTGAGCAACAGGTCCGCGCGGGCCAGCTCCATCAACTTGCGGACGTTGTCGTGGTAGGTCTTGAGAGCGTCCTCGGCCGTTTCCTTCTTCTTGTCCGATAGTTTCAGATCGTCTAAGGCTCGTTCGAGACCGGCACCGGGACCGAAGCCGGCCCGACCGCCACCGCCTCTGGGACCAGCGCCGCCCCGACCGCCGCGACCGGCGAACGCAGCGGCGCCCCCTTCCCTCTGGAGCTTGGCCGCCAACGCCTTGATCTCATTCTTATCGAGGGTGCCGTCCTTGTTAGTGTCGCCCCGTGCGATCAGATCCTGCATTCGTTCGGGCAATTCGTTCTTGGTGATCTTGCCGTCCTTGTCTTTGTCAAAGGAGTTGAGCCGCTCCACGATTTGATCCGCCGAGACGCCGCGGCCGCGCTGGAACCCACCGCGACGGCCGCGCGCGCCGTCTCGATTATCTTTTCCAGAAGGGGACTTGCTGGAGTCTCCGTCTTTCTTGTCGTCGGAGGCGGCGACGGCCATCCCCACGGCTGCCAGCGCAGCCATCAAGACGAACGCCAGCCATGCTGTTCTGCTTCGCATCGTTTAGCTCCTTAATACAGTTGGTGAAATCGTTCTCACTGGAATGGGTCTGAGAACCTCGGATCCGCGATGAACTTCTGATCGCTTAGCGTTTTCAAGAAGGCAACGAGAGCAGCCTTCTGTTCCGTACTGAAATTCAGCCGGCGGCGCAAGCGGCCGCTGAGGTTCGGGTGCGGTTTGACGCCTGTGCTGTAGTGATCGATGACGGCCTCAAGGGTGGCGAATCGACCATCGTGCATGTAAGGGGCGGTGAACTCGACATTGCGCAAAGACGGCGACTTGAACAGGCCCACTTGCAAACCGTTGAGAGTGAGGTCGCCGATTCCGCCGTCGCTGTTCTTGATGTCCGCGTCTAATCCGTTATTCAGCGGCCGGATCATGATAAAGTGCGCCGTCTGGCCTCGGGGCATGTGGCAGCTGGCGCAGTTGCGCGAGAACAGGTTCTTGCCCCGGTTCTCCTGAGCGGTGAAGTTGTCGAAGTCGCTCCGCACCGAACGTGCTTTGGCCAAGCCTTCATCGAATTTCGACTGGTAGGAAACCATCGCACGCAAGAACTGCGCCAGGGCGCGGGCGATCCGTTCGCGCGAGATCGCGCTATCGCCGAACGCCTTGCGAAACAGCTCAGGATAGTGGTCGTCCTTGGCGAGGATCTCGGTCAGCCCTTTCAGATCTTGACCCAACTCCATCTTGCTTTGAATCGGCATAAGAACCTGTTCTTCCAGGCTGCGAGCCCGCTCGTCCCAGAAGAATCGGCCGCGCGGCTGGTAGCGCAGGTTGATCAGGCTCATGGCGTTGCGGTCCCCAAGCTGGCCCTCGAAGCCCTTGCTGACGCGCTTCGGATCGCTGAAGGCGCGTTTCTGCTCGTGACAGGAGCCGCAGGCGATGGTGTTGTTGACCGACAGCCGAGTATCGTAAAAGAGGACTCGACCGAGGGTCGCTCCATTATCGCTCAGCGCGTTGTAGGACGGCGTGTTGTCAAACCGCCGCGCTGCCGGGGTCTTGAAGTGGGCTGGCAACTCGACATCGACATAGTTGAAAGGCGGGTTGGGCAAGCGAAGCGTGCGCTCGGTGGAAGGTTTGGGCAAAATGTTGCTTCCTCCACCAATGGTTGCCCCGTCGTTGCTTGGGGGCGCCGCCACAGCCATCCTCACAGCCGCCAGTGCCGCCATCAAGGCGAAAGCTGACCACGGTGTCCTGTTGTACATGCCTTTGCTCCTTTCACGGTAAGGGCCGTCTTCACCAGAAGGGCCCACGTGAACCTCAGATCAAAGATGAACTCGCTGAGCGAACACCTTCTCGGGGAACAGCGTCGCGGGCAAAAGTTCCATCCGAAGTAGAGGGACAACGAGCCGGGCACTTCTTCCGCTCACTCCACGGATCCCCCTATGTTTTTAGAGTATAGCGATGGATCTCTTAACGATTTGTGAATGCCGGGCGGAATTGGCGACGGCCGGCGTCAGCCTCACCAGCCAGCCGACGCTGGCCGTTCGCTAGAGAGAACCGTTTCCCTAGGATAAACTTGTACAGCAATGCGGATTTCTTCCGTCTGTGGAAAGAGAAGAGCCGATACAAGAAATGCGATACCGCATGAAGGCGGGACCGTCCTCAGCCGAGTTCAAACCTATGGCGAAACCGACATACCGCTTGGAGGATCCGGCCACCGATGTCTACGTCGGCGATTGCCGTGATGTGCTGAATGCCCTGCCGAAGAAGAGCGTGGATCTCATTTTCGCCGACCCGCCTTTCAACTGGGACGTGCCTTACGGCGACTGGGACGACGGCCAGCCACGCAAAGACTACCTCGACTTTACCTACCAGTGGCTCGATGCATGCTTGGAGGTTTTGAACGATAACGGCTCTCTTTGGGTGAATATCCCCGACGACACCGCCGCGGAGATTGTCGTCTACCTGAAGGAACGTGGCTTGACGATGATTAACTGGTGCATCTGGCACTTCCGTTTCGGCCAGCACCGCACCGGCAATTTCATCGTCTCCAAGGTCCACGCCCTATATTTCGCCCGAGACCGCAACAAGCGCATTTGGAACCCCGAAGCCATTCTGGAGCCATCCGACCGGGCCGCGATTTACGACGACGCCAGGACGCGGCGGACGAAGCAGCCGGGACTGCGTGTGCCTCTCGACGTGTGGTACGGCCCGCTCTGGGGACGCATTCAGGGCAATAACAAAGAGCGGCGCAAGAACCATCAGAACCAGATTCCCGAAGTGTATCTGGAGCGCGTCATCCGGGCTTGCTCAAACGAGGGGCAACTCGTCCTCGATCCTTTCCTCGGCAGCGGCACGACCTGTACGGTCGCCCGCGCGTTGCGGCGGCGCTCCATCGGCATCGAATACAGCAGCCGCAACGCCAAATCGGCCTTCGAGCGAATCAAATCTGGTCCTGTTCGTCTCGGTCCCGCGACTTCGGAGACTAACTCGTTCATGGCTCACCGCAGGCGGGGCAACAATAACACGCAAAGCCACACCTCGGACGGCTTAGAAAAGTTCAACAGCTAAACCGCCAAGTCGCCAAGGGCGCCAAGGAAAAAAAGCCAAAAAACTTCTGCTCACCAACTGGGATCTCACGGCAGCGGCAAGTTCTTGAATTCAAAGGAGACGTTGTACTCCAGCGGGATGCTTCGGATGTACACCAGTCGAACGGGAGGGCCGAGCGGGCCGGCGTTGTTGAAGGGAGGAACAAAGTTGATTTGCAACTCGGTTCTCCTGCCGTCGCCGCTCATCGACGAGCCCTGAGCTTGGTACGGATTGCCTTGTGAATCCTCCAGACCAAATGAGCCATCGTCGTCGCCGCCGAGATCCTTTCCCTCTGGCTTGTCTCGGGTAAACGAAAACGAGACGCGATACCGATTTCCCGCGATCTGCTTGAAGTTGTCAATTCCCACGGTGAACTCCTGCGACTTGTGCTCCTTGCCCTGCGCCTTGGCGATGTTCTCCACCAGCACCGTTCTCTTCTTTTCCTTCTCCAAATAGACGGGAATGCTCCCCTGGAGCACCTTCACGGCGCGAGCCTCTTTAGCGGGGACAAGCAAGTTCATTGTTGCAGGAAGTTCGTGACCCATGAATTGAGCCCACACTCTGCTGGAATGAAAGAACCTAGCCTGCGCGTTGAATCGATCCTCGCCGGCTTCCTTTTTGGGCAGCAGTGAGCGGTTCCGATCGTCCTGCGCCTGGATCAAACTTGGTTCACCCAAGTACAGAACCGTTAACCTTGGCTCGGCCGCAACGTCCAAATCGAAACTGAATTTTTCGGTATGTCTCTTCCCCGCCACGTTGAACGGGAACGGCGCGAACTCGATGCTTTTGGAAAGGAAGTAGTGAAACCCAGTCGCTCGAATCCGAAACGCGCCCTGGTAAGCTCGATAGGGGGACGCCATGCCGCCGAAGCCGAGCGTGAACTTATCCGGACTTCCGTGTCCCGGAAGAAATTCCACCCCTCCTTCCCGGCAGACTTTATCGAGGGCCTCCCAAAAAGTTGCTTTGGCAAGGCGAAGGCTGAACCGCTTCTGCGCCGCCGCACCCTTGGTTGCTAATTCGAGCTTGTAGCCCGTCTGCCGGGCCAATTCCGCCACGACTTTTTCCAGGGTCTCGTTCTTCAGATCCAGGTTGACGCGCTTGGGCGCCGCCAACGCTTCCATTTCAAACTTCGGGATCCACTCTTTGATGCGGCGGCGCACTTCCAGGTCCGCGTGGTCCTTGGCCTTGCGCAAGGCCGGCAACGCCTCGGGCCCGAGAGCTTCAATCGCCTTGGCGGCAGCCTCACGGACCTTGAATTCTTTATCACCCAGCTGCTCGATCAACTGCGCGATCGATTTGCTTGCTTCAGGCTCTTGAGCCGGAAGGAACGAGGCGAACCCCACAAGGAAAGCGACAGCGAAGCCCTTGCACATGATAGGATCTTCCCAGTCAAAGGTTCTGTTGCTCGAACTCCGTTGCTGGACATCTGCCCGTGTAGCCTCCCACGAGCGTAATAACCCTCACCCTACGCCGCCAACGCCAATCGGTCAAGAAGAAAGATACCTGCCGCGGAGTGGACGGTGCGCGAATGGTTTCTGGTAGTTTTCGCGGGTAAGCAGCTACTCCTCATTACCCCTCGTTCCCAAACTCTGTTTGGGAACGCTGTCCGCGAAACTCTGTTTCGCGCCTCCCCTTTTCCGGCACTCACAGCCCTATCGTAGCATTAGCAACAGAGGCTTTCCGGTTATAATGGTCTGATGGTGCGAACGAAACGGTGCGCTTGCGTCCGTGGAACCTTCGATGCTTCCGTTGTTCACTACTCCCTTGGCCTTCTGGGGTCTGCTCGCCCTGCCGGTGCTTGTCGGCATTTACTGGCTGCGCACGCGCCATCGCCGCTATCCCGTCTCCAGCCTCATGCTCTGGATCGATGCGCAGGAATCGCCGCAGGGCGGCACGCGCATTGATCGCTTGCGCACGCCGCTGCTGTTCTTCCTCGAATTGCTGGCCCTGACGATGCTCGTCCTCGCTGCGGCGGACCCGCACTTGCCTTTGCGCGAAAGCGTGCGTCCGCTGATCGTGGTCCTCGACGATTCCTATTCGATGCAGGCCGGCGGCGAGCGCTCGCCGCGCAGCCAAGCCTTGCAAGCGCTCGCCGAAGAGTTGAAACGCCGGCCGCGGCCTTGGGTGCGCTTTCTGCTTGCCGGCGATGGCACGCAGGCGCTCGGCGAGACGGCGCACACTACGCCCGAAGCTCTGGATCGGCTGCGCGAGTGGCGCTGCCGCGCCGCTGGGAGCCGGCTGGGGGAAGCGCTGTCGTTCGCCGGCGAGCTGGGCGGCGAACTGCCCTTGTTGTTGGTGCTGACCGATCGTGAGTCGGCCACGGCGCTGCACAAGGGCCGCGTCCAGTGGTGGGCTTTCGGCCAGCCGCGCTCCAACGTCGCCATCGTCAACGCTGCGCGTACGCCGCACGAGATCGGTGAACGATCTTTGCTGGAAATCGCCAATTTCTCGGACAACGCCGAGGAAGCCACGCTTGTCCTCGAAACCAGCGAGCCGGCGAAAAAATGGCAACGCTCGACGCTGCGGCTGGGACCGCGCGAAAGGCAGCGCGTCATCCTCACACTGCCGGAGAAAACGCCCATCCTCCACGCACGCATCGATGACGACGATCTCGCCATTGACAATCGCGTGTCACTGCTGCCCCTCGCCGCCCGTCCTGTTCGCACGATGGTGCGCATCAAAGACGAGGTGCTGCGTTCACTGATCGACAAGGTGTTGCGGGCCGCCCGCCAGTCCGAGAGGGTCGAGAAACAGCCCGAAATCGTCTTCCACGATGGCGCGGAAGCGCCGGAGGACGCCGGGGATGCCTGGGTCGTCCAGCTGTTGGCCGAACGCGATGCGATCCCCTACGCGGGACCGTTCGTGCTGGATCGCAATCATCCCTTGACCGAGGGATTGTCGCTGCAAGACGTTATCTGGGGCGCAGGCAAGGGGCATGAGCTGCCCGGCTCACCCGTCATCCTTGTCGGCAACGTGCCTTTGCTGACGGATGCCGAGTCACGGACGCACGGCCACGAGCTTCGTCTCCGTCTTCGCCCGGAGTTGTCCACTCTGCCCGACGCACCCGGCTGGCCCATTCTGATCTGGAACCTGCTCCAGTGGCGAACCGCGGCGAAACCCGGATTGCACCGCGTCAACTACCGCCTCGGCGAGCAGGTGGCACTGACGTTCGCTACAGCGCGTCCAACGGTCGCAGTGGTGCGTCCTGACAGCACACGGCAGACGATGCCGGCGCAGGATCTCCGGCTGACCGTGCGGCCCGATGAGGTCGGCGTTTGGTCCATCGAGGCCGACGACGAATCGGCGTCCTTCGCCGTCAACGCCTTGTCGGCCAACGAGTCGGACCTGGCCGGCTGTGTTTCCGGACGCTGGGGAGAATGGCTGGACGAAACCTCGCTGCGCCTGGAATATCAAAGTATCGCCTGGATTTTGCTGCTCCTCGTTGTGGCGATCGCAACCGTCCACCTGCTCTTGGTGGCGCGATCCGGAGGCAGATAACGCAGAGAAAACCAAAAATCACACGAAAAGCACGAATAAAAAAATACGAACATTCCTTTATTTTTTATTCGTGTTATTCGTGTGATTCGTGGTGGCTCTTTTTGCCGGGAGATGATGGCCGTGATGTTGCTTCATCCGATCTGGTTGTTTCTGACTATCCCGCTGGTGTTGTCGCTGTGGTTGTGGCTGATGCCGTCGCGGCTGCTGTTGGTGCTGCGCGGCCTGACGCTGCTGCTGCTCTTATTGGCCCTGTGCGGGGCGGTGCTGCGCTTGCCGAGCCAGGCCGGCACTATCGTCGTTGTCGCCGACCGCAGCCAATCAAT
>Ga0335075_10011636_pt1 | contig 13300 bp, 12 predicted proteins | sample Lox_Sample_24_FD_206723 | JGI IMG/M metagenome (GOLD analysis project Ga0335075, IMG submission 206723) | Soil microbial communities from Loxahatchee National Wildlife Refuge, Florida, United States - Lox_Sample_2.4 | ecosystem: Environmental > Terrestrial > Soil > Wetlands | place: USA...
CTCACGGAAAACGAAATATGGTCGACGGCTGTCGTGCGGGCGTACTTCTTGGTCAGGTCGTGGACTGTAATCATGTCTGACTAGTCAGTTGGACTCACCGGTTATCAAGTCGTTATCAACAGCATCGCGGCCGCGGCCCATTCCAGCCGAACCAGCCGCCAACGCGCAGCTGCCGCCGGGGGGAGAGTCACAACCATGCTAAAACATCGCCAATCCGCGCTGTCAATGCAACCAACCGGGCACCGTCCAGTCCCGGCCGGCGCCGCGTCAGCGCGCCTTGTGCAGCTTCGCCGGCCGAGTCGCCTGCGCCGCTTTTTCCGCCAGCCAAAGCTTCATCAGCGACTGGTAAGGCACATCCAGCGTTCGCGCGTGGGCGCGAATTGCGTTCAGCACGTCCTCCGGCAGCCGCAGCGAGATGGTCTTCGTCGACGGACGCAGATTTGGAAAAGCGACAGCCTGCGCCTCGCTCCAGTTCACGTAGCTCGTGCTGTCATGGGACTCCCAGAACCTTCGCTCCTCGCTTTCATTCGCGAATTGCGGGACCGGCTTGTAGCGCCGCGCCATAAATTGGTCTCTCCTTCCGGTGCATGTCTCGGGCGGAAATCGGCCGGATCAGCGTGCCATCCCCGCGAATCGTGAACGTCACGTGCAACCAGCGTTCCTCGCTGGTGCGGCCCAGCGCGTGGAATCGATCCTCGCTGGCGCTGTGTTTCGGGTCCGGGGTCACGAGCAGAGGCTGCCGGAAAAATATCTGCTCGATTTCTCCCTGGCTCACGCCATGCTTCTCATTCTTGCGGGCATTCCCCGCGTCCCAGTCGAAGCCGACGACGCGGGTAAGATCCACACGCTAGTATATGGCAGAAATATACGAGAAGGGAAGCTCCACTCACTCCCCCGTGTCGATCTGCGCCCGCTGCAGCTTGTCCGAGTAGTCCACGTACACCGACTTCCACGTCGTGAAAAACTCGATCGCCCCAATCCCGCCCTCCCGATGCCCGTTCCCCGTCTGCTTCACTCCCCCGAACGGCAAATGCACCTCCGCCCCAATCGTCGGAGCGTTCACATACGTGATCCCCGCCTCCAGGTCCCGCATCGCCTTGAACGCCAGATTCACATTCCGCGTGTAGATCGCCGTCGACAGCCCATACGGAATATCGTTCGCAATCTCGATCGCCTCGTCGATGTCCCCGCACTTCAGCACGCTCACCACCGGCCCGAACACCTCCTCCTGCGCGATCCGCATCTTCGCGGTCACCCCCGCCACCACCGTCGGCGCAAAGAAATGTCCGTTCGCGAAGGCCCCGTCCGTCAGCGCGTGTCCCCCGGTCACAATCTGCGCGCCTTCCTCGCGCGCGATTTTGCAGTAGTGCGTCGACGTCTCAATCTGCGCCGCGTTCACCTGCGGCCCCATCTGCACCTGCTCGTCCAGCCCGTCGCCCACCTTCAGCGCCCTGGCCCGCGCCGCCAGCTTTGCTGTGAATTCCTGCGCCACGCTGCGATGCACGATAATCCGGCTTGTCGCCGTGCACCGCTGTCCCGTCGTCCCAAATGCTCCCCACAGCGCCCCATCCAGCGCCAGATCCAGGTTCGCGTCCTCCATCACAATCATCGCGTTCTTCCCGCCCATCTCCAGCGAGCACGGCTTGTACAGTCCCGCCGCCGTCTGCCCCACAATCCGCCCCACTTCCGACGATCCCGTGAACGAAATCGCCCGCACCAGCGGATGCTCCACCAGCGGCGTGCCCACCTGCGATCCCGATCCCGTCACCACGTTCACCACCCCCGCCGGCAGCCCCGCATCCACCAGCGCCTGCGCCAGGTTCAGCGTCGACAGCGGCGTGTCGTTCGCCGGCTTGATCACGCACGTGTTCCCGCACACCAGCGCCGCCAGCAGCTTCCACGACGGAATCGCCATCGGGAAATTCCACGGCGTGATCATCCCGCACACGCCCACCGGCATTCGCACCGTCATCGCGAACTTGTTCTGCAGCTCCGAGGGCGTCGTGTGCCCGAACAGCCTGCGTCCTTCCCCGGCCATGTAATGGGCGCAGTCGATCGCTTCCTGCACGTCGCCCCGCGTCTCCACCAGCACCTTGCCCATCTCCCGCGTCATCTCCTGGGCGTACTGCTCCTTCCGCTGCTCCAGCAGCAGCCCGGCGCGCAGCAGGATGTCCGCCCGCTTCGGTGCCGGCGTAAGCCGCCACGTCCTGAACGCTTCCGCCGCCGCCTTCACCGCGCGATCCACATCCTCGGCGCCCGACGCCTGGAACTCGCCCACCACGTCATCGCGCCGCGCCGGATTCACGTTCGAAAATGTCTTGCCGCTGCGGGCGGCCACGAACTTGCCCCCGATCAGATTCAGATACGTCTTTGCCATGAATGAAGTGCTCCTCAGGGAAAACACTTCAGCATATCGGAAACCGCGCCGCGCCGTCCTGAAGCCACGGTTATTCCCTGTGCATTCCGTTTTGTGCTTCCGCCGGGGTGCCGACTCGGGTGCGTGCCGCTTGCACTTTCGTGCAATTTCCCCTTGCCGTTTCCGCTCCCGAGCGCAATTGGCCGTACAATAAGGGTCGAGTTCCTCTCGGATATTGCTCCTTCATGCCCTCGAACGGATTTCAGCCGCGCTCTTCGCGATCGCACGGGTTGCGGTCGCTGTTTAGTGTCTTCTCCAACGATCTCGCCATCGATCTCGGCACCGCCAATACCCTCGTCTACGCGGCCAACAAGGGCATCGTCGTCAATGAGCCCTCCATCGTCGCCATCAACAAGAACACCGGCGAAGTCGAGGCCGTCGGCAAAGAGGCCAAGGAGATGCTCGGCCGCACTCCCGGCAACATCGTCGCCATCAAGCCCATGAAAGACGGCGTCATCGCCGACTTCAAAGTCACCGAGAAGATGCTCAACTACTTCATCCAGAAGGCCCACAATCGCAAGATGATGGTGCACCCCCGTATCGTCATCGGCGTCCCTTCTGAGATCACCCAGGTCGAAAAGCGCGCCGTCGAGGACTCTGCCTACCGCGCCAAGGCCAGCGAAGTCTTCCTCGTCGAGCAGGCCATGGTCGCCGCCATCGGCGCCGGTCTCCCCATCACCGAGCCCAGCGGCAACATGGTCGTCGATATCGGCGGCGGCACCACCGATATCGCCGTCATCTCCCTCTCCGGCATCGTCTATTCCCGCTCCCTCCGCATGGCCGGCAATCAGATGGACGAGGCCATCATGAATTACCTCAAGCGGAAATATAACCTCCTCATCGGCGAGCGCACCGCCGAGCAGATCAAGATGGAGCTCGGTTCCGCCTACCCCCTCGACAAGCCCATCACCATGGAGATCAAGGGCCGCAACCTCATCGAAGGCGTTCCCAAGACCATCACCATCGACGACAGCGAAATCCGCGAAGCCCTGGGGGAGTGCATCTCCACCATCCTCAACGGCATTCGCGTCGCCCTCGAGCGCACCCCGCCGGAACTGAGCGCCGACATCAGCGATCGCGGCATCGTCCTCACCGGCGGCGGCGCCCTCATCAGGAACCTCGACAAGCGCATCCGCGAAGAGACCGGCCTGCCCGTCTCCATCGCCGACGATCCGCTCGCCAGCGTCGTGCTGGGTACGGGCAAAATGCTCAGCGACTTCCGCCTGCTGCGGAAAATCAAGATCGACTGATGCCCGGCACGCGCCCGGCGCGAACCGAGCCCAATGCCGGGCCCTGATTTCATGGAATCCTTCTTCAGCCGATACCGCAACGCCCTGGTGCTGATTACCGTGCTCCTGGCGCAGGTGATCGGCCTCGCCGTCCAGGTGCGCCGCCCCGCTGCCAATCCCCAGGACAAGCCTGGCGTCCGCCTCATCCGCTCCTGGGTCGTCGGCATCGTCACCCCTCCCGAGCGTCTCCTCCACTGGACCGGCCTCGGCATTCGCGGCATCTGGTCCGATTACATCGACCTCATCCACGTCCGCCGCCGCAACCAGCAGCTCCAGGCCCAGCTCGGCCAGGTCCGCCTCGAAGAAGACTCCCTCGCCGAAGACGCCCGCCAGGCCGTCCGCCTCCAGTCCCTCCTCGGCTTCCAGGAAAAGTACATCTACAAAACCGTCGCCGCTCAGGTCATCGGCGCTTCCGGCACCGAGCAGTCCCACGTCCTGCTCCTCGACAAGGGCTCTGACAGCGGCCTCCAGCCCGACATGCCCGTCATCACCCCCGACGGCATCGTCGGCAAACTCCGCGATGTCTTCGCCCACACCAGCCAGGTCCTCGAAATCTCCGACGAAACCAGCGGCGCCGGCGTCATCCTCGTCAACACCCGCATCGAAGGCGTCCTCCGCGGCAACAGCTGGGGCCAGCCCCAGATCGTCAATGTCTCTCCCGACGACCGCATCAAACCCGGCGAGCCTGTCATTACCAGCGGCGGAGACGGCATTTACCCCCGCGGCCTCGCCGTCGGCACCGTCGATCGCATCGCCCCCAACGCCGAGGGCACCCTCGTCAACGTCCTCATCACGCCCGCCGCCAACCTCTCCGCTCTCGAAGAAGTCCTCGTCATCACCAGCACCGGCAGCCAGATGCCCGCGCAGATGCAGCAGGACCTCAGCCAGGCCGTCCGCACCGCCGACATCCTCGCCGCGCGTCTGCCCTCCGCCGCCACCCCCGGCACCCCGGCGCCCCCCGCCAACGGCGCCACCCCTGCCGCCAACCCCTATGCCCTGCCGCCGGCCCCGCCTCCGCCGCCTGCGCCCATCCACCCCGATCGTTATTCAGCCGGCGATGTCCCTCCCGCCTCCGACCTCGTTCCCGGCCAGCCCATTACCCCCATGGCCGGCGCCTCGCCGGCAACATCCGCCGCGCCTCCCGGCGCCGCAACCACCCGCCCGGCAGCTCCGAAGAAACCGCCCGCCACCACCCCGCACACCACCAACCCCACCACCCCGCACACCACCAACTCCGCGCCGACGCCCCGCAAACCAGCTTCCCCATCCGCCCAGCCCGCTCCGCAGCCCCAGGGAGGCCGCTGAGTCATGCCCCTGCTCGCCTCCTCCCGCCACGAGGTCGGAACCCAGTCCCATCCCTGGCTCGTCTACGTCCTCGCGCCCGTTCTCGCCATCGGTCTCCAGTCTTTTATCTCCCTGCATTTCCCGGCCTTCGATCTCGTTGATCTCCCCCTCCTCGTCACCATTTATTACGCCATCACCCGCCGCGAGCCCGTCAGCGCCACCGTCATCGGTGCCCTCATCGGCATTGCCCAGGACGCCCTCACCCACCACCCCCTTGGCATCTTCGGCATCTCCAAGGCCATCATCGGCTACATGGCCGCCTCTCTCGGCGTTCGCGTCGATGCCGAAAACCACGGCAGCCGCCTCCTCCTCGTCTTCGCTTTCACCCTCGAGCAGACCGCCATCCTCTGGCTCCTCCAGCGCAAGCTCCTCGGCCAGCCTTTTGCCTGGCACTGGATCCACGAGCTCGTCGGCGCCGTCGTCGACGCCCTCGCCGGCGTCATCCTTTTTGCCCTCCTCGATCTCATCCGCCGCCCCGAGTAGTTCCACCGCCCCTCGCAACTTATGCCCCGATTTTGCGTCCGAGAAAGGGAACCCCGCGAGGGGTACAATCGTCCTAAGGAAATGCGGCCGAGGTGCATCGCGCCATCAGCAGCCCTCGCCAGGCCCGACCGGCCTGTCGATAGCCTTCCGGAACAGGATTTTCCCACTCGATGAAGAACCTCTCGTCCCGCCTCTTGCCGCTCTGCCTGGTGGCTGCGCTTCCGCTGGCATCGCCGGCCCAAACCCAAAAGCCCGCGCCCCCGCCCGCCGCCGCCGAGCCCTCTCCGGACATGTCCAACGCCTATTACCACTACATGCTCTCCCACGAGTATGAGGAGCTGGCGGAGACCTACGGCAACAGCGACTACGCCACCCGCGCCATCGAAGAGTACAAAATGGCGCTCAACGACGACCCCGCGTCCAAATACCTCAACAGCCATCTCGCCGATCTCTACTTCGCCACCGGCCACATCCGCGAAGCCATTGAGGCCGCCCAGGACGAGATCAAAAAGAACCCCAACGACCTCGAAGCCCACCGCCTTCTCGCCGAGGTCTATCTGCGTTCCCTCGGCAACGATGAGCAGTCCGATGTTGCCGCCCAGATGATGAAGCTCGCCATCGGCGAGTACGAAAAGATCGTTCAGCTCGCTCCCGGCTCCCTCGACGATCACCTCATGCTCGCCCGCCTCTACGCCGCCAATCACGACAACGCCAAAGCCGAGCAGCAGATCGCCGCCGCCCAGCAGATCAATCCCGGCTCCGAGGAAACCGCGCTCATCGCCAACCGCTTCTACTCGGACATCGGCGACAATCAGAAAGCCCTCGCCGTGCTCAGGTCTCTCCCTCCCGACGATCAGACCGCCCGCACCGAATACCAGCTCGGCATCACCTGCGACGCTCTCCACGACGAGAAGGACGCCGTCGCCGCCTTCCGCCAGGCCCTCAACCTCGAGCCCGATAATCTCGACGTCGAGAAAGCCCTTGCCCAGGACCTCGTCGCCACCAACCAGGCTCAGGACGCTCTCCGCGCCTGGCAGGATGTCGCCGCCGGCGATCCCACTGACGCCGATGCCTGGGGACAGATCGCCCAAATCGAGCAGGACAACGACGATTTCCCCTCTGCGCTTACCGCCATCCGCAAGGCTCGCGATCTCGATTCCGGCAATCTCGAGTACGAATTCCAGGAAGCCACCATCGACGACTCCCTCGGCCATCTCGATGACGCCGTCAAGGTCTACACTCAGTTAGCCGACGCTACCCAACACCCCAGCGGCGTCTACTCCGATCGCGAAAAGGGCAATTACGCCCTCGTTCTCGACCGTCTCGCCCAGGTCTATCGCGAGCAGTGCCGCCCCGACCTTGCCGTCGCCACCTACCAGAAGAAAGCCTCCCTCGGCGGAGACTTCGAGGAAGAGGCTTACGATCAGGAAGTCGAAACCTGGCGCGAAGCCCGCGACTACGATAAAGCCGTCAGCACCGCCCAGGAAGCCGTCGCCAAACAGCCGAAGAGCCTCGACGCCAAACTCACCCTCGCTCGCCAGCTTGCTGACACCGGCCACGCCGATCAGGGCCTCGCCATGGCCAAAGACCTCGTCGCCGCCAATCCCGCCAATCTCGAAACCTACTATCAGCTCGCCCAGATCTACAGCGACCTGCGCAAGTGGAAGGATGCCGCCGACACCCTCAACGCCGCCGCCAAACAGGCTGCGAAAAAAGACGACCAGATGATGGTCGACTTTGAGCGCGCCATGATGGAAGATCGCGCCAGGCGCTACGACGCCGCCCAGACCGATTTCCAGAAGGTTCTGGCCATGGATCCCGACAACGCCCTCACCCTCAACAATTACGGCTTCATGCTCGCCGACCGCGGCGTCGATCTCAATCAGGCCCTCACCATGATCCAGAAGGCCGTCAGGCTCGAGCCCACCAATTACGCCTACCTCGACTCTCTCGGCTGGGCCTACTACCGCCTCGGCCAGTACGCCCAGGCCCAGGACAATCTCCAGCGCGCCATCTCCCGCGACGGCAACGACCCCACCGTCCACGAGCACCTCGGCGATGTCTACGAGAAAACCGGACGCCTGAAGGACGCCGCCGCCCAGTGGGAGCTCTCTCTTAACGAGTTTGCCCACACCGTCCAGGCCGACATGGATCCCGGCGAAGAGGCGAAGGTCCAGAAGAAACTCGACAGCGCCCGCGTCCGCCTCGCGAAGGAATCCAGCACGGTGCCGCCCGCCAAACCCGAGTAACCAGCATCACGCGCCGCCCTACCAGGGCGACGCGGAACTCGCAGTGCCGCCGGGCCAGCGGCCCGGCGCTCGAGCGTTCATCTCCGCAGCAACCCGGCGCCCGAAGGGCGCGCCCGCCTGGACGGCCAGTCCTACGCTGTCTTCGCGTGCTGCTCTTTCAGGTTCTGGAGCAGCGCTTCGATCTGCTCGTCCCGTTCCAGCGCCGCGAAGCGATCCTCCAGCGATCCGTTCTCCATCAGTTCGCGCGACGCCGCATTGCGCGCCTGCGCCCCGTCGATCCGCGTCTTCATCCGCTCCAGATCGGCGGCGTTGTCCTTCCTGCCGATGATTTCCTGGGCCTTCTGCGCGCGCCCCACCACCCGCGCCCGCCGATGCTCCGCAATCATCAGTTGGCAGCGGCTTCGCGTCTCTTCCAGCTTCTGTTCCAGGTGCCGCAGCGCGGTTTTCAGCGTCTCCACCTCCGTCTTCTGGTCTTCCATCTGCTGCGTAAACCCCGCCGCCATCGAATGCGCGCTCAGCGACCGCTCCAGCGCCGCCCGCGCCAGCGCGTCGTCCCCCTTGCGCACCGCCAGCTCCGCCTTCCGCTTCCACTCCGCCTCGGCAGCCTCGTGCTCCTGATGCTTTTTCCCCAGCAGATGCTCGTCTGCCAGCGCGATCGCCACCTGCGTCTTCACCTGCATCAGCTGGTTCTCCATATCGAGCACCAGCTGTTTCAAAAGTTTTTCCGGATCTTCGGCCTTTTCGATCATGTCGTTCAGATTCGCCCGAAGCAGTGTGCCTACCCGTTCGAGGAGTGCCATTTCCTTTTCCTCCCTGGATTTGGTTTGCGGGCGGAGCGCCCCTCGGCGCTCCGCCCTTCGCCTTACTGGTTGTCCACCACCGGCGTCACCGCAACTGCCGGTACCGCCGGAATCGCCGCCACCACCGGCGCGTTCCCGTTGCCCTGCCCGCGGTGACGCATGCCCTGGATGTTCGACATCAGTTCCCGCACATCCATCCCTGACAGCGCTTCGAACAGCGCCGGCACCTGCGCGGCGATCTTCGCCATGTCTCCGGTCAGCTTGTGCGCGCCCGCCGCGTCCCCTCCCGTCGACACGATCGTCACCTTGTCCACCTTCGACAGCGGCTCTGACATCGCCCGCACCACGTCCGCCATGCTCGAGATCAGCCGGTCCACCACCGCCGCCTGGTTGAACTCCTGGTAGGCCTGCGCCTTCACGTTCATCGCCTTCGCCTCGGCCTCCCCCTTCTGGAAGATCACCGCCGCTTCCGCTTCGCCCTGCGCCCGGATCGCCGCGGCCGTTCCGTCCGCCTCCGTCGTCAGCTTGATGCGCTGCGCCCCCGCCAGCGTCTCGATCCTCTGCCGCTCGATCTCCGCCGCCTTCAGCACCGTCGCGATCAGCTCCTTCTCGTGCCTCTGGATCTCCGCTTCCTGCACCTTGATCTGCTGCTCCTTCTCCACCTGCTGCACCTTCACCTGCTCCGCGATCACCTGCTGCTGCATCACGTTCGTCTGCAGCTCATACGATTTGTCCGCCTGCGCCTGCTGCTTCTTGCTTTGCTCCGTGAACTGCGCCTTCTGGATGTCCAGATCGCGCTGCGCCTGCGCCTGCCGCGTCAGCGATGCCGTCTCCGCGATCACCCGCTCCTGATCCGCCGCCGCTTTCGCTACCGCCGCCTCCCGCGTCGCCTCCGCGCGCCGGATCTCCGTGTCCCGCTCCGCTTCCGCTGCCGCAATCTCCGCGTCCCGACGGATGCGCACGATGTCCGGCCGCCCCATGTTCGTGATGTACTCGTTCTTGTCCCGCACTTCCTTGATCGTGAACGACACCACTTCCAGCCCCATCTTGCTCATGTCGTCCGCGCAGGTCCCGCGCATCCGGTCCGCCACCATCTCCGGCTCTTTCACAATCTGCTCCACCGTCAGCTGCCCGATAATGCCCCGCAGGTGCCCCTCCATCACCAGCCGGATCAGCCCTTCCCGCTGCGCCGGCGTCTTGGTCAGAAACTGTTCCGCCGCCGTCAGGATCGACTCCTGATCGCTGCGCACCTTAATCTGCGCCACCGCCTCCACCGTCACCGCCACCCCCTGCTTCGTGTACAGATCCTGCTGCGGCGCCACGTCGAACGACATCAGCTCCAGCGACAATTCCCGGCAGCTCTCCACCATCGGGAAAATAATCGTGCCGTGCCCTTTGATCACCCGCGGCCCCCGGAATCCGTAGACGATCAGCGCCTCATTCGGTCCCGCCTTGCGAAACATCCTGGCCAGCATGCCCGCCAGCAGAATCACCGCCAGCAGACAAAGCCCAACGATTACCACAACCATGTTTGTCATAGCTCCTGATCCTTTCCGTCAGGGACTCTGTTGCTCAGCGTGGAATCTGCGGCGCTCGCGTCCGCTCCCGACAGCTCGTCCCACCGGGATACGTACGCGATGCCCTGCTCGTAGCGCAGCACCACCACTTCTGTGCCCCGCGCCAGCGCTGCGCCCGTGTCGCTGCGCGCGGGGGCAAAACAGCGTGCGCCGTTTTGCGAAAAATGTATCTCTCCTGTCCCGCCTTCCCGGATCGGCGCCGTCACCAGCCCCAGCATCCCCACCGTCGCCGTCTCCGCCGCCGTCAGCTCCCGCTCGTGCGGCAGCAGCACCCGCACCAGAAACCAGAACAGCAGCGTCCCGCCCACCAGCCCGCTCGCTCCCGCCAGCAGCAGAATCACCAGCCCGCCCAGCACCCCGGCCCGCTCCAGCAAATACCCCGAGCCGCCGAACCAGCACAGAAACGCCGCCAGCGTGAACCCGTTCACCGGCCCCACGCTGGTCCGCCCTCCGCCGCGCATCCCGGAAACATGCCCCGGCGCGTGCCCGATCCCGCGCCCCAGGCCGTGCCCCAGCCCGTGCCCCCCATGCACGTGCCCGAGGTGCAGGTGCGTGAACGCCCCCAGCGCCGCCAGCACCGTCAGAGAAAATCCCAGCACGAAGCAGATCAGATAGAACGTCGTCATCGCCCGCTTCTCCTGCTCGCTTTCATTCCCCGCGTGCCCTTTGCCGGCTTCACCGTCTCCCGTTCCGCGCTGCCGCCCGGCGCGCTCCCCGCCGTCCCATGCAGCACCTCGAACAGCCGGTCCACCAGCCCCGGCGTTTCGATCACCGCGTTCAGCAGCAGCAGGCACCGCCGCGAATCCTCATGCCGCGCGATTCCCAGCAGCGCGTGCCTCAGCCCCATATCCCGCCGGAACCGCTCCGCCCCCGCCACCAGCCACAAATCCAGCTTGTCGTCCAGCGCCCGCGCGTCGCTCATCAGCTCCGCGTGGTACCCCTCCGGATCGTCCACCAGATACCCCGGGTGCACCTTGAAAAATTTCGCCAGCGCCTGCCGCGTCGTGTTCGTCAGGTGCGGCCGCGCCCCGCTCTCGATCTGCGACAGATAGCTCTGGCTGATCGCTCCCCCCGTCTCCGCCCCGATCGCCCGCACCAGTTCCTGCTGCGACAGCGAACGCCCCAGACCCCGCAGGCTGCCTTCCACCTCGCGCAGATACCGCAGCTTGTCGCTCAGCTTCATCCCACGCCCTATCGCAATCCGCAATAAGCATATCGCATATTGCAATAATGTCAAGCCCGATTTTTCCGCAACCCTTCTTTTCCCGCCTCCCGCCCCGCTCCCTCCCCGGCCATTCCCACCCAAACCTTCTACACTGCCTCCATGCCCGGCACCGCGCCCCTGCCCGCACCTTTGCCCCCGGCCTGCGCTGTCCCTCCTCTCGGCCCACTCAGTCAGCGCGACTGCGCCGAGCCTCCCCATCCCTACCGCACCCCCTTCCAGCGCGACGTCGGCCGCATCCTCCACTCCCGCGCCTTTCGCCGCCTCGCCGGCAAAACCCAGGTCTTCACCCAGCGCGCCTCCGACCATTTCCGCAGCCGCCTCACCCACACCCTCGAAGTCGCCCAGATCGCCCGCACCGCCGCCCGCGCCCTCGGCCTCAATCAGGACCTCACCGAAGCCCTCGCCCTCGCCCACGACATCGGCCATCCCCCCTTCGGCCACGCCGGCGAGCGCGCCCTCGACGACGCGCTCCGCGAGTACGGCCTCCGCTTCGACCACAATCTCCACGCCCTCCGCATCGTCGAGTTTTTTGAGAACCGCCATCTCGACTTCCGCGGCCTCAATCTCACCCTCGCCGTGCGCGAAGGCATCGTCAAGCACTCCCGCGACTACTCCGCCGCCGATCATCCCGAGCTCGCCGCGTATTTCCTCAACGAACGCCCTCCGCTCGAGGCTCAGCTCATCGACTGGGCCGACGAGATCGCCTGGCTCACCGCCGACCTTGACGACGGCGTCGAAGCCGAAATCCTCACCATCGACGACATCCGCCGCGGCGTCACCCTCGTCGAGCGCCACTTTGCCGCCCTCCAGTCCAGCCATCCCGCCGCCCCCCAAAAGCTCCTCTTTCAGGAGTCGCTCAAGCTCATGCTCAACGCCCTCGCCGACGACCTCATCGCCGAAACCGCGCGCCAGGCCGATGGGATCGCCGATCTCGACGGCATTCGCCGCGCGCCCCGCCGTCTCGCCGCCTTTTCCCCGGAAATGGAACTGCTGCGCCGCGAAGCGAAAGAGTTCCTCTACCAGAATCTCTATCTCTGCGCCGAGCTCGAGAACGGCCATCGCCAGGCCGGGAAGGTCATTGGCGATCTCTTCGCCGCCTGGATGGCCGAGCCCTGGACGCTCCCGCCCAGTTATGCCGAGCAGGTCGCCGCCGAAGGCGCGCCTCGCGTCATCGCCGACTATATTGCCGGGATGACGGACCATTTCATCCTCGAACTGCATCGAAGCGAGAGTAAGGCCCCCGTCCCTGAGCGGGACTGAGCCTTGCGCGTCACCAGCCGCGGATTTCCCCCAAAACCAGGCCGGAACGGGACGCTGGAGGTTTGTTCGAATGGCTTTTCTCGATGCTCATGCCTGGTTTCGTTTCGCCACCGGGCTCATCGCCGGCTGCTGGCTCGGCGCCATCCTCGGTGGATCGGTTGCGCTCCTCTTCGCTGCCCGCCGCATCCGCCAGCTCGAAACCGCCAATTTGCTCCTGCGCGTGAAACTGCGTTCCCGCGATCGCAGGCCGCAGCGCGCCGGCGCCGGCGGCGGACCCGTCCTCGTCCTCCCGCCCCGCGAAACCAACCGCCCCGCCAGCGCCCCCATGCCCCGCGTCGCCAGCGGCGACCGCTGATCGAGCGCCCACTCCCCCAGGGAAAAACTGGGTGCCCCATATCTGCCCGGTTTTGGTAGATGTGGGAACGCCCGCGACAGACCCGCGCGAGTCGAACCGCTCTGCCCACTTCTCGCAGATGCAGGAGCGCCCGCGACACACCCAGGCTTAGGACCGGTTCGCCAGCTCGTATCTGTGCCCGATGCCGGAACCCGCACTTCGCAACGCGCCGGAGGCGCAACGGAGATTAGCCCAGCACTTCAACCGGGGCCCCCAGCGCGCCCGCAGTGGGCGCGTTGGGGTGGTGGAGTGCTGGGAAAGCA
>Ga0335075_10011637_pt1 | contig 13300 bp, 9 predicted proteins | sample Lox_Sample_24_FD_206723 | JGI IMG/M metagenome (GOLD analysis project Ga0335075, IMG submission 206723) | Soil microbial communities from Loxahatchee National Wildlife Refuge, Florida, United States - Lox_Sample_2.4 | ecosystem: Environmental > Terrestrial > Soil > Wetlands | place: USA: Florida...
CCGTGATGAGCTGCACCGACTGCCACACCCCCGGCACGTTCTTGGGACACCCGGACATGACGCGGTTTCTCGGCGGCTCGGATGTCGGCTTCGCGATTCCGGGTCTCGGCGTCTTCGTTCCTCCGAATCTGACGCCCGATCCGGCGACCGGGCTCGGGAAGTGGAGCGAGGCGGAGATCGCGACCGCGCTCACCACCGGCGTGATACCGGGCGGACGGGTCCTGGCGCCGATCATGCCCTGGCGTTCCTTCGCGCATCTCACGCCCTCGGATGCGCTGGCGATCGCCGCCTATCTGAAGAGCCTGCCGCCGGTGGACCACCCTGTGCCAGGACCATTCGGGCCGAAGGAGACGGCGACGGTCCCGGTGATGGCGGTGCTTCCGGCCACCGTCTATGCCGCGCTGCCGGCGCCCCGCGCCCCGGCCGCGAAATAGGGAGGCTGTGGCGCGCGGGTCGGTAAGGGCGCGCTCGCGCGGTCGCCTGGCGCGGCATCCTGTCGTCGAGGGAGCCGCAGAGGCCGGTCAGGGCCCTGACCCGGCTTTCGCTCCGCCCTTGCCAGGGGGCGGCGCCGAGGCTACGTCCGGTCGAACAGCAACGGGCCCGGGTATGCCGTCTTCCCGCCTTGCCGTCGATATCGGCGGCACCTTCACCGATCTCGCCCTCGAGCATCTCGGCCGCCGCACCACCCTCAAGGTCCTGACCACGCCGGCCGCGCCCGAAGAGGGTGTGCTCGCGGGCACGCGCGCCATCCTCGCCGAAGCCTCCGTGGCGCCGGAAGCGATCGCCCTCGTGGTTCACGGCACAACGCTCGCCACCAACGCGATCATCGAACGCAAGGGCGCGCGCACCGCGCTCATCACCACCGCGGGCTTCCGCGACGTGCTCGCGATGCGCAACGAGAGCCGCTACGACCAGTACGACCTCAACCTCGTGCTGCCCGAGCCGCTCGTGCCGCGGCATCTCCGGCTCACCGTTCCCGAGCGGATCGACCATACGGGCGCCGTGCTCGCCCCACTCGACGAGGAAGCCGTGCGCGCGCTCATTCCGCTGCTCGCGCGCGAGCGGGTCGAGAGCGTCGCCGTGGGCTTCCTCCATGCCTACGTCAATCCGGCGCACGAGGCTCGGGTCGGAGAAATCCTCGCCGCCGCGCGGCCCGATCTCTTTGTCTCGCTCTCGTCGGAGGTCTCGCCCGAGATGCGCGAGTGGGAGCGCTTCTCCACCACCGCGGCCAACGCCTACGTCCAGCCGCTGATGGCGCGCTATCTCGGGCGTCTCGAGGCGGGGCTCAGGGAGATCGGCGTTGGCGCGCCGATCTTCCTCATGCTCTCGGGCGGTGGCCTCACCACGGTCGAGACCGCCTGCCGCTTCCCGATCCGGCTCGTCGAATCCGGTCCCGCCGGCGGGGCGATCTTCTCCGCGCACATCGCGCGCGAATGCGGCCTCGATCGCGTGCTCTCCTTCGACATGGGCGGAACGACGGTGAAGGTCTGCCTGATCGACGACTTCCGGCCGCAGACCGCGAAGAGCTTCGAGGTCGCGCGCGTCGGGCGCTTCCGCAAGGGCTCGGGGTTGCCGCTCTCGATCCCGGTGATCGAGATGGTGGAGATCGGCGCCGGCGGCGGCAGCCTCGCTCAGGTGGACGCGATGGGGCGCATCGCGGTGGGGCCCGAGAGCGCGGGCGCGGATCCGGGCCCGGCCTGCTATGGGCGCGGCGGCACCCGCCCGGCCGTAACGGATGCGAACCTGCTGCTCGGTCGCTACGACCCCGAGCGCTTCGCCGGCGGCAAGCTGCCGCTCGACCGCGCGGCCGCCGCCGCGGCGGTGAGCCAGGCGATTGCCGCGCCGCTCGGGATCGGCCCCGAGATCGCGGCACTCGGCGTCGTCGAGATGGTGGACGAGAACATGGCGAACGCGGCGCGCGTGCATGCGATCGAATCCGGCAAGAGCTATGAAGGCCGCACGCTCATCGCCTTCGGCGGCGGCGGGCCGGTGCATGCCTGCCGGCTCGCCGAGAAGCTCGGCATCAGCCGCGTTCTCGTGCCCGCGGGGGCCGGCGTCGGCAGCGCGATCGGATTCTTGCGCGCGCCGGTCGCCTACGAGCTGGTGCGCAGCCTCTACCAGCGCCTCTCCTCCTTCGATGAAGCCGCGGTCAACCGGCTGCTCGCGGAGATGTCGGAGGAGGCGGCGAAGGTCGTCGCCAAGGGGAGCTTCGGCGCGCCGGCGGACGAGACGCGCACCGCCTTCATGCGCTATGTCGGCCAGGGCCACGAGATTCCCGTGCCGCTTCCTGCGCGCGCGCTCGCGCCTGCGGACGTGGCCGCGCTGCGCGCCGCCTACGATCGCGAATATGCGCGCTTCTACGACCGGCCGGTGCCGGGCTCGGATATCGAGGTGCTGAGCTTTTCGGTGATCGTCTCGACCTTTCCCGAGAAGGTCGCGTTCAAGCCGCCGGCGGCGGCGAACGGGGCGGCGGTGGCACCGAGCCTCTTCCAGAGCGTGCGCGACACGTCGAGCGGCGAGGTCGCGGACTGGGCGGTTTTCTCCCGTGCGGAACTTCGCCCGGGCGTCCGCGTCGCCGGGCCCGCGATCATCGCCGAGGACGAGACTTCCACCCTCGTCGCCCCCGGCTGGACCGCTTCGCTCGATGCCTCGGGCTATCTCGCCCTTTTGCAGGAGGCCCATTGATGGGTGCGAAAATCGTCGGGCTCGCCGAGATCCAGCGCCAGGTCATGTGGAACCGGCTGATCGCGGTCGTCGAGGAGCAGGCGCAGACGATGATTCGCACCGCCTTCTCGACCACGGTGCGCGAGGCGGGTGATCTCTCCGCCGGCATCTTCGATCTCGAGGGCCGGATGATGGCGCAGGCGGTCACCGGCACGCCCGGCCATGTCAACTCGATGATGGAGAGCGTCGGCCATTTCCTCGCGAAATTCCCAGCTGAGGCGATGCATCCCGGCGATCACTACATCACCAACGATCCCTGGCTCGGCACCGGGCATCTGCATGATCTCACCGTCGTCACGCCGGCGTTCCATGGCGGGCGGATGGTCGGGCTCTTCGCCAACACGGCGCACGTGATCGATGTCGGCGGACTCGGGATGGGGCCCGAGGGCCGCTCTGTCTTCGAGGAGGGGCTCTACATCCCGATCGTGAAATGCTTCGATCAGGGCCGTCCGAACGAGACCTTCTTCGACTTCATCCGTGCCGGCACACGGCTTCCGGTCGAGCTCGAGGGCGATATCTATTCGCTTTGCGCCTGCAACGACGCCGGCATCCGCCGGCTCACCGAGATGATGGCGGAGTTCGATCTCGATAGCCTCGCACCGCTCGCCGCCTTCATCTTCGAGAATTCGCGCCGCGCGACCGAGGCCGAGATCGCGCGCCTGCCTGGCGGCACCTATGCGGCCGAGATCCGCTCCGACGGCTATGATGAGGAGATCACGCTCAAGGCGGCGATGACGATCGCGAAGAGTGGGATCACCGTCGATTACGCCGGCACCTCGCTCTGCGCGACGCGCGGGATCAACGTGCCGGCGGCTTACACGCGCGCCTATTCCTGTTTCGGGATCAAGGTCGTGGTGGCGCCCGAAATTCCCAACAACTGGGCGAGCCTCGCCCCCTTCGAGATGCGGATCCCCGAGGGCTCGATCCTCAATGCGCCGCGCCCCTATCCGGTTTCGGTGCGCCACGTCATCGGCCATCTGCTGCCCGATCTGATGATGGGCTGCCTCTATCAGGCCGTGCCCGAGCGGGTGACGGCGGAAGGCGCTTCGTGCCTCTGGAACCCGCCGCTCCGCGGCGGCGCCTCGGTCTCCGGGCCGGCGCGCGGCAACCGCCCCACCTTGCCCGATTTCGAGATCATCACCTTCAATTCCGGCGGCACCGGTGCGCGACCCACGCTCGATGGGCTGGACGCGACGGCCTTTCCTTCGGGTGTGCGAACGATGGCGGTGGAGGCGACGGAGAACGTCGCCCCGATCGTCTTCTGGCGAAAGGAGCTGCGCCCGGATTCGGGCGGCGCGGGGCGGACCCGCGGCGGCATCGGCCAGATCATGGAGATCGGCGCCAAGGACGATCTCGAGTTCGCGTGCAACGCCATCTTCGATCGGGTCAAGCATCCGCCGAAGGGCCGCGCCGGCGGCAAGCAAGGCGCCGGCGGCCGCGTCGCGCTCAAATCGGGCGAGACGCTGCGCACGAAGGGCTTCCAGATCATTCCGGAAGGCGATCGTCTTCTCCTGGAGCTGCCGGGCGGCGGCGGGATGGGGGATCCGGTTTTGCGCGGGCCCGCCGAGGTCGCGCGCGACGTACGCGACGGCCTCGTCTCGCCCGAGGCGGCGCGGCTGCTCTACAAAGTGGTGGTCGGTCCGGACGGCACGGTCGACGGCCCGGGGACCGCGGCGCTACGCGCCCCGCGGAAGGGTTGAGCGGGAACCCCGGTCAGTCGTTCATCGGGTAGGAGGTCATCAGGCGCTTTTGCCGGCGCCAGAGGCGGAAGACCTCGCGGATGGCGGGCGGGCGATGGCCGCGCGCGCGGTTGGCCCGGCCGATCGCGAAGGCCGCGTGATAGTGGGAGAACTGCGCGGCATAGGCGTCGGCGAGGCGGGTTGCCGGGTCCCAGATATGGGTGGCCTCGGAGCCCGCGCCGTTGATCTCGATGATCCGGAAGCTCTTGCCGCGGCGGAGCTCGGCGAGCGAGGCGTAGCGCACGTCGATGCGGCCGAAATGGAATTCCGGAATCGCCTTCGCAATGCTGTCCACCACCTCGGTCAGGGCCGCCGTGATCTCGCTCGCACCGTTGCGGAAGGTCGAGCCCTTGCAGTGGTTGCCAACGAAGACGAGGCGGACGGGAACGCCCGTCGCCGGCACTTCGGCGAGCCGGCCGGCCAGGCGCGGCAGATAGAGGTGCGGCACCAGCCCGGCACGCGGATCGTTGCGGATCAGCTCCTCGAGGGTCGAGCGCCCGTCGCCCACCACGACCGGCGCCGATTTGAGGGTGAGCGAGGTGACGCGGCCGGCGCTTTCGCCGGGCAGGCGGACGTAGAAGAGGCCGGCCTCGCCCTCGTAGGGCACGAATTGCTGGAGGATCACGCCGACGCCGCGCGGGTAGTCGGCGAGGAAGCGCGCGAGCGCGGCGCGGTCCTCGATCAGCCGGACGCCGGTGCCGTTGCAGCCGATGTCGGGCTTGCCGACGAGTGGGTAGGGGAGCCCGCCCCGGGCGAGCGCTGCCTCGGCCGCCGCCAGGTCGCGGGAGGCGTCGGCGTCGGTGACCAGGCTCGTGTAAGGGGCGAGCCACTGCCGCGCCTCGCCCTCGACCTGATCGAGGATGGAGGTTTTCGACTCGCCGCAGAGGCCGCCCGCGGCGATGCGCGGGTTGGCGGCGGTGAGCAGGAGGGGGGAGCCGTAGCGCAGGCTGAGCCCGAGCCATTGCAGGGCCACCGGGGCGTAGAAGAGCCAGGCCGGCCAGAACTCGAAGAACGAGATCGGATGGGAGGGGCGGACCCGGAGCCACCAGAGGGGCCGGGGCCGGGTGGTTTCGCGTAGCGCGGCGTCCATCGCCTAGGCGCCCGCCTTGCCCGTCACGGCACGCCGCGCACGGCACGCACCTTCGCCCATCAGCCGAACCTCCCGAAGCAGACGAAAGGAGAGAGAGCCGTACACGCATGCAGCGCCACACCGGGGCGGCACGGCGGCGCATAGAGACATGGTCTTCCGCGCCGTGGCAACCAGGGATTTGGTAATCTTTTGTACCATCCCCCCGGCGGCGGCGCCTTGGCCCGGGAGGGGCGATCCGGCAGGATCGTCGGCAGCGAGGCGCGGGTGGCGGGTCCAGGGTGAGCGAAGCGGAGACGGCGCGGCGCGCGGCGGGCCTGGCGATCTTCGCCGCGACCTACGCGGTGATCGCCATCGGGCGGCTGCCGGGCTTCCGGCTCGACCGCGCCGGGGCGGCCTTCCTCGGCGCGAGCCTGATGGTGGTGGTGGGCGCGATCAGCCTCCCCGACGCCTACCGGGCGATCGACATGAACACGATCACGCTCCTGCTCGGGATGATGATCGTCGTCGCGAATTTGCGCCTCTCGGGCTTTTTCCGCCTGCTCACCGCCTGGGCGGCGGCGCGGGCGCGACATCCGCTGGTGCTGCTCGCCGCTGTCGTGCTCCTTTCCGGCGTGCTCTCGGCGTTCCTGGTGAACGACGCCGTCTGCCTCGCCTTCACGCCGCTCGTGCTCGACCTCGTGCTCGGCCTCAAGCGCAACCCGGTGCCCTACCTGCTCGCGGTGGCGATGGCGGCAAACGTGGGCGGGGTCGCGACGATCACGGGGAATCCGCAGAATATGATCATCGGCAGCCTCTCCGGGATCGGCTACGGAAGGTTCGCCGCGGCGCTGGCGCCGGTCGCCGCGGTCGGGCTGGTGCTGACCTTCGGGCTGATCGCGCTCGTCTGGCGCGCCGAGTTCCGGACGGCGGAGCGGCTGGCGGCGGCCCTGCCGCCGGCGCGGCCGAACCGAGTGGTGATGGGCAAGGCGCTCCTGGTCACCGCAGGGCTGATGGCGGCGTTCTTCGCGGGCGTCCCACCGGCCGAGGCGGCCGCGCTCGCCGGCGCGGTGCTGCTCCTCTCGCGACGGGTGAAGATCCAGAAAATCTACGACGAGATCGACTGGACGCTGCTCCTGATGTTCGCCGGGCTCTTCATCGTCGTCGCCGGCTTCGAGCGAACGGTGCTCACGCCCGGGGCGCTCGCCGCGATCGGGGGAATGCCGCTTGCGGGCGCGCCGAGGTTGAGCCTGGTCACGGCCGTGCTCTCCAACGTCGTGAGCAACGTCCCGGCAGTCCTTGTGCTGCGCCCCTTCGTCGCCCGGCTGCCCGATTCCGCGCACGCGTGGCTGGTGGTGGCCATGGCCTCGACGCTTGCCGGGAATTTCACCATTCTCGGCTCGGTCGCGAACCTGATCGTGGTGAGCCGGGCGCGGGCGCGGCGGGTCGAGATCGGGTTCGGCACCTACTTCCTCGTGGGCGGGCCGCTCACGGTGCTGACGATCGTGGCGGGCGTGCTGCTTCTCTGACGTCTCGGGAGGAAACCGGCGATGGACTTTTCCTACGCGGAAAAGGTGCAGGCGCTCCGCGCCCGGCTGCTCGCGTTCATGGACGCGGAGATCTATTCGAACGAGAGGACCTATGCGGCCGAGCGGGACCGGGCGCCGGACCGCTGGCAGCCGGTGCCGGTGATCGAGCGCCTCAAGGCGAAAGCGCGGAACGAGGGCCTCTGGAACCTCTTCTCGCCGAACCCGGCCCACGGGCCGGGGCTCGCCAACCACGAATACGCTCCGCTCGCCGAGATCATGGGCCGCGTGCCCTGGGCCTCGGAGGTCTTCAATTGCTCCGCGCCCGACACCGGCAACATGGAGGTCCTCGACCGCTTCGGGACGGCGGAGCAGAAGGAGCGATGGCTCGCGCCGCTGCTCGCGGGCGAGATCCGCTCCTGCTTCGCGATGACCGAGCCCGACATCGCCTCCTCGGATGCGACCAACATCCGCGCGCGCATCCGCCGCGAGGGGGCGGACTACGTGGTCGATGGGCGGAAATGGTGGACCTCGGGCGCGGGCGATCCGCGCTGCCGGCTGATCATCCTGATGGGCAAGACGGCACTCGATCATCCCGACAAATACCGCCAGCAGTCGATGGTGCTGATCCCGCGCGATTCGGCGGGCGTCACGATCCGGCGCATGCTGCCGGTGCTCGGCGCCGACGATGCGCCGCACGGCCACGCCGAGATCGGCTTCGAGGGCGTGCGCGTGTCGGCCGGGAACATCCTGGGGGGAGAAGGCATGGGCTTCGAGATCGCGCAGGCGCGGCTGGGACCGGGGAGGATACATCACTGCATGCGGGTGATCGGGCTCGCCGAGCGCGCGCTCGAGCTGATGTGCCGCCGCGCCCATGAGCGGGCGCCCTTCGGGAAGCCGCTCGCCGAGCAGGGAGTTGCGATCGAGCGGATCGCCGAGGCGCGGATCCTGATCGACCAGGCGCGGCTCTTGGTGCTCAACGCCGCCTGGACGATGGACGTGGCCGGCGCCAAGGCGGCGCGGCGGGAAATCGCAATGATCAAAGTGGCGGCACCGAGCATGGCCTGCCGGGTGATCGACTGGGCGATCCAGATGTTCGGCGGCGCCGGCGTCACCGACGATTTCGGGCTGGCCGAGATGTGGCGGATCGCGCGCGCTTTACGCATCCTCGACGGGCCGGACGAGGTGCACCGAAATCAGATCGGGCGGATGGAGCTCCGGCGCTGGCGCGGCGGGTGCGCGGCATGAGCGCGCCTGCGGAACTGCCGCTCGCGATCGAGGACTACGCGCTGATCGGCGATTGCCGCTCGGCCGCCTTGGTCGGGCGCAACGGCTCGATCGACTGGCTCTGCCTGCCGCGCTTCGATTCCGATGCCTGCTTCGCTGCCCTGCTCGGCAATGCCTCGCACGGGCGCTTCCGCATTGCGCCCGCGGCTGCGGAGCCGCGCGTGCGGCGGGCCTATCGCGACGGCACGCTGGTGCTCGAGACCGAGTTCGAGACCGAGGGCGGCGCGGTCGCCGTGATCGATTTCATGGTCTGGGGCGGCGGCCACCCGACGCTGGTGCGCCTCGTCGAGGGAAGGCGGGGGCGCGTCGCGATGACGATCGAGCTCGTCATCCGTTTCGATTACGGCCTCACCGTGCCGTGGGTGACGCGGCTCGAGGACGGCAGCGGATTGAGCGCAGTCGCGGGGCCGCACCAGCTCGTGCTCCGCACGCCGGTCGCAGTGCGCGGGGAGGATATGGCGACGCGCGGGCACTTCACGGTGAACGAGGGCCAGACGATCCCCTTCGTGCTCGCCTATTGCGGCTCCGTCGAGCGGGTGCCCGCGGCGATCGACCCGACGCACGCGCTCGAGCAGACCGCCTCGCACTGGCGGGTCTGGAGCCGGCGGATGCGCGAGGCCGGCGAATGGACCGAGCCGGTGCGGCGCTCGCTGATCACGCTCAAGGCGCTGACCTATGGGCCGACGGGCGGGATGGTCGCGGCGCCGACGGCCTCGCTGCCGGAGGCGCTCGGCGGCAGCCGCAACTGGGACTACCGCTATTGCTGGCTGCGCGACGCAACGCTGACGCTCGTCGCACTCATGGAGGCGGGCTATTTCGACGAGGCCGCCGCGTGGCGAGACTGGCTGATCCGCTCGGTCGCCGGGAGCCCGGACCAGGTGCAGATCATGTACGGGATCGGGGGCGAGCGGCGGCTTGCGGAGTGGGAGGCGACCTGGCTGCCGGGCTATCACGGCGCGCGGCCGGTCAGGATCGGCAATGCGGCGGCGGAGCAGCGTCAGCTCGATGTCTACGGCGAAGTGGTGGACGCGCTGCACCATGCGCGCGAGGGCGGGCTGCCGCTCGGCCGCGCGCCCTGGGCGCTACAGCAGGCGGTGATGGAGCACCTCGAGGCGATCTGGGCGGAGCCGGACGACGGGATCTGGGAGGTGCGCGGCGGGCGGCGCCATTTCGTCCATTCGAAGGTGATGGCCTGGGTCGCCTTCGACCGCGTGCTGCGCGACGCGGAGGCCTACGGCCTGCCGGCGCCGCTCGAGCGCTGGCGCGCGCTGGTGGCGCGTATGCACGGCGAGATCTGCGCGAAGGGCTTCGACGCGACGCGCAACACTTTCACCCAGAGCTACGGCTCACCGGCGCTCGATGCGAGCCTGCTGATGATCCCGGTCGTGGGGTTCCTGCCCGTCGATGATCCGCGCGTCACCGGCACGGTGGCGGCGATCGAGCGGGAACTGCTGGTGGACGGGTTCGTCCAGCGCTACCGCAGCGAAGGGGGCGTGGATGGGCTGCCGGCCGGGGAGGGCGCGTTCCTCGCGTGCAGCTTCTGGCTCGCCGACGCGTACGCGATGCAGGGGCGCGAGCGCGAGGCGCGGGCGATGTTCGAGCGGCTGCTCGCGCTCCGCAACGATGTCGGGCTGCTGGCCGAGGAGTACGACCCGAAGGCGGGGCGGCAGGTCGGGAATTTTCCGCAGGCTTTTTCCCATCTTGCCCTTGTCGGTACGGCGCTCAACCTGATCGCGCGCGGACCGGCCCAGAAGCGGAGCCGGCGCGGGCGCAACCGGGCGAGGTGAGGGGGGACAAAGGCGGCTCGGCCGTTGTATTGATGTTTCACGTGAAACATGAGGCAGATCAATAGGTTGGGATTTTGCCTCGGATCGTGGCGTACAGTTTTTGCGACTGTTCGCAGACGGTGGGCGGCGTCTCGGGAGGGCTGCGTGCGCCGAGCCGGGCGACCGCGTTCAATCGGCTTCGGCGCAGACCCAAGGTGCCAGGACAAAACCGACCAGGAGGAAACCGAGATGTACGACATGAAGAACCTCGCCGCGCTCAAGACCATGGACAAGGCGGCCGAGACCGGGATGAAGGCGTTCTGGGCGTTCGACAAGGCCGCCTTCGCGGCCGGCGCGCTGGACGTGAAGACGAAGCAGATGATGGCCCTCGCGGTCGCGCTGACGACCCAGTGCCCTTATTGCATCGAGATCCACACGGGTGAGGCGCGCAAGGCGGGTGCCACCGATGCCGAGCTTGCCGAGACGGCTTTGGTGGCGGCGGCGATGCGCGCGGGGGCCGCGATCACGCACGCGACGCACATGTTCCGGACGGGCGGGTAGCTTTCGGCGGGCTTTCGAGCATTATCTAAGAAATCTTTTATATTGATCTGATATAGAAGTTTTTTTGAAAAAAGAGCGGAGTGCTTGTCAGCAAAATCAAGTGAGAACAAAAGAAGAACAATGAGGCCGCTCCATGATCTCCCCGCCAAGCCAGCTGCGCCCCTCGCTCGCCCCGCTTCGCGCGCGCATCCGCCGGCTCGAGCGCGCGGGGCGGCTGGAGAGCTTCGCTTCGGAGCACGGCGCGCTGGCGTTCGGCGTCGCGGCGATCGATGCGCACCTGCCGGAAGGCGGGCTGGCGCTCGGGCGGCTGCACGAGATACTCGAATCCAGGGGACCCGGGATCGGGGCGCCGACCCTCTTCGCCGCCAGCCTGCTCGCGCGCCTGAAGGGGCCGGTGCTTTGGTGCCATGGTGGGCAGGACCTGTTCCCGGACCTCTTCCCGCCGGGTCTTGCCGGCGTCGGGCTTTCCCCCGACCGCGTGATCCACGTCGCGGCCGGCGAGCAGAAGACCGTCCTGCTCGCCATGGAGGAGGGGCTCCGCAAGCCCGGCCTCGCCGGCGTGGTGGAGGAAATCTCCTCATTGCCGATGCTCGCCTCGCGCTCGCCGCCTTTGCCTCCGGGACGCTCGCGCTTGCGCTGCGCTGCCCAACGGGGAAGGAGCCGGAGAGGGAAGAGCACACGCCCTCCGCCGCGGCGACGCGCTGGCGCGTCCGGCCGCTGCCTTCGCCGCCGGCCGGCATGGGCCTCCGCCGCACGCTCGCCGCTCCTCGATGGCGGCTCGAGCTGCTGCGCTGCCGCGGCGCGGAGGCGGCCGCGAGGGTCGTGGCGGCGCCTGATGCGGCGGGTCGTCTCGATCTGGTTGCCGTTCTTCCCGACCGAGCGGCTGCGCGGCTCCGAAAGGGCGCTCGGGCCCGCGCCTGAGACTCCCTTCGTTACCGTCCGGCCGGAGGGCAACCGGAGGGTGGTTGGGGCTGCCGACAGGGCGGCGCGCGGGCTCGGCGTGCGGCCCGGCATGGCATTGGCGGAGGCGGAGGGTTTCGCCCCCGGCCTCGCGACCACTCCTGCCGATCCCGCGGCGGAAGAGGCGGCATTGCGGCGGCTCGCCGCCTGGTGCCTCCGCTACGCCCCGCTTGCCGCGGCCGATCCTCCCAACGGGCTTCGGATCGACGCGGCGGGGGCGGCGCATCTCTTCGGTGGCGAGGCGGCGATGCTCACCGATCTCTGCGCCCGCCTCGCCCGCGCGGGTTTTTCCGCCCGCGCGGCGATCGCCGACACGCCGGGAGCGGCGCATGCGCTCGCCCGCTACGGTACGGCGGAGACGATCCTCGTGCCGCCGGGCGGGCAGGAGGCGGCGCTCGCGGAGCTGCCGCCGGCCGCGCTCCGCCTGAGCGAGGAGGATGCCTCGCTGCTGGTGCGCCTCGGCATCACGCGCATCGCGGCTCTGGCCGCCCTCCCGCGCGGGCCGCTCGCCCGTCGCTTCGGCGCTTCGGTGCTCCACCGCCTCGAGCAGGCGCTCGGCCGCATCGCCGAGCCGATCACGCCCATGACCCCGCCCGCCATGCCGGAAGTGCGGCTCGCCTTCGCCGAACCGATCGCAACGCCCGAGGCGCTCTCCCATGCGATCGCCCGGCTCGCGGAAGGACTCTGCCGGCAGCTCGAGCAATCGGGAAAAGGCGCGCGCCGGCTCGAGCTTTTCTTCGCACGCATCGACGGGGCGGTCGCTGCGGTGCGTATCGGCACCGCACGGCCCGTGCGCGACGCGGGGCATCTCGCGCGGCTGCTTGCGGAGCGGCTGGAGGAGGCCGATCCGGGTCTCGGCGTCGAGGCGATGCGGCTTCAGGTGCCGCTCGCCGAACCGCTCGGCCCCAGGCAGACGGCAGCCGCTTTTCCAGGCAAGGCGAGCGAGGAGGCGGATCTTTCGCCGCTCGTCGATCGGCTGGCGAACCGCCTCGGCGCGGCGCGGCTCTACCGGGCCGCGCCGGTCGAAAGCGACGTGCCCGAGCGCTCGGTCCGCCGCGTTGCGCCGCTCGCCCTGCCGAGCGGGAAAACCTGGCCGCCGCGCCTGCCGCGGCCGGCCCGGTTGCTCAGCCGCCCCGAGCCGGTCAGCGCCGTGGCCCTTCTCCCCGACCATCCACCCGCGCAGTTCGTCTGGCGCGGCCGGCGCCACCGCGTTGCCGCCGGCGACGGGCCCGAGCGCGTGTTCGGCGAATGGTGGCGGAGCGATGCCGAAACCTTCGCGGTGCGCGAGTATTTCCGCGTCGAGGACGAGAACGGAAGTCGCTACTGGCTGTTCCGCCGCGGCGACGGTGCCGACCTCGCGACCGGCGATGGTAGCTGGTTCCTGCATGGTTTTTTTTGAGTGCTCCGGCATGCCCCAGGAAATCTTGTCCGAAATGCTTTCCCCCGCGACGCCCGAGGAGATCCGGGAATCCCTCTCCTTCGCGCTCCGTTACGAAGGCCGTCGGCGCGTCCATCACGCCGACGAGGTGATGGCGCGCATCACGGCCGAGCGCCTGCTCGCCCACCTGGCGCGCTCGGGCTACGTGGTGATGAAGCGCCCGGCGGCGGCGGCACCCACCACGCGGTGCTTTCCCGGGAGCGGTGCCGATGAAGCCGGCCCGTGATGCCCGG
>Ga0335075_10011638_pt1 | contig 13300 bp, 9 predicted proteins | sample Lox_Sample_24_FD_206723 | JGI IMG/M metagenome (GOLD analysis project Ga0335075, IMG submission 206723) | Soil microbial communities from Loxahatchee National Wildlife Refuge, Florida, United States - Lox_Sample_2.4 | ecosystem: Environmental > Terrestrial > Soil > Wetlands | place: USA: Florida...
CGCCTCGTCAATCGCAACGTCGTCGCCGGCAGCGGCCGTACCAGCATGCGCCTGGAGCCCGAGCTGTGGGACGCGTTGCTGGAAATCTGTCACCGCGAGAGTCAGGACCTGCATGGCCTGATCCGCCAGGTCGACGCGCTGCGCCGGGAAGGTGGGCGCACCAGCGCGGTGCGTGTCTTTCTGCTGCAGTACTTCCGTGCCGCGGCGACCGAGGCCGGGCACACCGCCGCCGGCCATGGCCCGCACGTGGAGCGGCGGGCAGCAGCTTAGCGTCGCCCGCCGAACCGGCCGCCGAATTTGCCGCCGGCGGCACAAAGCCGGCGTCGATGACGGTATAGCGCCGAAGGTCGCACCCACGAGATGGCGAGCAGTACGAAGCGTGGTGCCAATCGTCCACGGCCCGGCCGGTGAGTGGAAGCAGTGCATGAGTTCCCGCCCGGCGGGCAGCAGGGCGATGGCCAATGCTGTCTTCGTGTGTGGACTCGCCACTGCTCGAGTTCCGGTTATCTCGAAGCACATTCCCGGCACGCCGCGGATATGACGGCACTTATCATCCAATGCCCAGGCACACCTGCCTTGCGGATCATTGCCCCTTGTTCGAAGCGGTTTGCTGATCACGCCACTGCAGGAATTCCTTGAACAACGCGTCCCTTTGCTCGGGTGTGATCTCTCCATTGGCAAGCCTGACAGCGACGAACTTGTTGAAATCTCCCTGCAGGTTGGCGCTCGCTGCTGCCGCCGCAGCGTGCTGATCGAGCCAGTCCTGCGCTGCCGAGAAGCGCGTCCAGCCCGGCACTTGCGCCGCCAGGTTCACTTCGCGCCACTTGGGATGATGCGGCGGCTTCAGGAACTCGTCGAACCTGCTGAAGAACGCATCGATGAACCGTGCGACCTTGGCGTACCGCTCGGTCCGTGGCGGCCATGCATAAACCGCCATCACGTCCCCGACTGCGATCGTGGGTACCGACGTCCCTGCCGGCACAAGGTGCGGATAGACCTGAGGCGTAAATTCCGCCGGCAGATAGGTCTGCGAGAGAAGCGCCTGGTCGATCGCTACGGGAAGAAAATGAATGCCGCTATCGGCCGGCACATCGGCCAACAGCGGTATCGGCGCGCCGCCGACATGGATGATCGCCGCGATGTCGCCGTGCTCCAGCTCTTGCACGCCGATTACCTGCTTCTGGTGTTCGATCTTTGCGTTGATGCCCAGCTCGCCGAGCAAAATTTCGGCGGTCATCGCCGACCCGCTGCCGGTCACATCGACGTTGACGCGCTGGCCATTCAGGTCCTTGAGCTGAGCGATGTCCTTGCGGGCGAGGACATGCACCTCCTCGTTGTACAGCTTCGCGATGTAGCGGATGCCCTGGGTGAGGTTCGGGAACATGTTGTGCTGCTTCGCGTAAGTCAGTGCATCGGCCTGGACGAAGCCGATGTCGATCCCCTTGAGATAAAGTATGTCCGACAGGTTCTGCAGCGATCCTTTGCCGAGAACCGGCAGCACGCGAAGGTTGTCGTCATCCAGGATGGTCAGGTCCGCCGCGGTCCGCGCATAGGTGCCGCCCTCCATCCCGGTGATCACGCCGACCGTGCCCTGGTTGGCGCGCACGATCAGGTCCTGTGGTGCCTGTTGCGCGATAGCGGTACCGGCGAACAACACGCACAGCAAAGTCGAGAGTACGAGTTTCACGATTCCCCCTTGAGGTAGCTTGGGCTCCCGAGAACCCGAAGATTGTTGCCATCGTGCTCCGCCGATGTAAGATCGGCAGCGGTTCGACGCTGCCGCTGCCGCACGGAACAACGGAGCGGTTGTCATTGAACGGCCTCGGCGAGACGCTTCAACCGCTCGGCGGCCTCGGCGTCGCCCAAGGCCGCCGCCCTTCGGTACCATTTTGCCGCGGCTGCTGCGTCGGTCGGCATGCCCCGGGCACCGATCTTCGTCAGGAACAATGGGTCGTAGGTTTTCGCGAGCTGCGTCGCGGCTCTCGCGTCTCCACTCTCGGCGGCCCGGCGGTAGAGCAGCCGGGCGGAAGCAATATCACCGATCACCAGCATCGCATCCCCGCGCCGGAGCAGGTCGGCCACGATTTCGGGCGGCAAAGAGGCGGGTTGCGGAGCGGCCTGAGTCTCGGTCGGTGCGAGATCGGGAGACAGTGATGTAGCCGGCGGCGCAGGCGTGCCTGCGGCCGCCGGGGCTGAAGTCTCCAGGCGCGCCGGAGTGGCGGAGACAACAGGAGGCGGCGCGGCGGTTTCGGGCAGTTCGGTCTGGGCTGATGGTGATATCGCAACCGAGCCGGGAACGATTGTCTGCTGCGTAGCCAGAACGGCTGGTCCGGTTGCGGCTGGTGGTATCGCGACTCCCGGATTGGCAGCAGGCGCAGCCAGGGTTTGCTCCGGCTCGGCCGGTCGCGGGGCAGCATCGGCCGAGGGTGATGAAGCCGTGGCTGACGGTGTTGTGGCAGACGGGGGTGACGCGTCCGGCGGCTTAACCTGCCCGTCGATCGGCTCCGTCGTTTGAGTCGCAACGGCCGCAGCCGTGCTCGCGGGGGGTGCCGGGGAAGCGGCTGACGGCTGCGTCGATGGAACGGCAGCATCGGTTGCAGGCGGTGAAGCGGGAGGTGGTTGCGAAGCTGCCGCCGCGGACGGCGACTCAGGCGCCACCGCTGTTGTGGCGATCGACGGAGTGGCGGGCGCATTCGCGGCCGCCGTCACCGGCGAGTTTTGCGGCTGGGCCGGTTGAGCATCAGCGTCGGCCGATGGCCAGGAACCATGGGCCGTCGAGGTCGCATCCGGCGCCGTCGGAGCATCCCCGGCGCGCAGGGGCGGAGAGCCCGTGTCCTGGCTGGAGCTCGTCCTTGCATCCGCGGACGAAGATCCGGCGGCTGGCAACGCTTCGCGGTGCGCGGTCGCGACCGGGGCTGACGTGTCCGCGGCGGATGCGGCAGCCGGCTGTTGTTGCGCTTCCGACGTTGGCCGGGGTGGTACCACCATGACCGGCGTGTCCACCGGGCTCGACGATGTCACGGCCGGTGTCGCCGGCGCCGGCAGTTCCGATGCGTCGGATGGGCTGGCAGCACCGGCGGCCAGCACGATGGCCGTTTGGGTCGGTGGCTCCGGCAGGGTTGTCAATGCAGTCGTCGCCGGACTGCTCATCTCCGGCGGATCAGGTTGGACGGATGAGCGCCATGCCGTTCCGATACCTCCCACCAATAGGACGGCAAGGCAAACAAGAGCGCCCGGATGAAGAACCCGGTGCCGCCGCTCCGGGCTCGTTGCCCGGGGCGGATGCAACGCGACCATCTGGCCCGAGGATTTCTCAGTCGCCGCCGGCACGACAACCGCCGACGCACCGCTCGCATATGCGTCCACGGTGTCGGGCCCGGCGGCGGCGACAGATTTCAGCAAAATCGGATCCAGGCGGCCGGGAATGCCTTCTCCGTGCTGGACAAGTCTGCTCAAGGCTGCATCAGACACCTGTTGCCTGATCGCGCCGTACGTCTGTTCGAGCCGGTAACAGAGAAAGTCCCGCGCCTCCGCCTCGCTCAGCGGTTCGATGACCGGCCGCGCCTTTATTCTCTCCGTGAGATCGCGCAACTTGGGATCCTTAAGAAGATCCCAGAACTCCGGCCTCCCGGCAAAAATTACCCGCTGGTTTCGGATACCAAGCGCGTGGAGGCTCGATACGATTTGCAGATAGCCGAGCACATCCGCCTGCAGATAATGGGCGTCATCGAACACGAGGACGACCTGACTCCCGTCGTTATTCAAAGTGAGCGCGTCAAATAGCCGCTCGATGTCTTCATTGGTCACGGTGCCTGGGGCGTTGCCGAGCAGCTCCCCAATTATCTGCGGCAGGCGCAACGGAGTCCCAAGTCGGTTGTCAATCCGCCTGATGCGCAGGCCCCTCTCGGCAAGTACTGCCACTGCGGTGTCCAGCACGGCTGTCTTGCCGACCCCCGGCTTGCCGGTGAGGGCAACGAAAGGCTCGCCGGCAACAATAGCGCGGACCAGTTCGGCGAGTGCCTGGCGTTGCGTGCGCGGCATGAAGAGTTGGCCCGCACCGGGCGGCGGCGCGGGCGCTAGGTTGTCGAAATCATCCATTCGCGCCTCCCAGCCCCGGCCAATTGGTTCTGGCTCGTTCCAGACTTCGCTTCGATAAAGCACCTGATCAATCATCACGCAACAGTATTTTTTGACTTACGAAACCAATAATTTCTTGGGCGTGTCGGACTTATTCCGTAATGATCGGCCTTCGGCCTATGCGCGCCAAATATCCGCGCAACGAATGGGGCCACATGAAAAAGGTTTCACACGGAGCACCACGGAAGCGCGAAGCGCCGAGCGCCGGGTCCACCTCTCCCGCTCTACAGCGCGCGGGAGCCCAGCGGCCCTCAGTGGCCCTACGTGCGTCCTTCGTGGCACTCCGCGCGAACGACCTTCACGAGCCCCAGGCGCAGGGATCGTGTCGAACTTCCGGGACCACGACAGCTTTCAGCGACGAGCTACGTCCCGATCCCGCCGACCGCCAGGTACTTGATCTCCAGATACTCTTCGATCCCGTATTTCGACCCTTCGCGGCCCAGGCCAGAGTGCTTCATGCCCCCGAACGGGGCCTCGGCGGTCGAGATGATCCCCTCGTTGACGCCGATCAGTCCGTATTCCAGCGCCTCGCCGACGCGGAAGACCCGTCCCACATCACGCGCATAGAAATACGCCGCCAACCCGAATTCGGTATCGTTGGCCAGCCGGATCGCTTCTTCCTCGGTCTTGAAGCGGAACAGCGGCGCCACCGGCCCGAACGTCTCCTCACGGAAGATCAGCGCATCGTGCGGCACCTCCGCGAGCAAGGTCGGCTCGAAGAAATTGCCGCCGAGACGATGGCGATGCCCGCCGGTCAGCACCTTGGCACCACGTTTGGTTGCATCGGTGATGTGTTCCTCAACCTTCTTCACGGCATCGGCGTTGATCAGCGGACCCTGCACGACGCCGGGCTCCATGCCGTTGCCCACTTTCATCTGCTCGATAGCCGCCTTGAATTTCTGTGCGAACGCGTCATAGACGCCCTCCTGCACCAGGATCCGGTTGGCGCAGACGCAGGTCTGCCCGGTGTTGCGGTATTTGCTGGCCATCGCGCCGGTCACCGCGGCGTCCAGGTCGGCATCATCGAACACGATGAACGGGGCGTTGCCGCCCAGTTCCATGCTGGTCTTCTTGATCGTCGGCGCGCATTGCGCCAGCAGCTTGGCTCCCACCTCGGTGCTGCCGGTAAACGACAGCTTGCGCACCAGCGGGTTGGACGTGAGCTCGGCGCCGGTTTCCGCGGACGGCCCGGTGATGATGTTGCAGACGCCCGGCGGCATGCCGGCACGCTCGGCCAGTACGGCCAACGCCAGGGCCGAGAACGGCGTCTGGCTGGCCGGGCGGATCACGCCGGTGCAGCCGGCGGCCCAACCGGGCCCGGCCTTGCGGGTAATCATGGCGGCCGGGAAGTTCCAAGGCGTGATGGCGGCGAAGACGCCGACCGGCTCTTTCAGCACCAGGATGCGCCGCCCCTTGGCGTTCTGCGGGATGGTGTCGCCATAGACGCGCTTTCCTTCCTCGGCGAACCAGTCGATGAAGCTCGCGGCATAGGCGATCTCGCCCTTGCTTTCCGTCAGCGGCTTGCCTTGTTCGGCGGTCATGATCACCGCCAGGTCGTCGGCATTCGCCAGCATCAGATCGGAGAGCTTGCGCAGGATGGCGCTGCGCTCCTTCGCCAGCCTGGCGCGCCAGGCCGGCCAGGCGCGGTTGGCAGCCTCGATGGCCCGGCGTGTCTCGGTGGCGCCCAGCGCCGGCACCTCGCCGATTGCCTCACCCGTAGCAGGATTCTTCACAACCAGTGTCTTCCCGCTGTCGGCCTGCACCCATTTGCCATCGATGCAGTTCGCCTGGCGCAGCAGTGTCGGGTCCGTCAGCGGAAGTGGCGAAGCAGGGTTCAGCATGACATCCTCCTTTGGTAGAGTCCCCAAAACGGATGGGTTCCAAGGGCGTTGCCCTTGGCGGGGGTCCAGGGGGCAGCGCCCCCTGGTCTTTTACTGAGCCGCGGCGACATCGACAGCATGCGGCGCCAGCAGTCCCGGTCGCCCATCCTCGCGCTGAAGAGTGAACCGCTTGCCGTGCAGCGCGGCCACGCTCGGGCGGTGGGCGATCGAGACAATTGTCGCCTGCGGCAGCCGCTCCCGCAGCGTGCGATACACATCCGCCTCCGATTCCGGATCGAGGCTCGCGGTAGCTTCATCCATGAACAACCACTCGGGCCGGTCCAGCAACGCGCGCGCCACCGCCACGCGCTGCTGCTCGCCGCCTGAAAGCACCTGAGGCCAATTCGGGTCCTCGTCGAGGCGGGACGCAAGCTCCGGCATCCCGGCGTCTTCGAGCGCACGTTTTATTTCCGCGTCGGTGAAGCACTCCGGCGGGTGCGGATAGGTAACGACTTGGCGCAATGTGCCAAGTGGGATATAAGGCCGTTGCGGCATGAACAGGCACTTCTCCACCGGCCGTTCGACACGGCCCTTGGCGAATGGCCAAATTCCGGCGATGGCCCGGAACAGCGTCGATTTGCCCGAGCCGGTCCGCCCCGTCACCACCACCGATGTGCCAGGCGCGAAGCTCAGATTCACGTCATCGAGCAGTTTGGTTCCGTTCGGCAGCTCAAGCGTCAGATCGGACAGCCGTACCGCCCCACCCGGCGTCGGGTCGATGGTCAGGCCACCGGCGTAGGCGGCACGGGCGACCACGATGGCGCGATGGAAGCTCGTGAGCCGCTCGACGATAGCGCGCCACTGCGCCAGCGTCGCGTACACGTTGACGAACCACGACAGCGAATTCTGCACCTGGCCGAACGCCCCGGCGGTCTGCGTCAGCCCTCCCAGTTCGATCTGGCCGCTGAAATAGCGCGGCGCGGCGACCACGATGGGGAAGATGATGGCAAGTTGGCTGTAGCCGGAGGTCAGTGCGTTAAGTCGCTTGGTCCGAATCATGATCCCCCACCAATTGGTGATCACGTTACGGAACCGGCCGATCAGGTTATCGTTTTCTTCGGCTTCTCCGCGGTAGAGGGCGATGCCTTCCATGTTCTCGCGGAACCGCACCAGCGCATACCGGAAGTCCGCCTCGACCCGCTGCTGGGCAAAACGCAGCGCAATCAAAGGACGGCCCACCACATGGGTGAGCCAGGTGCCGATCACGGCATACACCAGCGCCACGAACACCATGTAGCCCGGGATCGTCACGCCAAGCACGGTGATCTGCCCCGACAAGCTCCACAGAATGCCGACGAAGCTCACGAACGAGACGATGTTGGAAAGAAAATCGACGCTCAGCGACAGGGTGGTAGCGACGAAGTCGCGCAGGTCCTCGGCGATACGTTGATCCGGGTTGTCGGTGCCGATGGCGGCGGCGTCGGTGGTCAGGCTGATGCGGTAATAAGCGCGGTCAGCCATCCATTCATCCAGAAACCGTGTCGTCAGCCAGCGACGCCAGCGGATCTGTAGCCACTGATTGAGATAGGTGGCGTAAACATAAACCAGGATATACACCACAACCACCTCGCAGAAGCCGGGCATGATGCCGCCCGCCGGCGTGCGCTGCCAGGTGAACAGAAGCTGTAGGAACGCCTCCCAGTTCTTGGCCTGCAGGGCGTTGTAGAACTGCCGGTTCCAGAAGTTCAGCACCACGTTCATGCCGACCATCGACAGGTTCAGCACGATGATCGAGATCAGCAGCGTCCAGGCCGACCATTTTTCTTCCGATCGAAAATATGGCCGCGACAGCCGCCACACGTCGTGCAGGAACGATCCGATGCGCTTCATAGAGGGGTTGGTCTCTCCGCTGATGGTCCGACCGCGTTATCCAGGGCGGCGAGCCAGACGGTCAGGCGCTGGCGGTTCACCCCGAAATCCCCATAGCCGTACACACTGCGGGAATACAGCAGAAGGCTGCTGCCCGCAGGGTCGTGCAGCATCGCCTGCGCCGTGACGAGATCGGGGAAGTTGAACACCGCGCTGCGCACCACCCAATGAAGCTGCCTGGCGTCCGGATAAGCGCCGGCGAGAAACGTGCGAGGCTGCGCCCCGGCCACCCGCCCGATCGCGGCGAGCAACCGATCCGCCGGCACCGGATAAACCGGCGTCACGATGTCCGGCTTCCGCATCCAGCCCGCCGGCGCGGCGAGCGCGGTGTTCGGGCTCGCCGGCCGTTCGATGTGGGCGACGTCGAGCAGCGGCGGGACCGGCAGGCCATTGGCTCCTGCCGCGGCGCAGGCCGGCAAAACCAGCCCGAGGATCCAGCCCAACGGGCTCATCCGGCGACGGCGTGCAGCAGCATCGACCCGAGATGGCCCGGCCCCGCGGTTCTGACAAGCGAGCGGCGGCCAATCGTTGCGCCCCCTATTGCGACTTTGCCCGCAACCCCCTGAACTTCCGTGTTTTCCTTGACGCGCTCGGGCCGGGTTCTTAGCGTTCGTTCATGAATACCGTCACGCGGGCACACTTGGCCGAGATCATCTACACCCAGGTCGGGCTGTCGCGGAACGAGTCCGCCGACCTGCTGGAAACCGTGCTGGATCGGCTGACGGCGACGCTTGAATCAGGTGAATCTGTCAAGATCAGCGGGTTCGGAACCTTTTCCGTGCGCCAGAAAGGCCGCCGCATCGGTCGCAACCCGAAAACGGGCCAGGAAGTGCCAATCCTGCCGCGACGGGTCCTCGTGTTCCGGCCCAGCCATGTGCTGAAGGCGCGCGTGAACGGGCTGATGCCCGTGCCAAGGGACGACGGCACGCTCGCGCACGAAGACAGCGAATGAGCGGAGCCGATGACCGGGATGGCCAGCCCGCGGATGCGGAGCCCACGCCTGGACAGCCCCACACCGCCGGACGCACGCGACCAAAGAAAGCGCCGACCGCCTTCCGCACCATCAGCGAAGTGGCGGACGAGCTGCACATCCCGCAGCATGTGCTGCGGTTCTGGGAAACCAAATTCAGCCAGGTGAAGCCGCTGAAGCGCGGCGGTGGACGCCGCTACTATCGGCCCGACGATATCGCGCTCCTGCGGCGCATCTCCGACCTGCTTTACATCCAGGGCTATACGATCAAGGGCGTGCAGCGACTGCTGCGCGAGGGCGGCGGCAGGCTCTCGGACGACATTCCGCCCGCCCCCCTGCACGAGCGGGAAGAGGCGGAGGCCGAGCAGGCGAGCCCAGTGCCAGCCGAGCCGGAGCTGCCAATTCCGGGGCTAGCCGCGTCGCCGCCGGCCGCCTCATCGTTGCCGGGACGCCCAGGCCGTTCCCGCGACGAACGCACATCAGAGCCGGAAATGGAACGGCTGCGCTCGGTGATGCGGGAGACGCTGCGCGAACTCGAGGAGCTTCGGGCGCTGCTGGGTTGATAGTGGGATTCGACACAGAGCTCGCCGAGGATACGAAGGTCGGCGAGAACGGGCTTTAACATGCCGGAGCGGATCACATCTCCCGCTGAGCGGCTGCCGGGCCGGCCTGCCAATGAATTTCAACGGCGTTTGTCCTGAAGGATCGATGCCCAGCGGTTCGCCGCACGAGAAGTCATCTCGGCGATCTCTGTCCCTGGTCGGCGGCCTCTGTGTCGATACCAACGCCAACAGAGTCCGCGGCCGCGCGGCAGGCTCGATGAGCTGCGGGCGCTGTTGGGTTGATGGTGGGATTCGACACAGAGCTCGCCGAGGATACGAAGGTCGGCGAGAACGGGCTTTAACATGCCGGAGCGGATCACATCTCCCGCTGAGCGGCTGCCGGGCCGGCCTGCCAATGAATTTCAACGGCGTTTGTCCTGAAGGATCGATGCGCAGCGGTTCGCCGCATCAGAAGTCATCTCGGCGATCTCTGTCCCTGCTCGGCGGCCTCTGTGTCGATACCAACGCCAACAGAGTCCGAGGCCGCGCGGCGCACACATCAGCCAGCCGAGCCAACGCCGCCGAGAGCCGGAAGTGGAACGGCTGCAGCCCCGTCATGCAGGAGAGGCTGCACGAACTTGACGAGCTGCGGGCGCTATTGGGCTGACAGCGCCGCGAGGCATCCGGCCGTTGCCTCGTTTGCCCAAACGCTGCTACAGCTTGCGTGCATGATCGGAGCGTAGCGCAGCCTGGTAGCGCATCAGTCTGGGGGACTGGGGGTCGTGGGTTCAAATCCCGCCGCTCCGACCATCGGTTTCCTGCGACTTTCGCTGGTGTCAAGGTTTCGTGAGCTGCGGCGACCACGGCTGCCGGTGCAGCTTGTGCGGAGACGGCGGCTGCGCCCAGGTGACCCCCATGCCTGTAGCGACGGGCCCGATGAACGAGTAAGACGGGGTTCCAGTCCGCGCGGCGGACACCGGTGAGGTTCGGAGATGGATAGGCGAGAGGGTTGGCGCAACCGCGAGACCAGGAAGCGCAAGTTCGATGACGGGGGCCCTGGCGCCGCCGATCCGTGGCGGCGGTCGCCGTCGCCGGGGCAGGAGCAGCTTGCCTATCCGTCGCAGCAGCGGCCGCCGAGGGCGGCGGCGCCCATCACGGCGTCGGGTCCCGAGGTGGGAGCTGTCGTGAAATGGTTCGACCCCGGCAAGGGATTCGGCTTCGTCGAGCTCGAGGACGGCTCGGGCGACGCGTTCCTCCATGTCAGTGTCGTGGAACGGTTTGGCGGCGGCACGCCAGGACCAGGCGCTCCGATCCGGGTGCGGATCGGGCGTGGGCCGAAGGGTCCGCAAGTGGCTGAGATCACCGAGCTTGGTGAGGGAACCGGGCCGGCCCCGGCTCCACGGCGGCACGCCCCAGGTGGCATGTCGAGATCCATGCCGACGGCAGAACCCGGTCAGGAAATCCGCGGCACCGTGAAGTGGTACAACGCGCAAAAGGGCTTCGGCTTCATCACTCCCGAGAACGGCGGGAAGGACGTGTTCGTGCACGCTTCGGCGCTCGAGCGCAGCGGCCTCGCCGAACTTGCGCCGGGCCAGACGGTTCGGCTCCAGGTGGTGTCCGGAAAGAAGGGGCCGGAAGCCGGATCAGTGTCGCTCGCCTGATCCGCGCGCCGAAGTCAGCCGGGCGGACGGGTCTGCGGCGCGACCGTTTGTCCGGTCTGAACCGCCGGCTTCAGCGTTTTCAGGTAAGCAATGATGTCGCTGCGGCGGATGGCGTCCGGCAACCGATAGGGCATCTGTGCGCCCGGCACGAGCGCCTGCGGATTTTCGAGCCAGCGGTCGAGTGTATCTGGAGTCCAGACCACACCGGCATGCGCCACCGCGGCTGAATAGGGATATCCGGCTACGCGCCCGGCCGCGCGGCCGACGACGCCCTCCAGCGGTGGCCCCACCTTCGAGCGATCGAGCGCGTGACACTCGGCGCATACGGTGGCGAACAACTCGCGCCCGGCAACCGGGTCAGGCGGCCGGTTGCGGAAGCGTGCTAGGTCCTCGGCCCCGGCCGGCCGGAGCGAGGGGAAGAATGTGTAGGACAGCGTGATGTCCCGCACGTCCGCTGCATTGGAGTCGGCGTCCAGGCGCGGATCGACGAAGAAATCCACCGGCATCTCGACGCCTTGGTGCGCGCCCAGCTTCTCCTCGGTGAAGCAGAAGCACTGGATCTTTTTGAAATAGGTGCCGATCTTTGCGGGGGTCACGTTGAACGTGGCGTGACCGACGATGTCGCGGCCGGACAGGTTCTCCGCCCTGAAGAAGACCAGCGTCTCCTGGCCGAGATGCACACGCACCTGCCGTTGCACCGGGCTGAATCGCCAGGGCATGCCGGGTGCGACGTTGGTGTCGAAAGAAACCGTTACCATTCGCGGGGATTCAGTGGCGGTATCGGCGGCGACCCGCCGGGTGGTACCCAACGCGCCGGTGGCCTGGCAGAATAATCGGTATAACGTGACCGAGTAGGAGACCAGCGTCGTCATCACGCCGACAGCAAGCAACAGGCCGGCCAACGTCAGCAGCTTGCCCCGCCCACTTTTTGAGGGAGTCATCAGCTTAGTGCCGTTCCGCAGTCGGAAAATGGTTCACACGGAGCGCCATAGAGGCTCCACGGAGCACCAGGGAGATCGTTACGCCTAGAGGACGGACTGCGGCGCTTCATGATGGGCCTCCACGGCTCATGCGACTTCCGTGGTGCTCCGTGCGAACCCCTTTCCACCCGCTACCGCCCAGTCAGGATGCGTTCCACGAGCTGCTTCACCGTCGGGATAAAGCCGTTCGAGTAGAACGGATCGCCAGCGAAGCGAAAACCGTTGTGGCCGCTGAACATCAGATTGCGCTCGACGGCGTCCGGCTCGTCGCTTTCGTGGGCGATCGCCTGCAGCGTCTTCTGGATACAGAAGCTGCGCGGATCGGGGCGCTTGCCGCTGCTGTGGTCCTCTTCGTGCTGGCTCCAGTTGGAGAAGCGGCACAGGCTGAGGCAGCCCATGCAGCCGGCCTGATCGCGCAGGATCTCCCTCGCCTTTTCCGGCGTAACGAAGACCAGCGTGGAATCCGGTGTGCGCAGCGCCTCGGTGTACCCCGCCGCTTCCCAATCGCGCACCCGCTCGAGATCGGCGGGGGTCAGATAGACCGCCCGCTTGCGTGGGCCGACGCCATATTCGGCGACATGCTCGCCGACCACCTCGGCGGTGAAGGCGACCTGCCGCTCGCTCCGCCCGCGCAGTTCCCGGATGTAACCGTTGTTCACCGCGCTCGACCAAAAGCCGGTCGGGCTGAAGCGGTTGAGGAAGACGTCACCCTCTTTCAGCGTCAACAGCCGCTTCTTCCAGGCATCGCCGATCGGGCTCTCCTGGGTGAGCAGCGGCCGCGTGCCGAACTGGAAGGCGATCGGTCCAAGCTCCTTGTTGTCGATCCAGTGTTCCCATTCGTCGAGCCACCAGACGCCGCCGGCCATGATGATCGGGGTCTCGTGCAGGCCGAACTCCCCCATGGTCCTGCGCAGCGCCAGCACGCGCGGATAGGGGTCCTCAGGCCGCGCCGGGTCCTCGCTGTTGGAGAGCCCGTTATGCCCGCCCGCCAGCCACGGGTCTTCATACACCACGCCGCCGAGCAGAGCGGACGCCTTATGGTACGCCCGCTTCCACAGCGCATTGAAAGCGCGTGCCGAGGAGATGATGGGATAGTAATGCACGTTGAACCGGGCGGCGATCTCCGACAGCCGGTACGGCATCCCGGCGCCGCAGGTGATGCCGTTGATGATGCCCCTCGCCTGCTCCAGCACCTCGGTGATGATCCGCTCGGCGGCGCCCATCTCCCACAGGATGTTGGCGTGGATGCGTCCCACCCCGC
>Ga0335075_10011639_pt1 | contig 13299 bp, 9 predicted proteins | sample Lox_Sample_24_FD_206723 | JGI IMG/M metagenome (GOLD analysis project Ga0335075, IMG submission 206723) | Soil microbial communities from Loxahatchee National Wildlife Refuge, Florida, United States - Lox_Sample_2.4 | ecosystem: Environmental > Terrestrial > Soil > Wetlands | place: USA: Florida...
CCGGCCAGCAAGAGCCTGCTGGAACTGGCGGGGGATCTGCGGGAATTCGAGATGCCGCGTCCCATCTTCACGGAGAGCGAGAAAGAAGAGTGGTCGCCGGGCGTCTACAGCCAGCGGCACGCCGAATCGCAGATCCGCATCGACCTGGCGAAGACCATCGAACAGCCGAGCACGCCGGCAAAACTCGAGGCTGCGCGGGGCCAGCTGGCATCGTTCCTGCGGGATACGCTGGTGGGCTTGAACTATGCCTATTACGAGCCTCCGGGATCTCAGATCCTGCACATCAATCCTCTCTTCGTGCGGTCGCATGACTTCGCGGGAGAGACGATCATGGGCGAGGAACATCTGTGGCAGTTGCCGTCGGTGTTCGGCAAGGGCTCGCCGGCGGGCGGCGGCGCCTATCTGGTGGGATCGCTGGCGGGACTTCCCTACGCGCTGGCTGAAGCCGAGCAGGACTTTATTGCGCCGGAGAATGTGCAGGCGTTGATCTGGCAGGAGATTGTGCCGGATCTTCTGGCGGGCGCAACGGTTTCACGCTGGTGGAATGTGAGTCTGCATGAGCTGCATGCCGCGGCGCTGTACCAGCGGGCGGGAGAGGAGCTGCTGGTTGTGGCGGCGGGCAATCCGGAGCTACGGGCAAAGGTGATCTTGATTCTTTCCGACCGGATGTCTCCGAAGCGGCTGACGGAAGTGGAAATGGCGCTGCAGTCGAAGGATCCGACGGACGAGATCGCCGAGCTTCTGCCAGCGGATACCTTCTACCTGGCAGTGGAGTTCCGCAAGCGGTTCCCGCAGGAAACAGCCGCGTGGGGCCCGGCGGGCCAGGCACTGGACAAGCTCGCCCGGCAGTACCCGGCGGAGGCGAACGCGGAACGAATCTCAAGAGATATGGGTATTCCTCATCCAGAAATGGAGCAGACTTATAGCCGCGAAGTGCTGAACGTGAAGCCGTTTCCGGCGTTCGCAGGGTATTCGAGCCGGCTGTTCGGCGAATCGTGGGACTCGACCAACCTGTACTGGGCCAGGCTGGCGGATGAGAGGAGCGATTCTCCGGTGATGCTGAATGTTCTGTCTCCGCAGCTGACGCGGTTGATGGTTTCAAAGATTTTCGCCAGCGATTACGAGGACTGGCCGGCGGTCGTGCGGGCGATGCGCGAGGCCGGAGACGATTTCATGCGGGGCAAGGTTGTCGTGCAGGCGGGAGTGGAAACCACGGCTCAGCGTTGAAGCGCTGATGGATGGGATCGGATAGGGGGATTATGCGGAACAGGTATTTCATCGGCTCCTGGCTGGCTGCCGCCCTTCTGCTGGGCACGGGGGCCCGGACCGTGGCCCAGGATGACAACCTCGGGCGGATTCGGGTGAATGTGAATCTGGTGCAGCTGAATGTGGCGGTCACCGATCGCAAGGGAGATTACGTTACCGGGCTTCGTCCTGAAGATTTCACCATCAGCGAGGATAAGATTCCGGAGAAGATCGCGACCTTTGAAGAAGGCACCGAGTCTACGCTCACGCTGACGGATGCTCCGGGGACCGACGAGAAATCCGCGGGAGCGAGCAGTCAGGAGGCGGCGACCCCGGCGCCCGCGGTCGAGCGGCCCAAGGCGGCGGTCTCGCGGTATTCGGACGCCAACGTGTTCATCCTCTTCGATACCAGCAACTACATGTATCGCGGGTTTGTTTACGCGCAGGATGCGATCGCGGGGTTCGTCCGCTCTCTTGAAAGCGCGAGCAAGGTGGCCTTTTATTCCTACAGCCGGGACCTTTCGCGGGCCGCGCCATTGACAGCGGACCGGGAGGCGGTTCTGCGCGGGGTGCGCACCACGGTCGCTGGAGACGATGCCGCGCTCTACAACTGCCTGCTGCTGACCGTGAAAGACGCCGCGCGGATCACAGGGCGCAAGGTGATCGTGGTCTTTTCAAACGGACCCGATAATGCAAGCGTGGTGCCTCCGGAAGACGTGGCGGAACTGGCCCAGTCCACGGGGACGATCATCTACATGGTAAGCACCGAGCAAGCGCAGCTGGAACCGATCTCCACCGCGGTTTTTGAGCGCATGAGCAAGGCGACGGGCGGCAAGGCGTACTTTGCCAAGAGCTGGCAGGATGAGAACCGGGCATTTGGGTCTATCCGGGACGACCTGTCGCATCTGTATTCGCTGAGCTATTATCCGCAGCCGAACACGAACCGCGGCTGGCGCACGATCACGGTAAAGCTGGTGGGCAAGGACCTGCAGAAGTACCATGTGCGGACGCGCGACGGATACCGGCTGCAGCAGACAAAGCCGTCAGAAGAAGAGGCGGTCGAGGCAGGAGCGGGACTGACAGCGAAATAGGCATTTCTGAAGACCTGGCGGCGCGGTCCGCGCGCCTGCCAGCGGCTGTCCGGCTGCGGCTGTGGGCACATTTCATCCATTCGCAAGAGGGTTGTGAGCGCGAAGCTCGGCGACGATTTCGCGGGCGGCCTCGCGGGCATCGTCGGAGCGGTCGGGCGGGAACGAAATTGCCCCGACGCGGGCGTGTCCTCCTCCGCCGTAGCGCTCGCAGATGGTAGCGAGGTTGACCATCTTCTCCGGGTCGGCTTTGGTCCAGGGATTCGAGCCGACGGAAACCTTGGTGCGGAAGCTGGATTTCGACAGGCCGATGGAGTAAGTGGCCTCGGGATGCAGGTAGTAAGGGATGAACTTGTTGTATCCCTCCATGGGCTGGTCGCTGATGTCGAAGTAGATGGTGCCGTCCGTGGACTCGGAGCGGTCACGGATGAGGCAGAGCGAAGCCTCGTGGCGGGCGAGGAGCGGCGGCAGCAGTTCGGCGACGAAGGGTTGCTTGAGTATGTCGGCGAGCGGCATGGCAGTGAGCAGCGGGATGAGGCGCGGGATGAAGGTTGGGTCCTGAATAGATTCGATGACCAGGGTGAGCTTCATGGCGGGGTCGGCCATTTCGACGGCGGCCTGCGGGCTGGAGTAGAGAGCTCCGTCGACGATGTCGGCCCAGCGGACGAGCTCGGTGACGGGTTCAGCGTTGAAGCCAAATCTGGTTGACGCGATGTGGGCGAGGAAGCTGGTGCAGGAGATGTAGGTGGGGTCATAGAAGCGGCGGTTGACGTAGCGGCCATCGGCGATGCCGCGGCGATAATCCTCCTGGTCTTCGGGCGTGAGGAAGGCGCTGAGGTGATGGTCGAACCACCAGGTGATGCGCGGAGACGCCGAGTATTTGAAGTCGACGATGGCGTTTTCGTCGCCGATGAAGTCGGCTTCGTTGAAGAGAGCTCCGGCGCGGTGGACCAGGCCGTGGTAAGTGTAAGCGGCGTCTTTGGTGATGCACTCGCGGTGAAAGCGGGCGAAGAGGGAGGCGGAGCAGGCTCCGTCAAAACACTTGTCGTGATAGAAGACTCGGACGTTCAAAGGGCGGGGGCTCCGGCGAAAAAGGAAATTCAGATCGGGAAATGATTAGGATTGCCGGAGTAGGGCAAGAAGTCAAGGTGCTACCGCACGGGTAAGCGCGCCTTGCGGCGCAAGAGGGCGGTGCAGACCGCCGCAGATTGCGCTGGGACTGGCTGTCCGGGCGGACGCGCCTTTGGCAGAACTGACCGTCGGGTAGAAGCGTTGCTTGATGCAAAACCCTTGCTGCACGCGTAACGAATCATGTCCAATCCGAACTATATAGTTAGACGGATGCCTAATTAGGCAGAAGCCTGATTTATAGCGATGAGCAGCAACAAAGCATTCAAGGCTCTGGCAGATTCGACGCGACGGGAAATTCTCGGCCTGCTTCGACATGGCGAGAAGACAGCCGGGGAGCTGGCCGAACACTTTGACATGACCAAACCCTCGATGTCGCATCACTTCGGCGTTTTGAAGGAGGCCGATCTCATCACCAGCCGCCGTGAAGGGCAGCAGATCTGGTACGAACTGAACACCACCGTGGTGCAAGACCTGATGGCCTGGGCTATGGACCTGCTCGGCGACGGCAAGAAGGCCGGAGGTAAACCACGATGAACCGCAAATATTATGTGACTGGAGTTTTACTGATCGCGGCTACGATTGTCGCGACCGCGATTGTGTATAGCCGACTTCCCAACATGGTCCCTGTACATTGGGACTTTAAAGGGCAGGCGAACGGTTACAGTCCCAAATGGGAGCTTTTCCTGATGCTACCCGGCATAATGGCCGGGATCATGGTTCTTTTCCGTTTTATGCCCTGGCTGTCTCCACAGCGATGGGAGGTTGATTCATTTCGGTCGACCTATCTGTACATCATGCTGGTGGTTCTCGGAATGATGACCTGCCTTCAGATAGTGACATTGTGGGCCGGTCTGGGCACTCAGATAAATGCAGGGCGGATCGTGCTCGGACTAGTTTCGTTGCTGTTTGCTTTGCTGGGCAATGTGCTGGGCAAAGTACGCCGTAATTTCTATATCGGGGTAAGAACGCCCTGGACTCTGGCCAACGAGCGCGTGTGGAATGCAACTCACCGTCTTGCAGCACAGACGTTTGTCCTGTCCGGGCTTGTGGGTCTGGTAATGACCGCGGCCGGGCTGGACAACCGGGCGGCGCTTGCCGTTCTGATCACAGGCGCCCTGATTCCCGTCCTATATTCGCTGATCCTGTACAAGCAGTTGGAGCGCGCCGGACAGCTGTAAGGTGTGATGGCGATCAGTCACCTGCGCTCCTGGTCTGGCTTTTGCGCCGTATAGAGAAAGCGGAGGAGACGTCGCTCGCTCGTCAGCGCATGCACGCAGCCAAGAAACCGCTGCACTCCACTGAAATTTGCCTCGCCTTCTGCCACGATGAGCGCCTCGCGATGTTCCTCGCGCGCGGCGCGCCAGCGTTCGGCGATCAGGGCGGCTTGATCCGTGGTATCGCGAGCTTCGATCAGGTGGAAACCCGCCTGCCTTAACAGCTCTTGATTCAGACCCGGAGGGCTGAAGAGGTAGTATCCGATCGAGCTGCGCGTGGCGATCTCCTGGTGCGAGACGATTCCGCCGATGATGAGAGCGTCGCTGAAGACGAATCGGCCGAGTGGCTTCAGGATGCGAAAGACTTCCCGCAATGCAGTGGGACGACCGGGAATATGGCACATGACGTCGTTGGCGAAGGCGGCGTCGAAGCTCGCGTCGGCGTAGGGCAGCTTTTCGGAGGCGTCGCACAGTTCGAAGGTCACTCGATCGGAGAGGTTTCGCTCACGGGCGAGATGATTGCCGTTTTGGATGCCGGGCTCGTTGACGTCGACTCCGACCACTGAACAGCCCGCGGTCTCGGCGACCTGCAGGGCGTAGCGTCCTGAGCCACAACCGATTTCGAGGACGCGGGACATGGGGGTGAGTTGCAGGAGTCGAGGGATTTCGGCTGACTCCTCTCTCGTCACCCAGCTTGTCTGACCGAGATCTTCGCCGTAGGTCGCGATTCGCACCTCGCGATAGACGTCGGCCTCGTAGTGGGAGTAAGCGCTGTCGTAGAGATCGATCTTTTCGGGCATACAAGCTCCCCTCGAGAAACGAAAAACAGATGCCTGGGCCCCGGGATTGAGTCGATGCCAACAGGTTAACGCGAACGCGAAAAATGATCGAACGGGTGGCCTGCCATTCGCGTAGTATGGGCAGCAATCCTTCGAAGGAGACCGAATATTGGACGAGTTGACACCGCAACCAGAGACTCCACAGACGACAACGCCGGAGCTGCCTTCCTCCGAGGCGCCACAAGCGCTTGAGCCGCCCTTGCCTGAGCCGCCACAGCGCGGGCTGCGATGGATGTTTGTGGGGCAGAGCGGGATTCGGGCCGGGTGGAGCGTGCTGCTTTTCGTGCTGGTGCTTGTGGCGATCGGATTCCTACTGCAGACCGCCGTCCACTTTCTTCTGCATCCGAAGGCCCTGCCGCGCGATGCCGCGCTGCCGCCGCGGCTGGGGATGATCGCCGAAGGGCTGCAGGTGTTTTGCGTCTTTGTGGCCACGGCTGTCATGGCGCTGATTGAGAAGCGGCCGGTGCTGTACTACGGCTACCAGGGCACGGCGCGGGCGGCGCGGTTTTTATTCGGGCTGGTGTGGGGATTTGTCGCCATCTCGGCGCTGGTGTTTACGCTGTGGAAGGCAGGGCTGCTGGGCTTTGACGGACTCCTGCTGCATGGGCCGGCGGCGTGGACCTATGCGGCGGAATGGGGAGCGATGTTTCTCCTTGTCGGGCTGTTTGAAGAATCGCTGCTGCGCGGCTATTTGCAGTTCACACTGACGCGCGGCATCGGCTTCTGGTGGGGTGCGCTGCTGCTCTCGTTCCTGTTCGGATTCGCGCATGGGAGTAATCCGGGAGAATCGCCGGTGGGGCTGTTTGCGGCGGGCGCGATCGGGCTGGTCTTCTGTCTGAGCCTCTGGTATACGGGGTCACTGTATTGGGCGGTGGGCTTCCACGCGGCGTGGGACTGGGGCGAGTCGTACTTCTATGGCACGTCAGACAGCGGCATGGTGGCACAGGGGCATCTGCTGGGCGAGCATCCCGCGGGGAAGCTGCTCTGGAGCGGAGGAGCGACGGGTCCGGAAGGCAGCCTGCTGGTGATACCGCTGATTCTTGTGATCGCGCTGGCGATGTGGCTGTGGTGGGGACGCAGGGTGGTTTCTCCGTTTGCCGACAGCGGCTGGCGGCCGGCGTGGAGCAGAAAGCCGGCGGTTGTCACGAGCAGCACAATGCTGGGTGAAACGGCCGCGTAGACGGCTGAATTTTCATACCAGTCAAGGCGAGGACAAAAGAACATCGAGACTAGGCAACGGACGGTAATTTAGGCTGAGATCGCAGCCTGTTTACGGCTCATTTGGATACTCATGCGCTCCGTCCTGAAGCTGCCGTTATTGTTGGCTGTCGTTTCGGTGTTCCCGCTCCTGCTCTGCGCGCAGGACCTGGCGCCGCGGGCTTACGTGGTGACGCCCGTGGGCACGAATGCGGTTACGCTGACCTGGGGCTATTACAACGGAGGAGTGAATTTTAACGGGGCTGTCCCCATCTCCGGCGCGACGGGAGCGTATAACATCTCCACTTTCACGTTGTACCATTCCCTCAACTTTTTTGGACGCTCCGCCAATTTCACGGCCTCTCTGCCCTATGGGGTGGGAACCTTTCAGGGCGACGTAGAACAGCAGCATCTTTCCGTGTATCGCTCAGGGCTGTTTGATCTCAGCGGCCGCTTCTCTGTGAACCTGTTGGGCGCGAAAGCGATGACTGGCCGGACGTTCGCCAGGTGGAAACAGAAAGTGATTCTGGGCGCCAGCGTGAAATTCATCGCGCCGACCGGGCAATACGACCCCGCAAAGCTGGTGAACTGGGGCATCAATCGATGGGCGTTCAAGCCGGAGCTCGGCTACTCTGAGCGCTGGGGGCGCTGGGTGCTCGATGCTTACGGAGGGGCGTGGTTTTACACTACCAACTCCGCTTCATACGCTATTCCCGTTCCCCAACCACAGACGGAAGCACCGATAGGGTCTTTCGAGGGCCACCTGAGCCGGGATACCGGGTCGGGCACCTGGATATCGCTGGACGGCAACTTCTGGTGGGGCGGAGTCACGAGCCTGGGCGGCATAGTGAACCCCATAACCAGACAGACGAGCTCTCGCATCGGCGCTACCGCAGCGTGGCGCTTCTCCCATCATCAATCGTTGAAGGTGAGCTACAGTGACGGCACCTACGTCCGGTTTGGCGGCAATTACCAGAGTGTGCAGGTGGCGTGGCAATATGCGTGGACCGGCTGGTTCAGGAGAGAGAGCGGAGGATCGAGATAGGCCGGGGTATCGGGCAGGCCCGGCGTCCTGATGCTCTTAAGTGCTAGAATCGTTTGGATTGGAACACCATGAAAGCGGCCGACATCCAGGATGCCCTATCCGCGGATCTAACTCCCGACAAGATTCTCACTCAGCTCGAATTGATGACTCTGGATGAGGTCTTCCGGTCGAGTAAGCGGTCCATCGCATTTCTTAAGTACGTCGTCAACGAGGCGTTGAATGGGTCTGCCGATCAGATCAAGGAACGCACCATCGGCATCGAGGTCTTTGGAAGATCTTCTTCTTACGACACCAATCTGGACCACGTTGTCCGTACGGCGGCGACTGAGCTTCGTAAAAGGCTGGCAATTTATTACGGAGATGAGAAGCACCGCTCGGAACTGCGAATCAGCCTGGTGCCGGGATCTTATATTCCCAGATTTACGCCGGCTCACCAGCCGGGCTTTTCTCCCTCTGAAAATGTGTCCGCCGCCCACCACCCTGTTCCGGACCATGCACAGCATGAAGTAGCCGAACCCAGGACCGAGCCGGTTCATGGAGCGGACGGCACCCAAATTGCCGGCGCGCGCCCGGGAAGAAAATGGGGTCTCGCGCTGGCTTTGGGCTTTGCGATTTTCGCCTGCGTACTTCTGGGGTATCGCTGGTTTCATAATGCCCCGGCGGAATTCCTTTTCTGGAAGCCGGTGTTGGACACCCCGGGGCCGGTTCTTCTGGCCGTAGGGGACGTCCCGAATGGTCCGCCGACTCTACCGAATGCTCCCGGGGCGGAAAGCGCTTCTACCCCGGTCCCCAGCGCGGACTCGTCGCAGACGGTCCCTTTTGGGGACGCGGTGACGCTTGCTCGCGTGGTTGGCGCGCTGGAGGCCCGAAATAAGAAAGTGGTGATCCGAAGCGGGAGCGCGAGCTCTTTTTCCGATCTCAGACAGGGCGCGGTGGTTCTTATTGGGGCCTTCAACAATGAGTGGAGCCTGCGGTTGACTCACTCGCTGCGGTACAGCCTGGCGCTGGATCCGGACCAGCACCTGATCTACATCCGTGATGCCAAGAATCCGTCCTCGCGTATCTGGAGTTGGGGTACGAACCAGCCGCGCAATCATGTGATGGGCATCAACAGCCCCAAGTTGAAGGACTATGCGCTGATCTCCCGAATTCAGGACCCGGGAACTGGCCATGTTGTCGTCGTGCTCGGGGGCCTTTATACATATGGCACGCTGACGGCGGGGGAATTTCTCACCGATCCGACGCTTGTGCAGGCGATCGCCAAAGACGCAAAACGCGCCGGCAACCGCAACCTGCAGATCGTATTGGGAACGACAGTAACGGATGAGACGCCCGGGCCACCCAGGGTCCTGGCAGTCTCGACCGAGTAGTTCCAGTTTCCTGTAGCCGCAGTTTCCTCACCGTAAATGCCTGAAAACATTTGCCATATCTCCCGCTTCTGACGGTCAGGGACGGTATTGGTCTATCCTGTTGTGCTTCCACTTGGATACAAAAGCGGACGGTCGATATCTACGCCCACTCGACCGGTCAAGCCTGGTTCTTCTTTTGCGATAGAGGATGGGCCGGGCCGAGCCGAGAGGCAAGCGATAGATGTTCTTAGGAGGCCGTCATGAGAGCTTTTCTCAAACTTATCGGCACTTTTTCAGTGCTATGCGCCCTGTTTCTCTTGAATCCCCATGCCGGATTTGCCCAGGGCTACGGCACGATCAGCGGCACAGTGACAGACGCATCCGGCGCGGTCATCCCGGGCGCCGCGGTCACGGCAACGCAAGCAACCACCGGTCTGGCGCTGAAAACGGTCACCGGCAACGAAGGCACGTATGTCTTCCCCTCCCTGGCTCCGTCTATCTATAACATTACGGTCAGCCATGGGGGCTTTGAAAGCTACACCGAAAAGGGGGTCCAGGTCCGCGCCGACGCCGCGGTGACAACCAATGTCGCACTCAAGCCCGGCAGCACGAGCCAGACCGTCACCGTATCCGCCCAACCCGCCCAGGTTGACGTCACGACCGGAACGCTTTCCCAGGTGATCGGCACATCGCAGGTGAACAACCTGCCTTTGAATGGCCGCAATGCAGCACAATTGACGACGCTGGTTGCCGGCGTGACGCTTGCGCCGTATGCCCAGGCGGACCAAGGGAACACCAAGACCTTTCCGGATGTTGTAACCATTTCGGCCAACGGCACGCGCGTCGGGCAGACGAACTACATGCTCGATGGCGGCAACAACGTGGACGAGTACACAAACGTCAACGATCCTTTTCCGATGCCGGATGCCCTGCAGGAATTCAGCGTGGAGACGAGCAACTACAACGCCGAATATGGGCAAAACGCCGGCGGCGTGGTCAACATCATTACCAAGAGCGGGACGTCGAAATATCACGGAGACCTGTTCGAGTATGTCCGCAACCGCGTCTTTAACGCGGCGAACTACTTCAGCTACGAAAATGGCGTCAAAACGGTCGATCCGCTGAAGCGCAACCAGTTCGGCGGCACCGTCGGCGGGCCGGTCGCCATCCCTGGACTTTTCCACGCCAACAAGTCTTTCTTTTTCGTGGGATACCAGAAGACGATCAACCACGAATCCGCCGTAAGCTCAAGCACTGCAACGCTCCCGACGGCGGCACAGCTGGCCGGCACCTTTGCGGGTGAGAAGGCCTGCATCGTCAACCCGTTCAAGCCGGCTGAGCCGTATCCCTGCACGCAGGTCGGGAGCACCTACACGACCCAGGTAAATACAGCTGATTACAGCAGTGCGTCCCTGGCCCTGCTGAAGTATCTTCCCCCAACATCGCAGTTGAACGCGAACGGGGGATTCCCGATCCTGAGTCCATCTTTCTATGACCTGGGCGAAGTTACAGCCCGGTTCGATCAACAGATCGGCCAAAATGACCGCCTGACGGTTCGCTACTTTCAGGACAGCTATCATCTCAACGGTGTGCTCAATCTGCAGAATCTGCTGACTTACGCCGATCAGGCGCAAATCAACTATTACAACTCTCTGATCTCGGAGACACACACCTTCAACGACCATATTCTGAATAACTTCATCCTTACTTATCAGCTCGAGAATTCGAGCCGCGGCCCGCTCCCGGGCGGCATTGATGTGGCCGACCTGGGTGTAGATATCTGGCAGCCAGCGTACAAACAGATCAACTCGATTGCGGCGACCGGCTACTTCAGTATTGGCGCCAATCCGCAAGCCTTCTTCCGCAGAGCAAACTACACCCTGGGTGACGACGTCCACATTCAGCATGGCAACCATAACATTGCATTTGGCTTCCACGGCGAACTGAGCAAGATGGACATCAACAATCTGTATCGCCAGCCGGGCAACTTCACCTTCAACGCAAACAACACGCATGATGCCATCGCCAGCTTCCTGCTGGGATATGTCTACGAGTTTTCACAGGCGTCCGGTCAGTTCCTGAATCTACGCGCCAAGTTCTATGGCGCCTATGTCCAGGATAGCTGGAAAGCAACCCGCAGGCTGACGCTCAACTATGGCGTGCGTTACGAGCCCTTTATCCCGTGGTATGAGATTGAAGGGCGCATGGGCAGCTTCTTCCCGTCGCTCTGGGCCTCCGGCACGCACTCCACCGTCTATCCCCTCGCGCCCGCAGGGCTCCGATTCGCAGGCGATCCGGGGTTTGACAAATATGGAGTCAACTCCGCCTACGATCACTTCATGCCCAGGCTCGGCTTCGCCTGGGATATTTTCGGTACCGGCAAAACCAGCCTGCGGGGCGGCGGCGGCATGTTCTATGACACCCGCCTGGACGCCGCCTTATTCGATATCTACACTAACACCTCTCCGTTCATCACGAACGTGGATGTTACCAACGCAGGTGGCGAGGCGATCAGTTTCATCAATCCCTATGGAAGCTATGGCATTTCGAACCCCTTCCCCGCGCCGCAGCCTCCGCCGTCAACCTCGCCGATCCCTCAACAGGCATTTCTCACTTATGACGCAGTTCACGGCTTTCAGGATCCGCTTAGTTATGCCTGGAACCTCACCCTGGAGCAGCAGATCGCTCCCAGCTTATCCGCGCGTCTCGCCTATGTAGGCTTACATAGCAGTCATCTGTGGGAGAATATTGAGCTCAACCCGTTCGTCATCACGAACGGAGTCGTCGGTCCCCGTGTATACAATCAGCCCGGCTGCTCGACCAACAATAGCTGCTACACGCAGCCACTTACGGAAGTCAACACGGGTGCTAACGCCGGCTACAACTCTCTGCAGTTCTCGGTGGAACAACGTATTCGCTATGGCCTGACCCTGTTGGCCAACTACACATGGTCGAAGGCGCTCGATAACCTGCCCTATAATCAAGCCGCGACATCGATTGGGGCAGGCAACTCATACGTCTATCCGACTTATATCCCGAACTTCAAGAGACTGGACTATGGCCCGTCGGACTTCGATCACAGAAACGTCGTGTCGATGTCCTATGTCTACACTATTCCCGGGTTCGCAGATAGTTCGCCGGCGGCCGTACGCTACATAGTCAATGGATGGGAGACAGCGGGTATCTTCGCGTTTAATAGTGGAGATCCATTGACGATCATATCCAACAATGCCAATAATTCCGGTTCCGGACAGCAGCGTGATCGCGGTGTTCAGGTGGGATATGCATACGGCGGCAGTGCATGCGCTGCGGGGACTCACTGCAAGTCCTATCTCAACCCTGCCAGCTTCACGACCAATCCGGTGGGAACTTATGGGACCGTTGTAAAGGGTTCTTTCGTTGGACCCCAATACGCGGACTGGGATGCAAGCCTGGCGCGCAGCTTCAACTTCAATGAGAGGGTTTACCTGCAGTTCCGCGCCGAATACTTTAACTTGCTCAACCACACAAACTTTGGTGATCCGAATACGACCACTAACGGCACGTTTGGCCAGATCACGAGCACAACTCCACAAAACAGCACGGTTACAAATAATCCACGCATTGCTCAGCTGTCATTGAAGCTGGTTTTCTAAAGGCAGCCGGCGCAGCCAGGGCATTCGGTTCGCGGCCGGCGGTAGTGTCGCCGCCGCGGACCCGGTGCGGGGCAGGACGGGGGTTTTTTTGGCCTTTTTCGTCCCGCGCCGAGTTTCATTACCGATATCACAGATGTAGTACCGATAGCCGGCAAGAGAAGGCAGAGCACCGAAGGCGAGTATAGAAGGGATTGTGACTACTGAATGAGCGGATTGACACGATGGTTTCGGATAGCACTGGTGGTGGGCGCATGCGTGTCGGCGGGCGCAGGTACTATCCTGTCTCAGGTACATACCGCCGTTGAGGCGACCTATCGCAATCCAATACTCTTTGCCGACTACTCCGACCCGGATGTTATCCGGGATGGCGCGAACTACTATCTGATCGCATCGAGCTTCCATTTCGTGCCTGGCATTCCTATTCTGCAATCCACGGATCTGGTGCACTGGAAGATTGTCGGGCACGTGGTGGAGCGCCTGGAGATGAATCAGAGTTACGACATGATTGGAGGAAACCGCTACAGCGGTGGAGTGTGGGCGCCATCCATCCGCAAAC
>Ga0335075_10011640_pt1 | contig 13299 bp, 10 predicted proteins | sample Lox_Sample_24_FD_206723 | JGI IMG/M metagenome (GOLD analysis project Ga0335075, IMG submission 206723) | Soil microbial communities from Loxahatchee National Wildlife Refuge, Florida, United States - Lox_Sample_2.4 | ecosystem: Environmental > Terrestrial > Soil > Wetlands | place: USA...
CACGTCGGTAGTCACTATCGCTTGGGCTTCCTGATTGAACATGCTGCCAATCGCCCGCTTCGGGCCTTGGCCTAGCTGGCTGCCCTCGGCGGTCCTCTGTAGGAGGCTGTCTTGAGGCAGCGTCATCACCTGGGGGGAAAATCATCATTGGCCCGGTGAGCGCCGAGGAAGTGTAGGCTGGCCCGCGCGATTGAAGCCGTGCCAGTTCGATCAGGATGTCGAGCGCCTGCTGCTGTGAGTTCAACAGTGGTCTGGTAGCAACGGGCTCCCGCATCGGGTCATCCGTGCGTCCGCCTAGATCCTCGAGCCGCCCGCCCACCTGGCGTACTGTAATCAGCGCGACCAGACCAACCAGTATCGCGTTACCTGCATCGCCTATCGCCCATGCCTCAGCTACTCCCTGCGCGCTGCGCGCCCATGTTATCGCAAGACCGACAACGATCAGTGCGTTGACGACGTTAATTGCGGCGATGCTCAGGGTCTTCTTGGCTAGATAAAGGACCGTGCCAGTGACGTAGTTCATGACAGCGACCAGGACGCCGATGACGAGCCAGCGGAGGACGTCAACAGCACCCGCAACATACTGGGGCCCGAATGCAACCAAGCCCAGCGGCGCTAGCACATAGGCGGTCACCAGTATAGGGACGACAATCGCACCGGTTATTACAGCTGCCCGCCAAAGGAGACGACGCCGCTCGGACGGCCGATACGCTACTTCCGGCAATAGCGCTTGCCCTATGGCGCCGGGTATCTGATATAGCAGCAAGGCCATACTCATAGCTACGGACCAGTACGCAGCCTGGTTTGCGCCGAAGCGTGAAACGATAACGATCGGAAGCAGCATCAATGGCAGGCTGCCGATGACGTTGGCTGCATACATCTCGATCGAAAATCGCCGAATGTCCTTGGTGGCACCTATACTCAGCGAGAATCGGAAACGGTGCCCATTCCGGACAAGAATGACGCTGAACAGAACGAGGGCGACAACGTCAGAGGCGAAGCGAGCGATATAAGCACCAATGGGGCCCAGGGACAAAAACGCTGGTGGAGCGGCTAGCTTGAGCAAGTTCGGGACAGTGTTGGCCTTAGCTATCTTGTCCGACTCCCGATCAGCAATCATTACCGTCTCGAGTACATTCTCGGCATTGTCGATGCATGTGGCGACGAGAAAAGCGATGACAAAGAAGCCGCCACCGAGAGTGTAGAGTCTTGTTGCTACCGGCAATGTCAGAAATATCGTGGCGCCAAGAAGCGTGGCGAGAAGTGTAATCGTCAAGACTGTATTGATAAGCGCGGAGCGCTGGCGGCTGATCGGCAGGAAGCGCGGCAGCGAATAGTTGATGCCAAACTGCGTTATAAGGACAATTAGGCCGCCCGCGGACAGGGCGGTAGCAGACAGGCCCACTGCGGTTACCGAGTAAAGCCGCGTCAGGAGGCTAATGCCTCCATATCCACATGCGGCACCAAATACCAGATTCGCAATCAGGGACGCGGAATTTCTGACGAGACTTTCGCCGCCAATTCGGCGCATGGATCTGCGCCTATTTCGCCGGCTACTACGGTGCCTGCCCGGCGCCGGCCCCCGGCCACCGAACTGCTGCATCAACGTCGCATCAGATTTGGAAGGCCGCTCATCAAACCCGACCGTGCTAGGTCATGCGCGCGCGGGGCAGTCGCCTCGATCAGGTATGGGCAGCAGAGCGAAGCGGATGAGAGACGTGTTAGCTGGAACGATCGAGAATCCGGGCCATACCCACCGGGTAGCTGACCGGCAGCATGTGAGTGTCGGCTACTGGTACTGGAGACCTCCTGCAAGCTTATGCGGGGGAGTAGTAGGGGCGGGCCATACTGGCCGACTTCGTCGCTCATCATGGATTCTCGTTAACTAGTAGGGCATTTGGTTCATAGTATGCGGTAGAGAACCGTCCGGATCACCATCCGATAGCTTGAACCTTAGCGAGCATGTCGTATTGCGGCCATGGCGGTGATCGTCGTTTTGGCTACGTCAGCCCAGCTGTACCGCCAGGCGTACGCGAGCGCAGCGGCCGACATCGTCGCTAGCTCGTCGGGCTTAGCGCTGGCTGCCCATGCGAGCGCTGCCGTTAGGCCTGGTGTTGATCCGTCATAGCGAATGACGGCGTCATCCGGTAGGTGGGCGAGCGCAGGTGCGGCAGGTACTATTAGGGGCCGTCCGTGACATAGGGCCAGCATGGCGCTGCCGCTGGTAGTTATCCGCTCGAAGGGGAGCGCGACAACATCGGCAGCCGCGAGCAAGCTGGTGATCGCGCGTTCCGGCACCCGATCCAGGCCGAGGCTGACGTTGCTGCCGGAGCGGCTAGCCAGCCCTTCGAGCGCGGAGCGGATTTGCGGATCAGGGCACTCGCCAGCGATTTTCAACTCTGCATCGACGCCCGTCGGCATCGCGAGGAAGGCGCGAAGCAAATTCTCTACGCCCTTGTAAGCCTGAACCTTGCCGACGAAAAGTATCTGGCGTGCGTCGCCATCGGTGCCGGGGACACGCAGCGAGGCAACAGGCGACGACGGTATGAACGGGCCATGCGCGATGACTTCTGAGTGGCGCGGCTTTGCGCCTAGAGCCGTCAGCTCAGCGAGCGCGGCTCCGGAGTGCGTGATGACGAGGTCACTAGCCGCGACAAGCCGCCGCCGCGCGGCGACGTCATTGGCGAACACTTGGTCGTGCGGCAGCACATTGTGAGCAGTCCAGACGAGCCTTAGCTGCAGTAGGCGCATCCACCACAGAACTGCGACGAACCAAGCCTGGGAAAGGCGCCGCATTGCCGCGAAGCGTGCAGACCCTGGCAGGGTGAAGTCATATACCCAGTGCAAGTGCACCACTCGCCAGCCCAGGAGCCGTCGGCAGGCAAGCTCAGGGGGCAAGAGCAGCAGGTTTAGCGTGTGGGAAGGTGTGTGACACCCGAGATACGCGATACGGGCGCCGAGGCGCCGCATCTCCTCATAGAGCAGCTCCTGGTACGGGTTTGAGCGCTCACGCGGGATGGCGAGAATTCTCATCGCTCGGCCAGCAACGATCTGTTCGGCACAACCTCCGCTTGGTCTGAGCCACGCCTGATCCCGGCAGGAACTGGGTCGCTGCCATTGCTCCGCAGGACTGAAGTCACCGGTAGTAGACCTCTGATGTCCCATTGGTATAGGTGAGGTCGTAGTTCGCGTTGAGAAAGCGGAACGGGAAAGCGTAGGTGGCGTTTTGGTCGTCAAAGTAAGAAACAGCGCTACGCTGCGTGACGTTGGCTCGGCTGGCATAGATCCATGCCTCGCTGTTCAGCGTCATCGGTGTTATGTCTGACAGCATCCCAGGCCGATTACCCATGATCGCTGCCAGCCGCAAGCTGGCGTAGCGGTCCGCGTAGATCAGTTGGCCTGGCGGGGCTTCTCTGGCAAGCCAGCTCGCGGCCGCGAGTTCTGGCGCGCTGATATCGAACTCGTTGTAGTCGGCCCCGCTGTTCCCGAGGTTGGTGTCGGCACCGCTGCCGAGCGTGTCATTGATCAAGCCGCTGGCATTCGCGACCAGAATGCCTACCGCCCCGACGGTTACCACTCGAGCCATCAGCTTGCGGCGGCCGCCCGCCCTGGCCAGTGTCTGGAAGGACCAGCCCAGGCCGCCAGCCAGGACAACGAGCGCTTGCACGAAGGCGCGTTCTGGGTTATATGCAGCTGCCGCGGTACCGCTGAACCGCAAGGCCGCGAGCACGACCAGCGTGCCGAGACCGAGCAGGCCTATCTGACGGGCTAGGGTCGAACTCCTTTTACTCAGGACCAGGCACAATGCGGCTACTGCGGCAACAAGGTTGACGAGTTGCTCTACCAAGAGTTGCGCGCCGCTGGAGATCGACAGGCCAAACTGCGATCGCGCAGGCAGGCTTGATGTCGACGGACTGCGCAGCGCGTAGACCGACTTAGCCGCATCGGGGAGCGGATGTACGAAAGGTACCTGCGCGGCATAGTAGGCATGGACCTGACGGGCGTAATCTGCCGCAGAGATCGTCGTTGCTGAGCCAGCTTGGAGGTACCTGGCGAGCAAACTGCCACTCCCGTTTAGCAGGTCGAAGCCCTGTAGGCTACCCACGCTGACGAACTGCGAGAGATTAGAGGCCGATCGCGTTACAAGCCCGTACCAGATGGCTGCACCGGCACCGATGACCACTACGGCGACGACCATAGACGGCGAGAAGCGCGGGATAGTCCTGAACCAGGAGACTCCGAGCTGCAGGACGAAGGCCACGGCGAACATCACGACGGCGAAGTACGTGGTCGTGTAATGCGAGACTGCCATCCCTAGGCTGAATGCCGCTACCAGGCTCAGTTGAGGCCACCGTGGCAGGTTGCGATCCAGCACCGCGGCGACGAGGACCGCAAACAGGACCATGGCGATTTCCTGCCGGGCCAGCCCAGGCATTTGTTGAAAGAGTGGCTCCTGGGAGACGGTTATACCTGCTGCCGCGAACGCCCAGCCGTCGCTAACCACCCGGCTAGCTAGGTGGAAGACTATGACCGGGAAGATAGCCCAGATCGCCGGGTACACGGCCTTGAAGACAAGCAGGCCGGAAACACCAGAGACAGCGTGCAGCTCGGCTGGCAGCACGGTCACGCTGAGCAGCGCGCCATAAGCATCATTGACGTGTGACGTATGCCAGATGCCGGCCAAGATGGTCTGTTGGAGGGCGTGGTACTCGGAAGCGATGTCGAATCCGTAAACCAAGTCGCCGCGCAGTGAGAATCCCCAGCTCAGGGCGAGCGCCACGGCATAAAGGATGACGCTGAGAAGCGCCTTGTCCAGCCGGGGTGAAGCCACGAGCGCGCCGACAAGCGTTGCACAGCAGGCTCCGACGGCGATGAGCGCGACGGCGTTGCCGTGTCCGTTGTTGAGCCGGAGCGCTCCCACCGCAGCTAGCATCGGCATGACCAACGGCATAAGGCGCCAGAGATGCCCCTTTGGCCAGTGCCAAGGGATGGCCGCCTCGGGTCCCGCCCGCCAGCCGGCCATCAGCAGTGCGATACAGCAGAGCTCGATGCCGACGAGTAGCGGCCTGGCCCGCAGCGGCTGGGCGACTCCTAGTAGCGGCCCGACGAGATCAACCGCTAGCCCGGAGCCGAGCAGGACAACCAGGGATGCGCACGGGACGTAAGCCGGGAACGACGCGATCGCCCTGCCAGGAACTCGCAACGCCCGAAGCAGCAAAAGGCCCGGAAGCACGAGCAGGGCCCCGAGCAGCAGGACCTCCGCCATCCAGGCTCTCCGCAACGGTACTAGCGCGGCAACCAAAACCAGGCAGGCAAGGCACCATGGGTTCCACAGACTGACCCTCAGCCTGGCCTTGCCGTGCCGGGTCTCAGATCTTGCCGCCGACCTGCCAGACCGGGAGAGCCCATCACTCATGGTCTGCACTGGCGCACAGTATCTTATTCGTCGGGCCCACCAGACACGGCGGCGAGCGCCCTAGCACTGTCCGCTGGCTCAGGCACCAGGTGGCGGAAGAGCCACAAGCCCTTGGCGAACCCGACATCCTCGCAGGTTTCCTGTGCAAGTCGGACATATCCGTCAAGAAGGCAACGCAGGCCCTTGCCGCTCATTAGTCCGCGTACCCCCTGTGGATACAGAAGCAAGGGAAGCGCCAAGGCACCGAAGGTAAGCGGCGGATAGGCGACGGACGCGGCAAGCGAGGCCGTCACGATGAACGGGCCGGGGAAGACGGTTGGCGGCAGACCGGGCCATTTACGATACAGCCGGGCCGAGCCGCGGCCATATGCGTGGCTCCGGCGCAGCACGTCATGCAGGGACGGCTTGAAATGGTGCTTGATTCGGGCATCGGGAACATAGATCAGACGGGCTGGATCGCATGAACGCCTGATTCGCATGCAGAGATCGACTTCTTCAGCCCCGAACCGGAAACGCTCGTCGAATCCGCCGGCCTCCAGCAGAACTTGGCGGCGGAACGACATGTTGGCTCCGACGAGCGAGTACACCTCCCGCTGAACGTCAGCGATGGCCGCGTCTTCCGACGGGGCTTGCCACTGCCGCTGTAGATACAGGTGCAGCCGGTACAGTAGCCGGTTGCTCCGGGCCAGGTTGAGCTCAAGCGGCCGTAGCGGGTTGTGCCGAGCAAGGTAGTGCTCGACGTAGCCATCAGGCGCACATGGCTCGATGGCGCCGCCTACGCCAGCCACGTCGTCGCGGTAGCTAGCGAGCAAATGCTCGGCCCAGTCTGACGCCGGCTCGCAATCGTCGTCGAGGTAAGCGACGATTGGGGCTGTCGCGGCGGCGAGCCCGGAGTTGCGGGCTGCTGCGATGCCACGATTGGAAGCGTGGCGGATCACGGTGGCTCGGTGCTCAGCGGCGACTTGGCTGGTGTTATCTGACGAGCCGTCGTCGACGACAATGATCTCGAGCCGGGGCGAGCCATGCTGCTCGTGCAGTTTGTGCAAGCACCGGTGTACCCCTGCAACGCCATTCAGGGAGCAGATGACGACGCTGACATCAGCTGACACGGGCCAGCCCTCTGGCCCTAGCCGCGACCGCCTGTGCGTACCCGTCCAGCGTCGAGTCGACGACAGCGTCCATGTCCGCTGTCTGCCGGTGCTGCCTGGCCGTCTCTCGTTGTTGCGGCGGCGCGGCGAGGAAGCTCGCAATCACTCGCGCGAGAGCGTCAGGGTCACCGGCCGGAAACGTCCACGGACTCTCACCGAACTGCTCTGCCAGTCCGCCCACCCGGCTCGCGAGTACCGGTGCCCGGAGCGCGACTGCTATCCCTGCTACGCCGCTCTCTTCGATTCGCCGGTAGGGCAGCACAACCGCGTCGGCAGCACGGAACCAGTCGGCTACTTCGGCGTCGGGTACATAGCCGGTGAGGATGAGCTGATCGCGGACACCGGTGCGGCGGGCCTGCCTAAGCACCATTCGCAAATGCAGCCGATCAGGGACCTCGAAGATGCGCATCGGGCCATCCCGGCGGCGCACCACCCCTGCGATGACTAGGCGTGGTTCGCCTGCCGACCAGCTCTCGGCGTGGCGCAACACACCAAGCGCCTGGACCAGATCCTGCAGGCCCTTGTCGACGTGAATGAAGCCGAATGCCAGGAGTATTGGCAGGTGCCCAAGGCCGAAGCGCTCGCGAAGGTCGCTTTGTCGAATGCTGCCGTCAGGTGGCCGGGCGGCCGGATGCGGGACCACGACCACCTTTGCTGGCAGACCGATCCCCGACTCGGTCACAGTTGCCCTGGCCGTCTGGGTGTGCACGATAATCAGGTCGCATTGGCGGGCGATGGCCCGGTAGAGCACCCGGCCCGGCGCGCGCAGCAGTGCCGTGTCGCGCGTTACCTCATGCATAGTTACAACGACCGGCACGGCCAGGTCGCGCTTCAGCGCTTTCAGCCATCGCAGTAGTGCCAGGGTCCTGGTGCCGAAAGCGGCGACAGCAAACTGAACATGCACGATGTCGGGACTGAATCGGGCAATGTCATGCCGCACCCCGGCTGCCTGTTTGGACCGGCCACCGCCGATGAAGCCGATGACGTCGGCTGCGTCGCGATCGCCGCGGCGTGGTAGGACTACGCGCACCTCGTTGCCGCGGATGCGGACCGCGGCCGCGAGCCTGCTGGTGTAGTCTCCGATGCCATCGACGCTGGGCGGATACGGGCTAACGAAGAGCACTCTCATATCCGCAACACTCCGGCAATGGCCAAAGCCGTCTTATCCCACGCGAAGTCGGCTAGCCAGGATTCGATCTGTGCCTTCGCGCCATCCGCGGAGCCGGGGCCGTCCTCGAGCCGATCGCGCAGACTCCGAGCGAACGCTGCCACTGTCGGGTCGCAGACCAAGCCCTGGCCGTAGTCACTAACTAGGTGCCGCGCCAGATTCTCCGGAGCGGACGTTGTCACTACCGGCAGCCCGCAGGCAATGGCCTCCAGCACGGCGATGCCAAAACCCTCCCGAGCAGATGGAAAGGCGAAAAGTCTAGCCGATTTCATCAGTCCGTATAGGTCCTTTTGCTCGCGAACGTCATGGCGGAACTCGACGGCATTCGTGAGCCCGAGCGAGTCGGCCCGTGCGCGCAGAGCAGCCTTGTCTGGTCCGTCGCCGATGATGCGGCAGGTGACGGGATAACCGGATGCGCGGAGCTGCGCTATCGCGTCCAGAAGCATGTCGATGCGCTTATGCTCGATCAGCCTGCCGACTGCAACGACGTCAACGGGCTGGCCGCTCGCTGGGCAGGTGCTGATGGCATGGAGATCAATGCCGTTGGGCGCGACCGTCAGCTGAGCGCGGCCCTTTGTGGCGACGAGTAGGCGTTCCGCTGTCTGCGACGACGCGGCAATGATGTGATCGGGCACCTGCATCGCTATCCGCTCCATCAGCCAGGCGAGCCTGCCGACGGGGCCGAGATACTGTTGCCAGTATTCTTTACCCCAAACCTCGTGCCAGGTGACCACCAGGCGCTTCCGTCGCAGTGTCGCGACCAGCCTGAGGACAAGGATCTGCAGGTACGGCATGTGATCGGCTTCGAGGACGTCAAATCGGGCAGCAAGCAAGCGCAGGCACCCAAGCGCGAAGAAGAAGGCCTGCCTTATCGACCGGCGGCCACCAGCATACATCGGGTGAAGTCGGCACACCGCATGAAAGGTAGCGACGCCGTCAGCGTGCTGCCGCGGCCCCTGCCACCAGTTCATCGTGTACACGTGCAGTTCGGCTCTGCTGCTCAGTCGGCTGAGCAGCTCGTGGTACCGGCTTTCCTTGCCGCCGCGATGGTAGGGGTAGACCGAGTCGGTCACCAGTGCAACGACCGGTAGCCGAACGCCGCTCATGGCGCTGCCTCCCGGCCGGTTGCACACGTCGACCAGAACTCAATTGTCTCGCGCGGCGCTGTCAACCGGACTGAGATCCCGATCTTGCCGCCCACGCATGAAGCTAGGAAACTGCGAGAGACCGTAGCTGCCGCCCCGGAACCGACGACTGTCCGCCCGCGAGCAAGAAGCCGGTCCCGCCCGTTCCTCATCTCAACGACCTGCCACTCGAACTGACGGGCGGCCGACGAGTGGTTCGTGATTACGAAGTCCGCGGGTAGAAGGGCTTCCCGCGAATACAACTGAGGCGGCAGGTACCTAGGCGCCGCGAACGACAGGGCGGTATAGGCAGGAGGCCGCCCGGAAACCCCGGTGTCTCGCAGGATGGCGCTGCCAGCGCTCGTCTGTGCGAAGCCGACCATTGCCAGCACAAACCCCCCCGCCACGACCGAACTCCAAAACCTCCCCATCAGGATGCCTAACCAGTGCTGCCCACGGTTATCTCGCTCGCCGTGTCACACGAGCGAAGGGAGGGCTGCACCCAGTCCACGGGTGGCGCCGACCGCACGGAAGCTGGCCGCCTCGCAGTTATGGCGAGCTCGCGGACATGGCGGAATTGCGATCGCGGCATCGCGCGGACTCGCAGCAGGATCCACAAGCAAGCAAATGCGTCCCGCCAGTTGATCTTCTTGCCCTCTTCGTGCGACCTGCTGAAATAGCTGACCGGAACTTCGAACGGGCGGATGCCGCAGCGCAGCAGTGAGGCGCTTACTTCGGTGTCCAAGCCAAAGCCAGTCTCCCGAAGCGGAAGGGCGCGCACTACGTCAATTGGTACCAGCTTTAGGCAAGTATGCAGGTCGCTCAGCCACGCGCCAAAGAGAACGCTAGCTGTTCGCGTGAATACCTTGTTTCCGACAGCATACAAGAACGAACGATAAACCGTGTTGCAGCCGAACAGCCGAACGCCGTACACGACGTTACAGCGGCCGCGCAAAACCGGTTCTATCAGCCGCAGAATGTCATCCGGCATGTATTCCAGATCGGCGTCAAATGGCAGCATGTGCGTACCCGTCGCCGCTGCGACTGCGTTGAGCACCGCCGCACCTTTACCCGAGTTGCTAGGGTGACGGATAACTGCCAGCCGCGGATCATCGAGCTGTGCCAGCAGGCGAGACGTCGCGTCTGTGCTCCCGTCGTCGACGACGAGCAGCTCCATGTCGCACGGATAGTCGACCTCGAGTATCTCGAGGACGGCGTCCGTGATCGTCTCTTCCTCATTGTAGGCCGCCATAATGATGGAGAGCTTGAACTCAGCACTGTGGCGGTACGCCCTGTGATGCGCAGCCTGGTCTTCATCTAGGCGTTGGACGGGAACGCGTCCGTGCTTAGGCAACGTGGACAGAACGGTCGGCTGCGACGCGGTCTCGCACAGATTGCTGGCCTCAGACCTGTGCTGCGCGGTCACAACGACCCCCTGATAGAAAGGTGACTGACGTCTAGAGCCCACGGCTATAGCCCCATGCCGCAGCACAAGCCAGCCAAGTCGCCTGGCCGAGACTCTACGCCAGCGCCTGCCGGAAGCGGGCTCAGACAGGACGAAGCGCATTGCCGACGTACGGGACAATATCCTATCGACTAGTTTTCACGATGGCAGTTCGCAGAGATTCCCGTTGCCGATGACACTCCGTTCCATGGCCATGACTCTACGTACACAAGAACGTAAAGGGATGTTACGTACTTATAGTTGGATACTTGACAGTGGGGAGCAGTACGACAGGTGAGCAAATATAGTTCTGGACCTGGGCCGGACGGGGTCGAGATTGGATGAACGCTTGGCACGCACTCACGGTATGGCCGCCCCGCGAGTACGGGAGGGGCGCCGTTGGCGGTCAGGACCGCTTGTTCTGCTGGTCCTAGGCATCTCGTTCGTGATCGCTGCCTGTAGTCCCGGCGGCGGGCCAGTGGACGGCCAGCCGCAGGGCGGCCGGACGCCAACCCAGCCCGTGCGGGCCAGTTCGTCGGCGGCGCAGACTAGTTCGTCTGCCGCTGCGGCTTCGGCCCGCCACTGGAAGCTCACCTGGAGTGCTGACTTCAATAAGCCGGGCGCACTTAACAAGTGGCTCTACGTTTCCGGTGGATCCGCGGGAGCCGGCCTCAAGCAATTGCAGTGGTACGACACGGCTAACGCATCGGTCGATAAGAGCGGCCAGCTGGTGATTACGGCCGACCGGAACACTGACGGTAAAACGTGCTGGTATGGGCCCTGTCAGTACACATCCACCCGGATGAATACAATGAATACGTTCACGCAGACCTACGGCAAGTTCGAGGCGCGCATCAAGTTTCCGCCGGGAGCAGGTCTCTGGCCTGCGTTCTGGCTTGAAGGTGCCAACGTCGACCAGGTGGGTTGGCCAGCTTGCGGCGAGATTGACGTCATCGAGCCCAACGGGAAGAACCCGTACCTTCTGGAGGGATATGCGCATGCGCCGCACCTCCGGCATCAGGCATTTCTGACCATATCACAACCCATTACTGGCGGATTTCATACTTATGGTGTTGTATGGAACTCAAGGGGCATAACCTGGTATTTTGACGGCCACGCGTACTCGCATCAGAGCGCGTACAAGAATTGGCCGTTTGACAAGCCATTCTTTATAATCATGAACCTCGCCGTTGGCGGCGGTTACGCCGGTTCGCCAACTGGGAGCACGCCGTTTCCAGCGCAGATGATCGTGGACTGGGTCCGCGTCTACCGCCACGTCGCCGGTCCGTGACGTCCAGAAGCCAATTCGGTCAGCCGATAGCGGCTGCCGGAAGGGGTTTAGGTTCACCGATGAGGCGATGGTGTGGTCTGGCAGCTGGGCGACGCTGTTGGCAGTAGTGGCCCTTCCGTGCCTTGGCGGACCACTCTCCGGGGCGCCCATCGCGTCGACGGCCGCGGTCGCGCGCCTCGCGGATCGTGCCACTAGCGCCGTGCGGACGCCCAAGCGCAAGCCGGCGTTCGACGCTACGTTCAGCGGAAAGCACCTCAACGCCAAGACCTGGAGTACGTACTACCCATGGACCAGCCAGCGGGGCTGTACGAACTTCGGTAACCACGAGGAAGCTGAGTGGTATTCCCCGTCGCAGGTCCGGGTATCGGGCGGCGCAGTGCATCTGGTAGCACAGCGGAAGAGGACTGTCGGCACTACGTCGACGGGGAAGCGGAAAGTGTGCGGCTGCCGCTCGGGCATGATCACGAGTTACAGGTTCAAGTACGGCTTCGTGCAGGTCGTGGCCAGGATTCCGCATGCGAAGGGGCTGTGGCCCGCGCTATGGCTGGCTGCCGTGGACGGGAAGTACCCGCCCGAGATCGACATTGTGGAAAGCTGGGGCGTTGATCACGAGACGGGGAGTTTCTTCCACCCGGTTACCGGAAAACGCTCACGAGCCCAATACTCACCTGCGCTTACCCGCGGCTGGCAGACCTACTCACTGTGAGCTAGCTACCGCGATCCTCGAGCAACGTTTCTACTCACGGCGGCAACCGATCTTGTTAGGCTGCAGCCTGGGTCCGGGAGAACTCCTCGCATCCAGCTGGAGCGGCAAGTCTGGCGTGAGCCAGCCGGGCGTAAACCCACGGCAACCAATGCCTGCCCTTCCCTGAGCGGGCCAGGCAAACCATAAGGGACGGAGCGGGATGAGCCGGCGGCACAAACTTACGATCGGTTCCGCAGTCATCGGGGCGCTGGTCGTCTCCGGGCTGAGCTTTTCGGGGGCAGTTCCCGCCTTTGGAGCGGAGGCTTCGGTGACGAGGGTCGCGCGGGCTGTGCATGTTACTAGCGCCGTCCGGCCGCCCAAGGGCAAGCCAGCCTTCGACGCTACGTTCCGCGGATCGAAGCTCAACACCAAGGTCTGGGACACGTGCTATCCGAAGCTGAAGAACTATAACGGTGGTTGCACTAACTGGGGCAATAGCGATGAGGCCGAGTGGTATCTGCGGTCGCAGGTCCGGGTATCGGGCGGCGTAGTTCACCTGGTAGCCCGGCGGAAGCAGACTGCGGGAACCACGTCAACCGGCGCGCCAAAAACGTACGGCTGCCGGTCTGGCATGATCACCAGCTACCCCGGGTTCAAGTTCGAGTACGGCTTCGTGCAGGTCGTAGCGAACATCCCCCACGCGAACGGGCTGTGGCCCGCGCTATGGCTGGCTGCCGCGGACGGGAAGTACCCGCCCGAGATTGACATGCTGGAAAGCTGGGGCGTGAAGATCAGGACGGAGAGCGTCTTCCACCCAGTTACCGGGAAAGTCTCACTAGCCAAATACTCACCTGCGCTTACCCGCGGCTGGCAGACCTACTCGCTGTCCTGGACCAGAACCAGGCTCAGGTATTACGTCGGCAGCAGGCTGGTCCTTACGATCAAGAAGAACGTTCCGCATCAGGGGATGTACTTCCTGGCCGACCTTTCCGAGTACAAACCAGCGACGCGCGGACGTTGCAC
>Ga0335075_10011642_pt1 | contig 13298 bp, 8 predicted proteins | sample Lox_Sample_24_FD_206723 | JGI IMG/M metagenome (GOLD analysis project Ga0335075, IMG submission 206723) | Soil microbial communities from Loxahatchee National Wildlife Refuge, Florida, United States - Lox_Sample_2.4 | ecosystem: Environmental > Terrestrial > Soil > Wetlands | place: USA: Florida...
AAGGAAATTATCGGGTTCCAGGATAAGCTCATGCAGACTGATAACGGCTAATCCATTCGGCCCAACGCCAAAAGGTTGCCGATGCGCCACGGTGGCGATTTTAGAACAGGGTTTGTTTGGGTTGTTTCATCCGATATGTAACCTGAGGCAGAAACATGTTTTTGTTTACCTCTGGCTTCCATTGCCACTGGCACAGCTACTACCTTCTCAGTCCGCTGTTGTTTCGATCGTTGCTACTTTGCTCTTGTACCTCAGAATTGGGTCACAACATGGACAGACGCTCACATGAAAGTCCTATGGACTTTGAGTGGCAGAATCAACCTCCTGCCGATGTTACTTCTCCTTTCTACCAACTATCACAAAGGCACGGCCAAAGGCGTGAGTAGCTCCATCATAAGATCAGCCCTAATACAATGTTTGTTGTTGCTAACTCTTATCGTAGGAGACTTTGAGTCGCCCACAAAACAGAAGCCTTCTCAGCCAGACGCAAACACTTCTCTTTTCGACTCTTCTGCAAATCCTGCAACTCCATTCCGCAACCCCTCCTTTACCACACCTCGAAAACCGTTCGATCCAGAGCTATTCTCAGAAACTTCCGGCGCCGAGTCGTCACCGGCCGACAACGCCGATACAGAAGATACTCCAGAGACAATCAGAACAAGTACAGAAATGACTGCATTCAAAGGCGGCCTCCCACATAGGAAACCCCTCTTTGGACGCTATGGAGGCAATTTTCTATCAAACACTCCGGGACGGGGTGAAATACGGCGAATTAAGCATCTAGATACGGCGGGTCAGAAAGCCAGAAAACGGAAACGGATAGAGATGGAATATGCGATAGCCAGTGGTCGGCGAGGAAGTTCTGACGTAGAACCAGATACCGCAGATACAAGACCGCGAGGCAGGAGGGAACAGTCAGACCCACCATCTTCCCAAAGCTGGCTCGCATCGGTTCTAAGCTTTATTGAATCAAAGCCCGCTCTACCCTATATCCTCTCGTACTATGTCCAACTATTCCTGAATTACTTTTTGGTTGGCTTGCTTATGTATCTTATTTGGTCCTTTATCCTCACAATCCGAGCAGATGTTGACAAGGAATCTGAGGCTCAGATTGGTCTCATACGAGCAGACATGGCGCTATGCGCGGCGAAATATATCGAGAATAGATGCGCCAAAGCAACACGGCTTCCAGCGCTCGAGACGCTCTGTGCGGAATGGGAATCCTGCATGAACCAGGATCCAACTCGCGTTGGTAGGGCAAGAGTTAGTGCACATACATTTGCGGAGATCTTCAATAGCTTTGTTGAGCCTATCAGCTGGAAGGCTATGGTATGTCACCCAGTATTTTGTATTTGCTAGTGTAACTAGATGTCTAGGATTACTGTTCGAGACCTCCTATATTGTTTAAGGGACTAACATTCGTATCTTAGACGTTCGTCGTACTCATCATTGTTGTCTGCTTCGGCGTGAACAACTTCGCATTCGGTGTCTTCCGCGCAAAAGCATCTCACCCACCGCCCGCACCACAATTCTACGCGCCTCCTCCTACACCAAGTCACGCACAAGAGTACCACTGGGCTCCGCAGACACCGCGTCATCCTTCATATCCTCTAGAGCAGGGATTTTATGGGAACGGCATGGGCACACAATTCCAGGCTGTCATGCCCAGTCAGACGCCTGGACAGCGGAGTCCTAAGAAAGTGAACTGGAACTAGATCATTGGGGGAGCTTTTCGATTTTTTGTACTGTACACATATGAGTTTCTGGAGTTCAGTATGATCTGGTCTTGTTGGCGCAGGAATTATGGGATGGTTGGATTACAGATAAACTTCATGTATATGCTAACACATAAGTCAAGTGGGTATGATACCGGATGATAGGAAACCCATATCAGCGGCCGTTGCACAAGCAAACAACAGAGGTCATGAACAACAACGTGCGACATATCTTTGGTCACACATCCAGAGCTCAGATAATAAAATTCCTGAGCCTCAAATCATACAAGTCTTTTCCGTTTTGACATTCAGTATGCTTCTCAGTAATGATTGACATTCACCGCGCTAGGCCACGGCTCACAACACCATAGCCCAACCCGGCCTAGCAGACAGCGAGCGAGCAAGCAAGCAAGGATACACAAAATAACCCCAAGTAAGGTAAGTATTATTCATCTATCTACGAACGCCCATACAACCTCAGTAGTATCAAAGATACCGTATACGTATCAGATCACTATCCTGACACACAACCCTATGGCAGAGGGATCAAGCCAAAACAGATTTATATGATTGTATTTGATATTCACGGGCCCCCCAACCCACCCGCCATTGTCAAAAAACCAAGCAGCAGAGTCGTCAGTTAAGGAGATGTTTTTCTTTCGTTCCCGTAGCCATGTAACATTTCATTGAATTCGTTCGTTGGGCTGTGAAGCCCGTACATCACCTCTTCTTGACCTCTTGCGCCCAGCCTTCGATGCCTTCCCCCCTAGAGCCGACTTCCAAGCCCTCGATTGCCACGCCCTCCATGCCGATCGTGTCCCGCAGCCACTCCGCACCTGCCATGCCCCCCGCGTTGGCCCGCTTTTCCGGGACGAGCTCCAGCATGGGTATCAGGAAGTCGGCGATTTTCTTGGCCTCGTCTTCCTTGTGGTGGTACTTTTCTTTCAACACGTCTGGCAAGGCCCAATGCCGCAGGCGGTGGATGTTTCGGAGCTCGCCTTTCCGGTTGAATATCTCCTGGGACCATTTCCCGCTGAGACAGAGCGATTTGGGGAAGGGGCCGAGGAGTTCGATTATTTGGGCGATATGGTCGTCGTCCTTGCCGTATTTCGTGCCGGATTGGGGGTCGAATAGATAGTCACCAGTTATGAGCTCAAAAACCTGCATGTGATGAGTATAACGTTTGAAGTGAAGATAAAAGTTTGTTTACCATTGCAGCCATACTCCAGACATCCGTGCTAGCGCCCCATTTTGCGCCGAGAATGACTTCAGGGGAGCGGTATTGACGGGTTTGGATGTCATTAGTGAAGTGGTGCGCGACCCAGCATGCGTTACCTAGATCAGCTATTTTCACTGAGATCTTTTCGTACGCTGCAGCCTCATCTTGCCTTTTCTTTTCTGCTGATGAGGTAGGTCCTTTGTCTAATGAGATGCTAGAGATATCTCTGGTTAAAACATCACTGTTCAGCAATCAGCAGCCATTCTCATCATTCTAGGATTTTGTGGAGAACTTACGCGGTCTTTTCCCGCTGCTTCTGCTTCTCTTCTTCGTCTTTATGAGTCCTTGGGTTCGGGGACGGTTCTTTCGATTTCGGGCCTCCTGTAGCACCACTCATTACAACGGCGTCCAAAGAAGTGGCACTATCGCCCGTCACTGGTGATTCATTACCTTCCTGCAGCATTTGATTTAAGCTTGTATGAGATGCTGGCGTGCTACCAGGAATTCTCAGAAGCTCCGCGTGATTGAAACTCGCATTTAGCGGACTTGGTAAGGGCTGACTGCCAGTGATCAACGTTCTGCGTCTCCGTCGACCATTCCTGTTATCTTCCTTCTCATCCTTCTTAGGATCCTCTTTGACAAAAGTCTTCACGATATGTTCGACATCCCCAATCTCTACAAGTACGTTCTCAGGCTTTAAATCCGTGTGTATAATGCCGCATTCCCGATGCAGATAGTCTAAACCAAGGAGGACCTGTTTCGTGATTTGCTTGACAATAGGCATGGGTATCCCCCGGTGGTTCCACCGTTTGATCAGTCCGAGAAGATTTTCTCCGAGGACCTCAAAGACCATGCATACATGCGTCCCATTTGGCCCTTTGTGTTCAAACGAGTCAAGCAGGCTAACAACATGCTTTCGGCCTGGATGATTCGGGTTCGCTGCAACGATCTTGTTTAGGAGCTTAATCTCATCTACCGCGGTCTCAGTGTAGTGGGCCGCCGATCGCACAACCTTCAACGCTACATGCTTGCCAGTCGTGTTGTCTCTTGACAGCCAAACCGTCGAAAAGTGACCCCAGCCCAACTTGCGCACCACTGTGTATTTGCCGTCCTTGAATTTTTCGCCGACAGTAACAGGGTGATAGCCGCCTTTACAATAGTCTTCGGAGTCTTCCTCGTCAGCTGTCGCCTCTGCTGCGTCTTCGCGAGACGACGATGAGGATGGAGATCGATTCATGGTAGCTTTATGGGAGAGTGGGGAGTTTCCTGTGCCAGTAGTTCTGTTCGAAGTGAGATTAGCCGTGGTCTCTAAGCCACCCAAATATCTGCATGTCATGCAGAGATATTCGACGTGAGCGCGAGATGTACTCACGTTGAATTCGTTGTTGCTACAGAAGAGGCATTTTCGGCATCTTGACTTTCGCTGGTGGTGATGATTGGCTTTAACTGGTTATTGCCCCTTCTCTTCTTGCTGGCACTTCCATTACTTCCATTTGTCGCTGAGTTGACAGCACCCTTGGCCTTCGCGATCGCAGCAGCTTTGATCTGTTGGCCAGTCCCAGTCATGATCAGGATTGTGGGGGGGGCTGGGTATAGGAGACTCGTTGATAGTGGATGTTGCTCTGCGACTGATGACCTTACAAGATTAGCAACTCTGCCGGACTTGACAACTGCCCAAAATCTCAATTGCCGTCGTCATTAGTCGACGATTTTCTTTCATTTTCGAAATGAAGCTGTAGTTTCATGCGACAGAATCGATGGCACCGTTCCCGTCTAAGGAGGGGCGCTTACCAGGGAACGTGCGCTTCGAGCGCGGTTGAGATATACTAGGGTGGAGATCTCAGGGTTTTGTCCCTGCCTCCGTCAGACGCCGCGGATGCCGTGAGATTATAACACTCAGGCAGTTGCAGAAACTCTATTGAAAGATGAAGGAAGCATTGGGATGTCGGTTGGGACAGTCTCCACCGGGCGGTAGAGCTTGGATTCTTCGCGCCCGTGATTGAAGTGCAGCACCCGAAAAGTCGCCAGGCCAATGGTGCGATGATGTTCAGGGCCCAAAGAGGTACCGAGGAATGATTCTAGAACATTTTCTACGAAAATTAAATGTCGTACATCATGTAGACAACTTTCTAAACTACAACTCGGGCGTAGCTACTACCGCGAAAAATTATGCCATGTGAGGTCCAGTGTTCTAGCAATTGAGCTTTCGACACATGGATGGCGTCATCCCTGTCAGGATCCCCCACCACCATCAAAAATTTACCCCTGTGTTGCAGGCAGGATCACCCTGTCAGGCAGAGATGGCTGTACCGTAGATCTTTGACTGTAACAGACTCCTGATCAGGTTCGTATTGCTGAACTGAAGGACTGATTTCCTCTATCGTAAAGCATGGTATCCAATCCCACCTATAATGCTTGCTATGCTACGCGTAAATATACTTTGCAAGAACAATCAATAAATTATGATCCTCCCTATTTTACAGATATTGCTGCTATCCACTTCTGCTCGTCCTTCCTATGTGACCAGGCATGTTAGCTGATATCCTTGAGATGGCAAGGAGCATTCAAATCGAGGGTAAACTTACTTGTCAAAGTGCAGCAACTTTCCCAGTACAGGCACAAGCTGGGCCTGGAGCTTCTTATCCCTTTGCTCCAGAAACTGCAGCAAAATGGTCTTCAAATAGACATAATCCATACTGCCGTTCGTTGCTCCATTAGACGCCCGCATGGGAGACGTGTCTCGATCTATCGAAGACCTAGAAGAATTTGTCGAAGTGATCTCATCAAGACGTTGCTGCTTCAATTTGAACGACTTCTGGAGCTTCTCATATTTCTGATTTGCATCATCCAGCAACCGGCGAAGATCGGTCTTCTGCTTTTCTGCTTCTCTGGCTTGCTTCTCGCTCTCATCAAGAGCATCACGCAGCTCTTCCATTGCCTTATTGGTTTCCGACACCTCGTGCGCGGCTCGCTCAGAGGTCTTTTCCAGTTCTTCTCGTCTTCGTTTCCATTCCTTCTCCGAGTGCTGAAGCTCATCCCGGTCATCATTGGCTCTCTTGAGCTCGCGCTCTGCATCTCGAATCTTGTTCTTGAGCTCCTCTATCTCACGAGCGCGGCGGCGTCCCGTAGTCGATGCTTCATCTTCCGCGCGATCTCGCTCTTCAATTGCTGCTTCCATGCGTTCTCTCATTTCTCGGACTTTATTATCAGCTCGCTCATCCACGTCCGATAGAAGCCGACGCATGGTTTCTCCTTCTCTAGTTCGCTCGCTGAGAAGTCTCTGGACCTCTCCCAACTCTTCTTCCAAGCTTTCAGCTTGCTCCTTAGCTTCTTTCAGCTGAGTGGCCATCTCTGAGGTCTGATCCCGCATGCTTCCGACTAGGGCTTGTGCACTAGTATATTGACTGCTCTTAAGATTAATCTCCTCCCGAAGGCCCTGGTTATCAGTGGTGAGTTTGGATACTTGGATTTCGAGCTCCTGGACCATAGCCCGGAATTTGGCTGCTTCATCCTGGACCCTGCTCAGCTCTCTCTGAGCCTTTTCGCCAGTAGCAGATATCTCAATCTTGTCAGCTTCTGCACGACGAAGATCTCTTCCAGCAACTCGACTCTGTTCCTCGGCCTTCAGACGACCATTCGCCTCCTGAGTGACCTTCTCATTCAACGTTTTGATTTCTGCTTCCCTATCTGCCGCTTGCTTCTTGAAGCTTGCAACATCTGCCTTGAGATCTTTCTCCCGTCCTTCTAATCTACGAAGTTCGGCTGTACGCGCCGTGAGCTCTTCCTTTACCGTCCTAAGACTAGCATTCTCGGAGCGTAGGCTTTTCAGCTCTGGTTGAGCCTTTTGCAGTACATCTCTCAGATTTGTCAAGTCTTTGTAACGAGACGCAGCCAGTTGCTGAGCGGCCTCTAAATCAACCTGAAGGGAAGAGCATTTGATCTTAAGATCTTCGTGCTCGACAGAAATCATCTCCAAGTCTCCCCTAAGTTTCTCTACCGATTGCGCTCGGTTTGATTGAGATTTCACTTCTTGTTCTAACATGGCTACCTTCTCCTCTAGAGCCTCTTTCTCATCTTGCAGCTCCTTGATCCTTTTCTTTGCTTCAACGTGCTCTTGCCCTATAGTTAGAAGATTTTCCTGCATATTTTCGATTTCTTCTCGGAGATCCTCCTCAGTCTTCCGCTTAGACTGCAGGTTTTCGATCTGTACGTTACGCGTCGCCACCTCCTCCTTGAGTTTCACTATCTCGGCGAGTAGCTCAACTGTAGTAGAACCATCGGATGGATGTTCTGGTGTATCATTTATATCATCCGTTTTCGAAGCACCTGAAGTGTCCTTTATACCCTTCTTCTTCTTCTTGTTCTTCCTTTTTGAAGATGCCGTGGCAGTATTCGGCTGATCTGATGGAGTGGCAGGCTCTAATTGGTTCGTTTTGCCTTCGTCTTTCTTGGAGGACGTCTCTTGGGATATTTTCTCAGCCTCAAATACTCCTAACTTTCCCTTTAGCAGCTCTACCTGTTGCTCAAGGTGCTTGATCTGTGCTTGATCTTCGTTTTTCAAAATTTGTAGATCTTCCAATTGCTTATTCAGCTTGCTGATAAGGTCCTCAGAGTCATTCAGAGCTTGTGACTTAGAAGATAATGCCTCATTGGCCGCCGTCTCCTGCTCACCAACCCTGACTTTCCAGTTTTCTATTTCTTTTGTTGTCGTCTCGAGTCGTTGCTGTAGTTCGTTTATTTGTTCCTTTCGAGCTGCCTCTTTATCAGGATCCTTCGCCTCACTCAGTTGTTGCTCAAGAGACTGCAGACTTTCGGATAGAGACTCGTTGGTCTCCTTTATCGCGCCTAAATTTTCTTGTAGTGTCTTAACTTCCGCTTTCAGATCAAGAATCTCAGCTGATTTGGCTTTCGAGTCGGCCTGTAGCTGGGGGATTTCTTCATCGTAGGAGAAGAAGCTTTCACTGGCATCTCGGTTTTCTTCTGGGATTACTTGGGCGCCTTGCTTCGGGGAGAAGATGCCAAGAACTGACGAAACCGGCGACTTTATCGATGCTGGCTTAGGCTCAGGGCTTCCTGCATCTGTAGACGAAACCGTAATAGCCTCGCCACTAGGCTCAATCGGCGATCTGGTCGCATCGGACTTGAGCTTGGTGAGCTCTTCCTGTGCCGTGGCCGCCTGTTTCTGTGCCTCTTCGAACTTTTTCTTGTAGTCATCTCGGTCACTTGTGACACGTTTCAATTCGTCCATCACCATATCTCCCCGTAATGTTAATTGATTGAGATACTCCACAAAAGCACCAGGCTCGCTGATCGATACCAAAGGGGTATTCTCTTTCAGTGTCTTTTCGAATGGCTCAATTGATACTGCGCGAGCATGGGCAATACGGTAGGAACGTAAGAGTTCTGTGCATAAATGTAAGCATCCAAACCCATGTATTTATGATGTCTTTATCTACCTTGGTATCTTGCTTCCAGTTTATCGAGCTTCCGCAGTTTAGACCGTACATCTGGCGGCAAATCCGTCGTTGTCGAAGGTTTTGGTAAGATTTCAGCCTTCTCGTTAACAACTTCGCCATCATTTACTCCCGTAGTCTCAGCCATAGGCCATTTCTCTCCAGTTACTTCTGGCTTCATTTCTGGTATTGCAGGTGTTCCGCTTCGTGAAGGCTCCTCAGAATCGTCTTCGATCACAAAAGCTCCCTCAAAAACGGAGGGGTCAGGCCCCTTTGCGCCATCGTCCACCTCCTTTGGCCGTGCTCGTGATCTTTTCGAAGGTGATTCATTCCTAAGTGAAGCTGACCTCCTTGCTGAGGCAGTTCTTGCCGGTGACGCTGCTGCAGCCTTTGCTTTGGCTTGCTCTTCGGCGATTCTGGAGTCAATCGCGCCCTTTATACGCTGTTATGTGTTAGATATTTGGGAGGAGAAATGAGAAATAGGGGCGTACTTGAAGTCCCTGGAACATGATGGGCACTTATGAAGGTTAATATAATAGGGATCATGGAAGGGAATTAGAAATTAGTGGCATCTTGTCGTGCTGCCGCATAGAACATCTGCAATGTTTCATGTGCAACTTTAAAGTTGTTCGGCGAATGCTAACCTCCGTCCGAGCATTAAAATAGTGCACGGACCCATCATACGTAGTTGTTACTAGCACACGACTCTTTTCCCAGCCGCAACTCACTGTACCGGCTTTGCCTTTAGCTTTACTCGTTATGGCTTGACAGATCCTGCACAGATAAGTACCTTTGAGCTTCACCATGGTCTCACTCTGGCCATGGAGGGTGAGAAACTCCTGCATAAAGCCAAGGATTATTTACTAAGAGTTTATGCTAGAGTGACGATACCTCGCCAGCTTCCTTCGAACGAACTCTTTCTACCTTGTCAACTAAGATCTCTAAATCTCAGCAGCTGCTGGACCGACTCCGCCAGCGTTCCCGGCGGTTCAAGGCTTTATGGACGCTGTACACCAGCTTCGCATATCTGCTATGTGCTATAATTCTTGCTCTGGTAGTGGGGTGGAAGAACTGGGGGCCTTGGGAATACAGTGCTATAGCCGGCAGTCCGTTATTGTGAGTACAGGAAAGCATCTGTAGTCGCGGGGCACACAAGCTAAACGAAACAGCATATATCTAGTCCGGACAGGAATCACAGCATATTACACATATCGCATAGATGTTGTGACGTATCGATTAGAGGAGCAGCAAGCAGAGCGGGTGAAGACAATTGATAAGCTTAAGGCTGCCACGAAATATAACACCACGCAGGAACTACTTGAGAAATATGGTGGAGTGCCACCTTCGCAAAAGCCCAAGGGTCAAACTGGGACAAAGGGAACGCCACAGAAGACCCAAAAACAGCCTCAGAGGACGAGTATTGGTCCCCCGGCAACAGCAAATATTCCCCAAAATCGACCCATAATTTCTCAACCTGCCACCCCACAACCGATCCCTTCATATGTTGCAATGCACAGACCCCCAACATCAATCACTAACTCACCGTTGTCGAGCTCGCGGGTTGGTCCACCGGAGTTTGCGCCCAACGCCTTTGGGTCTGTCCCGCAGTACGACCGAAGCTCCGAATCAAATATTGAGGGGAAATGGTATGACAGGATTCTCGACTTGTTATTAGGTGAGGATGAGACATCTCCGAAGAATCGCATCGTTTTGATTTGCAAACATTGTCGGCTGGTGAATGGCCAGGCGCCACCAGGCGTCAAGCGTATGGAAGAGCTTGGAAATTGGCGTTGTGTCGGCTGTGGGGGATGGAATGGTGAGGTTGATGAGGGAGCAAAGATGGTCGAAGAGATGAAGGAAAGGGCGGAGATAGAAACACGGGAAGAGCCTGAGGCGTCTGGCCCGGATAAGAAAAGCGCTGACGGTGCATTGAAAGATGATGAAAAAGACCCAGGTGAGAAGACACTAGAGGAGGAAGAATATGAGGAGATTAGTGAGGAGGTTGACACCGAGGAGGAGACAACTCGGAGAACTCGCAGTGGAAATCGAAGTGGCACTGGCCATACGAAATCATGAATAATGATACTATTCCATGAGTTTTCATTAATGTTTTCCAATGCTATTGGGGATCAATGACTTGGGGCGAAACCGAACTGGGCCACTTCCAGAAGAAAAGGTGCTCAGGCTACTGAACTCTAATTATCAACCTACCTGCTGGCTGGATACCTTACCTTCAGGCTCTTGAGAGCATATTGCCGAACATGGCAAATTCCCGACAGGCTTCGAAAAGCAATTACATGTAGTGGAGATCTCATTGATCCTCTGGTGTGGTACCACCTGATTTAGTGAGAGCTAATCACCGTGAAGAAAGATGTCCGTGGCAACTCTCCTACTTGCAGAAACTTTGCCTGTCAGGATACATCTCCTTTGTAGCACGCTCATACACCAGTCCTTTGTCGCTCTTATCGCCTATGTTTTCCTTGCCTACTACACAAAGAAGCGCGCTATAAGGAAGATCTTAAGAGACCCTCTTGTAGCGGGTGGGAAGTCATGTCGACAGTAGTCCTGTCTTCATGAAGAAGAAATCTTATCGTGACTATCGAGTTCATCGAGTAAATGGAAATTGTGAAGATCCTTTTTGGTTACGTGAGAGTGCTTTATGTTTCCTACGCCTAAGAAGGCTCTGCGGGGATGCGGGGTTGCTATTGGAGAAAAAGTTGCTTCTTCAACAGCCCCACATGGGTGACTGACCTCGTCCCATCAGAGCTTGTAACTCTATCAAGCCCAAAACCGGCCCGGAAACTAGGACCGTGAACGCGTCTATGGATCTTTCGTTCCATGTTTTTGTACGCCGATATCACAAGTATAGGTATTTAGGCTGAATCTTTTCAATAGCTTCACCTATAACACTCGCGGAGCTGTACTCATCAATGGACTATGCTTATCAATATTCTCTATTTAACTCTTTCCTATGTCTAATTTCTATTCCCTGTTTGCCGTTGTGCCGTTTGAGTCATAAATAATGGTTCTGGCATACTGCTTGCATTCAATTTCCACAAAATTTCACAAATTGAGTAGGACAAGTGGCCGGACCCAAAGGAGCTCGAAGGGTGGCATGTAGATGGGGATTTCTTTGTCCATTTTTTGGATAGTAGGGAGCAGGCGCTTTTGGTTATTCTGTTGTTTACGGACATTATGGAACACGTCGGAGGACGATGATTTGTCCAGATGCGGTTCCTGCTGTTGCGAGGCATTTGGTGAGTAGATATTTATTGCTTTTACCTGACTTATGTGAAGGGTTATGCTGATTTCTTCCACAGTATGATCACCCTGAAGGCGTCTCCCCTCGAATGGTCCCCCGTGGCCAACAAGCCAAGCACGAGGGATTAGGGTTCTACTCCTCGATCATCAAGCAATGCAAAGAATTCCACGAAATGACTGGAAATATCGGAGATGTGATTCTCATGCACCCGCTGATGGTACTTTCAGCCTCACGCAATAGTCTTCGTATTCCGCGCATCATTACGAATCCACCCGTGGCATTGAAACAACCGTTTAACTTTGATCGGGAGAGACAGGAGGATTATAGTCTTGTGGAGTTGAAGACGTTACAGGCACTTGGGAAAGAGCGGTTGGAGGGTTGGAAGATTACTGCTCCTAGGGAAAGGATTGTGCCCGATGCGTGGAAGATGAAGGATGAGATGAAAAGGTTGGAGTTGGAGAGGTTGGCGAAGGCTAAGGAGGTTAAGGTTTATTGATGTCGGTCAAAGGCGAGCTATTCTAATATTGTCGATTTTGTATTACACTCCGTTCAAGTGCCTCAATTACCTTAGACAATACGTAGTAAGTTTTCGCTAGCTCCCTTCGAGAGACCAGAACGGATGCGCGGAATCCGTTCTCAAATGTTGCAATAAGTCCCAGACCGCTGTTTAAAATGCTCGGAGAAGATGCTATTTTGTGTCGGTCAAAGAGCTGCTCGAAGAGTACACAAAGACGACTAGTAGCCATGTCTTCAGGTCAGATGAACCTGAGGGCACTCCTGAGTCTGATAAGATACTCTACGTGAAGAGTTGAAGACGTGTTCTCAATTCTTGTCGCCCCGATTCTCGCCGCTGTTAGCTTTCTTGTCGTCCTCTGATATGATCTGTTTTAACTTCTCATTCTTTCGTCCTATTGCCTTAAATCATGAGACTAATGGATCTGCCTTCTGCTTATGCGGCTTTGGGAGATATGTATCGTTATGGTCGACCTCTTCAACTGCCTGATCGAAACTCGAGTTTTTCTTATCGGATGGCATTTATTGAAGTCTAGTATTCATAGTAATTAATGCACTTCTTGGCAGAGTTGAAGAGGCATTTAGTCATATTAAAGTCATCCACGGCATATCTACCAGCTGACCACTCGTCACATGGCTAGCGCTTATATATCGAACGCCTAACAGTATAAAATGGCCTTCAAATGGTCCTCCTGAGGATCAACTTTCCCAATTCGAAGCCATGAAAATCCAGCTTCAAGGGCGTTTCGAAGAAGAGCTTCAGCAGCCCTATTGGAGGCACGCTGTGTTGGCAAGTAGGAAGAGCATATTTGAGGTTACGTATACCTGGTCATTCCTGGGAAAGGCTGCTGTCGTTTTCCCACCTGCTGTCGATGGCTAATCATCTCGTTGCTAAGGCATACATGGCAATCAGTCATTGTAGGTGGTACCTCTCCATGACCGTATAACACTCGCTGGAAGCAGCCGAGTATTCCACCTCTCGGTCATTTGCTGAGACGCAGTACATTGAATAATACGGTAGAATCCCTCGGCTCTAGGGGTATGCAGTTTATATTAAAATATTTCCCTTGAACTGTTGTAAGATTAACGTATATAGCCTCTCCTAATGGTAACATAGAAGAATTTGCAACATTACA